>ERZ773195.721-NODE-721-length-27889-cov-5.460696_pt1 | contig 27889 bp, 28 predicted proteins | sample MGYA00580530_ERZ773195 | MGnify/ENA primary metagenome ERZ773195 (study PRJEB29015, sample SAMEA2737751) | human gut metagenome | biome: human gut; feature: human-associated habitat; material: faeces | place: China | collected 2012 ...
CGGGCTTTCAGGACTTCATCGGATGACTCTGGTAATCACCGATGGAGAATTTTGGCTGGCGTCCCTGTAACTGGTTTCTTATTTAATTGATTTACATTGTTATTTAATGTTTGTTTTCAATTGAGGGTTCTATTTGGGGTTCAATGATGAAACCATTAAACGAAGCTGCTGAACACTTGATGTCAAACTGTGCCAAAAGAAAACACATCAGCCAGTTCAGCTACCTACTCGAAGTTGAACTCACATCCTCTGCGTCAGCTTTTCTTCCTTTAACCTACCGAATGCGTTAGCGTCATTGAAACAGTTTCTCATGGTCATTGATGGAGAGGGTATGAAGGATAGGATCGTCGAAATACTACAATACACCCTGAAAAAAGATTCTGGTGAGGAGTTTCATCAGATCATGCATGAAGTCAGTGTTCCACTTCATACCCGGAACGGTATCGATGTGGTTGTGTATGGAAACTCTCTGCACGATGCTGACAGCTACTACCTCATACGGACTTTTGAAAGTGAAGAACAGATGAAAAGTGTTCTTGATGATTTCTATGCGAGTGCAGGTTGGCGCAATGGCCCACGAGAAGCAATCATCAGTCGAATTGAACTCAGTTTAAAATCAGTTCTATCACTACCACAAAGCGGTATTGATGGATTGAGATAAGGCGAGCAAAGGGGGATGCGCTGTTCAAGGGGTATCCTCCGTAGTATAGAATTTAAACTGAATTATCATAATCCATTGATAAATAAATTCATTTTAAAAATCATTCTTCCGCTTCTAAAAATAGCACTTTTTGCTAAAGACCTCCAAGCCCCGTCTTGTAACAGCATTCAGGCTATCCCTTTCTGATTTGTACAAAAAACACTCGTTTACGCAATAATTCCGAAAAAACAGGTGTTGATTGTCATAAGCGATATTCGAATAATAACCTCATCAACACAACGACGAGGAAATATATGAACGAAAGAAAAAGATTTATCCGTTTACCTGAAGTACTAAATAGAACTGGCCTTTGTAAAGCTTGGATTTATCGCCTGATTAGTCGTAATGAATTCCCATCGCCAATAAAACTTGGTGAAAGAGCAATAGCATTCTTAGAGAGTGATATAGATAAGTGGATTGATGAAAAGATTTCTTTATCACGTAATAAAATAGCATAAAAAAAGCAAAATCATAATGGTTTCGGTAGCTGGTTAGTCTATTAACTAAAAATATAAACGTAGGAGGTCATATGTAAACACAATCGAACTTAGCATCAGCATAAAACAAAAAATATAATCTGCTCTCATATAATGCATGAAAATGTAGGGGGCTATACATTCAAAAAAAAGGAGTAACCATATGAATACTGAAGAACTGAATAACATTAAGGACTCATCGACTAAAGCTTTTACTGCTATGGCGAAGAATCTTTATATCACAGGAATACGCATATATAAAGAACAAGAAGAGCATGAGTTATTAGCATCCATTATGTTGGATAGCAACAGAACGGAATCATATATTTCGCATGTTAAAAAATATCTGGCAAAACGCTTCGATGAACATATGGAAGAAGCTGGTAAAAGAGAAAGACTTATCTATGTTGATATGGATAAAGTTATGTTTGAAATGAGATATGTGCATACTAAAGCATTACTTTTTAGTATGAGTTAATAATAGCATACTCGGCCCTGAAAGGGGCTAATAAAAAACACAATGAATTAAATAAGCATTTAACTATGAGGGTATAAATATGTCTAAAGAAAGCATTGCTAGTAATAAATCAACTGAACTGTTCTATGATCTTGCCTGCAGGTCATTTACCGCAAGCTGGAATATGTTCATGGAAGTCAATGGTGATGGGGATGCCAATGATTATCTGGATGATCAAGAGTTTATGAGCCCATTTATTATTTATGTTATTGACCATATTCAGAACAACTTTGAAAGATTCACTGTCCAAGAAGGAAACAGTGGTGATATTAATCAAGTTGACTTTGAACTAGTCGCTGCCATGTTAGTTGAGTATTCAGAAGGTTTTAGAAAATAAGAACCAATCTTGCCCCACAACGGGCCAAACCAAAACATAAAAAGGGAAATATAAATGGCAAATACAATATCTGTCGCAGTAAATATGTTGTGTGAAGAAACCCCAAAAGTAATGAATGCTATTCAAGAGCGTTTTGAAATATTTGTTGCCATTACGGAGTATTCAGTAGAAGAAATCATGGATGATAGCAACTTGCTTGAAGAGTTAAATCAATTTATTAATAACGAACTAGTTAATGATTTAGGGTTGGAATATGGTTCCGTTATCATAACTATCGGTTATAACAACTGATTATTTTTACTAACTATTAACATGATAAAAGGATTAAAGATGAAAGAGATTATATTTAATAAAAGAGAAAAAGAAAAAAACGAACTTATTGCTAACATCTTACAAGGATACTGTGATGAGATATATTCTATTTATGAAAAACATCCTGAAACAGCAATCGATATCTTGAATGGTGGGTTTCTTTCAGGCGTCATATATGATATTTTGATAACACGTGAGATGAAGAAATACTCTATCAAAAATGATATATCTGATATTAATAGAAGAGATTTAAAAACCAAAATATTATATTGGCATCAAGAACACATTATTGAACTTGTTATGAGAAATCTAAAGCAAGATAAAAATCAAGATCCTATTTATTGGAAGCTAAAGTTCACAGTGATCTGATATTAAAATATGATGAATATTCCCTCGTGCAGAGGGAAATAATCCTGTAAAGAATCGGAGATAACCAATATGATTGAAGAATTCCACGTTATGTATATGTATAGAAAAATCCAAGCTGAAGCGGCTAACACTGATATAAAGACATTGAACCAACTCTTGAAGAAGTTCCGCAAGGTAGTAGCGGAACGGCGGGAAGAATACTATCAGGAGATTGGTGAGAAAAAGGCACGTAAGTTAAAAATGAAAAAGATCCTCAAATTAATGGAGAAGGATAGTATATCACTAGAGGATCTCATTGACTGGCAGTAGCCAGTCATTATGTTGCTTCTTCGCTTATATATTAAACATCATCATAAGTTGGCTCTGCTGTTTTAGGATACTGCAGCGTCAGTGCTGGAGCTGTTTCTTTGTTAGAACAGCTATCAGATGTTTTTGGTGGCTCAGATGTAGTCGTTCCCTCTGTAGGTTGATTGTCAGAATCATTTGTTTGATTAAATGTATAAACATTATCAAATACTGGTTCATTATTAGCGTTAAATCCCTGTGCCTTTTTAACATTAGGGCGTTGTTTGGCATTGATAGAATGCGCTTGTCCCTTAAGAAAGATGTTGGAGTTCATAAAGAGATCTCCATCTTTATCAATAATGATCCCTTTCTTTTTTAGCTTTTTAAAGACAAGAGACATATTTGATTTTTTAATATCTAAGTCGCGGCATAGCTTTGCTTGCGATATATGAAAGCAGTTTCCAAATTCCATGATGTTTAAAATCCTTGCGATAACCTTCAACTCATTCTTGGAAATATCAAGTTCTGCGAGTTGCTGGAAGTTTTTTGTGAACATATGGACGTAATCAACATCTTTTTTAATAGATTTAATGTTTTCTTTTCTCGAATAGATATTGGTAGTGTCTTTATGTGTGCTGTGATAATGTTCGAATATCTGCACTTTCTGTTCATTAGTGAAAAGATGATCATCAATATACTGTGTTAGCTGAAAGGGGGATAAACTGCTAAGGGATTGAAAATCTATTTGTGTCATTGTATTTTTCCTTTTGTTATTGTTTTTATTAATACATAACAGATTAAACACTATGGTCAATAACAAAGTCAAAAATAAATGGAAAAAGTTTTAATATAGTGGAAAACCATCCACAGAACAGGATGAATTGAAGCCGTTATTGATTCGTGACTGGAATAAGTTTACTGAGAGTGGAATGCTCTCCAGTTTTAAAAAAAATTAGTTTCAGTGCGAAACTACGATTATGGTTTTCGCTAACTACAGTTGTAGCTTCCTATAACCCGAGTTATAGATATCGATAACCATAGTTATAGGAATCTATAACCTTTTTTCTGTAATCTATTGTTTTATATGAAAAGTAATGGCTGTAATATAGTAATAAGTTTAATATAGTAAAAGGGGATATGTGTCTGTTGAACGGCACCTGCTGTTTTATGAATGACGTTAGAGTTTTCAGTAATAAAAATTAATGGCATTAAAATTTTTCTTAATTGTTATATTCAGAAAAGTTTTCTATAAAGTTTATTAGTGCCTTATGAAAATGGCACCAGCGGCATTATCTGTTTTATTTTTCTTATTATGTTATTACAGCGAAGTGATTGTTTTCTACAATCACGAACCGCTGCTTTTATTATGAGAATACAATTAATTTTTCTTTTACTTTATATGCTTCTTCGACGCGATCTTTTTTGGATAAATCCATCATTAACAGGGATGAACCCTGTTCCAGCAATGTGATTGTCTTGAACAATCACTAAGCGCAGCCTCTTTGAATATGGTTTTTCTATATATTTAAGAGCAAATGCTATATTTTATCGCTGTAATGCTATGTTAAAACATAAGATCAATTTTATAACTGGATGATAAAGCGATCTAAACCGATCTTTTCATCGTGACTAGAAAATATTGAAACGACCTTATCGAAAAAATATATTAATGTCAGAGTCAGGGCGTAGCCGTGCGTTAGCACATGAGCTTCAGCTCATAGATGGTGGTGATTTTCAAAAAAAAGATGTTAGTGAAATAGAAAGAAATGCTTCGCAATAAAAATAAATATTGCACTCAAAAAAACTAATCATTTAAAATATTGAAACCCTGTATGGCGATTATAAAAATCGCCCGGTTTCTTTTAATCCTATTAAGTATTATCTCTTACTTCTTGCAAAATTAAATTAAGAAAAAACCGGCCTGTAGCCCTTACGGCATAAGGCTTAGAACGAAAATATACGACTGACCGTACAGTCAGTGTTCCTGACTCTATAGTCAGTATTCCTGACTGCACGGTGAGCTTTCCTGACTTTGCAGTCAGTTTCTATGTCATTTTTAGCTTAAAAACGACAGTGCTTTAAAGTATCGTCACTGGAATAGTTGCGATTTTGAAAATATTTTCGCAAAAAAATATGCAAAAAACTTGATATCTTTTTTGTGCATGGTATTTAATTTATTATAAATAAAATAACAAGAGGTAATAATGAAATGAATGAAATAGACGTTGACTTAGATTTAGGATTAAATCCTTTTTGCTTTGAGACAGAGCTAAAGATTGAAACACGAAAGAAAAATCTGACCGTTTCAAGAGGCACAGAATTTATCGAAAAGAAAGATACAGGTAAAAGCTACTTCGCCAATATCGTGCATACGCAAGAGGTCGATAAAGAAGAGTTCATTAAACTCTATACCTCTCAGATAAAAGCATACTTTGATCTCACGAAAACAGCATACAAAGTGTTTTTCATATTTTTACGAATATATCAGGATGCGATAGGCAAAGATCATTTCTACCTGAGCTGTAAAAAGGCAATGTCTCTTGCGGAAAAGATAGATCACTTTGTCTTGTCTGAATCTATCTTTTACAGAGGGATCAAAGAACTTATCGAAAAACGTATTATTGCTAAAACCAATGAGAAAAACTGGTATTTCATAAACCCTGCTATTGTCTTCAATGGTGATCGTGCTCGCTTTGTTTCAGAGATTATAAAAAAGAAAGAAGCAATGGAAGAACAACCCGAAAGCATAGTCGTCAATGGCGGCGACAATAGCACACTTAAAAATAAAAACAGGTCAATTGAAACAGTTATACAAGAAGTTAATAACCAAGATGACATAGATTTGTTAATCGCAAGATTGCAGGCTAAAAAGTCTCAAGGGTTAGCGAAGAGTAAAAGTATAAATGGAATCCCTTCTGTAGAGAACACAAGTCTTGTGCCACCAGAAGAACCGTTAGATTGGGATAATATTTAGTAATCCATTAACGCGACTTCTCTGAATTTTTTATACAGATATATTCATATTTTAAACGTTGGGATGTGGAAGATGAAATCCTTATTAAATTAAAAGAAGCCAGATAAACTGGCCTCTTCAGAGTATTGTAATAAATTTTTCGGAGTAATCATTTATTTACTTTTAAACAGTAATCAAAAATAAAGTCATTGTCAAATTAAATTATCGTTCTCTTGATTAATTCTATTTTATTTAATATATATTAATAAGGCATTGTATTTTTATTTAATAAGAAGAAGAAAATATGGTGAATAAAATGTAATAAATCAAAGGAGTATCAAATGAATAAACTTAATAAAAATAAATGGCGAACAAATGTCTGTGTCCGCATTTTCAAAATAATCCTTCCCGCAACAATATTAATTTCAGCAACCACAGCTAACGCAGCAGTCTGTAGCCCGGATGTCAGCTCATCATTAAAACAAGCGCAATATAACGCAATGAAGCAGGATGCGGCTCAGTTAGAGCCGGTAGCGAAGAATTTCATGGATAACATCAATCAGTCACTTGAGACGATTGGTTGTACGGACGCTTGGCCTGTGGGAAACCTCGGCATCAGCCTGCCATCTGTGGATTCAATAATTAAAAAAACGAAGGAAGCAGCAATAAGTAAAGCCTGTTCGATTGCGAGAGAAAAAGTCAGTCAACTGACCGGAAGTATATCCGAGAGTATTTCTATTGATATGCCCGTGATTGGGAATATCGCAAATGGAAGTGTTTCTACAGGAACTGGCTCTTCATCAGGATCGGGAGCAACCGTCAATGGAACCGATGTCTGGAGCAGCATCAGTAATTCAATGAAGTAAGAGGCAAAGGAATGTAATGATGATAAATATAAAGAAAAAAGAAGTATCGATATTATTAGTAATATTAGCTTGCCTGTTATTAACTCAGTCAGCTTATGCCGCAGATTTATTTACCGTTCCGGAGACAGACAAATCAAAGCTGTGGTTTCTGGATATCTTATTCCCGGAGAATTTAGCGGAAAGCCCCTTAGCCAGCACAATGACGATCCTCAACAGCGCTGTTTTACTGGTTGGTGGCATTTTAGCTGCCTACACACTGATTGCCGGAACCATGTCAACGGCACATGACGGAGAAATGCTGGGTAAGAAATGGTCTTCCATGTGGTTGCCCGTAAGAACTGCATTAGGCACGGCAATGATACTCCCGGCAGCAGGTGGTTTCTGTGCCGCTCAGGTTATGGTGCTGTGGATGATTAATCAGGGAGTCGGTCTGGCAGATACCGTCTGGAATACCTATGCATCCAACCCCTCAGATGGGGCTGTTATTACCACATCTGCATCTTATCAGGAGCTTGATCGCATAGCGAAAACCGCCTTTATCAATAACGTCTGTATGTTAAAGGCGGGAGAATTATGGAAGAAATCAGCAGCAGCCGATCCCTTCCCGCACGTCACGCCTGCGTTTGAAATGACACCGGAGAAAGGTGCCTATTTATACACATACAGTTATGGAGCCAGCAATGCCGGTAATGATATGAATAAAAATTTACTGGTATCCAAGGCTGCATGTGGAAGCATCACGCTTACAGACCCGAAGGCCAAAGCTTCTTATGACGAACAGGCTAAAGCTCAGGCTACCATTGCTGCTGGCGGCATGTATATGGCTTATATGCCACAGGATATAAAGACGAATATTTCAGATGTTATTGAGGCACACAATGCCGCATTTATCGGCCTTGATAATAGTATGAAAACGCTGGCTGAACAGTATGTGGCCGATAATAATATTGATATTCAGACCGGAATAAACAGCGCAACGGCCTCATATGTATCCATTATTGATACTGCAGTACGAACAGTTTTCTCCACTGGCGACCAGTGGGATGATTTCAAAGAGAATGTCCAGAAAGACGGATGGTTTATGGCTGGCGCATGGAGTATGAAACTGATCCGTGTGCAGGATGCGATTAATGGAGCAGCTCATAATCTTCCTGTAGGTGGGCAAGCGACAATGGAATACGGAGATATATTCGATAACAGCCTGAACGCGATTATGGCAAAAGTAGCTCAGGATATGGCGAAATCAACGACAGCTTCAAGATATGCGAATGGTATTGATGCGCAAAACCGAACGGAAGCCAATACCAGTGGTAAAAGTGGCGCTGGCCCTAAAACAGATGATGCCGGGAAAATAGTTTCTTCTCTTCAAAGTGAAGCCAATAAGAGTATTTCTGGTGCAATGGCGGGTTTTCTCAGTTCCAGCGTTATTAATGGAAGAAAGCAAGGGAAAATTGTTTCATTTTCAACCGACACAACTGCTGCCAATTTACAGGCGATAAACCCGTTATTAGCCGTTAAAGGGCTTGGGGATACGATCAGTGCCGCTGGCTGGACGTTATTAGGAAGTTCTGCGGTTGTTGGCGCAGGTCTTGGTGCATGGACTTCATGGACTGCAAGCTGGGTATCGGGTGCATTTGGCGCTATGGGGATTGTTATGCCACTGGTTATCCCTTTATGGATAGCTGGTGATACCTTAGCCGTCGTTATTCCTATGTTGCCTTACGTCATGTGGTTTGGTGTTTGCGTCGGCTGGATGATCCTGTGCCTTGAAGCAATGGTCGCAGCACCATTATGGGTAATAACACATTTACATCCAGACGGTGATGGCGTAGTGGGTCGTGGTGGCGCTGGTTATGGTCTGGTTTTATCGTTAACCATGCGACCAGCGCTAATGATAACAGGATTAATAGCAGCCTATACGATGCTCCCTATCCTTGGTGGGATCGTCAATGAAACATTCTCCGGCGCGTTTGGCATGATGTCAGCCAATGCCGGGATAGGTATCATCGAGTCACTGGCTCTCATTGCTGTTTATATTGCGATGATGTTCACGGTAGTGAAGAAATCACTTTCACTGATTCACATCATCCCTGATGAAATTATGAAGTGGCTTGGTGTTCATGGTGGTCAGAGCATGTCGGGTTACGCACAGTCGGCATCAAAAGGTGTTGAAGGTGCTATGTTCACCAAAACCGTGTTGGATCAGGTTTCTCATACCTCAAATGCGATGGGTAATCAGATCAGGAATGCGCAAATCAATAAAGACCGTGAACAGCAACGTGAGCTTCAACAACAGCAACAGGCTAAACAGGGGAAAGCACAGGCAGCTAATAAAGCCAATGATACGGGATCTGCATTCAGAACTCATATGAGTAATGCTGGCCCACTGGATCAGCAGGATGAATATCAGTCTCTTGAAAGTGCTAACTCGGCTTACAATGCGGCTGAGGCAGCAGATGCTGTTGGTGATACAGCAGGCGCTGCAGGTTATATGAATGTAGCCCAAAAGGCTGCTAACAGAGCGGTATCGTATGGTGAACATAACAGACCGTTGCTGCCTATAAACCTTCAGGCCCAAGCTTCACCAATTGAAAGCTTTAAGGCTCCAGATAAAGGGAATGGTGGTGGATCTTCCGGTGGTAGTTCATCACCCACTGAAAGTAATGACAGATAATGTGATATAAAAAGAGGGCTTTCGCCCTCTTTTTAATTGTTCGTTATCTGGAATGGAACTCACTTTATATGTTTACTTACCAGCATAATTTAAATGACTATAGTGAAAAATAGAACATCACCACAGTCTTTATTGAATATGGGCATTTCTCATGTAAGATTTTATTCTCCTATAAAATATTTTTTATAGGCAAAAATATATAAAAATATCGCTGCATTTATGATATTCACTCCGTTTGTTTTATATGTCCTCTGTTATATTACTTTTCAAGGCAGATGCTAAATAAATGTTTCTGTTAAAATTGACAGCTTACATTTAATTAGTTAAATAATAAATTAGGTAATAAGTTAACGGGAGTATTGTAATGAGAAACAATAAATTTAAATTAAAGAGAATAACAGTGGTTTCGGCTTTGTGTTTTTCTGTGTTATATACAAATACAGCTTTTGCTGTCTGGCCCGTCACAGAAGAGATTTTGACACCGTATCTTATGGGGGCTTCACCTCAATCTATGGGCAATGGAATAATTGAAACATTAGTTTCAATGAACGACAAGCTGGCACAAGCAACAATAACAGCAAATGAGAATCAGAAGAATGCTGTTGTCAGTAATGCCAGTCAGGCAATCCAAGAACAGCGCATGAAAAATATCTTAAACAGGATACCTGATGCCAATGCCTGTGAAGAAGTCACGAGCGCAGGTGGTCGTGGTGCAGCAGGATCGAATACAAGCTCAGCGAAAGAGGCTTTATCTGAAAACAGCGTTAAGATGTTTACACAAGCAAATACCGGAATAAATGAGGCCAAGAAAAACATCATGGGCAGAGTATCAATAAGTGTTTGCTCCGAAGATGATGTGAAATATAACAGAGGTGGGTGCAATACTATAGGTCAGTATCCTGATAAAGATAAGTCGGCATCAAGCCTAATTACACCACCATTATCTAAATCCGAAGCATTGTCTAATAAGGTTTCGAATCAGTCCTATTCTGTTGAGCAGATTGAAGTTGCTGAAGCGGCAAAAAGAAATCTGATAGGGAACTTACCAGTTGAACCATTAAAGAACAAGGGATTAGAAGATACAACTGAAGGACGAGAATATTTATCGGCCTTTTCGAGCTTTGTCTCCAGAAGCACTGCTGGAACAAACGCCATTGATTCCGTACTGGCAATGAAAAAAGCAAGTAATGTATCAGTGAACTCAAGAGGAGCCAAAATAGGATCCACATTAGGTTCTACGCAGGGAGCAAACCTTGCTTGGTCAGATACTTCCGTAAAAAACAAGTATGCAACTCTATTTCCCGGCACAACATTCCCGGATAATCCTTCAGAGTGGGAAATGTTAAGATATGAGATCTATTCACGCTATGCAGATACAACAGGTGCTGACGCTTGGCAGGTAAAAATCAGTAGTGCTGATGAAAAAGAAACTGCGCATGAGCAGGCAAGAATGCAGGCACTTGATTTAAGATTACAAATGCTTCAAATCGAAAGAACAGAAGACACAAATATTTTGCTTGCGGCTCTGTTAGGACAACAACTACAACCTGTTGATAAGCAAATGCTGAATAATTTAAAAACAAATGCGACAAGAGCGACTCAGGCAACAAAATAATTGAAGTCATTAAAAAAACCGCCAGCGCTGGGCCAGCGGATTTGGTAGACTTGGTATGAAGATTATTTGATCTCGAAATCTTCCAGTGCCTTACCGGCTTCGAGCGCAGCAGCGATAGCACGAGGAGTTCGGCCCTGACCTGTCCATGTCTTTTCAGAACCATCGGTATCGATGTATTTATACTTAGCTGGACGTGGGGCGCGTTTCGCTCCGGTCTTGGAAGAAGATGAGTTAACAGTTGAAAGCAACTCTGCCGGGTCTATGCCATCTTCCAACAACTTCTGACGGAATGCTTCCAGCTTGGCCTGTTTCTCTTCCTGCTGCTTTAGAAATGAGGCCTCTTCTTCACGACGTTCTTCTACAACGATAGTGAGTTTTTCTAACATCTCTTCCAAGGTTTCGAGTGTCAGTTCACGAGCCTGAGAACGGAGAGTACGAATATTGTTGATGATCTTTAAAGCATCAGACATGCGATTTTCCTAATGTTTGTGGTAAAGAATACAAGCAATAACATCATAGTTTTAATCGTTCCTGTGCACAAAATCAATACATTATATGGTATAGACATTAGTTCCATCCTGAGTTCAATTTTTTTATTTGAGTTTGTGATTATCTTTAGCCGAGCGGGTTTCTTCAGATGATATATTATCAATGCGATTTTTAAATTTTCTTGAAAATCTGTTTTTCTCAATGCATTTTTTCTCAGCCTCTTCCTGATTATTAATGTAGTATTCGATTGTATTGCCGTTATCCAAGTCATAAATGACAGAAATCAAGATATTAATATTTTCATCTCTACTGTCATGTGTAATGTCAAACTTAGATATTAGCTTTGATACAACAACATAATTTGGATGCAAAATAGCTGTCATGGTGAGTATTCCATAAAATGGATGATTAATATTTAGACGTGTCTATAGGAGACACAACGAATAGTATCTTATAGGAAATAATTATAAATCATGAAGAAGCCAAAGCTCTTTTTATGGTTTCTTTTTTAGCTCGCGTTGCGGGTAAGGAAACGCCAAAACACTTTCACCTATATTGTTTTTAGATACGGCGTCCCACCATTTTTCGCGATATTCTGGATGATTACAGTAGTCTCGCTGCCGTTGAATTTCATCAAGAATATGGTCTTTTTGGTCAGGCCATTCTTCTTGCAATCTGTTTATCGTTCTGTAGAAAATATTCGACTGCATCATTATTTTGAAGAAGTTAAGCCTAAACCCTTCCAGACGTTGCTCGTAATCAGCGACAACCTTCTTATGGCTATTGATTGTGTTATTCAACTGCATCTGTATTCTACTAACCCTGTCATTAGCCATAGACGCTTCAAACTGCGACTGTTGAGAATCCAGCCTTGCCTCATTTGCCTGTTGGTAAGAGTCTACAATTTCTCTATTACGTTGCGCCGCATTATAATCATAATTCCAAAACGGATTTTTTCCAGACATAAATATACCTCGATATCAATTATTCTATGTGTATATAATTAAACATTAATTTACTAAAAAGCAAATAATTCTATTAATTAGAATCATTAGTCAGATATTTATTTTCCTTTTGTTTAATACTTTGCTTATGGGTCAAAGAAAATACGGTTATTAAATACTTCCATCCATTTCTCGCAAATATAATGTGCGTGAGATGGAACCCTGAACGTCCAGACTGGATTTAATACATCATCAGTCATAATACAGATCTCGGCATCATCGGATCTGCAATCAGGCAGCGAGTAGTTGATTTCCCTGATGTTGCTATATGAATATATAAATATGCTGTTCATATTTTTACGCAATGTCGAAGACATTACGTTTTTCTTTATATTATTTTTACGCAACTGCTTGGCAGTTACGTTTTTCTTTATATTATGGTTAAAGAGAAGAACCGAGCGTTGCATTAAATTAATGGTGAAGCCCGCCTGTTCGTATTCGTAAGACAAAACAGCATCGCTGAACGAGTCAACAAAAGCGATTTTTTGATCTTTTTCGAAGATTTCCATAGAGCTTTGCTCGTTGTTGTTTTCCATGCTCATCCCTCGCTGTTTTTTACTGCTTTATCTCAGCCCAGCATAGTCGCCAGTGGCAACATACTCAAGCAAAATGATCTGTAAAATCGATCGATAAATTCATATTGATAGATCTTAGCGATTAAAAAGGGTTTATTGATCGGTTTCTTAATTGATTTAATCGATCGATGTTATCATTATGATAGCCCATAACTATCATTTGTTTTGTATCGATCGATTTAAACGATGTGACGAACACTAAAAATAATTCAATTCTATCAATTGATTAGATGATAACTCCTGATCTGTAGGTCAGTGTGCCGGGATTGGGGTATACGAATCTGACTAAATCCTTGAGGAATAAATGAAAGGACATAACTTATTACCACTGGCGGTCTCTCTGGTGTTTCTTTCTGGCTGCCAGCAGCTCAACGATGGCGTGAATACAGTTAATGGAGCAATCAGTTCTTCGTTGTCTTCAGTAGGTAAAGCGCTGGGGGGAACTGCCACCACTCAAAGCCTTGGCCCGGTATCGTCTGTATCTGGCATAGGTGCTGTCTGCAAAGACTATGAAGAAAATGCAATGGCAGCAGAAAAGAAATGGACAGACAAAAGGATCGCTATCACCAATGCCACTGTTCTGGAAGTTACGAAGGGCAGAAGTGCCAGCGATATGATGACGGGAATGCCCAAATCTAACCCTAACTATTATCTGCTCTTTAAAACAACCGATACAAGCTACTGCGGCGGGATGGTCTGGCTGGATTACTACTCTGGTATTGATGATGCAGTTCTTACCTATAAGAAAGGCCAGAAAGTCAGCGTCACCGGAACGGTAAACAATTTCGAAGTCCGCGGGTTCGCTACCGTCAACAACGCCGATATGCCAGTTCGTCTGGTTGTTCTGAGAAACGGCACGATCAATCATTAACTCTGGGATAACACGATGCGTAAAATTTTACTCGTTGCAGGTCTTGCTGCTCTTTTATCTGGCTGTGGTGAAAAAGGCGATTTTGAGAAAGCGATCAACGCAAAAATATCACAATCAAAGCTGTGCTACTCACTGCAAAACAATGACTTTGCGTTCAACAAAGGTTTTCCGGTTAAGGTTAATCATGGCTACCGTTCTGCCGGATACAATGCCAGTGATGAAATCCTGAATGGGCTTGTTGAACAGGAGCTTCTCACTGTTTCACAACAGTCAAACGGCTTTAGCAGCGTTGATGTTCTGGAAGTAACAGATAAAGGCCAAGAGGTTGAGTTTTGGGAACGTGAGAAAGGTGCCTGTGTCGGTCATCGGGAAGTTTCTGAGATTAAGGAATGGACCGAACCGGGAAACGGTAACCAGAAAGTTGTTCGCGTGTCCTATACATGGAAGTTGGCGGATGTTCCTTCATGGGTGGACAAAAAAGCGTTCTCCAGCGTCAAGGGTATGAATGAAGCTGAAGAGAGCGTGATTAATCTTGTTAAAACCAGTAATGGCTGGAAAGCGATTTAAGGGGGCTATCATGGAAAACAATAAAATCCAGTGTCCGTTTTGCCTGAGAGAAAGTCAGCGGGGTGTTCATGTCTGCACCGGCTGCATGGCGACTGTTTTATATGGAGCTTACCCCGGCTGGTATGCTTTCGTGGTTATATTATTGACCTTCGGCCTGTCTATACTGATCGGAATGTCTACAGGAATGGCGGGAGCTACTATCAGCCTACCAATCATTGCGGCTGTTGGGTTTGTCGCAGGTAAGGCAATTTTCTCTGATAATGTTGTGTTCAGGCGAAGAATTTAATTACACAACTCACGCATAGGGTAGGTTTAAAAGATGGCAAACACAAATATGTGTTTGCCTATTTAATTATACTTCATTATTTATTTCATTATGAGCCATAAAAGAAGCTATTCCATTCGTCACTGTTTGTTCTTCCCAAAACAAAATTACTAGAATTCAACGAAAGTGAACTAACTTCATCAAAAACATACAGAAAACAATTGCTAAATCTAGCTACCTTTTGGGAGGTGAGATTATATCTTTCTTCTGCTTGAATAACAAATTTAGATGCAAACTTTACTATTTTTTCATTATAAACAGATTCAGTTAAACTTAAATCATGAGCAGCATGATTTCTCATTTCTCTCAAAGAGTCAAGGATGTTTGATAAGTCATCATCAAAAATTCCTTTTTCTGTTAAAAACTTTATCTTTTGTGCCAGACTGGATTTTATTACAAGTATTTTTTTAGTTTCTTTTTTGTGTTTAATTTTAATTTTCGCATGTTTAAATTTTTGATTTATTATATTGGTTATAACCTTTTCCATACATAACGTACTAGATATTATTTCTGCTCTTTCATCAAAATATATATTTTTAAACATGGATGATATGCTTATTTTTTTTGGAGGGGGTAATCTTATAATGCGAGTGAAGTCCATTTCAATATAATGAGGGTAAGTGCTGTTCAATTCATTAATCTTAGAGATAAGAAGAGCGTTTATTTCTATGCAGTGGTCTAGTCCATATTGTGAATATTTAAATACGTTAGTGACGTCGCCAAAGAACGATATGGAATCAAGTTTTATTGTTAATTGTTCATCAAAAAATTCAACGTCCGCATGATTATCTTTGTTTAACGACAATCTTTTTATAATTTGTTCAGCGTTAGCTCCTGAGATATTTATCTCTTCTAAAATAGTTGATTTGTTGGGGTAAGAGAAATTCATAAACTTTATCTTAGAGTCTTTTGTAAAATCAATATCATTTTTTAATAAATAAATAAAACGTTTCATGATTTTAATCCTATCAATAGTATATTGAGTGATTAAAGCAGAGTACGTACTCGAACGTCAATACTGAAAAACTTATGACTTCTTAATCCCTTCGTCGATAACCTGATGGTTTCAACTGTGGTGCAGATGGTTTCTTGTCATTTGTCAGTTTAGGAATGTAGCTCTGAGTATTATCTATTTGTTTGCGCTGCGAACGGCTTGGGAAACGGCTGATCTCATCCTGTGCTGGCTTGTAGCCATCTTTGTTAAACTTAGCTCGTTTCTCATATTCAGTACGAGAAATATAACGGCCTAAGATCTCGTCAAAGACGTAGTTTTCAGCAATACGTTTATCATGTTCTTCACTGATAAGATCAATTTGGGATTTGTTTGCTTTAGCCCATACAAACTTCTGCTTGAAAAAATCTATGACAAGAGTTGTGAAGCGTTTAAAAATATTATCCTGACGTGGAATAGCCTGTGTCCTCTTAACACGTTCAGGGGCGCTTCTGGATGCCCTGTTTGGGTTTTGAGACGAGGATGTTTTCAGGATAGTATTTGTTCCAGAATCAGAAATACTGACTGATGGTTTCTTACCAGCAACGACCTTACTGATTTTTGTTTTATCACGGTAAGATTTAACGCCACGCATACGAGTATGAGGAGTTGGTGCTACCAATACTGGTCTTTGATTCTCATCAGTAGAAGAGCCGGGGTGTGTTTTAGGTAATACAATCTCTTCTGGTTCAGCAAGATGTGTAATCGTAAAGCTTCTGACATCAACGACGATTTCAAGATCAAGTTCGCTGAATGTTTTGTAGACTTCAACTGCTTCCTGCTTGGCAGCATCACGAACAGCTTGTTCTGTGGCTCTTTGTTCCTGAGCCGCCTTACTACGCCATTTGGCACTGTGGATGCGTTTCATTGGAGGACGGTTTGTTTCAGCGGCTTTTGCAAGCCATAGAGCTTCTTCTTCATTATCCAGAGCAACTGCTGCTTTCTCTAATGCTTCTTCGTGCTGGGCTTGGAGAGAGCGATGGTCAATACGTTCTGATGAACCAGCGGCAGCGAGGTAGCTGTTAGCCATAGCTGACCATGATTCACGCCATAAAACAGACATTTTTCTGTCGTTCCAGCTCCTTTCCTTTTTACCAAAACCTTCCGGGCCTATAGTTTTTAATGTCAACATAACGTGAGCATGTGGGTTGTCGCTATCAAGATCATGAAAAGCGATGTCGGCAATCATGCCTTTATCAACGAAATTTTTCTGGCAATACTCAAGGACAAGTTTTTTCTTATCGTCATTGTTTAACTCGGCAGGAATAGCAACATCGAAAAAACGGGCTGTTTGACCATTTTGTTGACGCTCAACCCTTTCAACTTCATTCCACAATGCTGTAGAGTCTTTTACAATATATTGAGGAGCATTAACAGGTGATAATATGAAATGCCCGTATAAATCTGTACGGCGGCTATAATCATAGGTATCACCTGTTCTTTCATCGGTGATTCTGCAACGAGCATGATAGGCAGCTTTCGCAACAGAAGATTTGCCCTCACTTCGTTTCACAATTTTAAAATCAAGATGAAAAATAGCCATACAATAAAAAGAACCTCAATATAAATTTAAATATCAAACCAAAATATAAATCTTCAATGCGACTATGCAGGTTTTAGTTTTTCGCAAGAAAAACTCTGGTGTTGACGTTGACCTTGTTTCCGAAGGAAACGGTGTTAGCCTGCGGCAGGCAACCGTCGGTAGACCCCACACGCTCACGAAGTGAGTGTATAGGTGGGCATTGCTTTATTTTTATATCTCCTAAAGGAGCTAAAAATAACGACAATGTTTTAAGTTTTTCTATAGTTAAATAATAACGCTAGTTTCAATTCTTGTGAAATTAACAGGGCTAGAATCGGATGAACGGTTGAGGTAGAGTAATAATATTTAATATTTGGGTTTTAGATAGCACCCGTAAGGGCAGAAGTAGTTAAATTAGTCTCCCGCCGTAAGGCGGGAAAGCAGTATTTAGATAAAATAGTAAAAATAAAAGATACTTTTATGTGTTGCACAATTTACAGGTTAAGGCCAAAAATCAGAGTTTAAAAATAACAGGTAAAATTGTTTTCATTGATTTGATAAAATAAGTAACGCGGAGAGTATTAGATATTTTAAGTTAGTGATTGCTCTCGTATGTGTTGCATGTTTTTATTTTGAGCTTACTGATATCATATTTTTAAAACCAAAACATCATTTTTCGGGATGAATCCTATCATTAACAGGGATGAACCCTGTTCCAGCAATTTGATTGTTTTGAACAATCATCTCGCGCTGCATTATTTAATCTGGAATAAAAAGTATTCAACCTTCTGCCTATGGTTTGACCTTTTCCTTTTTTGATTGTATTCCATGTTTTTGACAACTAAAAGGAAAAGTAATTATGAATACGGGTGATAAAGGTAGAAAGCCAAGAACAGAAAAAACCATTAAGCAAAAAATAGCATCAGCTCAAATGCGTCTGAATCGCCTTAAGAGTAAAGAAAAATCTCTATCCAAGAGCGCAGAGACACGCTTAAAGATCATTTTGGGTGCTGAAGTAGCTAAAGCTGTGGGCTGTAAAGTAGAAGAGGTGGATAAAGAATTAATATTAGGACTGATATTACAATTAACGAGTATTAGTATTGAAGATAAAGCAAGATTAAAATCACGAGGAAAAAGGTTTCTTGAGGATATGGTTGGGAGGCAGAAATGAAGTGCCTATAGCCGTGAGAAACCTCTATATAATTTGATGCGTTAGTTTGACATGTAAAATATTATGATTTATTTAAATGGTAGCTATTTTATCTTATGTTGATGTTCTGAGCGTCCCAATAAGCTGTGAGCCGATCGATCCGAAGTAAACAGGATATAAATAAAAAACTAGTATCTATCTCTGGCTATTTTATAGGAAACAGTGCGGGGAAAGGAGTATCAACTAATAGCAACCTTTTAAAATTATCACTGGTTGTTATATACCTTGCCCTGCTATTCAGAAATATAACATGAGGTATAAAATAGCAGGAACTTGGTTTGATCCTCCAGATATTTTTTACGGTAGATTATATTTATTTAAGGTGAATAACTTTATTATATTTTTCTCAAATGACTAATTATTATCGATAAAATGCCATTTTGATCGTTTCACAATGCGTACAACATTATATAATGGTGATAGATTCTCAATAGGATACACTATCTATAAACAAGCATCGAGCTTCTGCAGTCCTGACAGAAGTCCTTCCTCCGGGCTGACGTAAGCTCATGCGGTAGCAAAAATTGATTTATTCCTTTTTGTTATAAAAAAAACTTGGATATAACCATTCTGTACAGGAAGAAGAGTTATGACAGGCATAAAAAAAATACCTTTTAAAGTATCAGCACGTACAGCGCGTCTGATTGGTAGAGAAAATATAGCGACTGCTAAAGGTGCTATCATTGAGCTTGTTAAAAATGGGTATGATGCCGACAGTCCTATAAGTATAGTATTCTTCGATAACTATTATTCTAACTTGCAAGATGAAATTTCAGAAAATTTCTTCGAAGAGCTACAAGTTAAAGGCATTGATAAAGATCTCCTTTTAGATGTTTATGAGCATAATTCGGAGCGTTATAAACTAAAAAATGAACTTGATGATAATCTTATCAAGAAATTAAAGCATCGGCTATCTCAATTAGCGTCACTATATATTATTGATGCAGGGGAAGGGATGACCCAAAATATTATCCGTGATAATTGGATGACTATTGGCACTGATAATAAAGCCCATAACTTTTTTACTAAAACGGGTAGGGTTAAAGCTGGGGCCAAAGGAATTGGACGATTTGCTTTGGATAAGCTTGGGAGTAAAGCAGAAATGCTTACTTTCTTTAATCCAGAGAATCACGAAATAGATGTTGATGAAGATGATATACCCACCTCATATATTGGTTATCGATGGGAGGTTAATTGGGAAGATTTTGAAGGGGAGTTTAAAACAATTGAGAAGGTCGGTGCGCAGCTAACCGGTATACAAAATTCTTCATTATCTGGTTATTTAGAAAATATTCTACCATCATATATCCTTAGAAAAATACCTGATATTACTACCTTTAAATACGGAACTATACTTAAAATAACTGATCTCAGAGATTATTGGGAAAACTATTATGTTGAACAAGTTTACTCTGATTTAGAAGTTCTTGTGCCACCAAGAGAGTCTAACGAGTTCTCAATTTATCTTTATAGTTCTCTTACACCAGATAGCTATGGTGAGGTTTTAGGTTCACTTTGTGATGATTTTGATTATAAAATCATTGCAAAAGCTGATGACAAGCAAAATGTATCAATAAAAGTCATCAGGAATGAATATGATGTGGCTTCAATTCCTGCCGAGTTCTTTTCAAGAGATGCCATGCAAAAAGAGCATTATACGAGGGCTGATTTTTTAAAAGGAGCTTGGAAAACAACAAAGACATTTTCTCAGCTTTTACCGGGTTATAAAGAAGTTGATCGTGATCGTACATTTAATGATATAGGATTATTTGAGTTCACGTTCTACTATATGAAGAAAACTTACACTACACCTGATGCCGAACGTTTTTTCTATAAATCAATTTCTGCTAACGCACGAAAAGATTGGCTCCAGAAGTTTGGTGGAATAAAACTATTCCGGGATAACTTCCGGGTTCGTCCTTACGGTGAAATAAAAGATGTGGCATTTGATTGGCTAGGATTAGGCAATAGGAAAGCAGCAAGCCCTGCTGGGGTCGCTAAAAAAGATGGCCGTTATAGAGTTGAACCGGAAAATGTCGCAGGTGCAATTAAGATCTCTCGCTTAACAAACGTAAATTTTGAAGATAAATCTAGCCGAGAAGGTTTACAAGAAAATAAGACCTTTCAAATTTTTAAAGAATTAATTGCGGCTATTATCAATATATTTGAGTCTGACCGTTCTTACATCGCTCGTGAAATGAGTGATTATGACGATGTAAGATTTTCTGATATTAGATCCAGACAAGAAGCCGAGCAGATAGCGAAAAGGATTTTAGAACAAAGCAGAGAGAAAAAAATATTATCGCTGAATTCTCAAACAACAAATACAAACTCAGCTTCCAACACTACGGATGATTTAAAAGACAAACAGCTTGCCATAATAGCAGAATTAAATGAGAAAAAAGATGAAGAAATTGAGAGGCTAAAGGAGGAACAGAAAGTTTTACGAGGTTTAGCAAGCAGCGGCATTGTTTTAGCTTCGTTTAGCCACGATCTCAGCAAACTGAATAGTAGATTAGAATCTCGACTAGAAAAACTAAAAAAACTCATATCTGAACGTATAAATGAAAATGACTATAAAGATATAGAAAACAGGAAAAATCCATTTTATTTAATGCAAAACATGAGGGAACAAGATGTTAAGCTTAAATCATGGCTCGCATTCTCACTTGGCGCAGCCAGAAAAGATAAGAGAAAAAGAAAACAGCTATTTTTGAAAAAATATTTTTCAGATTTCAAAGTTGATTGGTCTTCTGTATTAAATGATAGAGGGGTGGACCTCGATATTAGCAATGTTGAAGATTTAGATATGAGAGTATTTGAAATTGATTTTGATAGCATCTTTAATAACTTACTTGTTAACACAATTGATGCGTTTAATTCCTCTGGTAATGACCAGCGGTTTATCACGATTGCAGTATCAAGTACACCAAAAGAAATAATAATAGATTATTCTGACAATGGTCCGGGTTTATCAAAAGATATTGATAAACCTGAAAAAATCTTCGAGCCGTTATTTACCACTAAGCGGAATCCTCATTCTGGAGAAGAGGAAGGGACAGGATTAGGAATGTGGTTAGTTAAATCAATTGTTGAAGAGAATGACGGAAATACTAAATTGCTTTATCCAGAGCAAGGATTCAGTATTCGTATAACTTTCCCTGTTAAATATAAAAGATAAAAGCCATGTATAGAATATTATTTATTGATGAAGAAACTGATGCAATAGATGAGTTTAAGGATTATGCTGATGAAACAACAACATCTAAACAAATTCAAATTCTCGATGAGTTTCCTCTTCCAAGCTTGGATGAAATGATTGATACCATTATAAAGATCAATCCTGATGCAGTGATCACAGATTTTATGTTGAATGAAAAGAAAACTTCAATCAAATATGGTGTTGAGTATAATGGCATTGAGTTAGTTAAAAAATTCACTTCGATTAGAGATGATTTTCCATGCTTTGTCATGACGTCTTTCGATGACGATGCAGTTAAAGAAAGCGATGATGTAAATATAGTATACATAAAAGACATATTGCACTCTGAAAAAAATAGTAATGTAAAAGCAAGCTTTCTTGAAAAAGTAGTCAGTCAAATAACTCATTATCGTGCGAGAATTGATCATTCTGAAAAAGAATTAAAACAGCTCATTGAACTTCGAAAATTGGGGAAAGCAACAATAGTCGATGAAAATAGAATTATTGAATTAGATCATTTTTTAGAACAATCAGTTGATAGGCAAAGCTCTGTTCCCAAAGAATTCAAGGAACTATCTAATACACAGCGATTACAAGAAATTTTATCAAAAGTTGACAATTTACTTTCTAAAATAGAGAAAAATGACTAATAAATTTAGAATAAAATCTCCAGTTAGAACTTGTGTTAAATCTTATCAAGTTTACGGAAGATATAAATCATTTTTAGCGAAAGATTTTTCCAACAGATGTGGTTATACCGATTGCCCTGATTTTTGGTTTGGGGGCAGTGGCAATTTTCATATTGATCATTTCATTCCGTGGAAAAAACATCCCTCAAAACCTAATCTTAAAACAGACTACAGTAATCTGGTATACTGCTGTTCTTATGTAAATATACTTAAGTCAGATGACGAAACTGCATACCTCGATCCCTGCAATGTCGATTATAATGACCATTTTAGCCGTGATACTCTCGGAAATATCAAACCAAATAAGTCATCGGCCCAAGCTATGTATATGTATGATAGATTGAAACTCTATCTCAAGCGTTATCAAGTCATATGGATGTTAGAAAATATTTTTATTAAAATGGAGTTAATTAAAAATGCTCTTGATAGTTCTCCTGAAGGGCAACAGAAAGATGAGCTTAAATGCGTAATGTCAGATCTAGCCTGTCTTATGCTTGAGTATAAAAAATATCTTTCCGAAAACCAATAATCTGATGAAAAATAAACTTATTGCTTATCTAAAAAAAAATAATATTACTGAACCTAAACAAGTAGACAGGTTGTTAATCTCATCCTTTATCCTTATTAACAAAATAAAAGTAAACAAAAATCTTCTTGTATTAGAACATTTTATTACACCTACTGGCTCTAATGAATATAGTCTATTATCTGAATTACTGTTAATAATTGAGCACGGATTTGAAAAATTTGGATTTGAGGAATTAATAAAATTATTTGAATTCGTTATCTCTCCTTCCGATAGGGTTATAAATGGCGCGATTTATACGCCATGTTATATTCGGGATTACATTGCTAGAACTTCTTTGAATTACTATAAAGTAAACAATACTATTACCATAGCCGATATATCTTGCGGATGTGGAGGGTTCCTTTTTACTGCTTGTAATATCTTAAAAGAAAAAACCCAAAAAACATATAATTCTATATTCAAAGATCACATTTATGGCATTGATATTCAGAGCTATTCTGTTAATCGAACTAAACTTTTGCTCACATTGCTTGCATTAAGCAATGGTGAAGATGAGGTAGAATTTACATTCAATATTCACATTGGTGATTCTTTATCATTCAAATGGAATACAGTCATAAGCCCTTTTAAAGGCTTTGATGTTATTTTAGGAAATCCTCCTTATGTATGTTCTCGAAATTTATCTTCTGAAGCAAAAGGTTTATTGGTAAATTGGTCTGTATGTTCTTCAGGCCATCCTGATTTGTATATTCCCTTTTTCCAAATTGGTATTGAAAACTTATCAACCAATGGTATCCTAAGTTATATAACAATGAATAGTTTTTTTAAGAGTCTAAATGGTAGAGCCTTAAGGAAATACTTCCATGATAACAATATACTCCTAAAAATCTATGATTTCGGCTCTGAACAAATATTTAGTTCTAAAAATACTTATACATGTCTATGCTTCATAACTAAAGTTGATACTGGTCATATAGAATACTCTCATATAGATAGTTCATTATTAAGTTCAAAAATAACAAGTTTTGAGAAAATTGATTACGCTGCTTTAGATCATCAAAAAGGCTGGAACCTTCAAAATAATGATTTAATGCAATGTATAGAATCTACTGGTAAGCCATTTGGGGAAATATTTAAAACACGGCATGGCATTGCCACTTTAAAAAACAACATTTACATATTCAAACCTATTCATCAGGATAGTAAGTATTACTATATTGAACAAAATGGTATAACATTTAAGATTGAAAAAGATATTTGTAGAGATATAATTAACTCAAATAAATTAAGTAGCAATTACTCTCTTGACGAACTCGTTGAAAAAATAATTTTTCCTTATACAAATGAAATAAATCCAAAAATAATTCCGGAGAAAACATTCAAAAAATCATTCCCATCTACTTATAAATACCTTTTAGCTAATAAAATTACTTTAAGTACAAGAGATAAAGGTAATAAAACATATCCATCTTGGTATGCTTATGGCCGTACACAATCCTTACAATCGATTAAAAATAAACTCTTTCTGCCAAAAATAACAAACTCGTCTCCATACAGTATTATATCTTCAGATGAAAATTTAATGTTTTATAATGGGATAGCTATAGTAGGGCATTCATACAGGGAGTTATTATTCATTCAAAAAATAATAGGCTCGCGATTGTTCTGGTATTATATTTCGAAAACAAGCAAGCCATATTCTTCTGACTATTTTTCACTTAATGGAAATTATATTAATAATTTTGGTATTTACCCATTCTCTGACGCTGAGGTTGACTATATTATATCTGAAAAAGATCAAGATAATCTTAATTGTTTTATCGAAAAAAAGTATGGCATTAATATACCAAAATAGAATATTTTAATACACTATAAAATATCTCAGGCCATCTGGAGGTGTGAGGTATTTTAATCCTATCTATTTCAATAAAATAGTCTTTTCATGATATATTACTGTTTCCTATTTTTAAATTAATAGCAATTCCTCATGCTCAGGTTTAATACCCTCTACATAAAATGATTGTCCATCTATATTAAAACACGATACTACATGTATACCACTTGCTGGAGATGATGCTTCTCCCCAATATGAACCATCATTTTTTGATTCAGCCATTATCCGAATAATACCTTTTTGATATATATAACTCTGTTTCAACTCTACACCAGATTTGTTTTCATCTATGAGTATTAAATTTGCAGGAGAATTACTAAAGGTTCCAACCGGAAATTCATAGTGAATCCGTCCAATATCTTTATATATTTCGAGAATGTTTCTCTCTGATGTTGGTTGAGTTGGTTGTGAGAAATAAATACAGGTATGTATAGATGATCGTCCATCTGAGGTTCGGGCAACAGAGGGTTGAACTAACATCACTTGATCAAAACCACACTCTTCATCAGATAATATCATCTGGTCAGCAATCTCACCCAATATCTTTATATCTGCAGCATGGTGTAATCTCATATAAAGCATACGTAGTGTGTCAGTATTTTTGGGAAGATGTTTTTTCATATTTTCACTTGCTTGATTCAGCTTGCTTTTAAAACCAAGATGTTCATTTTTATGAAAAGGAGCAGTGATAATACATAAATCAGTTCCTGTCATTACTGGTTTTTCGTTGAATTCATTAAATGGTATTACTCTAATATTTACGATACCATCTATAGAGTGAAGATCACAATATCCTTTTATCTTAAAATGCATCATCAAAATGCATTCTTTGTATAATTCTTTAGATATTGGTTTCAGAAAAAAAACAACCAGCCTTGCTGAGATATTTAAGGTGTTAATTATTGAAATAAACTTTTCTCGAATGTTTTCGCTATACTTCAAAAATTCTTTATAATGTTTTGATATGTCATGATTCTTTACTGAGATAAGAATATTTTTCCCATTCTCTCCGTTCAAAGATACATCATAGCCCGGTTTATTGGCTGGGGCAGGCGTTGTTTTTGATTTGTCGGCAGTTATGCTTGAGGCTAAAATTATTTCTGTAATGTATCCATGTGCACCATCAGGTTGCTTTTTGATATTAGTGACGGTTTTCTTTAACCAAACTTTATGTTCTATTGTAAGTGATTTTATAGCTTTACCGATGGCGAAAAGTTCATTTGTAGATAAAGCATCCCGTCGTTGCCATAATGTCTGTAATTTATGTTTTCCTTTTTCTTTTAACCAATCATCTCCGAAATGGTCTTCAATACATTTGAGAAAAGAAATTATATCTTCTTCAGAACAAATGTTTGTCACTAAATGGTCAATTGCTCTCATATATTTATTTTGTTTCATACTATCTTCTCAAAATAACACTGTTTTATTTAGCCCTTCATATAATTTAACTGAGAGGCTAATTATTTATCAAGCAGCAATTGCTTTATATTTCTGTGCTTGAACATAATCGGCCCACCACTGCATCAAATCTGTTCTTTCAATAAGATATTCAGCACGGTTGTAAGCTGCGATGATCTCATCTTTCTTCGAGTGAGCAAGAGCCGCCTCGAGAACTTCTGTTCTGAACTTACCAGACTCCTCTGCTGCTGTTCTGGCGATAGAACGCATACCGTGAGCTACCAGTTCACCACCGAATCCCATCCTGATTATGGCGGCGTTTGCTGTTTGCTCATGCATGTGGTTTAACGGGGCTTTAATACTTGGAAAAACCCATTCTCTGTGGCCGCTGATAGGGCGCATGTTTTCTAAAATGCGGAGAGCTTCTTTGCTCAACGGCACTTTGTGAGGACGTTTCATCTTCATAAATTCACCGGGGATGTTCCAAAACCTGTTCTCTTCATCAATATCGGACCAACGAGCACGGACCGCTTCTCCGGGTCTAACCCACGTTAACAATTGCCACTGGATCAGCATACGTGTTTCAAGGCGAATAGATGCGTTAGATAAAGCAATCATGAAGCGTGGTAGCTCATCTGGTGGTAGGGCGGGCATATTCTGCTTTTTAGGCTTACTGAAACGCTGAGCGAGGTTGTCAGCCGGGTTGAACTCAATAAGTTCTTCAGTGGCAGCATAGCGAAAAATTTCATTCAGGCGAGAAATGATACGGCGAAGAGTTTCAAGAACACCACGTTGCTCAATTGGGTCTAGATGCTGCTTGAGCATTTTGGGGCGGATTTCCTTAATTGGGACATCCCCCAGCGTTGGAAAGATGTTCCGTTCAAGACTACGCCAGATATCGTCAGCGTGGTCTTGCGAGAGTCCTGCTGTCTTCTTCTTCTCTTCTAACCAGCGTTCAGCAACGGCTTGCAATGTATTTTCAGTAGCATCTTTCAGGTCATTAGCCATTTTTTCATTATGAACCTGTGGGTCGATGCCGTTTGCAAGTAAAGATAGGTATTCATCACGCATAGCTCTTGCACGAGCAAGGGTAAGATGGGGGTAGTTTCCTAACTTTGTTTTTGTTCGTTTTTTGGTCACTGGCACTTGGTAGTTGAAGTACCATATTTTCTTGCCGCTGGGCTTGACTCTCAACATCAAGCCATCGCCGTCATATAGAGTTATCTCTTTGCTGTCATCTGCGGTCTTGGCTTTCTTGATCTGCGTGTCGTTGAGCTTAGTAACGATTCTTGCCATTTTTTAGTATCCCATTTTTAGTAGCCTGAATGGTCGGGGTACTAAACAGGGTGTCATAACCGGTAGCTTCTAGCAATTCTCAGTAGACTTCACTGGACATGAAAAAGGCCGCAACCCTTGTGAGGTGCGGCCTTGATAGTCTTTAGTAGACTTTGCTTTACTAAAAAGTGGTGGAGCTGGCGGGAGTTGAACCCGCGTCCGAAATTCCTACATCCTCGGCACT
>ERZ773195.729-NODE-729-length-27723-cov-4.930606_pt1 | contig 27723 bp, 23 predicted proteins | sample MGYA00580530_ERZ773195 | MGnify/ENA primary metagenome ERZ773195 (study PRJEB29015, sample SAMEA2737751) | human gut metagenome | biome: human gut; feature: human-associated habitat; material: faeces | place: China | collected 2012 ...
ACGGCGCGTATCTGTCCAAGGACGAGGACGTCGTGGGCGTGGCGCAGCACACGGCGCTGTTTGATACCATCGCCGCCGTCGTCGCCGCGCTGGTCATCATCCCCGCCTGCTTCTCCTACGGTCTGGACGTGGGCGCCGGTCCCAGCCTGCTGTTCGTGACCCTGCCCACCATCTTGCAGGACATCCCCATGGGTCAGCTCTTCGCCATCATCCTGTATATGGCCATGATTTTCGCCGGCGTCAGCTCTTTGCAGAATATGTTTGAGGTGGTGGCGGAGTCCCTGATGCACAAGTTCCCGAAGCTCAACCGCGTTACCGTCCTGGTACTGCTGGGCGCGCTGTGCCTGGGCTTCGGCATCGGCATGGAGACCATCAGCAAGTGGGGTCCCTGGATGGATCTGGTGTCCATTTATATCATCCCCATCGGCGCTACACTGGGCGCGGTCTCCTGGTTCTACGTGATGAAGAAGGACGCCCTGCTGGACGCCATCAACACCGGCAGTACGAAAAAACGCGGCGATCTCTGGTACAATGTGGGCCGGTATGTGTACGTCCCTCTGGCGATCATTCTCTGCTGCGTGGCCCTGTTCATGCACGTTGCTTTCTGATACCCACAGAAAATTTCCACGCATATAACCAATAAAAAGGACCCGGCGGCTGAAAATCAGCTGCCGGGTCTGTTTCGTATAAAGGGTTTCATCAACCGTAGCGCAAGCTCAAGGTAGTGGAGTCCTCGCCGTTCCGCAGGAAGGGCATCCCCTCGCCGATGCGGGAGCGCTGGAAGTACAGATACTCGCCGGAGGGGGAGATCAGCACTGGGAAGCTGCCGCTGAGGGAGCTGCCCACCCCGGCGGACATATCCAGCCGCAGGCAGTCATCCTCCATGCGCCATACACCGAAGAATCGCAGATCCATCTGGTTGTCATAGCACTCGTACAAATTAGCCAGCCCCGCATAGTCCGGGTCGCAGTCGCCGTAATGCAGCTCCAGCGTCCACTCGTCACAGTCCCACGAGGTATCGGCCAGCCCCAGATCCGTAGGGGGCCACCACCAATCGTCACCGGACGGCTCCCAGCCTTCGGGATGGTCGATGGCGATGGTGTTCGTGTAGATGGAGAAGTCGAACAGCAGCAATCGGCCCTCCTCGCTGGCAGGCAGGATGAGATCGCCGTACAGGTCCTCCTGCGGATACCAGTTCACCACCGTGCCGTCATCGGCCACAAGGTTGACCTCCATATCCGGCTCCTCCGGATCGACGAACAGCAAAACAGGCTGGGCATATTCCTCCCGGTAGAGGACTTCGTCCGCCACCGGATGCAGGCCGTTGCCCTGAGACTGCCATGTGATGTGGTTCACGGCAAGGCTGGTGTTCTCTCCCCGCGGAATGACGCAGAACAGCTTGCCGTACCCCGGACCGAGGACCCGCTCCGAGGGGATGGTCAGCATGACCGGCATCTCCGCCGTCAGGTCAAGGCAGTTTTCCAGCATCCAGTCCGACAGCTTGGAGGTGTCCCCCTTCTCCCAGTAGCCGAGATAGGCCGCGGCGCCGGGATAGCCGCCGTATTCCAAATCAAAGCCCAGCTTGTCGAGACATTCCTCCACCAGCTCCTGGTCCACCTCCGCTTCCGGTTCGGAAGGCTTCACAGGATCGGCCTGACCGGTCTGATCGGTCCTGCTGTCGGAGATCGTCTCCTTTACGCCGCCGTTTCCCGCTGCCGGGGCCGGTTTCTTTTTCCCTCCGCAGGCAGTCAGGCTAAGAGCCAGCGTCAGGCAGAGAAGTGCCGACGCCAGCCGATGCAAAGTCAAGCGCTTCATGATTCTGCCTCCTTCTCAGAATTTTCCGCTGCGGCCGTGACCGCCGCCGCCGCTGCGGCTTACAGTTCCTCCGCTGCTTCTGCCACCGCCGCCGGAGTTGCTCTCGATCTTACGGCGGGTCTCCGTGGTATGGGTGTAGTGGTCATAGCTGTCCGTCAGCTTCAATCCACCGCCCGCCGTGGTATACACGTTGGCGTCAACGCCCTTGCGCACGGACTTCATCTGTCCCTTCAGGATCATGCACACCAGAAACGCGATCAGGCAGGAGACTGCCACCGCAATGCCGATGGCCGGCAGGGGGCTGGACCGCACAGGTTTTCCGGCCTCAGCCAGCTCCAAAAATTCATCGCAGGCGGTGAGGTAATTGGAAACGCCGCCATACCAGTCACCGTCGCTGAAGTAGGACAAAAACCGATTCTCCAACTGCTCCGCGCCGTATCGGTCAAAAGCATACTCCGCCCATTCGCCGTAGACGAACATGGCGTAGTCCCGCTCTTTCATGCTCAGCATGATGATGACGCCGTTCCGGTCCTCGCCCACACCAAAGCCCTCGGCGTGGTAGATCTGATACAGGGCGGTATAGGGATCGTCACCGTAGCCGTAAGCTGTAAAGTCCTCCACAAAAAGGGTATAGATGCCGCAACTGCGGCGGAGGGCGATATCCTCGGCCCGATCCTCCAGCTGTTCCCGCTCCCCGTCGGAGAGCATTCCCCGCAGATCGAACACATAGTTCATGCCGGTATCGCCCAGCTTTGACGCTTCGCCGGACTGGACGGTCTCGGGCTGCTGCGCCTCCGTTGGGAAGTCTGCGGAGAGATAGTCCGCCGCTGTCGCCGCCATGGCATTTATTGCCTGACAGAGCGCATCAGCGCTCACGGTCATATCCGTGCCGTCCCACGCCCGCGCCGTCATATACGGCTCCACCGCGTCATACACCAAGCCGGAGAGTTCCTGCCCGTCGCCCCGCGTCTCGCTCAGCATCGCGTAGACGCACCAGTCGGTCTCCGCCAGGGTGTAAGAACCGTCCGCCAGAGGCTCCATCACCAGCGTCAGCGAGATGCCGTCCTTTTCCTCGCCCCAGCCGTAGCCGGAATCTTTGTAAACATATGTGGCGATATCTCCGGCGGTGGTACCCTCGCTCACATCCTCATTGGTAAATATGTCCACCCGCAGGTCAAGGTGAAGCGCCTCCGTCAACTGGGGCAGGGTGTACTGACCCAGATTGGACAATTCGTCCGAGCCCAGCGCGTCGGTCTCATCGTAGATCGCGCCGTATTCCGTCCACGCCAGAGTGGGGACGCACAGAGTCAGCGTCAGCAGGAGCGCCGTCAGCAAAGCTGTGACTTTTCTTTTCATGTCCGTCCCTCCTTATCGCATCAGCAGGACGATGACCGAACTCAATACGGACAGCGGCACGGCAATGGCGGCAAACATCCCCCAGAATCGCCCCTTGTCCACAGGCAGGTCTCCTACCAGCTTGCCGGTCTGCCCGTTCATGGCGAAGAGGAAATCCTTTCCCTGCCACTTGGTATTGAGCAGCCACACCGGCAGCAGCGCGTAGTGGACCTTGCCCCGCTGGATGTCTGCGTGTTCGCCCCTTGGGAAACAGGTCGCGTATCCCGTTACGGTGCCTTGCAGCGCCTTTTTCAAGCTGCCCAGACAGCGGACATCGGCCCGTTCCCGGCTCTTGTCCGCCGACACGTCGAACTTATCCGCCAGGAAGCCCGGCAGATACGCCGTGGAGAAGGGTTTCAGGTCATCGTAATTGTAAGGCTCGATGGAATCCATGTGATCATCCGGCATTTTAGTCGAGGCGTCCACCGGTACCTTTTCAAAGGGCATCGTTCCGGCACGGTACACGTCAAAGTGCTCCGTCTTTATCACCTCATACTCACCCTCGGTGCGCTTGTGGGACCGGGTACACTCATAGTGGGCATTGCCCTCCGCCTCACCGCTGAACAGCCAGAAGGGTACATAGACCCCCTGGATCTCCTGTAAGTGATTTTCCTTGGAAAAGCTCTTGGGAAGGAGCACCTTGCCCCTGTAATGCTTCTTGAGCTCGCGGATGGCGTCCTCGCGGCTGAGTTTGAAGGGGATCACGAAATCCGGCTTCAGCGTTCCCGTGAACTGCCCCGGAACCACCGTGGGGTTTCCACAATAAGGGCAGGAGGTAGCCGCCGTGCTTGCGTCACAGATCAGCTCCGCACCGCAGCTTGGGCAGCTGTAAGCCTTCATGCCGTCTCCCTCGGCACCCCAGTCGGCGCTGAGGTCCGGCAACTCCCAGCCGCCTTCCTCGGCTGCCTTCTTTTCCGCCGCCGTTTTTTCTTCTGCCGACTGCTGCGCCGCCGCGGCCTGTTCCTCCTTTTCCGCGTAAAGCGCCTCGATCTCTGCTACATCATAGGTACTACCGCAGTAATCGCACTCCAGCTTGCCGGATGCGCCCACAAAATGCAGCGGGCCGGTGCAGCTTGGGCATTGATAGTTGGTCACCTGTGCTGCCATGCTTGCTCTCACCCTTCTTTCTTCATTTTCCGTTCAGCGCCCGCCCGTAGACGGGCGGACGCTGTTGAGCCGTTTTCTCCGATCTGTTTTCCTTATCCTCTGGGCGCGCCGCAGTACTCACAGAATTTTCCGTCATTCTGTCCGCCGCAGGCGGGGCAAGTCCACGGGCCGGCCGCTGCCGGAGCGGGAGCGAAGGTCTCCTGCTGCTGCATGGGGGCTGTCTGAACTGCGCCGCCGCCACGGGCGGTCTCCATCACCTGAAGCAGCGCCGCTCGGATCTCGTCGCCCATTTCGCGGTACTTGCGATATTCCCGATTGCTCTCCGGATCGAAGCCGGCAGCCATGGTATTCATCCGGCCCACAGAATTCATCTGTCCCATCATGGGGCGCTGTGTCATGCCGCTCTGGGGCCGACCTGCCATAGGACGCTGGTCCATCATACCCTGCTGCCCCATCATGGGCCGCTGCATGGTGTTCTGCGGCTCGATGTACACAGAACTGTTGTTCAGGCGGAACTTCATTTCGTCAAAGTAGGGGTTATTGACGGAAATGATCACTTCAAAGTCATAGGAATACTCGTAGCGAGGCGGGTTGTAGCTGACCTCCTTGCCGTCCGGCCCCTCCCGCTTCTGCTCCGTGCGGCTCTCGTCAATGTCCACGCGGCAGCCGGTCAGCGCGGTGTAGTCCAGAATATCCGGGTTGGCGTCCGCCAGATCCCGGGCACGGGTAACGGTGAACCAACGATGCTCCTCGTCCAGCAGGACCTTACAATCCTCGCCATAGGAGCGGGGTGCGGAACTGGGACGCCCTGCCCCGGTTTTCCTCCCGGTAGGCCAGCTGCCGCTTGATGTCCTCCACCGTAGAGCGGCGGCGGTCACTGAACCAGGGAGAGAGCTGCTTCGCGCAGTCCTTACAGAGGTTGCCGTCTTCCAGTTTCTGATTGCCCAACAGTCCGATCTACTCGCCGCAGATGTCGCAGTATTTCTTATCAAACAATCCCATAATAGCTTCCTCCTGTTGTTTTCAGTCGCCGTAACGGCTCACATTGTATTGTCCACCCGGAACCGGGATCTTGTCCCCGGCCGTGGCTCCCGCGGCCGGGGACGGTATTCGCCAAAAAATCCGCTATTCGCTCTTATTCTTCAACTTTTTGAAGCTCCACCACTTTGTCCGCCGCTTCCGACCAGTCCACCGTCAGCTCCAGTCTGCCGCTGTCCTCGCCGGCCCCGGCACAGTGGTAAACGTCCAGGATCTTCCCCCATTCCGTGCCGTCCGCCTTCTGGAGAACACGGTTGTCTAACATCAGCCCTGTGTCCTGTATCTTTTTACGCGGGATGTAGGTGAAGTCCAGCGGGGTTTCCAGAACGGTCTCGCCGTCCAACCGGAGGGTCAGGCCGTCCTCTTCGCTGATGACCGCCTGCCAGCCGTCCTCCGGACTTTCCCATGTTCCCTCCAGCACTGGCCAGAGGAGGGAATTGTCCACATAAGTACCGTCCCCGTCCAGCAGGAACAGGTTTTGATCCGGATTCTCCATGCCGTTGCCCCCATCCATGATCTGGTCCGTGACAAAATGCTTATACAGGCCCGAAAGGACGATCCCTACCAGCGCGCCCGCCAGGAAAATCCAAATCATCCGCCGTTTCATTACACGATGTCCCCGTCGTCAAAGGGGTCGCCGCACTCAGGGCAGAACTTGGGGGGATGCTGCGGGTCGGCGGGCTCCCAGCCGCACTTGTCGCATTTGTACTGAGGAACACCGGCAGGCTTGGGCTTGCCGCACTCGGCACAGAACTTGCCCTTATTCACCGCGCCGCAGGTGCAGGTCCAGCCGTCCGCTGCGGCGGCGGGCTTGGGCTTGCCGCATTCCGGGCAGAATTTTCCGGTGGCGGTGGCGCCGCAGGCGCACTGCCAGCTGTCCCCGGCAGGCTTCGGCTCCGGCTTCTTGCTGCCGCAGTTGGGGCAGAAGTTACCGGTGATGCCGCCCTGACCGCAGGTACAGGTCCAGCCCTGCGCCGCAGGAGCGGGGGCGGGCTGCGCCGCCTGCTGCTGGGCCTGTTGCTGCTGGCCCATCTGGAACAGGTTCTGGGCGTTCATGCCGCCCATCTGGCCGGCCATGCCCATGCCCATAAAGGCCATGGCGGGACCGGCGCCGGTGTTGGCGGCCGCCGCCTTCATCGCCTCGCCCTGAGAGCCGACGAGATGCGCCGCCGCGCGGGTGGGGTCCATAAAGGCCGCGTTGCGCTGCAGCTCCTTGATCATCTGCTCGTCTTCCTCATTGGCCTTCACGCTGGAAACGCCGAAGGAGACGATCTCCATGCCGCGCAGATCCCGCCACTTGCTGGAAAGCTGCTCGTTGAGGGCGTCAGCCAGCTCCAGAGTATGGCCGGGAAGGGCGGAATAGCGGATGCCCATTTCGCTGATCTTGGCAAAAGCGGGCTGCAAAGCCGTCAGCAGCTCCGTTTTCATCTGACCGGCGATATTTTCCGTCTTGTAGTCCTCACTGACGTTGCCGCAGACGTTGGTGTAGAACAGCAGGGGGTTCTTCAGCCGGATGCTGTACTCACCGAAGCAGCGGATGCCGATGTCAATGTCGATGCCAGCCCGCTGATCCACCACCCGGAAGGGGACGGGGCTGGGGGTGCCGTACTTGTTGCCCGTCAGCTCCTTGGTGTTGAAGTAGTAGACCCGCTGATCCTTGGGGGCTTCGCCGCCGAAGGTGAAACGCTTGCCGATGTTCTGGAACACGTTCTTCACGCTCTCACCCAGGTCGCCGGAGAAGATGCTGGGCTCCGTGGACATATCGTAGGTGTATTCGCCGGGCTCGGCGCAGACGTCCACCACCTTGCCCTGCTCCACGATGAGCATACACTGTCCGTCCGCAATGGCGATCAGGCTGCCGTTGGTGATGATGTTGTCGTCGCCCTTGGTGTTGCTGGAGCGGCCCGTGACCTTCTTTTTGCCCTTGACCGCCAGCACGTCAGAGGGGATCGCTTCGCAATAAAAGTATTCCTTCCACTGGTCGGCCAACACGCCGCCAGCCGCGCCCATTGCCGCTTTGATCAGTCCCATAATTCTACTCTCCTTTTCCTGTTGTTGTATTTGATTTCAGCATTCGCTTTTGATCACATCTTATAAAATTGCCTGTTTTTTTTAGGTAAAACGAGGCCTCAGCTCCCTCCCGTCAGGAAGGTGTCTCCACTGACATAAAACGGAGTCTGATCCGTAATGGGCCAGGTGAACCAGCTTACATCCCAGGGCCGCTTCATAAACAGGCACACCCGCGCCGTATCCTCCGGAATGGTGAGGGAGAAGAACAGCGGCTCATTGATCTTGATTTTCCCCTCATACACCACCTTCTCCGAGATTCAACTCTGTTGGGTGCCGTCATCGTTCAGCACCGGCGTTCCAACGCTGAATTGGATGTCCGTTTCGTACCACCGGCCCACCAGCAGCAGCTTATTCTGCCCGTTGGGTTCCAATGCGTTCATGGGGATCACCGACAGCGGCTCCGTTACCTCGGTGGGCGGGTCCCGCCAGTAGAAGATCAGCGATTTTTCCGGCTCCCCTGTCATGGCGTTCTCCAAGGTCGGCGGCAGGAAGCCGCTGGAGCGCATATAGGTGACGGTACGGACGCCCGCGCCCCCGTTCTTTTCATAAGGTATCCGCACAAGCAGGCTATTCCGGTTCGTCAGGGCGGCGAAAAACGCCGCGCCAGTCTCCTCGTCGGTCAGCCGCACGCTCCAAGTCTCATTGGACAGCCCCGGCATCAGCGGTTCCTCTATCTGCTCCGCCAGCAGGTGCTTTTCCGACCGGTATTGCGGGGTGTCCGTATCCAGCCCGGCGGCGTGGTACCAGTCCGCCCGCATCACATAGCCCTCCAACAGATCGGACCACAGGCGATCAAAGCACAGCATAGAGGCGATATGTTCCTCGCCGGGCCTGTATTCCCGGCCGTCCTCCTCATAGTGGGTCATGCGCCACGTTCCGTAGAGGTCCGCGATCCCCATCTCTCCGCCGGGGCCCGGCCGCTCTGCCGGGGCAAAGTAGAAGGTATCTCCGTAAGGGGTCTCGATCGCCAGAGAATCGGTGCTTTCGATCCGACCGTCCAAGGTCAGCGGCTCGCCGGTATTCATCGTTCCCGTCAACCGCAGGGTGCTGTCCGCGCCCAGCCACCAGTTTCCGTCGAGCAGGCTGGTATTGTAGTACGAGCCTAACACATCCCGAAACTGGGCCGTTCCGTCTTCGTTGAGATAGAGGTCCGCCCACCACGCCTCCGTGGGCATGGCACTGGTTTTCATGCAGTCGTTCATGGCATCATAGCTCTCGTGCCGCACAGCGGTCCAGTAGTCCGCGCTGAATGGTGCGGAGGTCTGCTGCCGGGTATCCTCCGCGCTGTCGGCAGCAGAGGGTGGCGCATCCGTATTTGTGTCCGGCCCCGGTGTTTTGCCGCAGGCAGTCAGGCCGAGCCCCAGGAGAAACGCCAAGAAAAACGCGGTCCATCTTTTTTTCACAGCTGTGCCTCCTTTACGCTCAACAGTCCTGCGTCACCGGAATACGGATGCCGCTTGGGGACCTGAACGATTTCCAGAAGAGCCGTTCGCCGGCAAAGGGCTTGAAGCTCTGCCAACGGGACGGTCTTTAAGCGGGTCCTGTCGGCTCCCTATTCTTTTTTATTCACAGATCATATGGCCTAACTTCTGTATACCATGGAATCCCCGTTTTGTTAACCCTAATTTCCCCAAATTAGGGTCCCAAACATGAAATTTCCCGGAAAAAGCCGAAAAAGCACTGCTCGTTCACGAACACCCGTTCCATTTTATGGTTCTTCTTGCAAAAAGCGTATGTCAGCCCGGCGGCGGTTATCCGCCCTCACTTTCGCTCCCTCGGCTGTTATTTCGCACCCCCATAGAAAAAAAGGAGCCGGAACGATTGCTCGTTCCGGCTGGAAACTATGTGGCAGGCGCAGCGCGGTTTGCCCCGCTCAGAGCGTCTCCTTCTGTAAAGCCTGCGCCAGTGGGAGTACCACTGCGCCCAGATCCGCCATAGCGTGGGCGAAATCGAAAAACTCCTCCGTCTGGCCCTCCCGGAACAGATGATCCGACACAGATTTGACCGCCACGAAGGGCACATTGTTCCGCAGGCACACCTGGGCGATCGCGCCGCCCTCCATCTCTGTCAGCAGAGGGTGGAACGTGTCTCGGATGAAGATTGCCCGGTCGCTGCGGACAGCAAACCAATCTCCGGTGGCCACCCGCCCCAGCGCCGCCTTGCGGCCCAGTGCTGCCAGCAGTTCCACGCACCGCTCCGGCTTCCAGGTGGGAAATGACACCCGGTTCACCGTGGATACCAATCCTACGGGATCACCGATGGCAGAGGTGTCCACATCGTGCTGCACAAAGTCCTCGGCGACCACCAGGCTGCCGGTGGGAAGCCCCGTCAGGCATCCGGCCACTCCGGCGTTGACGATCATATCCACACCGTACTTCAGGCACAGGATCTCTGCCGCCATGGCGGCATTCACCTTGCTGACACCGCCGGCGCAGGCAATGATCCCCGGTGCAGCCTCGTAGAACGGCACACCGGACACGGTCTCAAATGCCTCCAGCTCCTTGGCCCCCGGCAGGGCATGAAACTCCGCAGGCATGGCAAATTGCAATCCAATTTTCATTATATTACGCTCCTTTTTACCGTCTCATCAGGCTTTCTCCAAATACAGGCCCTTGTTCCCGAAGGGTATTCTTGAGAAAACCGCAAATTCAAAAACAAGAAACCAAAACTTTTAAAAGCAAAAAGAAAAGGAATTCAAGCAAAAGCCTGAATTCCTAAACTTTCTGGAGGTGACACCCGGATTTGAACCGGGGAATCAGGGTTTTGCAGACCCTTGCCTTACCACTTGGCTATGTCACCGAAGCCGTATGATTGAGTGCCTATATAGGATACCCTAAAATGCCCCGTTTGTCAAGACAATTTTTATTTTTTCCTGACATCCGAAAAAATATTTTACAAAGGTGTTCAACCGCCTTTCCCGACCTCCGCCCCCCTGTGTCAAACGGCACAAAAAAGTCCCGGCTTTTCACTTTCGATTGAGCGGTGATGCCGCTTTACAGCGGCCAGACCGGGCAGTAAAATAAAAATACGGCAGACTGCCGTTCATGTTGTAAAATCAACCGATGGGAAGGACAGGAGGAGTGTTTATGGTTTCTCAACGGATGCTGCAGCTGGGCACGGCCCGTTCCGTGATCCGGGAGCTGTTTGAATATGGCCGTCAGCGGGCCGCAGAGGTAGGTGCGGAAAACGTATTTGACTTTTCATTGGGAAACCCCAGCGTCCCCGCTCCCGTAGAGGTGAATGAGACCGCCATCCGGCTGCTGCGGGAACAGGCAGACACGATTCACTGCTACACCAGCGCCCCCGGCGATCCCGCCGCCAGACAGCGGATTGCTGACTCCTTGAACCGTCGGTTTGGGGAGCAGTATACGGCGGACGAGCTGTACCTCACCGTAGGCGCGGCGGCGTCTCTCTGCTGTGTATTGGGCGGACTGACCTGCCCCGGCGACGAGTACATCCTCTTTGCCCCCTACTTTCCGGAGTACCGGGTGTTTATCGAGGGTGTCAAGGGGAAGGTCAAGGTGATCTCCCCAGAGCTGGAGCACTTTCAAATCGACTTTTCCGCCTTTGAACAGGCAGTCACCTGCCGCACCAAGGGCGTGATCATCAACTCCCCCAACAACCCCTCCGGCGTGGTCTACTCCCGCCAGACGCTGGAAACTCTGGCAGCGATCCTCCGGGCTAAGGAAGCGCTCTACGGCCACCCCATCTATCTGATCTCCGACGAGCCTTACCGGGAGATCGCCTTCCACGGCGTGGAGGTCCCCTGGGTACCGCAGATCTACAAGGACACCATCGTCTGCTACTCCTTTTCCAAGTCCCTTTCCCTCCCTGGCGAGCGGTTGGGCTATGTGTTGGTCCCCAAGCAGGTGACGGACGCTGATGCCGTTTACGCGGCGACGGCAGGTGCAGGCCGCTCTCAGGGATATGTCAATGCCCCCAGCCTGTTTCAGAGGGTGGCGGCGGAATGCTGTGACCTGACGGCGGACATCGGCGTCTATGAACGCAACTGCGCTCTGCTGACCGACGGTCTTCGTGAAATGGGCTACCAGGTGGTCCAGCCCGGCGGGGCCTTCTACCTGTTCCCCCGGTCGCTGGAACCGGATGACATGGCGTTCAGCGAGCGAGCCAAGCAATTCGACCTGCTGTTGGTCCCCGGCAGCGGCTTCGGCGCTCCCGGCCACTTCCGGATTGCCTATTGCGTCCAGACGGAAATGATCGAACGGGCGCTGCCTCGGTTCAAGGCACTAGCGGACTCCTATCAATGACATAGCAACGACAAAATACCCCGGCTCATTTGAAAAGAGCCGGGGTATTTTTATCAGGCAGCGATCCCCGTCCCTTCCGAAGAAAGGACGGGGGTCGTTTATTTTGCAGAAAGTCAGCTTAGTAAGCCACACCCCAGTAGATATCAGTGGTGCACTTCTCGCCGCAGACGGGGCAAACGCCCTCAGTGCCGGACTGCTTGAGCGGCATGCAGCGGCTGGAAACACCTGCCAGCTCCTTCATCTTCAGCTCGCACTCCAGCTTGCCGCACCACTTGGTCCGGGCAAAGCCGCCCTTGGTCTCCACCATCTCCTTGACCTCCTGCCAGGAGTTCAGGTCGAAGGTGTTGTCCTCCAGATTCTTCTCCGCCATGGCGTAGAGGTTGTCATGTACCTCCTTCAGCAGGGCCTGCACGGTAGCCTCCAGCTCCGTCAGCGGCACGAACACCTTTTCGCCGGTGTCACGCCGGGCGATGCAGCACTGCTGCTTCTCCATGTCCTTGGGGCCGATCTCCACCCGCAGCGGCACGCCCTTCATCTCATACTGGGCGTACTTCCAGCCGGGGGACTGCTCGCTGTCATCCATCTTCACCCGCAGCTCCAGCGCCGTCAGACGGTCCCGCAGAGCCGCCGCAGCGTCCAGCACGCCGGGCTTGTGCTGGGCCACCGGCACCACCACCACCTGAATGGGGGCAATGGCCGGCGGCAGCACCAGACCGTTGTTGTCGGAGTGGGTCATGATGCAGGCGCCGATGAGGCGGGTGGTGCTGCCCCAACTGGTCTGGAAGGGATACTGCAGCTTGTTGTCCCGGCCGGTGAAGGTCACGTCGTAGGCACGGGAGAACTTGTCCCCGAAATAGTGGCTGGTGCCGGACTGCAGGGCCTTGTGGTCCTTCATCATGGCCTCGATGGTGTAGGTGGCCTCAGCCCCGGCAAACTTCTCCTTGTCGGTCTTGCGACCCTTCACCACCGGCATGGCCAGCGCATCCCGGCAGAAGTCGGCGTAGCAGTTCAGCTGCTGCTCCGTCTCGGCAATGGCCTCCTCCGCCGTCTCATGGATGGTGTGGCCCTCCTGCCACCAGAACTCCCTGGAGCGCAGGAAGGGCCGGGTGGTCTTTTCCCAGCGGATGACGGAGCACCACTGGTTGTAGAGCATGGGCAGCTCCCGGTAGCTCTGCAATACATTGTGCCAGTGGTCGCAGAACATGGTCTCTGAGGTGGGTCGGAAGGCCAGCCGTTCCTCCAGCTTCTCACTGCCGCCCATGGTGACCCACGCCACCTCCGGGGCGAAGCCCTCCACCAGCTCGCCCTCCTTCTTCAGCAGGCTCTCCGGGATCAGCACCGGCATCGCCACGTTGACGTGTCCGGTCTTTTTGAACATCCCGTCCATGATGCGCTGGATGTTCTCCCAGATGGCGTAGCCGTAGGGCCGCAGGATCATGAAGCCCTTCACGGAGGCGTAGTCCACCAGCTCCGCCTTCAGGCAGATGTCGGTGTACCACTTGGCGAAGTCCACCTCCATGGGGGTGATGGCTTCCACGTTTCTCTGATCTTTTGCCATAATTCTCTCAATCCTTTGTATTGTTATCGTTTTTCACGGATCGCTCCTGAACTTTTATTGTATCTGCCGGACGCCCGCTTGTCAAGGCCTGCCTCTCCACCCCGCCGGTAAAAGCGCATCTCCGCCTTCATCTCCCGGCAGCCGGATCGCCCTATGCCCTTTCTTCCAAGTGAGTATCCCTCAATTCAAGGATCGTATCATACAGCGGCAGGATCTCCGGGCTCACCTTGTGTTCGATGCTGATGACGGTCAAGCCGTCCGTCCGGAGCAGCTGGGACAAAATTTTCTGGCTGCTGCCCTTGTCCATATTGGCAGTGGCTTCGTCCAGGAAGATGACACGCTTATTCTCGGCCAGCACCCGGGCCAGCGCCAGCTTTTGCCGCTCCCCACCGGATAGATTGCCCTTCGTGTTCTGGAATACCTGGTCCAGATCATGGGACGCAAGAAAGGCGTCCATTCCCAGAGAATGCATCGCCGATACGGCCCGTTCCCGCAATGCAGGGCGATAAAGCGTGACATTCTGGAGAAACGTATCGTCAAAGATAAACGCGTCCTGAAGCACGACGCCGATCTGGTCATAAAGAGCGGGCCACAGCCGGCGGATATCCGTTCCGTTCACCGAGATACACCCCTCATACTCTGTTTCCAGCCCGGTCAGCAGCTTGAACAGCGTGCTCTTGCCGCTTCCGTTTTCGCCTAAAATCAGGTATTTCTTCCCCGCCTCGAACCGATAATTCGCATGGGAAAGAATGACCTTTTCCTCATGTCGGAAGGACACATTGTCAAGTTCCATGTACTCGATCGTGGGAGCTGCTGTCAACGCCGCAGCGCTGTCAGGAACAGACAGCAGCTGCCGGATCTTCTGGCGAATACCGGTGACGCTCCGCATTTCCGATATCTGATAGGAAATGCTGTTGGTGGGGATCACCAGCATTTCCGATAATTGCAGCGCACCCACCAAAGCGCCCACGGACAGCCGCCCCTTGGAGATCTCGTAAATGCTGAATCCCACCATCACGACCTCGCCGATATAGGACAGCAGGCCGATGATCATATTCACCCGGATTTTTGTTTTCGCCTTGGCAAACTCTGCGTGGGCGGCTTTCTCGTTATCCTGTTCCAGCGTTTGCAGGTATTCCCTCTCTATGTGGTTTACCTTGATGATGGGGTACCCGTGGATCAGATTGCCGATCATGACATTGAGCTTTTCCAGGGCCATCGTATAGAAATTGGTCCGTTTTTCCAGCGCCTTCCCCTGCACGGCGGAGGCCACAATGGGACACACGGTGGAAACGATGATAATGATGGCCAGATAGCCGTTGATGTACAGCAATGCGATCACACAGGTGATCAGCACCAGGATGCTGTAGGCCAATTCCAAGCGGGTGACATAATAGCTGTCCACCAGCATCTCGATCTCATTGTTCAGTGTGGTGACATAGTTCTGTCCCTGCTCCTCCCGGAACTTCCGGGGCGGCATATAGACAATATGCGCCATGACCTTCCGCTTGAGGCTGAACAGTCTGCTGTTCCGATATTTCCCCGTGCTGAGCTGCCGGGCCGTCTCAAACAGCAGGATGCCCAGGATGCTGGCCACATAGCACAGAAACATGGTAAGTGCGCCGCCTGCCCCCGCATCCACCGCATCAATGGCATTTTGAAGATAGATCGGCTTCAATGAGGTGCAAACGGCCAAAAGTACCGATGAGATCACGACAATAAAAACCATGGTTTCGCCTCCTATTCTGATGAGTTACGGTTCTGGCTCCGGCAGCAAGCCTCGCCTCCCCGCCCTGTCAAAAAATCCGGGCATCTATTATATATATGGTGTATCCCCGCCCTGTCGCCGGCTGCCGTATGGCTCATCCGCTGTACTTCTCCAGCACCCACCGCCGCACGTGCTCCACAAAACGGTAGGTGGAGCGGGAGATGGCCCGCTTGTCCTTGACGCAGATGCCGATGTTCCGGTAAAAGGGCTTGGCGAAGGAGCAGGCCACCACCGGGTATTCGTTCCGGTCCAGCATCAGCTCCTCCATGATGCTGATGCCCAGCCCGCAGGACACCATGGCCAAAATCACCTGATCCTGCTGCACCCGGTACTGCACATTGGGCTGCACTCCCAGCGTGTCCAGCACCTCCTGAATTTCGTAGTCGTCTCCCTCCTCCAGCAGAATGAAGGGATACTGGGTCAGTGCCTCCGGCGGAAACGGCTCCCGCCCCGCCAGCGGATGATCCCACGGCACAATGGCCTTCCACTGGTCCCGCTGCAATAGCCAGCAGTCCAGATTCGCCTCCGTGGGCAGCACCAGAAAGCCGCAGTCCGCCGTGCCGTCCTGGATCCACCGGGCGATCTCCGTGTTGTAGTTGGAGGGCAGCAGCTCAAATTCAATGTTGGGATACTGCTTCCGAAAGCTTTTCAGGATGTAGGGCATCCACTGCACCGACACGCTGGTGAACACCGCCACCCGCACCACGCCGGTCTCCAGTCCCCGCAGATCCTTGGCCCGTTCCTCGATGCTCCGTTGCTGGCGGCAGATCTCCTGAATATAAGGCATCAGCGCCCAACCGTCCGCCGTCAGGGTCACGCCCCCCCGGCTGCGGCTCAGCAGCGTTACCCCCAGTTCCTCCTCCAGCCCACTGATGGCGTGACTGACGCCGGATTGGGTGAAGCTCAGCTGCTGGGCGGCCGCCGTAAAGCTGCCGCACTCCACGGTTTTCAGAAATACCTGATATTTGGTCAAGTCCATTTCCTCGCCTCCTTGCTCCCCAGCATACCACATCCCGCCCCCGTATGCAAACTTTTCTTCATAAGAATGATAAAATTCATTCGCTTTACTTATTTTCCAGATCATGATATTCTATAGTTACCTTAAGAAAGCAGGTTGGCCAACCGTTTCCAAGGAACCTCGGCTCTAAAACTTTTTGAAGGAGGATCTGGTTATGCTTTTGGACTGGATGTTGGCTGGATTATTCGTTCTTGAAATCGTTGTGGCGCTGGCTGTGCGTGCAGCGATCCGCTGATCCCACTGACAACGCAGTTACCGGGCCCGCTCTGCCTGCGATGTATCATTCTGTCTCCCCTGCTGATTTACCCCCCACGGCTGAACCTTTATCACCTCTGCCGCCTGCCCATGAAGGGCAGGCGGTATTTTCCCTCATCTATGAAATTCTCTCATGCTTTTTATGAGAATCATTCGTTTTACGTCCGCCGTCTCCTGTGGTATACTAAGACCATCTCAGAGGGCTTTCGGTACATATCTCTGCGTGTACCGTAAAGAGGACGATCATACAACACCGGATCGGAAGTCCTCCGGTTGGATGATCCTGTCTGCCATGTGGTTGCGGCGGACCATGTTCCCCAGCCGTTGAGTGGGTCGAGGACGGCAGATTCTTTCTTTTCCTTCTTCATGCCGTCCGGGTCAAAAAGTGCGTCGCTGCGAATGGTCACGCAGCGACGCACTTTTTGTATGCACTCTTTTGTATATTCTCCTGTCTATCTGCCGGTGATATACATTTTTACCGCATATCATCCTCTTATATTCACCCTTTGCCTGTATACCGCTCCCTCACCACATCCAGTTATTTTTTCCACATATTTCCTACCCCAACACCGCTGCTTCCATCGTTTCTTCCTACGCAGGTCCGCCGATCCCCCCGGTTCTCCCCCCTCCATACTCCCAACGGCCCCGCTCTTCTTTCGCCAGCTATGTTCCGTCCCTCGCCCCGCTATACTTACAGTTGCCCTCGTCCCGCTATACTTACAGCTGCCCTCGTCCCGCTATACTTGCAGTTGCCCTCGTCCCGCTATACTTGCAGTTGCCCCCTCCCCGTCCCCTCTCAGGTAGGTATGCAGTTTCCGAAAACCTCCCTTTTGAGCGCTCTTTTCGTCTTTTGTATTGTTTCGCCAACGGCCTGCCTCTGCCCGTGGATTCAGATTGTATACAATGTTTAATGTATGAAAAACTCTCATGTTTCAGATGAAAATGATGCGTTTTACAAATTGCATTTCCTGTGGTAAAGTATAGACAGTAAGAGAAAGGAGTTGTTTGAATATGGCACTGGTTACGAAAATGAATCGCTGCGCCGTCTGCGGCAGCAGCCAGATCTCTCTGATGGCGGATGGTAAGTACTACCACTGCGAGGCCTGCGGGGCCACCTCCAACCACACGATGCCCGCCGCCGATCTGGCCAAGGTCGATCGCATCTCCCTCATGGGCGGCAGCACGGAGGAGATCGAGGCCCTGCGTCATCGGTATCCCCGTCTGGGTCTCACCACCTGGACCAAGGAGAATCGGGTACAGCTGTAACCCTTTATTTCACCCTCTGGAGCGGCATGAGTTACCTCCTCACCGCTAAATGATAAAAACAGGACGCCGATACGGGGCGTCCTGTTTTTCCATTTTCAGCGCTGACTTATCGGGCGCTCGTCCCCGAAGATCAGATCGTCGATATCGGGCTTTCGCTCCATGGGCTCCACTCCTCTCCGTTTCCATACCCTCCATTCTATGTACCGGGGTCAGAGAAAATGTCTCCCGGCATTTTTTGCAGTCACTCTTGGACAAAGGCCTTGTCCGGCTGTCCCGTTTTCGGACATTTTTTCTGTCCGGATGCCGTCCTGTTTCTGTCCGTTTTTTGTCCAATTTCGCCTGATCGCCGCAAAAATCGGCAAAACAAAATTTTCCATAGGGGAAGGGGTTGCTTTTTTTCATTTTCATGATACAATAACAGTACAAATCTTAATGGAGGTGCTTCCCATGGCTTATCAGATCGGTTCCGGCTGCGTCAGCTGCGGTGCTTGCGCAGACGTATGTCCTGTTGGTGCCATTTCTCAGGGTGACGATCATTATGTGATCGACGCTAACTCCTGCCTGGACTGCGGTACTTGCAGCGATACCTGCCCCAATGGCGCTATCAGCCCTGCTGAATAATTACATAGCAAGGACGAAAAACACCGGAGCATTTGCTCCGGTGTTTTTTTGCCGTCTTGCGCCGGGGGCGCTCCCCGTGGTACAATACTATCAATGATTCCGGCAGGATACCGGCTGCCATTTTGCGGATGGTGGAGAATATCATAAGTATCTCTGCCCAGAGAAAAGGAGGGGGACACATGGAGCACTGGGACCGGCTGCGGGGCGATCAGGGCTTTTACTGGGATGACGGTCTGTTCCGCCCCTCCACGGATACCTTTCTGTTGGGGGGCTTTCCCGTCCTGCGGCGTGGGGAGCAGGTCTGTGATCTGGGGGCCGGGACGGGTCTGCTGGGGGCGCTGCTGCTGACACGGGAGCCGTCCCTCACCGTCACCGGGCTGGAGCTGCAGGAGGACGCCTGCCGTCTGGCCCGGCGCACCGCCCAGCGCAGCGGCTGGCAGGAGCGGCTGCTGTGCCAACAGGGAGACCTGCGGCTGCGGGAGGACCTGCCCCCGATGGGCAGGTTCGACCTTGTGGTGTCCAATCCTCCCTATTTCCCTCCGAAGGCGGGGCGTGTCTCTCCGCAGGAGACACGGAGTGTCGCCCGGTCGGAGGTGGTGTGTACGCTGGAGGATGTGTGCCGGGCCGCCGGTTGGCTGCTGCGGTGGGGCGGGCGTTTCTGTGTGGTGTTCCCCACAGAGCGGCTGGCGGAGCTGCTGGAGATGGCCCGCCGCTTCGGGCTGGAGCCCAAGCGGCTGCGGCTGGTGCAGCACGATGCCGTCGGGGCTCCCGGTCTGGTGCTGCTGGAATGTCGTCGGGGCGGGAAGCCCGGGCTGCGGGCAGAGCCCACGCTGCTGCTCTACGGCCCCGACGGCCGGGAGACGACGGAGCATCGCCGTGCCTATTTTCGTGAGGAGGAGCAAGCGCTATGAGCGGAACGTTATATCTGGTAGCCACCCCCATCGGCAATCTGGGGGACCTGTCCCCCCGTGGGGTGCAGACCTTGCAGGAGGCAGACTTCATCGCCGCCGAGGACACCCGTGTGTCCATGAAGCTGCTGAACCATTTCGACATCAAAAAGCCGCTGGTCAGCTACCACGAGCACAACCGGGCCGCCGCCGGACAGGCCATTCTGGCCCGGCTGCTGGCCGGGGAGACGTGTGCGCTGGTGACGGACGCCGGGACCCCTGCCATCAGCGATCCCGGTGAGGATCTGGTGCGGCTGTGCGGAGAAAACGGCGTCACGGTGCAGGCTATCCCCGGCTGCTGCGCCGCCGTGTGCGCTCTGGCGGTGTCGGGTCTGCCCACCGGGCGTTTCACCTTTGAGGGATTCCTCTCTGCCAACAAAAAGGAGCGGCGGGAGGCACTGACCCGGCTGGCAGCGGAGGAGCGCACCATGGTGTTCCACGAGGCTCCCCACAAGCTGCGGCCCACGCTGGCGGATATGCTGGAGCTGCTGGGAGATCGGCCGGTGGCTCTGTGTCGAGAGCTGACCAAGCTCCACGAGGAGACCATCCGCACCACCCTGTCCGGTGCCGTGGCGCTGTACCGGGAGAAGGAGCCACGGGGCGAATACGTGCTGGTGGTGGCGGGAGCCCCCCGGCAGGAGGCCCCGGCCCTGACGCTGGCGGAGGGCGTGGCCATGGTGCAGAGCCTGCGTCAGCAGGGCCAGCGGATGAAGGACGCCGTCCGCCGGGTGGCGGAGGACACAGGTCTCTCCCGCAACGAGCTGTATCAGGCGGCACTGCAGGAGGAGTGAGGCAGGGCCTTTCAGCGGATGCCGGAGGTGCATATGATCGACTATACCATCGACTATATAAAGGCGCACGATTTTTCCACCGGCCACCGGAAGCGGCTGTTACAGGACCGGAAATGCGGCTGCTTTGATTGTCTGAAAATTTTCGCCCCCAAGGAGATCAGCAGTTGGATCGAGGACGTGGGCGGTACGGCGATCTGCCCGTATTGCGGCATAGATTCCGTCATCGGGGAGCATAGCGGGTATCCCATCACCAGAGAATTTCTGGAGCAGATGCGCCAATATTGGTTTTGAGAGATCGCAATACCAACATATGGAAAATTTTCTATGCGGTCATCCTGTCCTGAAAAGCTGTCCGTGGGAGACAGCTATTTTCAGGGCGGTGGTCTTCGTGCAGCATTTGGGTGCAGCAAATGGCAAGAAGAGGGAAGAGCCTTTTTAGCTCCTCCCTCTTCCTCATTTATTCTCATCAGTTCATGGAGTCGGCGGTATCGTGGAACAGCTCCCGGACACGCTCCAGCAGGGGGCGGTGCTCCGGTCGGGAGAGGTCCTCGTCCCGGCGCAGCAGCTCTCTGGCAGCAGACTGGGCCTCCTCCAGCAGCTGCATATCGCAGGCCAGATCCGCAATTTTCAGGGTAGGCAGGCCGTGCTGGCGCTGGCCGAAGAAGTCGCCGGGGCCACGCAGGTGCAGGTCCTCCTGAGAAATTTCAAAGCCGTTATTGGTGCGGGTCATGACCTTCAGTCGCCGCCGGGTCTCCTCACTGGGATGCTCCGACAGCAGGATGCAGTAGCTCTTAGCCTGACCACGGCCCACCCGGCCACGCAGCTGGTGCAGCTGGGACAGGCCGAAGCGCTCGGCGTTCTCCACCACCATACAGGTGGCGTTGGGGACGTCCACGCCCACCTCCACCACGGTGGTGGACACCAGAATGTCGCTCTCCCCGGCGGCAAAGGTCTCCATGACCTTCTCCTTTTCCTTAGGCTTCATCTTGCCGTGGAGCACCGACACCCGCAGGTCCGGGAAGGTCTCCTCCTGCAGCTTTTTGGCGTAGGCCGTGACGGCCTTCCGCTCGTCGGGGAGGGTATCACCGTCCCCCACCAGCGGGCAGACGATGAACACCTGATGACCCTCCTGCACCTGCTTGCGCAGGAAGGCGTTGACCCGTGGGCGGTAGCTCTCCCCCAAGGCAAAGGTATCCACCTTCTGCCGTCCCGGCGGCAGCTGGTCGATGACCGACACATCCAGATCGCCGTAGATCACCAGCGCCAGCGTCCGGGGAATGGGGGTGGCCGACAGCACCAGCATATGGGGGGCCTCCGCCTTCTGGCTCAGGGCCGCCCGCTGGTTAACGCCGAAGCGGTGCTGCTCGTCCGTCACCACCAGCCCCAGCCGTCCGTACTGCACGTCCCCCGTCAGCAGGGCGTGGGTACCGATGCACAGGTCGATGGTGCCTCCGGCCAGTCCCGCCAGTGTTTCCCGCCGCTCCTTGGCACGGGTAGAGCCTGTGAGCAGGGCGCAGGTCAGACCCAGCCGGGCCATCAGGGGCGACAGCGTTTCAAAATGCTGCCGGGCCAGGATCTCCGTAGGGGCCATCAGGGCCGACTGCCACCCGCTCTGGGCGGCGAACCAGATGCAGGCCGCCGCCACCATGGTCTTGCCGCTGCCCACATCCCCCTGACACAGGCGGTTCATGGGGCGGCCGGCGGTCATGTCACCTATGGCATCCTCCACGGCACGGCGCTGGGCATCCGTCAGCGTGAAGGGCAGGGCGTTATAAAAGAGATCCATGGAGACCTTGCGGCACGCCGGGCCGGACACGTCCTCCCGGCGGCTCCGCAGCAGCCGGAGGCCGCAGGTCAGCAGGAACAGCTCCTCAAAAGCCAGACGGCGCCGGGCTTGGGTCAGAGCCTCCGGCGAATCGGGAAAATGGACGTTTTCGTAGGCGTAATTGATGTAGCACAGGCGGTGCTCCCGCCGCACCTCATCCGGCAGTACGTCCGGCAGCAGCTCCCGGCAGGCGTCCAGTCCCTGCCGCACCGCCTGCGCCAGCATCAGCTGGCTGATGCCTGCCGTCAGGGAGTAGATGGGCATGATGCGCCCTGTCAGGTGCTGGCGGCCCTCCGGCTCCAGCAGAGGGTTCACCATCTGGTGACGGCGCTGGCCCTCCACCTTGCCGTAGAAGATGTAGATCTCCCCCCGGTGGAGGCTGTTTTTCCGGTACTCCTGATTGAAAAATACCACATCCAGCGTTCCCGTCTCGTCCACGGCACGGGTGCGGACGATGGGGCGGCCGCCGGGGATGCGGTGGGCGGTGGGGTCGGCGGCGATCATGGCCCGGACGCAGACATTCTCCCCCTCCGTCAGGTCACGGATGGGGCGGGTCAGTGTCCGATCCTCGTAGGTGCGGGGAAAGTATCCGATGAGATCACGCAGGGTGGTGATGCCCAGCTTCTCCAGAGCCTTGGCCCGTGTCTCTCCGATGCCCTTGATATACCGCACGTTGGTGGATAGCTCCGCCATAGGGCCGCCTCCTTAAAACCATTTTTTCCGTTTGAAAATCCACAGCTCCACCAGCACGCATACCACGCTGACGATACAGATCACCAGATAACCGTGCTCCGCCGTCAACTCCGGCATATTCCGGAAGTTCATGCCGTACCAGCCGGCAATGAGAGACAGGGGCAGGAACACCGTGGTGACAATGGTCAGGATCTTCATGATCTGGTTCTGCCGCATATCCACCTGCGTCTGGTGCATCTCCCGCAGCTGGAGGGAATACTCCTTCTCCTGCTCCGTCATGGTCAGCAGCCGCTGGGCCTTGCCGGAGAGATGCTCCAGCAGCCGCTGGACGTGCTCCTCTGCGTCCGGGATGGCATCGGCCAGCACGGCGTACAGGTCGTCCAGCTGGGCATAGTAGCCCGCCAGCACCGACAGCTCCCGGCGGATGCGGAACAGCTTCTTGTCGAAATCCTCCGCCTGTTGCGCCAGCAGAACTTCCTCCAATGCCGTCAGGCGCTCCTCGTAGTGCTGGAGGCTTTCCATGTCCTCCGCCGTCAGCCGGGCCAGCAGCTCCGACAGCAGCTGAGCCGGGGTCTCCCCCGGAAGGCCCGGCAGCAGGCCCTGCAAAAAACCGCCCTTTTCCACCAGCAGCAGTTTTTTCTCCGTCAGATAGTAGCCGAAGAAGTGCTTTTCGCCGGTGGGGGCCATGCGCTGAGGCATGGCGTAGGTCCCGATGACGCCGCTCTGGAGCCGCTCCGCCTTGCAGAATATGCCCCGTCCCGGCAGGATCTGGTGCCGGGAGGTCAGCTCCGGATAGCGCTGGCCAAAGGCTTCAAAGGTCAGCAGCTCATATAATTCGCTCATATCATGTACCTTCCCGAATGTGAGATGGGTTCGCCCAAATGGCGCAGAGCCATTTGGGCGATGAGGGTGTATCAATCGCTGTCCAGCTTGAGGACGGCCATGAAGGCCTCGGTGGGAACCTGTACGGTTCCCAGATTCCGCATCTTCTTCTTGCCTTCCTTCTGTTTTTCCAGCAGCTTCTTTTTACGGGTGATATCGCCGCCGTAGCACTTGGCCAGCACGTCCTTACGCATGGCCTTCACCGTTTCACGGGCGATGATGCGCCCGCCGATGGCCGCCTGAATAGGCACCTCAAACAGCTGGCGGGGGATATTCTCCTTCAGCTTTTCGCACAGCCGCCGGGCACGGGGATAGGCCTTATCCCGGTGGGCGATGAAGCTGAGGGCGTCCACGCCGTCGCCGTTCAGGAGCAGGTCTACCTTCACCAGATCGCTGGTGCGGTAGCCGGAGAGCTCATAATCCAGAGAGGCGTAGCCCTTGGTGTTGGCCTTCAGGGTATCGAAAAAGTCGTAGATGATCTCGTTGAGGGGCATCTGGTAGTGCAGCTCCACCAGATGGGTATCCAGATACTGCATATCCTTGAACTCGCCCCGGCGCTCCTGACACATGGGCATGATGTTGCCCACGAACTCGTTGGGGGCGATGATGGAGACCTTCACATAGGGCTCCTCGGCGTGTTCAATGGTGCCGGGGTCCGGGTAGTTGTGGGGGTTATCCACCTTCACCATGGTGCCGTCGGACTTATAGACGTGGTAGATGACGCTGGGGAGGGTGGTCACAAGGTCCAGATTGAACTCCCGCTCCAGCCGTTCCTGAATGATCTCCATGTGGAGCATCCCCAAAAAGCCGCAGCGGAAGCCGAAGCCCAGCGCCACGGAGCTCTCCGGCTCGAAGGTCAGGGAGGCATCGTTGAGCTGAAGCTTCTCCAGCGCATCCCGCAGATCCGGGTACTTGCTGCCATCCTCGGTGTAGATGCCGCAGTAGACCATGGACTGGGCGGGGCGGTAGCCCGGCAGGGGCTGACCGGCGGGGTCCTCCACCCCGGTGATGGTGTCGCCCACCTGCGTATCCTTGACGTTTTTGATGCTGGCGGTGAAGTAGCCCACCTCACCGGCCTGCAGGGCATCGGTAGGCTCATTGCCCAGCGGCTTCAGGTAACCGCACTCCAGAATGGTGTACTCAGCGCCGGTAGCCATCATGCGGATGGTCTGGCCCTTGCGGAGGGTCCCCTGCTTCACCCGGAAGTACACCACCACGCCCACATAGGGGTCATACTGGCTGTCGAATACCAGCGCCTGCAGGGGGGCCTTGGGGTCGCCGCTGGGGGCCGGGATATTTTGCACGATATCCTCCAGCACCGCCTGAATGTTGATCCCCTGCTTGGCGGAGATCTCCGGTGCGTCCATGGCCGGCAGGCCGATGATGTCCTCCACCTCCTGCTTGGCCTTCATGGGGTCGGCGGCGGGCAGGTCGATCTTGTTGAACACCGGCAGGATCTCCAGATCGTGCTCCATGGCCAGATAGGTATTGGCCAGCGTCTGTGCCTCCACGCCCTGCGTGGCGTCCACCACCAGCACGGCGCCCTCGCAGGCCGCCAGAGACCGGGACACCTCGTAGTTGAAGTCCACATGGCCCGGCGTGTCGATGAGGTTCAGGGCGTAGGTCTCCCCGTCCTGCGCCGTGTAAAACAGGTGGACGGCACGGGACTTGATGGTGATGCCACGCTCCCGCTCCAAGTCCATGTTGTCGAGGATCTGGTTCTCCATCTCCCGTGCCGGTACGGCGTTGCACAGCTCCAGCAGGCGGTCTGCCAGCGTGGATTTGCCGTGGTCGATGTGGGCAATGATGGAAAAGTTTCTGATATGGGATTGGTCAAACATATGGAAAAGGCCTCCTTAGGTCGTTGGTTTCTTAATGCTGGTAGGACTTGCAGCGCTCGTCCACGCTGTGGAACACCTGCGCTGCGCTCTGGCCCACGCCGGGCTGGCCCGTCAGGCTCTCCGGCGTCAGCTCCGGCATCCCCTCCTGAGCGGCCAGCGCTTGCCGGTAGCGCAGGGCGCATAGCTGCATATCCGCCGCCACCAGTCCGCCGTCAAAGACCGAGGGGGCCACGGCGAACAGATCCTCGTTGCCGCCGCCCTGCCGGTACAGCTGCCGCAGCAGCTGATACAGGGCGTCGCCCAGATAGTCCCCGGCGGCGGTGATGGCCTCCCGGTCCCCGGTCTTGCCCAGCAGTTCAAAGAGGACCCCGGTGGTGTTCACCACCAGCTTTTTTTGCAGAGTCGCCAGAATACTGCCCCGGAGGCTGCCCTTCTCGCCGCTGGAGTCGTACACGTCCTCCGCCTCGATGATAGAGCCGTCCCGGTTCAGAGTGCGGCCCAGCAGGAAATCCGCCGACACGTGGTAGTAGGCGCAGGCCTTCACCACAAAGGCAAGGCCCGGCTCCCGGATGCCGTTCTCATAGTGGCTCAGCAGGGCCTGGCTGATGCCCAGCTCCCCGGCCGCCTTCCGCTGGGAGACGCCCTTCTCCTGCCGCAGCAGGCTCAATGTGCGGGAAAAATCAGTCGCCATTCTCTCTCACCCGTTCTCTTTCTGTTTATACGTTCAGTAAATTATATCTTCTTTATTACCCGATGTAAATAAAAATCTCGCCGGGGCGGCAAACTTTTGTGGAGTTTACCGCCCCATCCCATTCACAAATTGTTTACAGAATAAATATCAAAAAAGGTCAAATAGCCTATTGACATTTCCTACCGGCGTGGTATACTATGGGCAAAGGTCAAGGAAAGGCAATATCAAAATCAGGAGGGGAACGATATGGGAATCACAGATATGATCGCCGGGTTCATTCAGGAGGCGCTGGACGATGCAGGCGGTGTTTTGGAGATGCAGCGGGGGGATCTGGCCCAGCGATTTGGGTGCGTACCCAGCCAAATCAACTATGTCATGTCCACCCGGTTCTCTCCGGAGCACGGCTACATCGTGGAATCCCGGCGGGGCGGCGGCGGCTACATCCGCATCACCCGTGTCCATGTGGACCGGCAAACGCTGATGATGCACGTCATCAACTCCATCGGGTCGGAGATCGATCCGGCCAGCGCCAGAGCCATCCTCTCCAATCTGGTGCAGTCGGAGGCCATCCCCGCCCAGACGGGAAAGCTGCTGGTGAGCCTTTTGTCGGACACCGCTCTGCGATCCGTTCCCAAGGATCAGCGCAGCGTCCTGCGGGCCGACCTGCTGAAGCAGGCCCTCATCCATCTGGTATAGCGTCGGATCGGTACAGTTGACCGGTTTGATTTTTCGATAAGGAGGAAATCATTATGAAATGTCAGAATTGCGGAAGAAATGAAGCGACTTACTACTATAAGAGCAGTATCAACGGACGGGTCACGGAGACGCACCTGTGCGCCGACTGCGCCCGGAAGCTGGGCTATGTGCAGCGGATGCAGCCGGACAGCTTCTTCGGCGACGACTTCTTTTCCCATCCCTTCCGGCTCTTCGAGCCGCTGCTGGGCGGGTTTGGCAATCGCCTGCTGACGGAGTTCCCGGAGCCGGTGGATGTGACCCGGCAGGCCCAACAGGCCGTGGCGGAAGCCCCGGAGGATGCGCTGGTGGACAAGGCGGAGCAGGAGCGCTTCTCCCTGCAGCGCCAGCGCAACGCCCTGCAGACGCAGCTGCGTCACGCCGTAGAGGCCGAGGACTTCGAGTCCGCCGCCAGACTGCGGGATCAGCTGAAGGCACTGCCTCAGCAATAATGCCCCGGCAATAATTTTGGTAGATCACCACACCTTTTGAAAGGAAGTGTTTCTTTATGATGGAAAATAAATTCACCCCTCGTGCAGAGGAGGCTCTGCGTCTGGCCCAGGAGGCCGCTGAGGATATGGGACATGGCTATGTGGGCTCCGAGCACCTGCTGCTGGGCCTGCTGCGGGAGGAGGAGGGCATTGCCCACCGTGTGCTGGAGGAGAACGGACTCACCGACGAGATGGTCTGCGACATCCTGCACCGCAGCGTAGGCACCGGCGTCTCCGGCGCCGCACCCTCTCAGGGGCTGACGCCCCGTGCCAAGAGCGCCGTGGAGTTGGCCGTTTCCGAGGCCGCACGCACCGGCGCCGGCTACATCGGCACCGAGCATCTGCTGATGGGGCTGCTGCGGGAGGGCAACAACATGGCCCTGCGCATCCTGCGCACCGTGGGCATCGACCCCAAGAAGCTGTACAGCGCCGTGGTGAAGAAGCTCAATGAGGCGCCCCGCACCGCCGCCGTGTCCGGCAGCGCTTCCGCTCCCGCACAGGAGGGCGGCAAGAAGGGCTCTCTGGAGGAGTATACCCATGACCTGACGGAGGCGGCCCGCAGCGGCAAGCTGGACCCCGTCATTGGCCGTGAAAAGGAGATCCAGCGGGTCATCCAGATCCTGTCCCGCCGCACCAAGAACAACCCCTGCC
>ERZ773195.732-NODE-732-length-27634-cov-4.792052_pt1 | contig 27634 bp, 17 predicted proteins | sample MGYA00580530_ERZ773195 | MGnify/ENA primary metagenome ERZ773195 (study PRJEB29015, sample SAMEA2737751) | human gut metagenome | biome: human gut; feature: human-associated habitat; material: faeces | place: China | collected 2012 ...
GCAGCTATCTGAACGGATACCGTATGGCAGACAAGAAAGAATATAAAGATGTAATTATTGAAACAGCTAAGTCACTTTCTACCCGTTTTCGCCCGAATGCAGGCGTTATCCAGTCATGGGATGCCGATAGAGGCTGGCAGGGAACGCGTGGATGGAAATGTCCGGTGATTATTGATAATATGATGAATCTCGAACTTTTGTTTGAGGCAACCGCTCTTTCAGGTGATTCTACTTTCTATAATATTGCAGTGAAACATGCCGATACGACAATAGCTCACCACTTCCGTCCGGACAATAGCTGCTACCATGTGGTAGATTACGATCCGGAGACAGGTGAAGTGCGTAAGAAACAAACTGCACAGGGATATGCGGATGAATCTTCTTGGGCTCGTGGACAAGCTTGGGCACTCTACGGATACACTACTTGCTATCGTTACACGAAAGACAAGAAATATCTCGACCAGGCACAAAAAGTATATAATTTTATATTTAATAATAAGAATATGCCAGAAGATCTCGTTCCTTACTGGGATTACGATGCTCCGAATATTCCGAACGAACCGCGTGATGCTTCTGCTGCCGCTTGTACAGCTTCTGCCCTTTACGAACTGGATGGTTACCTGCCGGATAATCACTACAAGGAAACCGCTGATAAGATTATGGAGAGTTTAGGGTCGCCTGCTTATCGTGCAAAGGTTGGAACAAATGGAAACTTTATCCTGATGCATTCAGTAGGTAGTATTCCTCACGGTCAGGAAATCGATGTCCCTCTGAACTATGCTGACTATTACTTCCTGGAAGGATTGATGCGTAAAAGAGATTTGGAAAAGAAATAAGGAATAAGAAATAATAAAAAATAATGAACGGTAAGCAGTGAACGATGAATACTCTACAGATTCTAACGTAACATGTTTACCGTTTATCATTCAGCATTGATTGTTTATTATTCCCCTCTCATTATTTATTACTAACCTGTTTAAATCATTTATCGTAAACTATCATGAACAAACCTATTAACCTTCTTGTAGGAGGCCTGACGCTGTTTGCCGCACAGGGTTGCAAGGCTCCGAAGCAAGTGCCCCAACAAGCAGAACATCCCAATATAATTTATGTATTCCCCGATCAATACCGTAATCAGGCGATGGGCTTTTGGAACCAGGACGGATTTCGGGATAAAGTAAATTTTAAAGGAGACCCCGTGCATACTCCTAATTTGGATGCGTTTGCGCGTGAATCGATGGTGCTGTCGTCTGCACAGAGTAACTGTCCGTTGAGTAGCCCTCATCGTGGAATGTTACTGACTGGTATGTACCCGAATAAAAGCGGTGTACCATTAAATTGTAACTCCTCACGTCCGATCAGTTCTTTACGCGAAGATGCGGAATGTATTGGTGATGTATTTAGTAAAGCAGGTTACGACTGTGCCTATTTCGGCAAACTTCATGCCGACTTCCCAACTCCGAACGATCCCGAACATCCGGGACAATATGTGGAAGAGAAACGTCCGGCATGGGATGCTTATACTCCGAAAGAACGTCGTCATGGTTTTAATTACTGGTATTCTTACGGTACATTTGATGAACATAAGAACCCGCATTATTGGGATACGGACGGCAAGAGGCATGATCCGAAAGAATGGTCGCCCCTGCATGAAGCAGGCAAGGTTGTTTCTTATCTGAAAAATGACGGTAACGTACGCGATACCAAGAAACCTTTCTTTATTATGGTAGGTATGAATCCTCCTCACAGCCCGTACCGTTCTTTGAATGACTGCGAGGAACAGGATTTCAATCTTTATAAAGACCAGCCTTTGGATAGTCTGTTGATTCGCCCGAATGTAGATTTGAAGATGAAGAAGGCAGCATCCGCCCGCTATTATTTCGCCTCTGTAACCGGTGTGGACCGTGCTTTCGGTCAGATTCTGGAAACATTGAAAGAGATGGGATTAGATAAGAATACAGTAGTCATCTTTGCTTCCGATCATGGTGAAACGATGTGCAGCCAGCGTACCGATGATCCGAAGAATTCCCCTTATTCCGAATCTATGAATATTCCGTTCCTGGTTCGTTTCCCCGGTAAGATTCAGCCGAGGGTGGATGATTTATTGCTTTCCGCTCCTGATATTATGCCTACGGTGCTTGGCCTGTGCGGGCTGGGTGATTCTATCCCGGCAGAAGTGCAGGGACGTAATTTTGCTCCTCTTTTCTTCGATGAAAAGGCGGAAATTGTTCGTCCTACCGGTGCGTTGTACATTCAGAATGTAGACGGTGATAAAGATGAAAATGGATTGGTGCAGACTTACTTCCCTTCTTCAAGAGGTATCAAGACGGCTCAATATACATTGGCTTTATATATCGACCGTGATACGAAGGAGTTGAAAAAAAGTCTTTTGTTCGATGATGTAAAAGATCCATATCAACTGCATAACTTGCCTTTGGAAGAAAATAAGGAGATTGTGGCACAACTTTGCGGTGAAATGGGAGCTATGCTAAAGGAGATTAATGATCCTTGGTATACGGAAAAGATTCTGTCGGATCGGATTCCTTATTAACGATTTATGTATTCTTATATAATCATTTAGGCACAGATCACGCGGATTCACGGTCTTTAGTGTTGTCATTGTTGCAAAGTAACCGCGTTCATCCGTGTAATCCGTGCCTAAAAAAGATAACAATTCAGTAATGAAAAGCAGTTGTTTTATAATATTATTCCTTTTGGGAATTATTCCTTCAGCTTTCGCCCAACTCATCGGATTTGAAGAGAAAGTGCCCGAAGCATTTACAGTTTCCGGAAAGGGAGAAGTGAAAATCTCTTCTCTTTTTTACAAAGAGGGTGAAAGTAGTCTGGAATGGGACTTTCAGCCCGGTTCTACGCTGGATGTTCAAATTGCTCCTTTATCGTTGAATACGAGAAACGAGAAGCAGTTCGGCATTACCTTGTGGATTTATAATGAGAAACCGCAGCAGGATTCTATTCGTTTTGAGTTTCTGAATAAGGAGGGAGAAGTCTCTTATTGGTTCTCTTATCGTTTGCAGGCAGCAGGTTGGCGGGCTTGCTGGATCTCTTTTGAGTATATGCAGGGAGACAAGAAAGATAAGAAGATTGTAGCCTATCGACTGGTTGCCCCGCAACGGAAGGGGCGTATCTTTCTTGACCGTCTGATTTTCCCGGAAAAGAAAATGAATCTTCGTACCACCCCCGATCAGCAGTTGCCTACTAATAATGGGCTGTCTAATCGTGACTTGTGGCATTGGTGCCTCGTGTGGAAATGGGAACAACAGTTGTATGATATCCCTCTGCCTTCTAAATTGACAAGTAAGCAAAAGAAAGAATTGAAGACTATTGAACAACGTTTGACAGATTTTCTGGAAATAAAGAAAGCACCCCAAGGAGCGATTAATGCTGCCTATAAGACATTTGAGAAGGCTGCAATTAGTCCGTCTATCGTCGGAACGGGATTTATAGGGACTCCTATTGTTGCCCCTGATGAACAGGACAAGAAGAAAGGGGAGATGTCGTGGAATGATATTGAAACAATGCTTTCTGGTTTTGCTTATGATGCTTATTATAATCAGAATGAAACGTCAAAGAAGAATTATTTTACCGTATTCGATTATGCTATTGACCAGGGATTTGCATACGGTAGCGGTATGGGGACTAATCACCATTATGGATATCAGGTACGTAAGATATATACAACTGCCTGGCTGATGCGTGATGCTATCTACAAACATCCTCATCGGGATGCTTATCTATCCACATTGCGTTTTTGGGCGGCTTTGCAGGAAACTCGTCAGCCGTGTTCTCCAACGCGTGATGAATTATTGGATTCTTGGCACACGCTATTGATGGCGAAATTTATCTCTGCTATGATGTTTCCCGATGTAAGAGAACAGGCGCAGGCTTTGAGTGGTTTGTCGCGTTGGTTATCTACTTCTTTGCGTTATACTCCGGGAACGATTGGGGGCATAAAAATAGATGGTACGACTTTCCATCATGGCGGTTTTTATCCGGGATATACCACTGGAGTACTTGCGACTGTAGGAGAATATATTGCATTTACCAATGGTACAAGCTTTGAACTGACAGAAGATGCGCGCAAGCACATGAAATCAGCCTTTATTGCTATGCGCAATTATTGCAATCTTTATGAATGGGGCATCGGAATCAGTGGGCGTCATCCTTTTGGAGGGAAGATGGGAAGCGATGATATCGAAGCATTTGCCAATATCGCTTTATCCGGCGATTTGTCCGGTCAGGGAAATACGTTTGATCGCGGTCTGGCTGCCGACTATTTACGTCTGATACGCAATAGTGATACTCCGAATGCGCGTTTCTTCAAGAAGGAAGGTATTCAACCGGCACAGGCTCCACAGGGATTCTTCGTTTACAACTATGGTTCGGCAGGCATTTTCCGTCGTGCGGACTGGATGGTGACATTGAAAGGGTATACCACTGACGTATGGGGCTCTGAAATTTATACGAAAGATAACCGTTACGGACGTTATCAGAGTTATGGCTCCGTGCAGATTATGGGGAAAGGAAATCCCGTGTCACGTGCCGGAAGCGGCTTTGTGCAGGAGGGATGGGACTGGAACCGTTTGCCGGGTACAACTACCATTCATTTGCCTTTCGACTTGCTTGATAGCCCATTGAAAGGAACGACTATGGCACGCTCCAAAGAGAATTTCTCCGGAAGCAGTTCTTTAGATGGTAAAAATGGAATGTTCGCTATGAAATTGGCAGAACGGGATTATGAGAACTTCACACCGGACTTTGTAGCTCGTAAATCCGTTTTCTGTTTTGATAACCGGATGGTTTGCCTGGGAACAGGTATTTCGAACTCCAATGCGGATTATCCTACGGAAACGACTCTTTTCCAGACAAAATATAATGGTAAGGAGCCCAAAGTAGGAGAGGATAACTATTGGCTTCATGATGGTTATGACAATTATTATCATGTAGTGGATGGAACCGTTCGCTCACAGGTGGCAGAACAGGAATCACGGCACGAAAAGACGCGTGAAGTAACTAAGGGAAAATTCTCTTCTGCCTGGATAGAGCATGGCAAGGCGCCGAAAGAGGGGACTTATGAATATATGATATTGATACAGCCTTCAGCTTCCGATCTCGACGAATTGCGTAAAACTCCTGCATACGAGGTGCTGCAACGCGATCAGACAGCTCACGTTGTTTATGATAAAAAGACAGGTATCACGGCGTATGCTGCTTTTGAAGCTTATCAGCCTGTCGCTGATAAAGTGTTTGTCGCTATTCCTACGGAAACAATGGTGATGTATGCAAAGGAATCTGATAAGGGTATCCGTTTAAGTGTTTGTGATCCGAATCTGAATATAGAAGAGAAGACGTATACAACGAAAGAACCCAGCCGTCCTATTGCTAAGGAGATACGGCTTAAAGGACATTGGAGATTGACAAGCCCGATGGAAAATGTCCGGTTGGAACAGCAGGGAACCCAGACCGTACTGACGGTAACTTGTCAGCATGGACGGCCGGTTGAAATGCTCATGGAAAATAAATAATTAGTGAATAAGATAAGAGAAAATAAGAATTTAAAGAGAGGGTATTAGTTATCATGTTTCTATGAAAAAAAGAAGACCGGTTCGTGGTGAGCCGGTCTTCTTTGTATTTACAAGGTGCGTTGAGCACTTTCTTTTTTTGTTACTTATTCAGTCTCCATTCGAAACCGTCTTTGGTATCTTTGATTTCAAATCCGAGTGCTGTCAGTGTGTTGCGGATTTCGTCGGAAGTAGCCCAGTCTTTGTTGGCTTTCGCTTTCATACGTTGTTCCAGTAGCATATCTACTACCTTGCCGTAAGCTGCTTCACGACCATCTGAAGAGCCTTTTTCTTCTTTCAATCCCATGATGTCGAAACAGAATAGATGGAATGTTTCTTTCAGGTCTTTCAGGTCTTCGGCGGAGATGGTGGCATTGCCGGCAATGATATTGTTTATAATGCGGGCACCTTCGAAAAGCTGTGCGATGACAATCGGTGTATTCAAGTCGTCATTCATTGCTTCATAGCATTTAGCGCGCAGTTCTTTCACGTTGATTCCCTCTGAAGTTGCCGGTGCGGGAGTAATCTTATCCAATGCGTCAATGGCTTCCATCAGACGTTGCAGCCCTTTCTCGGATGCTTGCAGTGCTTCATTGCTAAAGTCTACCGTGCTGCGGTAATGAGCTTGCAGGATGAAGAAACGGATTGTCATTGGTGTGTAGGCTTGTGCCAGCAGCTTATGAGTACCGTTGAAGAATTCGTCCAAAGTGATGAAGTTGCCGAGTGATTTACCCATCTTGGTTCCGTTGATGGTAATCATGTTGTTGTGCATCCAGTAGTGAACCATGTCATCACCTTGTGAGGCTACCGATTGTGCGATTTCACATTCGTGGTGAGGGAAAATCAAGTCCATTCCTCCTCCGTGAATATCGAAGTGTTCGCCTAGGTATTTGCGTCCCATAGCGGTACATTCGGCGTGCCATCCGGGGAAACCGTCGCTCCATGGAGACGGCCAGCGCATGATATGTTCAGGTTGTGCCTTTTTCCAAAGGGCGAAGTCGGCGGGATTGCGTTTTTCGCTTTGTCCGTCGAGGTCACGGGTGGTATTCAATACGTCGTCCAAATTACGTCCGGAAAGTTTTCCGTAATGGTGATCTTTGTTGTATTTGGCTACATCGAAATAAACGGAGCCTTCGCTTTCATAGGCGTATCCGGCATCCAAAATCTTCTGTACCAGTTGGATTTGTTCAATGATATGTCCTGAAGCATGTGGTTCGATGCTCGGAGAAAGTACATTCAGTGCTTCCATTGCTTTATGATAGCGGTTCAGGAAATATTGAACAACCTCCATTGGTTCCAACTCTTCCAGACGTGCTTTCTTGGCAATCTTGTCTTCTCCGTCATCGGCATCATGTTCCAGATGACCTACATCGGTAATATTTCGTACGTAGCGTACTTTATATCCTAGGTGGGTGAGATAGCGGAATAACACATCGAAGGTTATAGACGGGCGGGCGTGTCCTAAATGGGCATCTCCGTAAACAGTCGGTCCGCACACATACATGCCTACATGAGGTGCATGAAGCGGTACGAACAACTTTTTCTTTCTATCTAAGGTGTTGTAAATGGTAAGTTGATGTTCCATAACATTTTATATTTGTTTTATTGGAACTGCAAAGTTAGTATAAAATCTGAATATGCGCTCTATCTTTGATGAGTTGATTTTAGCTCTTGAGCTGTTTTACTGGTAATATTATTAGTTTCCCGGTATGAAACTAAAAGTTTCACACCGGGGAACCAATGGTTTCATTACGGGAAACCAAAGGTTTCTCACCGAGAAACTAAAATTTTGTCGGCATGAAAGTAAATGTTTGGTTATTGTTGACTGCAAAACTTATCAATAGCTTCTGCTACACCGTCTTCTTCGTTGCTTAGAGTGATGTAATTTGCTGCTTTTTTTACAGGTTCTTGTGCATTTCCCATAGCAATTCCCAGTCCTGCAAACTTAATCATGGATAAGTCATTATAGCCATCTCCCATTGCTATGACTTCTTCTCGTGCTACTCCTATTTCTTTCAATAAGACAGCAAGAGAAAGAGCTTTGTCAATTCCTTGCGGAACTAATTCGAGGAAATAGGGTTCTGAACGGAAAACGTTAATATGTCCTTGTAGCCGGAGACTAAGTTCTGCTTCAAGCGGAATGAGTTTATCTGCGTCTCCCACGATGAGGCATTTGGCTACAGGAAGCGTGATCTCTGTGAGGAAGTCGTTTGTTTCCCGTACTGCCATTTTATTGAGAAAGGCCTCTTTCTGTACGTATGGGTCTTGAGAGTTTTCTGTTATTATATCTGCTCCGTCATAGGTTAATATACTTAGTTGGTGGGTACGGGCACATTCATAGAGCATCGGAACAACTTCATTAGGTAACACATTTTCATATACCATCTCTTTTGTTTCCCAATTGATAATTTCACCTCCGTTATAGGAGAGGATGAAACCTCCGAATTCATTCATCCGTAATTCGTTGGCTAATGGTACAATACCATAAGTAGGTCGTCCGGAAGCTAATACGAGTCGTATTCCTTGCTCTTGTATACGTATTAGAGTTTCCCTGTTGCGGGGAGTGATTTCTTTTTTAGAATTGGTGAGTGTGCCGTCAAGGTCGAGCACGATAAGTTTGTATTTCATGTAGCGTTGTTTTGGGTGCAAAGATAGATTAAAAAAGTTTTTCCGCAAGGTGGTGGGGGAAAAGATGTGGCTTTAGCTAAGCCAGCCATCGTTTGTTCAACTTGGCAGATGTTTTTGTAAAGTATTGAATATTAATAAAGGAGCTTCAGATCTGAGTCGTCGTGCTGTCATGCATCAGATGCAGGGACTTTCTTTTTGAACCAGACTCGTATTTTTCGGATGTAGTAGCTTCTCCTGTTTCTGATTTCTTGATTGATGATATGACATTTAGATAAATAAAAGCCGCATAACGAAAGTTATGCGGCTTTTATTATTAAACTGGTAAAAGAGTTTTATTCAATTGTTGCTCCATAACCAGCTACATCGCTAGCTAATGTAAATATACCATTTACATAATCATATTGAGTAATAGGAGCTGTTGCGTGCTTGGTTATGTTATTACCGCTTGTTGGTTCTTTAACTAAAGAACTTGTATGATAATAATTCCAATTTTTGGTTAAGCCATATACGATATTGTCGGTTACATCTATTTGAGGTGTGCAACTTTCTAAGAAAGAATAATAGTAGGAACCGAATTCTGCTTCCGGACTTACGTCAAAGATATTCTTGCTTATAGTCAATGATGTTCCTTTTTGATATCTGAAGAATATATTGCTACCTATCATGTTGACAAAAGTATTATTTATAATTTCGGCAGAAAGTACACCATCTGATAAAGGTATATTACCAGTAGCCCAGTTTAATATTTGCACGCCTTCTTGAGGTGTCTGGCTATACACTATATTGTTCTTGAAGTTGAAAGTTTTATAATCTCCTAAATTGAAGCCTTTATATATATTTATCAAGGCAATTTTGATAGCATTAACTTCAATACGAGTGTCTTGAACAGAGATGTTGTCTATACCAAAGTAAGTCTTTTGTGCTGCATCGTAATAAATTGGTTTCAAGACATTCGCAATCAGACAGTTGTCAATGCAGATGTCAGTAAAGTCTCCCTTGCTGATAACGCCTGCATTATTTATAAAATAACCAGCATTGCTACCTCCATTGAGATCACTTAAATCTATTTTTATATTCTTAAAAAGTAGCTTTCCTTTGCATGATTTCCAGCAATTAATAGGACGAAGTGTTACTTGCTCGTCATCATATCGACCGATGATAATAACATCATTGCTGATTGATTTTACTCCGGTTGTGGTAAAATTGTGTGCTGTACCTGTGAGGAACAGTATAACAGGTTTACTCATTGTAGCACTAAAGTAAGTGTCAAGTGCCACATCGGCATCTGTTGCATCCAATATTTGTATGTCAGCATCTGAATAAATTTGGTTGTTGATGGTGATGCCGCCGATAGTAATGTCTTTACCATGATCAAAATCGGCTTTATAATCCGTACGATTCTTAATACTAACCTGAATCTTTGCAATCATAGCATACTTTCCACTTGTTGCCAATATCGCAATATCAGTACTGTTATCAGCTGTTGCACGAGTCATCATCTTTGCGCTTGATGCAGGGGCAGTAACAATCAATACATTTTCTTTTCCAGCTTCCTTAGAGAATTTAGCACTCCATCCTTCTGGAGCAGTAATCATTGTATTTTTTACTCCTCTCATGGTCATGGTAAATTCTTTCGTTTCACCTGCAGAAAACTCTTGTATTTGTTCTAAATCTTCAGCCGCAAAACTACATTCAAAGTCGCTGATGATAGGGATACGTATGGTTGGAGCATCCTCACCCGCAAGTACTAAGACCAGTTCGTTGTTTTCTACTGTTACACTCTTGAAGTTTTTGTCTTCTGCCGGAGCGGAACCGTCACCAGTTGCGCTGACTTTGTCAGTAGTTCCTTCTTTGTATATATATTCATAGTTTTTTCCTTCATCATAGCTAACCTGCCAGTAGCCTTCACTATCTACATTAAATGTAGGAGTCTTGCCACTCTCTCCATTAGCTTTCACAGGTTGTCCGTTTACAGTCAGACGCTCCGGAGTTTCATTTTTGTTGTAAAGAACAGTCCAGTAGCCTTCTGAATCGATACCGATAATAGGGCATAACAGGTTATTATCGTTTTTCATATATAGATTTACTGTTTTTCCATTGCTCAAAGTGAGTGTGTAGGAATCAGACTTTTCCTCTATATTAGTAATAAATGTTCCTTCATTATAAAGTTCGCGAAGAGCTTCTGTGTTACTATTTATATCACGTACTTGTGTCTCGAGTGCGGTAACGCGCTTTTTCAGTGCGTCTACATCATCTTCCAAATCGTCAATGTTGGTACATGCTACCAGGCATACAGCCAATAACATGAACATACTCCATACTTTTTTCATGATTATATTGTTTTAAAGTTATTATTTTAAAGAGGATAGCCAGGAAGGAACATATCCCAAACGTTTACGTAATTGAGCCTCATAGAGTGAATATGGTTCCACAGCAGTTCCGTTACTTTCGAGTCGCTTCATTTGAGTAGCATCAAAATCTAAAGGACTTCCGTGGAAACCGACAATGATAGGAGGCATAAATTTCCACCAAAAGCCGTTACTATCCCACCAGGTAAATTTACCTTCTGTATCGATGTCCTGATCTGTTTGTACATTTGTTGCATAGAAATTCCATATTGTCAGATTCTCCATGTGATTTGGCATTTGAGCAGAGTCTCCTCCTTGTCTCCAATGCATGAAACCGCCAGTACAGCAGTCAATTAATGTTGCACGTGGCTGTGTGGCATGTGATTCAAAGCAAGAATCATCTCCCCATTTCACATTCCATATTACAGCACCCATGCTTTGCTTTGAAACACCGCAAGCGTGATATTGACCAACGTTTGTTTTATATTCCATCAATGTGCTTTGACCTTCTCCTTTTCTAAGTGTGTAGCCATTGCTGCTTTCAGTTACTTTTCCAATAAAGATACGGGAAGAAGCTTGCGAGCGGATAGAAGCATGTCCACGATTACCACCAATAGTGATGTCATAAGCAGAACAATTGGCAGAACTTGTGATTGACATGGCTTCACTAACACTTTCAAAATTAACCCGGCGCATCCATGAATTGGTCAGACGTACAAAATCGATAAGCTTAAAACCACCGTCATCTATGTCAGAGCCGTGATGAATAAACTTCTCTTTGGCATGTCCTTTAAATGTAAGGTCTTCTACGCCAACATTGGCATAATTGGCGAATTTATGTACATTCCATCCCCAATCTTTATTAATAGCATGCATGATGGGTTCTTTAAAGGTAATACTGTTACCACTAATCTTTTCAATCTGATGGTATTCGAATATTTGAATACCATTTGTTTTGATATTGGGAGTAATGCCTTGTTGTACCTTAATATCTTGCCATTGATAAGGCGATAGTTCGGAATTAATAACATCATTATCCGTGTTTCCCAACTTGGGGGTTCCCAGTACGAGACATACCCAACTGCCCGCACTTACTCCTGTTAAACTGGCCGTTATGGTTTTGCTGCCTATGGGAGCGTCTTCAGTGATAGCACCAATTGATTCTCCTAATCCTGTATTATGTTTGAACTCCATCATAACAGGAGCATTCCACATTTCCTCAGTAGGTTTGGGAGAATTATTTGCAGCAGTCATTTCGAGTGTTGTTTTGTTTCTTCCGGCTCCTTTTAAAACAATATCACTCATCGATATACGAATCCTGCGATCCTTAGAATCCTCATCTTGTAGAATATAATTCCCTTCTGGGAAGTAGATAATAGCTTTAGCGTTTTCCTTAATATATCGATCTGTCATATTATTGAGATCTTCTTGCTTTGTTTCTCTTGCTATTTTTTCCAGTACCTTCATGAAAGCTGCTCTGTCAGATTTGCCGTCGTTGGGGATAGCCCCATATTGGGGATCTGTAACATCGTATACTTTATATCCTTGTGCTATTAATGTTTCTATTTCAGGAGGAGCTATTTCACCATGTTTATATCCGGCGTATGAAAAGTCCAATAATACATTTTGTTGATCTGCGTTTACAAATTGTTGCCAGGCTTTTGCTCCGGTTTCATTGGAAAGTTGTTTCACTTCAATAGAAACAATACGGATATAATTCTTTGATGAAGTAAGTACAATCTTAATTGTTTCTTCTACGTCTTTTACAACAGTTGCTTGTGGTGTGATAGTTAATAAGTTCTCGGATAAAAGAACATCCCATCCTTTAGGAGCTTGTATTGCAGCTTGTTGCACGTCATTCTGTTCTACTTTATACTCTTTATGGCTTTCATTGGGGGCAAAAACTTGCACAGCTTGTTCACTTTCAGCGTCATTGAGACCATAAATGATCAGTCCGAAGCTGTCGTCTACTGGGAAAGTATATGTTTTTTCACCATCAGCCAGGGTGAATGAGAAAGTATGGTTTGCTTCATTATATTCTACCTTGCTGAATATGCTGGTTCCTCCCTGACTTCCACCTTCGGCCTTAGTTCCTAAGCTTGTATATGTTTGTCCATTATCGTAGCTCACTTGCCAATATCCACTGGAAGATACGCTGATTAATGGAGTTGCCACCACATTGCCTTCTCCATCACGGGGCCAGGCTGATATTTTCTCTCCATCGGCTCCTGGCAGATATTTGAAATCTGTATCATTACTTGTTTTATATATCCAGTAGCCTTCTTCGTCTACGGAAAATTCAGGGACAGACGCTTGTACAGCTTCACTCTCCATGACTTTAATGCTTGTTCCGTCACTAAGTTCCAGCAAATATCCTAAGCCATCTTTAGTCGGAGTAATTCCGATAATGATTTTGTTTTTTTGCATAAGGGCTTGCAGACTGGCAAATGAAGTATTCAGTCCTTCCGTTGCTTTTTCCAAAGCAGCGACACGGTCTTTCAGAGAATTGATGTCTGCTTCCAGGTCGTCTGTTTTTTGGCATGATTGCATGATTGCCAACATGCTGCAAATACCAAATAGTAATAGGTAGGTAATGCTCCTGTTTTTCATACATTTATTATTTCGGGTTATTTATAATTTTCACAGTGGCAAAGATAACCGGATAAAATAAGAGTATATGGATAAAAAAATTCAGGAATACGATGAAATAATACATTTTACACACCTCTGTGATAGATTGAGGCTTTATGTATTATTAGAGCAGGTCTACCCATTGCTCATTGCTTAATATAGGCAATGACTCACTGTCGGCAACAAATGTTTCTGCCAGTTTTCGTTTCTCATCTTGCAGATGCAGAATCTTTTCCTCAATGCTGTTTTGTGTAATGAAGCGATAGGCAATCACCTGCTTGTTCTGGCCGATACGATGGGCACGGGCGATGGCTTGCGATTCGGCGGCAGGATTCCACCAGGGATCTATGATAAATACATAGTCGGCTTGTGTAAGATTGAGTCCCACACCCCCTGCTTTTAGTGAAATAAGGAATGCCTGAACATCTTTTTGTTCGGTGAAATGGGCGATTTCGGAAGGTCGGTTGTTGGTTGCTCCTGTTAATAGGGCATATTTCCAGCCTCGTTCTCGGAAAGCTTCAGCCAAGACCTCCAGATGTTTGACGAATGAAGAGAAAATTAGGACTTTGTGTCCTTCGCTTTGTAATGTATCGAATGTTTCGATTATCTGTGCGGTTTTTCCGGATGTTCCGGTATAATCAGGAAGAATGAGTTGCGGATGACAAGAGAGTTGTCGTAAACGCAAAATGCCATTTAGTACACTAAACGAATGGAGCCTGTTCGTACTTTGAGAGTGCTGGAGAAGTATGTTTCGCAGGCTGTTTTTCTCCTGCTCGTAACACGTGTTCTGCTCTTCAGTCATGTCGCAGTAGATTGTTTCTTCCGTAAGTTCAGGAAGTTCCGGAGCTACCTCTTTCTTGCTTCTGCGGAGGATGAATGGGGCAGTCAGTTGTTGCAACTGCATTCGTACTCGTTCGTTTCCCTGGCGAATCGGCATTATGAACTGCTTTTGGAAAGCATTTTCCGTGCCCAGTAAGTCCGGTTGTATAAAATGAAATTGAGCCCACAGGTCCTTTAATGAGTTTTCGATAGGAGTACCTGTCAGTGCGAGTCGGTGTTTGCTTTGTAGTTGAATTGCCGACCGGAAGGTGAGCGATTCGCTATTCTTGATATTCTGGCTTTCATCGAGCACGACGTATTCGAAACGGTAGGAAGAGAGTATATCAATGTTGTTTCTCATCATGCCATACGTAGTAAAGATCAAGTGAAAATGACCGAAGAATTTTTCCGGACGTTTCTTGTCTATAGCCACGGTGTTGTTGTATTCCATCATTGAGAGCCCTGTAAAGCGCTTGGCTTCCCGTCGCCAGTTGTGAAGTAGCGATGTGGGGACTACAATTAGGGTAGCGGGTTGTTTGGGAGCGGATGGCTTATATATGTACTGTAGCAGGGTAAGAGTCTGAAGAGTCTTCCCGAGTCCCATGTCATCTGCCAGGCATCCGCCAAATCCTTGTTTATGGAGGTGTACCATCCACGAGAATCCTTTCTGCTGATAGGGGCGTAACGTTGCTTTAAGCGTTCTTGGTACGGCAACGTTATGTATTTGCTGCTTCGCGGGGAATTTTTTCACTCCATCCTCACCCAAAGCTGTCTGTACGGCACCTATAAATGCATGTTTCAACCGAATACCTTTTTCTGTTTGTACTCCCATCTCCAGTAAGTTCGCATATTTGCTGAACCACTCTTCAGGCAGGAGAATCATACGCCCGTCAGGTAGCAGATATTCCCGCTTTTCTTCGAGGATATGTTTGCGGAAACGTGAAAAAGGAATGCGCAGATTACCGATAACAACAGTGATGTGCAGTTCAAACCAGTCAACCTCATCGTCGCAGCTTTGCTCGATGCGTATCTCATCCAGACAATATAATGCATTCCCTACATTACTGGTAAGGTGAAAGGATTGCTGCAACATCTCCCGATGATTGTTGATCCATTCGACAATTGTCTTTTCCGGAGCTTTGGCGGATAGTTGGAAGTGTGTGGCATTGAGTTGTTGCAGACCGGCATTCGTTAAGAGTTGGACTGCTTGTTCTTCCACTGTAATATTACGCGGGAAAAAGCCGATTTCACCGGATGTTTTCCGATAAATGATTTTCTTCATTTCATTAGCACTATCTGGTGCAAATGTCTGGTCTCCATAGCGGAAGACAAGTTGCAATGCTTGTCCGTTGTATGTGGCATCTTCGAATGAGAGAACAGCTTCACAGGCACATTCTTCTTCAGTAATATTCAAACCGTGAGTCTCGATATCGTGATAACGTGCAATTGGAATAACGATGTTGTCTATGTATTTTTCAATCTGCAAAGCGTCTACGCTAATCGATCTTTTCTTTGTGAAAGGTAAGATACGTGCGCTTTCAATGTGCGGAAAGAAATATAACTCCATTCCCAATAATAGAGTGGCCGGCGAGGAGGTCAGTACAACTACCGGTTTTAACTCACTCAAAGAGAACGGTTGCCCTTCATAATAACACTGCAACTGATAACGGAACGTTTTACTGTCAACATGAAACGTTACGCGAATTTCTACGTCGTGAGGGTTGATATGATAAATATGATGGGCGTATAAGATTTTGCTACCGGCTTGTTTCTGATAAAAAGGCAGTCCATTTTCCCGTATCAACGCCAGCATCTCCAACAGCTTCTTTTCGATGAACGGGCGAATATTATTTTTAATTCGTTCTGGATCTTCGGATAGCTTATGTAGAAAGCGTGATACTGTTTTTTCACGGGAGTAGAGGCCCATCAGATACTTTTCTGTATAGTATGAAGCGATATCGATAGCTTGTCTTTCCGCTTCGCTCATTATACTCATAGCTTCCGGAGAGGCGTGAAACGCTTGCTCCACTAATTGCAAGGTGCCATCGTTCAGCCTTTCCGCAATATACGGAATCAGTAATATGCCGAGTATCGGATGCTCTGTGAAAACGATTATAACTTGTCCGTTAGTTGGTCTCTCTTTCATTCTCTTTTAGGCTTTAACTGACAAAGATACGGGAAAATACTTAATTTTGCAGCATGATAGAGGAAAACAAACGCGTATTGCTTGGAATGAGTGGCGGTACAGATAGCTCTGTTGCTGCTATGCGATTGCTGGAAGCCGGTTATGAAGTAATCGGGGTAACCTTCCGTTTTTATGAATTGAATGGTTCGACAGAATACTTGGAAGATGCCCGTAATTTGGCAGAACGTTTAGGAATACGGCATATAACATACGATGCCCGTGAGATATTTGCCCGGCAGATTATTGAATATTTTGTGCAGGAATACCTGGCAGGACGTACTCCGGTCCCCTGTACCTTGTGCAATAATTACTTGAAATGGCCTTTGCTTGCTAAGATTGCCGATGAAATGGGAGTTTTTTATATTGCTACCGGACACTATGCACAGAATATACAACTAAATGAAACCTTTTATATAACGTATGCCGCCGATTCGGATAAGGATCAAACCTTCTTCTTATGGGGATTGAAACAGGATATTCTTAATAGGATGCTGTTGCCGATGGGCGATATTACGAAAGCTGAAGCCCGTGCCTGGGCTGCTGAACATGGTTTTCGAAAGGTGGCAACCAAAAAGGATAGTATTGGTGTCTGTTTTTGCCCGATGGATTATCGGACCTTTTTAAAAGACTGGTTGGTCAGAAATGGTCAGATGTTGGTCAGTAATAGTGAGGCATCAATCAACAATAGTCAGACATCGGGCAGCGATAAACAGACTTGGTCTGACAGAATCAGAAGAGGAAGATTTGTCGATGAAAAGGGGAATTTTATTGCCTGGCATGAGGGCTATCCCTTTTATACTATTGGGCAGAGACGCGGTTTGGGCATTCATCTGAATCGTCCTGTATTTGTGAAAGAGATTGATCCTGAAAATAATGAAGTAATGTTGGCTTCTCTTTCATCGTTGGAAAAAACAGAAATGTGGTTGAAAGATTGGAATCTTGTAAATCAGGAGCGTACTTTAGGACGCTCTGACATAATTGTGAAGATACGCTATCGCAAGCAGGAAAACCATGGTACGATTACCGTCACATCGGATCATTTACTGCACGTGCAGCTCCATGAACCATTAACAGCCATTGCTCCCGGACAGGCTGCTGCATTCTATGGAGACGGATTACTACTAGGAGGAGGAATCATAGTTAACGCCCGGTAATCTTATATATTGGGAAGATGAACGCTCTGACGCAAGTTTTTTAAAACAAAACTTAGCTTGCTAATCGACATAACTAAGGCACGGATTACACGAATAAACAAGGAAAGAGAATAAACTTATCCATGTAATTCGTGTAATCCGTGCCTGAAAGAAATCGGAGAGTTGTTTTGACGCTCTCTCCTTATACAAGTAACCTCTGTAATGGAAAAAAACTTGTAGTGGTTATGTTTTGGTTTTTGGTTATTCTTCCGGATGAGCGCTATTATTCAGCACCAGCATTGCTTCTATATATTCGCGTGTATTGCTTAATCTGGGTACTTTGTGTTGTCCTCCCAGTTTTCCTTTCTGTGCCAGCCAGTCATGGAACAATCCCTGACGGGCTACGATCACTTCCAATGGTTGCAAAGCGATATCTTTCCATCGTTTGGCTTCATAGTCAGAGTTAACCTCTTTCAGCGTAGCGTCAAGTATCGAAGCGAACTTTTCTACGGAATCCGGCATTTTGGCAAATTCTATTAGCCACTGGTGCCTGCATTTTGCGTTCTCATCCATAAACACCGGTGCTGCAGAATATTCGCAAATTTGTGCTCCGGTCTCGGCGCAAGCCTTTGCCAATCCTTTTTCAGCATTATCGACAATCAGCTCTTCACCAAATGCGTTGATGAAATGCTTCGTTCTTCCCGTGATGACAAACTTATAGGGATTCTTGCTGGTAAACTTCACTGTATCACCAATCATGTATCTCCACAAACCACAGGAAGTAGAAATAACCATTGCATAGTTCTTGTTGAGCTCGACTTCTTCAAGACAATAAGCCCGTGGATTTTCTTTTCCCACTTCCTCCAATGGAACAAATTCGTAGAAAATTCCATAGTCGATCATTAATAACATGGCAGGATCGGAAAGGTCGTTCTGGGTTCCGAAATATCCTTCCGAAGCATTGTAGGTCTCTACATAATGCATTTTAGGTGTTGTAATCACCTGTTTATATTGCTCACGATACGGTGTGAAAGCCACTCCACCGTGGAAGAAGACTTCCAGATTGGGCCATACTTCTTCTAGTGCCTGCTTTCCTGTCTTTTCAAGAACACGTTTGATAAGTACCAACATCCACGACGGTACACCGGACAGACTTGTCACATTTACCGGAATAGTGCTGTTGGCGATTGCTTCTATCTTGGTTTCCCATTCGCTCATCAATGCAATTTTCTTGCTTGGTACGCGAATGAAATTGATAAGCGGATTTACGTTTTGAATCAGAATAGCGGATAAATCTCCTACTAAACTATGATTGGAATTGAGGTTCGGGCTATGGCTCCCTCCTAGAATCAGTCCCTTGCCGGAGAAAAAATGGCTATCCGGATTGATGCGGAAATAAAGAGCTGCTGCGTCTTTTCCTCCTCTGTAATGAATATCTTCCAGCGCTTCCTTGCTGACAGGAAGGAATTTACTTTTATCATTAGTCGTTCCGGAAGATTTTGCAAACCAGCGTATCTCCGATGGCCAAAGCAGATTCTGTTCCCCAGCTCGCAAACGTTCTACATAAGGCTTAATTTCTTCGTATGTCTGGATAGGAACACGTTTACGGAAATCTTCATAGTTACGGATAGAGGAATAATCGTACTTTCTTCCCCATTCTGTTTGAGCGGCCTGGCGTGTTAAGCGGCTTAACACACGATGCTGTATCTCACTAGCCTGACTAGCATATAGGTCTATCTGTTTTAAACGGGAATCGAAAGTCTTACTAATAATTTTTGTAATATTCATTTCTGCTTTAACATAATAATGTTTAGTCGTGCAAAAGTAACTTATTTATCTTTTTTTTCTATCTTTACGACGGAAATAATCGTTAAAAATTGACGACTTCCATATAAATCCCGAGTTTTAGACTAAAAAATGCGACAATGAGAATTGGAATCTTAACATCCGGTGGGGACTGTCCCGGTATTAATGCCACGATTCGTGGCGTGTGCAAAACTGCCATCAATTATTACGGGATGGAAGTAGTAGGTATTCACAGCGGTTTTCAGGGCTTGCTGACTAAAGATGTCGAATCTATTACAGACAAGTCGCTCTCCGGTTTGCTCAATCTGGGTGGAACGATGTTAGGAACCTCTCGTGAGAAGCCTTTCAAAAAAGGAGGCGTTGTCTCTGATGTTGACAAACCGTCTTTAATCCTTCAGAATATCCGGGAAATGGAACTCGACTGTGTCGTTTGTATCGGCGGAAATGGAACACAGAAGACTGCGGCGAAGTTTGCTGCGATGGGAGTGAATATCGTATCTGTTCCTAAAACCATTGATAATGATATTTGGGGCACAGATATTTCTTTTGGTTTCGACTCAGCAGTAAGTATTGCTACCGATGCCATCGACCGTTTACATTCCACCGCAAGTTCTCACAAAAGGGTGATGGTGATTGAAGTGATGGGGCACAAAGCGGGTTGGATTGCTTTGTATTCCGGTATGGCAGGAGGAGGGGATGTGATTCTTGTCCCCGAAATTGCTTATGACATTAAAAATATTGGTAATACGATTCTGGAAAGACTGAAAAAAGGCAAGCCTTATTCTATTGTAGTGGTAGCAGAAGGTATTAGGACAGACGGGCGCAAACGGGCTGCTGAATATATTGCGCAGGAGATTGAATATGAAACTGGTATAGAAACTCGCGAAACAGTTCTGGGGTATATTCAGCGTGGTGGTTCGCCTACTCCTTTCGACCGCAATCTTTCTACCCGTATGGGCGGCCACGCGACAGAATTGATCGCCAAGGGTGAATTCGGGCGTATGGTAGCTTTAAAAGGGGACGATATTGCATCTATCCCTCTTGAAGAAGTTGCAGGAAAACTGAAATTAGTTACTGAAGATCACGATTTGGTGATTCAGGGGCGTCGCATGGGGATTTGCTTTGGCTAGTCTCCTCGGCTTCCATAGTAGGTTGTACCGTAGAAATTTCATTATCGGAGGTGTTTTCTTCTAAAACATTCTCCAGTTTTGTCTCGGGAATTACATTCAGTTCGGCTTCAAGTTCATTCTCAAATTCAGTTGACAATTCAGTTTCAGAGTTAGTTGCAAGTTCAAACTCCGGTTCTGTTGTAGTTGCTGAATGTTGTGCTTTGATCTCTTCGACAGTTGACATAAATACGGGTTCCTTTACTTTCTTTATAGCCATTTGGGCAGCATTCTGTTGAGACTCTTTCTTGGAATATCCCGTACCTGTTCCTGCCGGAAGTCCTTCAATGCGTACTTCGGTTTGGAAGACAGGGTTGCTGTCGTGATCGAGAAATTGCTCGATTAACTCAAAGGAAACCTCCATCTTATTTTTTTGGCTCCACTCAATAAGTTTGGATTTGAAGTTAACCTCTTTTCGGGATATTTTATCCAGGTCGATATAACGGTTGATGATCCGTTGCTCCATAAACTGTTTGCAGCGTTCATACCCCTGATCCAGATAAATAGCTCCGATAAATGCCTCAAAAGCATTTCCGTACATATAACTGTTGTGAGAAGAAGAGCGGGTGGAATACTTTATGAGTTTATCCAAACCGATTTCAACGGCCAACTTATTCAAAGTCTCCCGTTGTACGATCTTAGAACGTGTGTTAGTTAGGAAACCTTCCCGTTTCCCTTCAAAACGTTTATAGACAATATCTCCTACGATGGCGTCGAGGATGGCGTCACCTAAAAACTCCAGCCGTTCATTATTGAGGGGACGTCCTTTGTCGGAGCGGACAGAAGTTGATTTGTGCAGGAGAGCCTGCTCATAAAGTTGGATATTGCGCGGGTAGAACCCGAGTATCCGGTAAAAACAAAGATAAGACTCTCTATCCTTGCGGAACAAGAGCCTTATCTTATCTATTTCGTTACGTAACACGATATTACTCTGCGTATTTCTTGAAGATAACGCACGCATTGTGACCACCAAATCCAAATGTATTGGACAAGGCAACATTAACTTCGCGTTTCTGTGCTTTATTGAACGTGAAATTAAGGTTATAGTCGATATTCTCGTCGTTGTCACCTTCTTCGTGGTTGATAGTCGGAGGAACAATGCCGTTCTTGATAGCAAGGATACTTGCAATAGATTCTACCGCACCGGCAGCTCCCAGCAAGTGACCTGTCATTGATTTTGTTGAACTGATGTTCAACTCGAACGCATGATCACCGAATACTTCCTTGATTGCTTTTGCTTCTGAAATATCACCAACCGGAGTAGATGTACCGTGTACATTGATATAATCTACTTCTTTCGGATCCATTTCCGCATCTTCCAGTGCATTTTTCATCACCAATTTCGCTCCCAGACCTTCTGGATGAGAAGCTGTCAGGTGATGTGCATCTGCAGACATACCTACACCGGCAACTTCTGCATAGATTTTTGCACCGCGAGCCTTTGCGTGTTCCAGTTCTTCCAGAATCAGGCAACCCCCACCTTCGCCCATGATGAAGCCGTCACGGCTTGCGCTAAACGGACGTGAAGCTTTAGAAGCTTCGTCGTTGCGTGTTGACAGTGCGTGCATAGCGTTGAAACCGCCCACACCTGCCGGGAAGATAGCTGCTTCCGAACCACCGGATACAATCACATTTGCTTTGCCCAGACGAATCAGGTTAAATGCATCTGCAATGGCATTGGTAGAAGTAGCACATGCCGAACAAGTCGCGTAGTTAGGACCATGGAAGCCATACATGATAGAAATCTGTCCGGCAGCGATATCCGAGATCATCTTCGGGATGAAGAACGGATTAAACTTCGGACCCATTTCCTGACGAGTGTAGTAGTTGCCTACCTCTTCTTCAAATGTATGTATACCACCAATACCGGCGCCGAAAATAACACCGATTTTGTTCAAGTCTTCTTTCTCGACATCAAGACCGGAATCACTCACCGCTTCTTTGGCAACAGCGATGGCATATTGAGTATACAGGTCCATCTTTCTTGCTTCTTTACGGTCTATGTATTTCGTTGCATCGAAGTTTTTCACTTCGCATGCGAATTGGGTCTTGAATAACGACGCATCAAAATGAGTAATAGGCCCTGCTCCACTAACCCCGTTCACAAGGTTTTCCCAAAATTCGGGAACGCTGTTGCCAACGGGAGTAATGGCGCCAAGGCCTGTTACTACCACTCTTTTTAATTCCATATTGATGAAATCGGATAATTACTTAGCGTGTTCTTCGATATAAGATACAGCATCACCTACAGTACCAATCTTTTCTGCTTGGTCATCAGGAATAGAGATACCGAATTCTTTTTCGAATTCCATGATAAGTTCTACAGTGTCAAGAGAATCTGCTCCCAAATCGTTAGTGAAGCTAGCTTCGTTAGTAACTTCTGATTCTTCAACGCCTAATTTGTCGACGATAATCGCTTTCACTCTTGATGCAATTTCAGACATAACTTTAAGTTTTTAATTAATAATTAGTTTTATTTCTTTAAATTTGCGGTGCAAAGGAATGAATATTTATCGTTTTGCGCAAATATTTGACTAAATAAATGCAATGTTTTGCACATTTTTCACTGTTTTGTGCATTGAAATCGAGAGTTATGAAGAAAAACATCGCTATTTTCGCTTCCGGTTCCGGCTCTAATGCCGAGAATATTATCCGGTATTTCCAAAAGAATGACTCTGCTCTGGTGTCATTGGTGCTTTCCAACAAAAGTGATGCCTATGTTTTGGAGCGTGCACACCGTCTAGGAGTGCCCTGTAACGTGTTTACAAAGGAAGATTGGATAGCCGGAGATGAAATTCTGGCTGTTTTGCAGGAGTATCGAATTGATTTTATTGTGCTGGCAGGATTCCTTGTCCGCGTGCCGGATTTACTTTTGCATGCTTATCCTGATAAAATCATAAATATACATCCTGCACTTCTTCCGAAGTTCGGCGGGAAGGGGATGTATGGAGATCGTGTTCACCAGGCTGTGGTTGCTGCCGGTGAAAAAGAAAGCGGTATTACTATACATTATATTAATGAACACTATGATGAAGGAGATACGATCTTTCGGGCGACCTGTCCCGTTCTTCCGACAGATTCTCCTGGGGATGTCGCCGAGAAGGTACACGCTTTAGAGTACGAACATTTCCCACGAGTAATAGAACAGATTATAACGACGTTATAATCCCCACACTAAATTAGCCTTCTAAACTGTTATGTTGTTCAATTCAATAGAATATGTAATATTCTTGCCATTGTTTTTTATCGGATACTGGTTTATTTTTAAACGTTTGAAATTACAAAATATATTTGTTGTAATCAGTAGTTATATCTTTTATGGTTGGTGGGACTGGCGTTTTCTAATTTTAATAGCATTTACTACTTTGTGTAGTTATGCTAGCGGAATCCTGATAGAGCGGCAAGAACGTCGTTTGATTCAACGATGGATATGTGCGGCTAATATTACATTGAATTTGTTGGTGTTATGCATATTTAAGTACTTTAATTTCTTTTCTGAGAACTTTGTGTCCTTATTTGAGACTTTCGGGATTAAGTTGGATTGGGTAACATTAGATATTCTGCTTCCTGTTGGAATCAGCTTTTACACTTTTCAGGCTCTCAGCTATACTATTGATATATATCAGCATAAAATGAAACCGACACATGATATGGTGGCATTTTTTGCTTTTATCAGTTTCTTTCCTCAATTAGTGGCAGGTCCTATCGAAAGGGCTACTAACTTGTTGCCGCAGTTCTTGAAAGTTCGCACGTTCGATTATGGACAGGCAGTAGACGGAATGCAGCAGATACTGTACGGGTTATTTAAGAAAATGGTGATAGCCGATAATTGTAGCCGATTGGTCGATATCGTTTTTAGCAATTACCAACAGTTGGGAAGCATACAACTATTTTTAGGAGCTGTCTTCTTCACCTTTCAAATCTACTGTGATTTTTCCGGTTATTCGGATATAGCTATCGGTACAGCCAAGTTGCTCGGGATTAAATTAATGAAGAATTTCGATTATCCGTATATCTCGCGTAATATAGCGGAGTTTTGGAGAAGATGGCATATTTCGCTAACGACATGGTTTAGAGATTACATTTATATTCCTTTAGGCGGAAGCCGGGTAGGGAAGTGGAAAAGTGTGCGGAATACTTTTATTATATTTCTCGTAAGCGGCTTCTGGCATGGAGCTAACTGGACATTTATTTGCTGGGGACTTTTCCATGCTTTATTATTCCTGCCTTTATTACTTACTTCTTCCAATAGAAAATATCGTGGCATTGTGGCAGAAGGAAAACTTCTTCCTTCCTGGAAGGAGGCTATTCAGATAGGAACAACATTTTTTCTGGTAGTAATCGGCTGGATACTGTTCCGGGCAGAAAATATGGAACAAGCTATCGGCTATATCGGACGACTTTTTTCTATGCAACAGTCTACCGGCAATATGCCTTCCCACTCTTTGGAGGTAGGATTGTATATTCTGCTTTTCTGGATTCTGGAATGGTTTCAGCGAGATAAGCCATATGCGTTGCAGATTCAATTTCTAAAAAGTAAATCATTGCGCGTTGCTATCCTGACGTTTGTAATCTTATTCATAGAGATAACCATGGGTAAGTCCTCGGAGTTCATTTATTTTCAATTCTAAATAAGGAATATGAGAAAGTTCTTAAGAAATCTTCTTTTAGCATTAATTCCCGTAGCTGTTATTAATGCATTGTGTTGGGGAACGTTGGTCTTTTTAGCATGGCAAGATGATTTGACATATGTGAATTATGCGTCTGCACTGGATAAAGAAAAGCGTTTGGAAGAATTGGGAAATCAGTCCCGCTTGCTAATAATAGGTGGTTCTAACGCCCGCTTTGGCTTTGATTCTTCCATTCTGAGAGATACATTACATCTGGAACCTGTGAATATGGGAATACATATCGGGTTGGGATTGAATTATATGTTTGAGGAGGTTTACGACCATTTACGAAAAGGAGATGTGTTGCTCGTTTCTGCAGAATATAATCATTTTCTTAAGGAGGGCAGTTATTATGGGGATGAAGGTCTGACTGATATGTATCTGATAAAGCATGAATGGGGAAAGGCCTTATATAATATGGTAAATACACATAATTTTTTTTCGATGTATCGCTTGATTCGTAAACGTGTAAAACGGATAGGTATGGATATAGAAGATATACCGGAGAATATGGAAGTTCGTACCAAATATAATGAATATGGTGATTATACCGGACATTATAATCTATCTTCTGCCGGACATTGGGACAGTGCCCCATTACCTATGGTATCACCCGATGAAAAAGTTTTTATAGATTTAAAAGAGAAAATATCTATTTTAAGTGAGCGGGGGGTGACTATTTTCTTCTTGCCTCCTCCATATTGTCGTTCTTCTTTTCAAAATGATTCTTTGGCCATTAACCGTATCTCGGAGAGTTTGAAGGCTATAGGCTTTCCTTATTATTTGGAACCTTCCGGTTGTGTTTATCCTGATAGTATGTTCTATGACTCGCGTTATCATCTGATTAGGGAAGGTGTGGTGATGCATTCTCGGAAGATAGCAGGTGAGTTGAAAAGAACTTTATAAATATATGTGAGAAATTGTTTTATTCGATTTTTATTATGTAGGCTTTTTCTTCTCTTCGTAACGGATAGTTTCCCCGTAATTCTTCAAACAGTTCCGGTTGAGCTTTCAGCCGGTCGCTGTCTTCGACAGGGTTATATATTTGGAGCAATGCTTCTTCCTGACTTTGTGCATGAATGATAGGAGAGGTGGGTGCGGGAGCGTTAATTTCATACTTTCCCTCTATATGGAAGAACTTACAGATTGCATCCAGCGACATTCGCGTTGCGTTAGCCTTGCCGTCAGCGGAATATCCGGCAATGTGTGGAGTGCCGATAATCACTTTCTCTAATAATTCACGATTGATTTCCGGTTCGTGTTCCCATACATCAATAATAGCGTCTGAGATAGAACCATTGTTCAATGCCTTCAAGAGAGTGCCTGTGTCGATAACTTCTCCTCGTGAAGTATTAATGATAACAGGTTTGCGTTTTAGCGAATTGAAGAAATCTTCATCTGCCAGGTGGAATGTTTTGTATTTGCCTTCTTTATATAAAGGTACGTGAAAAGTGATGATGTCACATTCTTCCGCTATCTTATTTAAAGAGGTAAAGGATTCTTTTCCTTCTTTTTCTTCCCGTGGTAGATCGTTCAGTAGAACGCGTATGCCGAAGTCTTCGGCGACTTTGGCAACTTTACTCCCCACATTTCCTACTCCTACGATTCCAATAGTCAGTTCGTCCAGTTTCTTATTTTTGAAAGACTTCCATATCAGGAGTGAAGATTGAATATATTGGGCAACAGAAGCTGAGTTGCAACCGGGTGCATTTGTCCATTCGATACCTGCCCGCTTACAATATTCAGTATCGATATGGTCGAACCCTATGGTTGCCGTAGCTATAAACTTTACCCGGCTGCCTTCCAGTAATTCCTGATTGCAGTGAGTACGGGTCCGGATAATCAGCGCATCTGCGTCTTGTACCAGTTCCGGAGTAAAATCCTTTCCGGGGGCGTAGATTATTTCGTCGGCTATTGTCTGGACAGCCTCTTTTATATAAGGTATCTTATTATCGATAATAATTTTCATATACAATCTGTATTTAGTTCCCACAAAGGTAGGAAATAAAAAAGTAAGAAAGGGTTGCTTGTCTGAAAAATATTACATAGATTTGCCCTATTATATATCTATAAGCTAGTTAAGATTATGACATTTAGTAACCTTTGCAACGAGATTTTTTGGAAATCGACGACTGATTACCACGTAACGGACAGTGTAGATGCACCGATGAACAATCCTTACGAGTTGAAGACGATTGAGTATTATTTATACTTGAAAAATTGGATCGATGCCGTTCAATGGCATTTCGAAGATATTATCCGTGACCCTCAAATTGATCCTGTAGAAGCACTGGCTTTGAAAAGAAGAATTGATAAGTCCAATCAAGACCGTACTGATCTGGTTGAACTGATTGATAGTTATTTTTTGGACAAATACAAAGCTGTTAAACCGCTTTCTGATGCAACTATCAATACAGAGAGTCCTGCATGGGCAATTGACCGGCTTTCTATTCTTGCGTTGAAAATTTACCACATGAAGCAGGAGGTGGAACGTACGGATACTACCGAAGAACATCGTGAGCAATGCCGGACCAAGCTGAATATTCTGTTGGAACAGCAGAAAGACCTTTCTTCTGCTATCGAACAGTTGTTGGCAGACATTGAAGCCGGAAGAAAATATATGAAAGTATATAAACAGATGAAGATGTATAACGACCCGGCATTGAATC
>ERZ773195.738-NODE-738-length-27475-cov-6.340518_pt1 | contig 27475 bp, 25 predicted proteins | sample MGYA00580530_ERZ773195 | MGnify/ENA primary metagenome ERZ773195 (study PRJEB29015, sample SAMEA2737751) | human gut metagenome | biome: human gut; feature: human-associated habitat; material: faeces | place: China | collected 2012 ...
AGTAAAGGCTTATAGCCGCAGAGAAAACCGCGCTTTTTAAACGCGGTTTTTATTTAAAAAGCGAAATATAAGGTGCATTGAATTGCGAATTCTTTTGGGATGGCCACAATCTAAGAAGGTACCATCCTTAAAAGAAATTCTACAATAGGAATGATAGTACATGACATTTTGGATATTGGCATAATTGATCCATATACAGTCATGTGCTTTTTTTGATTTGGTCGGAAAGTATACTTCATGTTTTGAAATATTCACAACAACGGGAATGAATTTTTTGGTCTTCATTTGATAGATAAAGGCTTCTTGCCTTCCTTTTAGGCTAGATCCATTCATAAGACACATTTCATTTAAGTAATTATGTGTGCTTAAACAAGCATGATACATTCTTTCATCTTCTTTTACCATGCAGACTTGGCTTGATTTATGTTCATAGTATAAATAGTTCATATTATCTATAATACGGGTCCAATGTGAAAAAGACATAAAAAAAAGAAAGTTTATTAAAAAACTTTCTATAACCACGAGATTGTATTTTCTATACCCTTTTTGATTTTTTCGATATTTGTACGATGTCTATAAATAACGAGTACAGTCATAAGCCAGCTTGCGATAATAACAGAAATGCTTTCAACATTGAATCCTAGCATTAAGGCTGTAATGTATAAACTGCTTGAAATGGCTGCACACATACTTGCTAGAGAAACATATTTAAATAAGTATAGGATAATTATAAACATGCCAAATGGTACAAGTAAGTAGCTTGCATCTTGAAATAAGAAAATGCTTGTAGAAAATAAGAAGCCAAACATTGTACTGACGGCTTTGCCTCCATGGAATTTCGCGAAAATAGGATAACAATGTCCGATGCAGCATGCAAGTCCTGTCCAGATCCCTGCAACCTTAGATACTTGTGTCGCAATCGCAATCGCAAGTACTACTTTTAAAACATCAAATACAATAACAGAAATGCCGGCTTTCTTACCTAGAACTCTTCCGGCGTTTGTTCCGCCTAAATTGCCTGAGCCATATTGGCGTATGTCTGTATGATAGAAAACTTTACCAATAATCAATGCGAAGGGTAAAGATCCTAATAAATAACCTAATAAAATACATAGAATCGTTTTCATTTCTTCCACCTCGAAACATATTTTAGCAGTTTTCATCTTCTTAGTCGAGAATTGGAATAAAAAAATAATAATTTGACATAAATAATGCGGATATTAAATATATACTGATCTAGTACAGACAGGAGAAATATAAAGGATTTTCAATTTTAAAATATGTTAAAATATATGGTGTGAATTAGAAAGGATGCGTTGAAATGGAAAGAGATCCATTTAAAGAATATATTAAAGAATCAGAGTTAGATACTGTGAATCGAGGATATGTTTGGAGCACGGCAATTGGTCTTCAGGCCGTAGATGGTCTAAAGCCATCTAGCTATTTAATTGATACTGCAATCAAGAATATTGAAGGTAAGATCACATTGAAGGAAGCGCAAAACTTGATTGATACTTATTATGAAGAAAGCCCTGCAAGTACTTCTGACGATGATCGTACTGAGGAGGCTGATAAAGTAGCTTCGCGTATTGCTCAAATATTATCAGAGACAGCATTTTCATTTTCGCCTTTAGAATATCTTTCTATCCACAAGAAACTTTTCAAAGGTATATATAACCATGCAGGTAAAATGAGAACATATAATATCACAAAGAAGGAATGGGTGTTGGATGGTGCTACAGTTGTATATGGAAGTGCTTCACAATTAAAAGCCACTTTGGAATATGATTTTTCTCAAGAAAAGGAATTTAGTTACAAAAATTTAATGATGGATGAAATTATTCATCATCTTGCCTTGTTTATTTCAAGACTTTGGCAAATTCATGTGTTTGAAGAAGGGAACACAAGGACAACGGCTGTCTTTTTCATAAAATATTTGCGTACACTTGGTTTTAATGTGACAAATGATATTTTTGCAGAAAATGCTTGGTATTTTAGAAATGCACTTGTTCGAGCAAATTATACGAATCTACAAAAAAATATTCATGAAACAACAGAATATTTAGAATTATTTCTTAGAAATCTATTATTGGATGAAAAGAATGTACTTCGAAATCGTACAATGCATATAAGTGGATATTTTTCAGAAAAAGTGGACATTGAAACCGAAAAGGTGGACATTGAAACCAAAAAAGTGGATATTGACTACAAAAAAGTGGACATTGGAAGTTTAAAGTTTAGTAAACGAACAGTTCATCATATTGAAATTCTGTTTGATGAATATGGGTATAATCGAGTATTTGGTAGAAGTGATGTGATGGATTTAGTTGGATTAAAGCGTTCAGCTGTATCTAAGCTAATATCTAAATTATTAGAAACAGGAATCATTGAACCTGTTACAGGGCATGGAAAAGGTAAATATAAGTTTAAGAATGAGGTGTGAAAGCACCTTTTTAATTTGACATGAATAATGTATATATAGTGTGTATAATCAAATGGAATTGACGGAATTTATGTGCACTTTTTTTGATTTGTTGATATAATAAAGATTACGTTGGAAAGTAGGGATAGTATGCCAAAACAACAATATGATGAAAGTAGTATCGTTATTTTAGAAGGCTTGGATGCCGTAAGAAAGCGTCCAGGTATGTATATTGGATCTACGGATTCAAAAGGTTTGCATCATCTTGTATGGGAAATTGTTGATAATGCGATTGACGAGGCTTTAAATGGCTATGGAAATGAAATTGCGATTACCCTAGAAAAAGATGGTAGTGTAACAGTTGAAGATCATGGGCGCGGAATGCCTGTTGGAAAACATAAATCAGGAGTAAGTACACTTCAAGTTATTTTTACTATTTTACATGCAGGTGGTAAATTTACAAGTCATGGAGGATATACAAGTGCTGGAGGATTACATGGTGTAGGTGCAAGTGTTGTAAATGCTCTATGTACATGGTGTAAAGTTACAGTACATGATGGAAAAGATATTTGGAGTATGACATTTGAAGATGGAGGAAGTAAGATTGGAAAACTTGAAAAAGTAGGAAAAACCAATCGTACTGGAAGTACGGTAACCTTTAAACCGGATCCGACTATCTTTAAGACGGTTCATTTTTCATATTCTACCATTTGTGAAAGAGCTCAAGAAGATGCCTTTTTATTAAAAGGATTAAAAATGATTGTTCGTGATAAGCGCAAAGAAGAAAAAGAAGTTATCTATCAATATGAAGATGGATTAAAAGCATTTATTGACGAAGTAAATCAAGATCATACACCAATGCATGATTCAATTAGCTTTAGAGGTGAAAGTAATCAAATCGTCGTTGAAGGATGTTTCCAATATACAGATGAGTATCAAGAAAACATTTTCTCATTTACGAATATGGTTCGTACTCGTGATGGAGGCTCTCATGAAACGGGTGCTAAACAAGCTTTTACGAAAGTATTTAATGAATATGCACGTAAAAATGGTTTCTTAAAAGAAAAAGATAAAGGCTTTGATGGAAATGATGTTAGGGAAGGATTAACATTAGTCATTAATTTAACCATTCCAGAAGATTATTTACAATTTGAAGGACAGACCAAAGAGAAATTGGGGAGTCCAGAAGCTAAACCTGCAACCGAAACGGTTGTATCAGAAAATCTTCGTTATTTCTTAGAAGAAAATAAAGAGATTGCCAATGCTCTAGTACGTAAGATCATCAAGGCTGCACAAGCTCGAAATGCTGCAAGAAAAGCGCGTGCAGATATCCGTAATGGAAAAGGGAAAAATCGTTCGGAAAGAGTTTTATCTGGAAAGTTGGCATCGGCTCAAAGTAAAGATGCAAGAAGAAAAGAATTATATCTAGTCGAAGGTGATTCTGCGGGTGGTTCTGCAAAACAGGGGCGTGATTCAAAATATCAAGCAATTTTACCTTTGCGCGGTAAGGTTTTAAATACAGAAAAGGCAAGTCTTGAAGCCATTGAAAAAAATGAAGAATTGAATACGATCATTCATGCCTTAGGGGCAGGTGTAGGTGCTAATTTTACGGCTGAAGATTCAAACTACTATAAAGTTATTATTATGACCGATGCGGATGATGATGGAGCACATATTCAAAACTTATTATTGACATTCTTCTATCGCTATATGCGTGAATTGATCACGCATGAAATGTTGTATATTGCGCTTCCACCACTATATCGTATTGCCAAGGGTGGAAAAGAATATTATTTATATACAAATGAAGAGTTGGATGAGAAAAAAGCGGAATTGAAAAATGGCTATACCATTACACGATATAAAGGTCTTGGTGAAATGAATGCTACTCAGCTTTGGGATACGACAATGAATCCAGAATCTAGAACTCTTCTTTGTGTGACCATTGAAAATGCGATGATGGCCGAAAAAAGAGTGACTGAACTAATGGGAGATAAGGCAGAACTTCGTCGTAATTGGATCGAAGACAATGTTGTATTCACATTAGAAGATGATTATAGGGAGGTAAGTGCGTGAAAGAAAAAGAAGTAAAACATAATGTTTTAAAGAATTCTTTAGAAGATATCATGGCGGATCGCTTTGCCAGATATTCAAAATATATTATTCAGGAACGTGCTTTACCTGATGCTAGAGATGGACTAAAGCCAGTTCAAAGACGTATTTTATATGCGATGTATGAAGATGGAAATACATACAATAAGCCATACCATAAATCTGCAAAAACAGTAGGTAATGTAATTGGTAATTATCACCCTCATGGAGATAGTTCTGTTTATGATGCGATGGTTCGTATGTCACAAAATTGGAAAATTACCAATCCTTTAATTGATATGCAAGGAAATAATGGATCTATCGATGATGATCCAGCTGCTGCGATGCGTTATACAGAAGCGCGCTTAGCTAGAATTAGTGATTTTTTACTACAAGATATTGATAAAGATACAGTGGAATGGGCACCCAACTTTTCAGATGAAAAAATGGAACCAACCGTACTTCCTGCACGTTTTCCAAATTTATTAGTCAATGGAATTACAGGTATTGCGGCAGGATACGCCACAAATATTCCTCCACACAATTTGAATGAAGTCATTCAAGCAAGTATTTATCGTATTTCGCATCCAGATTGTTCATTAGAAGAATTGATGCAGTTTGTGAAAGGTCCAGACTTTCCAACTGGCGGCATTGTGATGGGACTTGATGGTATCAAACAAGCTTTTCAGACAGGTCGTGGACGTGTTTTGATTCGTTCAAAAGTAGAAGTAGTACCTTTGCGAACAATTAAACAAATTATTATTCATGAGATTCCTTATGAAGTTATTAAATCCAATCTTGTAAAGAAAATTGATGAGATTCGTTTAAATAAGAAAATTGATGGTATTTTAGATGTTCGTGATGAAAGTGATCGTACTGGACTTCGTATTGTAGTAGATCTTAAAAAAGATAGTAATGATGAACAGATTTTAAATTATCTATATAAGAATACAGATCTACAAATTTCATATAACTATAATGTCATCGCAATCGTGAATAAAGCACCCGTACAAATGTCTTTAGCCATGATGTTAGATGCCTTTATTAGTCATCGTGAAGATGTAGTAATTCGAAGAAGTAAGTATGATTTAGCAACCAAAAAAGATCGTGCTCACATTTTAGAAGGCTTGATCAAAGCAGTGAGTGTGATGGATGAAATTATCCATATTATTCGTAAATCAAAAGATAAGGCACATGCCAAAAAGAATTTGATTGAGCGTTTTGAATTTACAGAAAAGCAAGCAGAAGCTATTGTCGTTATGCGACTATATCGTTTGACAAATACAGATGTAAAAGAATTAAAGGCTGAATTTAAACAGCTTCAAAGCGATATTGCGGAATTAGAAAAGATTATTAGCGATAAATCTGAATTACATAAAGTGATGGTTGAAGAACTTGAGAAGGTGAATGCAGAATTTAATACGCCTAGACTTTCTAAAATCGTTCATGAAGTTAAGGAGATCGTGATTGATGAAAAGGCGATGATCTCAAAAGAAGAATGTATGATCACTGTAACTCGTGATGGATATATTAAACGTGTTTCTATGCGAAGCTTCAATGCATCAAGTGATTCAATGACACAAAGAAAAGATACAGATTCTTTGGTTTGTTATGGGGCGAGTCATACATTACAGACTTTGATTTTCTTTACAAATCGTGGAACATACGGATATATTCCTGTTTATCAAATTGAAGAGGTAAAATGGAAAGATTTAGGAAATCATATCTCAAATTATATTAAGATGGATTCAAGTGAAAAAATCATTGCGGCCTATGTATTAGATGCTTTTAAAACAGGGGTACATGTTGTGAGTGCGAGTCGTCATGGCATGATCAAACGTACAGAATTAAAAGAGTTCGAGGTTTCTCGTTCAAATAAAACGATGACTTGTATGAAAATTGGTGCTATGGATGAAATGATATCTGTATCTCTATCTTATAAACCAGATGATCAAGTGATTTTAGTAAGTGAACAAGGATATGGTTTAATGTATCCGGTTGAACAGATTCCATTGGTTTCTAATAAATCAAAAGGTGTTAAGGCAATGAATCTTGCAAAGGATGATTGTGTTGCTTCTATTTGTATTCGTAAAAATAGAGATGAACAAGTATTGATTTCTACAACCACACTTTCTTTAAAGCGTATGAAACAACATGAAATTGCACCATTAAATCGTCCGGCTAAGGGAAATCGTATTTGTAAGTTGGTAAAATCGAATCCAAATGTTATTTTCAATTTACAAATGGTGGATCTAAATACGAAAATTGAAATATATACAGATGAAATTCTTACATTTGAAGCGAAAGAAATCAGTTTAATGAATGCACAGTCAACTTTCTCAACGCCATATGGAAAAGTTGAATCATTTGAATGGATCTGCCCTCTTGAAAATGTATTGGATGGAGCTTGGGTAAAACAAGAAGATTTTAAACAACCTTCTTTATTTGAGGAGAATAACGCATGAGTAAAAAACAAGCAAATTTAGTTTGCTTAATAGTTGCAGCCATTTGGGGTGGTGGATTCATTGCCACAGATGCTGCTTTACAAACGTTTGATCCTTTTACCGTTTTAATGATTCGTTTTATGGGTGCAAGCCTAGTTAGTATTGTGGTTTGTCTTTGTAGTCATGTTAAAGTTTCAAAACAAGCACTATTTCGAGGAAGCATTTCAGGGGCGTTAATGTATTTGGCATTCGCATTTCAAACTTTTGGCTTGGCCATGACAAACACGGGTCAAAATGCATTTTTGACAGCTGTCAATGTTGTTCTTGTTCCATATATTGTATGGCTTTTATGGAAAAAGAAGCCAAGTAAAAGACAACTTGGCGCTAGTGTAATATGCTTAGTAGGCATTGCTTGTTTAAGCTTATCAAAAGGCTATTTCCAATTTAGTTTTGGAGATTGTTTATCTTTGACTTGTGCTTTGTTCTTTGCGTGTCACATTATTTCTTTGGAGTATGCAACCGAAAATTCCAATTCTATTGCGATCAATGCCGTACAGATGAGTGTTGCTGCTTTACTATCAATTCCTTTCGCATTGTCTTTGGAAACAATTCCACAAAATATTTCAATGCATGCTTACATGAGTTGTGGCTATATGATTTTTGTGGCAACATTCTTGGCATTTCAATTACAGACCTTGGCACAAAAGTATACAGATGCATCGAGTGCAAGTGTACTTTTATGCACAGAATCTTTATTTGCAAATATATTTGGCTTTGTTTTGCTTCATGAAACAAAGAGTCCAATTATGATTTTAGGTGGACTTTTGATCTTCTTTTCAGTGATTTTAACTGAATATAGTGGTCAATTCGTATTGTCAAAAGCTTAAAAAGATAGTAAAATAGATGAGTAGATAGTGAGGTTGACTAAAATATGGGTATATCAATTTTTTATACGATAGTGGGAGCCGTCATTGGTGGCCTGGTTACTTTCTACTTCACTCGTAAGAAGTTTGAAAAAGAAATTAAAGAAAATCCACCTATTAATGAAAAGATGATTCGTGCAATGTTCTTACAAATGGGACGTAAACCTAGTGAAGCACAGATTCGTCAAATCATGAAATCGGTAAACGCAAACCGTAAATAATGATAAAGTGTCGCAAGACACTTTTTTTGTTTCGTTGCCTAAATTAAATTTTGGTTATATAATACTGTTGGTTAGTTATATATTTTTAGAAGAGGGTTATTATGAGAGATTTTGATTCAAATCGCATCTATGAAATACTAGGCGAAGAATTTAAAAACATCTATATTGTTGATTGCAAAACTCAACAGATTCATGCTTTTAAGGAAACAGATGTGTTGCCTGGTTTTTCTGCACATATGCTTTATAATGACGCGATGAATCAATATATTGATCATTGTGTATACGAAAAGAATCGTGATATGTTACGTATTGCGCTTTCGTTTAATTCCCTTTATACTCGTTTAGAAAATGCGGAACATTTTAATATTCATTATCAATCTAAAACGGATTCCGAAATTCATTTTATGTATACACACTTTGGTTGTATTAAAGATCATGATAAAATTACTCAAATTGTCATTGGTTTTGCGAATGAAGATTTGGATATTCGAAGAAATAATTTGGACATGATCAACAATGTGATTACACCAAGTGGTTTGAGAAGAAAAGTTTTAATTGTTGAAGATAATGAATTAAATCGAGAAATGTTAAAGGCTACTTTAGAAGATGAATATGATGTATTAGAAGCTGTAAATGGGGAAGATGGTTTACAAATTCTATCTCAGAATTATAAAGATATTTCAATTGTTTTATTAGATGTTGTAATGCCTGTGTGTGATGGATTTGAATTCTTAACTCGCCAAAAATCAGATTCTTTGTTAGCTAGTGTTCCAGTCATTGTGACAACGGGAAATAATTCGCAGGAAGATGAATTGAAATGTTTAGGTTTAGGTGCTGTTGATTTCATCACAAAGCCCTATAATACAAGAATTGCAATGAGTCGAATTGATAGTGTTATTAAGTTAAGAGAATCAAGTATGACTTTGGCAGCTATTGAAAAAGATGAGTTGACAGGTCTATATACAAGACAAGCTTTTTATCATCATGCTCGTACATTGACTAATTTTATGACAGATGAAATTTTTAATATCGTTGTTTTAGATGTAGCTGATTTTAAATTGATCAATGGAACTTACGGAACAAAAAAGGGAAATGAAGTTTTGATTTACCTTGCGAATGCGTTTAAATACTATATCAAAAATGGATTGTTGACACGCTATGAGGGAGATCAATTATTAGCTTTATTCCATAGTAAAGAAAAAATTGATGTGGATTGTATCGAAAACAATTTAAATAAGATTATGGAAGAAGCACCTATTCCAAATATTCGTGTGAAATTAGGAATTTATGAAAATGTAGATACAAGTCTTCAGATACCAATCATGTGTGATCGTGCATTAATGGCTGTGAAGAGTATTTCAAAAGATTTTAAACAGAATATCGCCTTCTTTACGCAGGAAATGAATCAAAAATTACTTGCGCAAAGACAAATGGAAAATGATTTTAAAGATGCAATTAAAAATAGAGAGTTTGTAGTCTATTTTCAACCCAAATATGATGCTTCATCTGAACAAATTGTTGGTGCAGAAGCACTTGTTCGTTGGCAAAAAGAAGATGGAACATTGATTTCACCAGGTTTATTTATTCCATTATTTGAAAGTGATGGTTTAGTTGTTCAACTTGATGAATATGTATTTGAAACCGTATGTCGATTCCAGAAAGATCGAATGAAACAAGGTTTACCGATCCTTCCTATTTCTGTCAATCTATCTCGTGCAAGTATTCACTTTAGTGATGTGGTACAAAGATATATCAATATCATAAAAGAGAATGAAATTCCTTTTAGTTGTGTTCCGATTGAATTGACGGAATCTGCAGCTTTATATTCGCAACAAATTCTTGAAATCACAAATCAAATGATCAATGCAGGCTTTAAATTACATATGGATGATTTTGGATCCGGATATTCTTCATTAACAACTTTAAATGAATTGAAATTCACAACGGTTAAATTGGATAAGAGTTTAATTGACTATATTGCCAAACCACGTGGAATGAAAATTGTGCGACAAACGATTGATTTGGGGCATGGTTTAGATATGAAAGTAGTTGCGGAAGGTGTTGAAACCAAAGAACAAAGGGATTGTTTGATCGAAATGAATTGTGATGAAATTCAGGGTTTCTATTATTCAAAGCCTTTAAAACCAGATGATTTTATCGAAAAACTAAGAGCTTAATAAAGCTCTTTTGTTGTATAGGAGGGCGTATGCCGATAAAAATAATTCGTCAGGATATTACTAAATTAAAAGTGGATGCGATTGTGAATACGACAAATCCAAGTTTTGATGCGACTGGTGGCTTAGATCATTACATACATCAACTTGCGGGTAAAGAATTAGATGTAGAGTGTAGAAGAATAGGAAAATTGAAAGTAGGACAAGCTTGTCTTACAAGTGGATATAAATTGTGTAAGTATATTATTCATACGGCAAGTCCTGTATGGAATATACAAAATAAGAATAATGAAGCTTTGTTGAAATCTTGTTACTTGTCGAGCTTGATGTTAGCAAATGAATATAAGCTTAAATCAATCGCATTTCCATTGATTTCATCAGGAACGAATCAATTCCCAAAAGAGTTAGCTTTACAAGTGGCAATGAATAGTATTGTCTCTTTTCTAACAGATCATGAAATGATGGTGTATTTAGTTGTTTATGATCGAAATTCATATAAAATCAGTAGTGAATTATTTGATTCCATCGAAGCTTATATTGATGATTATTATGAGGATGAGCATATGTTGGTATGCAATTCCATCATTGCTCCAAGATTTTCTTTAATAGATGCTTTAAATCAAATGGATGAAAGTTTTTCAACGATGCTTTTAAGGAAAATTGATGAGAGTGGTATGAGTGATGTAGAGTGCTACAAGAAAGCTAACATTGATCGTAGATTGTTTTCTAAGATTCGATCAAATCCAAATTATAAACCTTCTAAACAAACTGTGATTGCCTTTGCGCTAGCTTTAGAATTATCGCTTGATGATATGGAAGATATGTTAAATAAGGCAGGGTTTAGTTTATCGCATTCAAATAAGTTTGATATTATTGTTGAATATTTTGTATCACAAGGAAATTATAATGTTTTTGAAATCAATGAAGCGTTGTTTGCGTTTGATCAAAGTTTAATTGGCGTATAAATGTCGCTTTTAAGGCGACCATTTTGATGGGGATAAAAACTATACTGTAATCAATCAAGGAGGATACAGTGATGAAAAAGAATTGTACAGAAGTAGTTTTTGTTTTAGATCGAAGTGGATCAATGTGTGGTTTAGAAAAGGATACAATTGGAGGGCTTAATTCTCTAATCAACAAACAGAAGAAACAAGACGGAGAAGTTTTAGTTTCGACCGTCTTATTTAATGATTCAAGTGTGGTCATTCATGATCGTAAACCGATTGATGAAGTTAGACTTATGACAAACAAGGATTATGAGGTTTATGGGTGCACCGCATTATTAGATGCATTAGGTTCAAGTATTCGTCATATTGGAAATATTCACAAATATGCTCGGGTTGAGGATGTTCCAGAGCATACGATGTTTGTGATTATTACGGATAGAATGGAAAATGCGAGTCGATATTATTCAAAGGAAAGAGTCAAGTCGATGATTGAATATGAGAAAGAAAAATATGGCTGGGAATTCTTATTTCTTGCAGCCAATATGGATGCGATTGATACGGCAAGTCAATATGGAATCGATAAGGATCATGCGGTAAATTATCAATGTGATTCTGTTGGTACTCGTTTGAATTATGAAGTATTGGATGAAGCCATTCAGTGTATATGTTCGGGTGTACCTTTGTCAAAATCTTGGAAATCAAAAATAGAAAAGTGTAAGTAAGAACCATACTATGTGGTTCTTTTCTTGTTTAATTGACTAATTTTTTATAAAATATAACTGATGTATAACCGTTTAAAAGATATAATGTGGTTAGATAATTGAAATGTTTCTTAAAGAAAGGCAGGTAACTTATGCAGGCAATTATGCGCTATGAACTGGTCATCAATGAAGCATTACGTTCTGCACTTATGTTTGATACACCGGATGAGCAGATCAATGAGTTTATTCGTTTTTTTGGAAAACACATTGGGTGTGATCGCATTTATATTTTTGAAGATAATAAAAAAAAGCATGTGACAAACAATACTTATGAATGGTGTAGTGAAGGTATTCAACCGGAAATTGATTTTCTACAAGGTGTGGACATGGATATTATTGATTGGTGGTATAAAGCTTTTGACAAGAAAGAAAATGTGATCATTCAAGATGTTGAAACGATAAAAAAGGATCATGCGTATACGTATAATACGTTGAAAGTACAAAATGTTACACGTCTAGTGGTTTGTCCTATTCGCTATAAAGATGAAATTAGTGGATTCTTTGGTGTGGATAATCCGCCGATTGATAATCATTCAAGTTTGACAATATTTTTGGACATGATTGCAACGTTGGTTGTATCTTTTTTAAAGATTCGTAATTCACAAAATAAGTCCAAACAAGAGGCTAAATTGAGTGGATATTCGGCATTGGCTCAAATCTATATTTCAATGCACTATATTAATGTAAAAACGCAAAAATATCATATTGTGAAAACGGAACCGGAAATCCTTAAATATTTACAAGTCGACAAAATAAATGATGTAGAGGATTGTTTTAGTGATCATATTTATAAGATTCATAAAGAGTTTTGTCAACAAGATTATTTGGCTCGAGAAATTGAGTTTATGGATCTAGAAACATTGGATGAAAGACTTCAGAATAAGAAATCAATCGATAGTGTTTTCTATGGTAATATTTCTGGTTGGTGTCGTGGACGTTATATTCCAGTAGATTATGATGAGGATGGTCGTTTATTACATGTATTATATTGTGTGGAATGTATTGACGAACAAAAGAGAAGAGAAGATAAATTATTATATCTAGCTCAAACGGATACGATGACGGGTGTTTCAAATCGTCGAAGTGGAGAAAAGATGATTGAGCGTGTTTTGGATAATAAAATTAGTGGCATGATGTGTCTAGTGGATTGTGATAAATTTAAATCGATTAATGATACATATGGGCATATGGCGGGTGATGAGGTTATTATCGCGATTGCACATACGCTTCAAAAATCATGTCGTGATAAAGATATAGTCATGCGTTTGGGCGGAGATGAGTTTGCGTTATATATTCCGGGAGTTACAAATCGTAAGTGTGCAAATTCTTTCTTTAAACGTTTATTTGAAAATTTGAAACAGATCCATGTTGAATCTATACAAAATCATCCAATTGTATTAAGTCTTGGTGCCTGTTTCTTTGATGGGAAAGAAGATTTAAGTTTTGATGAATTATATTGTAGAGCGGACTCAGCTATGTATGAAAGTAAAAAAATGGATGGCTTTAGTGCAACTATTTTCAGAAAAAAATAGACTCTTTGTGAACAGAAAGGCTAATTTGTGTTTATAATACGCACAAGTGTTAAAAAATAGTAAACATTTTGTTGTTTTTGTGGTATTATACCCGAAACGGAGGGAAATATATATGCAGAAGTATGTAGAAATCAAGCGAGATGGTTTAACACTTCGTGGTATGCTTCATATTCCAAATGATGTAAGTCAAAAAGTGCCTATGGTCATTCTTCTTCATGGTTTTTGTGATGATCGAAATGAAATTAATTTTGTACATAATGAATTGTCTCAAAGACTATGTGATGCTGGTATTGCCAGTGTTCGTTTTGATATGAATGGCAGTGGTGAAAGTGATGGAAGATTTGAAGATATGACCATTTCCAGTGAAATTTTAGATGCACAAGCCATGTTGGAATATGTTCGATCCTTGGATTTTGTCGATACTAAAAAAATTGCACTTCATGGATGTAGTCTAGGAGGGTGTGTGGCCAGTATGGTGGCAGGAAAGTGTAAAGATCAGATTCAAGCTTTATCCTTGTGGTGTCCCGCTCCAGATTTAGTTTATAACTTAAAGGAGCATAAAACTTTGTGTGGCCAAGATGTTTCGAATATTGAAAAAGATGGATGTGCCGATGTAGAAGGGTTAAAATTGAGCCTAAAGTTTTATCAGGACGCTTGTACATTAGATCCATATTCAGAAGCCAGTTTGTTTGATAAGAATGTATGTACGATACATGGAGATCAAGATATTACGGCTTCTTGTGAATGTAGTTATAAATATAAAGAAATTTTTAAGGAAAGAGCAAAATGTATTATTGTCAAAGGGGCAGAGCATAGATTTAAATCGTTTGCGTTTAGAGAAGCTAGAATGCAAGGTGCTCTAGACTTTTTGAAAGAAGAATTATTATAAAGAAAGTGAAGGAATTTGATATGAATCAAGAAAGAAAAGAGCCAACAACACTATTTGCGATTGTTTCATTTTTGGTAATTATTGCCGTACTTATTATTATGATCAACATGGGATGTAATACAACACTATCTGTTTTTGCGGGTGTTATTGTATCTGTGATCACAACCCGATTGTTGAATATTCCATGGAATGAAGTGGAACGAAATATAATTAAAACAGCCGCAGAATGTATGCCTACATTTTTAATTGTGATTATGGTGGGTATGCTTGTAGGAATTTGGATGGCTGGTGGGACTGTTCCCACATTGATGTATTATGGTATGCAAGTTGTATCTCCAAAAATATTAGTACCACTAGCTTTTGTGCTTTGTGCTTTAACCAGTGAATTTACAGGAACTTCATTTGGTTCAGTTGCCACAATGGGTCTTGCGATGGTAGGAATTGCCTCTACGACTAGTATTCCAGTACCATTGGTAGTGGGTGCTGTTGTTTCTGGTGCATGGTTAGGGGATAAGATGTCTCCATTATCCGATACAACCAACTTGGCAAGCGGAGTTAGTAAAGTGCCTTTATATGATCATATTCATTCTATGCAGTACACTACGCTTCCAGCAGCTGTAGTTGCCTTAGTATTATTTACAATTGCGGGGCTTTATTATAGTGGTGGAAGTATGGATCTTGCCCAACAAAAATTAATTATGGATACTTTAAGTCAACATTTCACAATTAATATTTTATTGATTTTACCAGCGATTTTAGTTATTTTGATTTCTGTATTTAAACTTCCATCTTTGTTAGGTATGGGACTTGCAGTTGTAGTATCGGCTATTTTTGCGATGGTGTTTCAAGGTGTAAATTTTGTAGATTTAATGAATTATGCATTTAATGGATTCAGTATTGAGACAGGTGTATCCATTGTAGATCCAATGTTGAACCGTGGTGGTGTTCTTTCGATGTCTGAATTATTAGTTACATTTATGGTGGCAAGTGTAATGGGCGCTGTCATTACGTCTTCTGGGATTTTGGATGTTTTAGCTAAAAATGTTTTATTGAAGTTCATAAAGAATCGCACGGTTTTGGTGTTTGTCACTTTGGTATATTGTTACATTGTAAATTTTTTAACAGCTGGTGGACAAACCGTATCTATTATTGTGACGGAACAGACTTTTGAATCTACATATGAAGATATGAATATTTCGCGTAAAGTATTATCAAGAACGTTAGAAGATTCTGGTACTTTATCAGCACCAATCGTTCCTTGGGGTGTTGCGACAATTTATGTCATGGGCGTACTTGGATGTAGTACGGCATATATTCCATATGCTTGGTTTATCTTTATTGTTCCCGTTTTCTCAATGATTTGCGCAATCACTGGAATTGGTGTTTGGGATAAGGAAGAAAAGCCGGTTCGAAAATAAATGTTATAAAACTTTACTATCTTTTAAAAATGGTGTATAAATTTAATGTAAATAAAAAAAGGGAGCTTGTAGTACAGGCTGAGAGGAAAGTATGACTTTCGACCTATAACCTGATTTGGATAATGCCAACGTAGGGAAATACTTTGTCTTTTTTAGTGTGAGTATACCTATATTGGTTGCTCACTTTTTTTAGTGGCAAGATGGGAGCACCACTTTTTGTCACGTTAAAAAATCATTTGGAAAAGGAGAATTAAAAATGAACACAAATGAAAGTACAGTAAGTACAGGCGCTACATATACCACTCAGATGGATGCTGCGCGTAAAGGTATTATTACGCCAGAAATGAAAATTGTAGCTCAAAAAGAAAAAATGACAGAGGAAGAACTAAGAGCGTTAGTGGCTTGTGGAAAGGTTGTTATTCCGGCTAATAAAAACCACAAATCATTAGATCCTGAAGGCGTTGGTAGCATGCTACGAACAAAGATCAATGTCAACTTAGGTGTTTCTAGAGATTGTAAAGATTATGATGTAGAAATGAAAAAGGTTATGGCTGCCGTAGACTTAGGCGCTGAATCTATTATGGATTTATCAAGTCATGGAAATACACAACCATTCCGTCAAAAATTAACATCCGAATGTCCAGCTATGATTGGTACAGTTCCTGTATATGATAGTGTGATTCATTATCAAAGAGATTTAAACACATTAACGGCCAAGGATTTTTTGGATGTGATTGAGTTGCATGCCAAAGATGGTGTTGACTTTGTGACTTTGCATTGTGGAATCACAAGAAAAACGATTGATCAAATTAAAAAACATAAACGTAAAATGAATATTGTTTCTCGTGGAGGAAGTTTAGTGTTTGCGTGGATGTCAATGACGGGGGAAGAAAATCCATTCTATGAATTTTATGATGAAATCTTGGATATTTGTGAAAAATATGATGTAACGATTTCTTTAGGAGATGCTTGTCGTCCAGGATGTTTAGCAGATGCGACAGATGTATGTCAAATTGAAGAATTGGTGCGTTTGGGAGAACTAACAAAACGTGCATGGGATCATAATGTCCAAGTGATTGTTGAAGGACCTGGACATGTTCCTTTGAATCAAGTAGCTGCAAATATGCAAGTTCAGCAACAAATCTGTATGGGAGCTCCATTCTATGTGTTAGGCCCATTAGTTACAGATATTGCGCCAGGCTATGATCATATTACGGCGGCTATCGGTGGTGCTGTTGCAGCTATGTCGGGTGCAGCTTTCTTATGTTATGTAACGCCTGCAGAACATTTGGCTTTACCAAATGTAGAAGACACAAAACAAGGCATTATTGCTTCAAAAATTGCGGCTCACGCGGCAGATATTGCCAAAGGTGTTCCTGGAGCTAGAGATATTGATGACAAGATGGCTGATGCAAGAAAGAATCTAGATTGGGATGCTCAATTTGCGTGTGCGCTAGATCCAGAAACTGCAAAAGCAATTCGTCAATCTCGTATGCCAGAAGAAGATCACAGTGATACTTGTAGTATGTGTGGAAAATTCTGTGCTGTAAGAAGTATGAATAAGGCTTTGTCTGGAGAAAATATTGATATTTTGTAACGTTTGTACATTTTAGTAAGTGTTTGTAAAAATTAACTGAATTTAGTCAAGAGTGGATAGAATATGATATATTAAATATATAGCTTTATTGTTAGATTCATCTATAACAAACGTTAATGAATGACGTATGTTAATTATGATTCAATAGACAACGAGTTAGAAAGGGTAATTTATGAGTGAGTTTGTATTAGATTTTTTTGAGGGGAAGAATCTTGCGACGATCGAAAAAAAGAAACATTCATATTTAATGATAGATGGTCATGATCAGGCAGATATTTATATATTAAAAGATGGAATAGTAAAAACGAGTATTATATTAAGTGATGGTCGTGAATTTAACATTATGTATTTAAAAGGTTTCGATGTGCTTTCACTTTTAAAAGATGAAATAAAAAAGGTTACTTCAGCATCTTTTCATATTCGTATTGAAAGTGATACGGCTGTATTCTATCGTGTGAATCGAAAATTGTTTTCAAAATTTTTAAGTGAAAACAAAGAATTAAGAGATTATATGAATGCATATTATCGTAAAAAGTTGTCGGAAGCCATTTATCGCCAGCAATTAATGACTATGAATGGTAAAAATGGTGCCGTATGTGCTTTTATTTATTATCTGGTTGGATTATTCGGAAGAGAAGTTAAGAAGGGCATCTTTATTGATCTTCAAGTTACAAATGATGATATTGCAGGTTTTTGCGGTGTATCTACAAGAAATAGTGTAAATCGTATCTTACGTGGATTAAGGCAACAAGGTGTCATAACGATGGTATATCATAAAATCCTAGTTCTAGATGTGGATTATTTAAAGCGCTATGTATAGTAAAAGGAGCTGATTTAATTTAGCTCCTTTTGTTGTTTAATTTTTAAATTTCCTGCCCTTAAATTATTGTGTCTGTAACATGTCGGCTAAGGATGTATCTTGTACAAATGTATTTGAATTGTACATAAACAATACGTCAGTAATTAAATCATTTTGGATCAATCGAGTGTAATCATCGAAATAATATCGTGGATCTACAACCGTAATTGATTCATATTCTGGAATCAAGAATGGAATTAAACTATTCGCATATGAGTCTTTGATCAACAATAAATGTTTCTTTGAATCATTATCGATATTGATATGGAACAAAGATTTATTGCCACCCATAAAGACGGCATAATTATCTTTTGTTTCTAAAGCTTCAGAATGATAAATCGTTCTCGATTTCTTGTTTGTGGATTCATCCGTAACTACATAATCCGTTTCTGTTTTAGGAACGTAGATATCAATTTCATCTTTGATTTTTAGACTGCCCGTTTTATTTGCCAAAGTACCCTCAAAAGAATTGGATACAGGGTAGATTGTATAATCTGATTTTTTTGTTTTATCTAATTTAAATGAAGATGCTAATGTTTGATATGAATAATAAGATGCCAATGATGTCCAGTGATGATCACTCTTATAGTATAAATATTCATCTTTATGTTTTTCTAAAGTAGAGCGCACATCAATTTTTTTGATCGAATCATCAATACGATTATAGATATCATCCATTTGTTTATTTTGATCCAAGGCATCAGCTGACTTAGGAAGACTGTCACGTTCAATACTGACGGCATTTGGTGCTAACATAAAACCTACATTTAAATCTGGAAAGTTTTGTTTCAAAGTATTGATCGCATTTAAATTGCGATCCAATTGTTCTTTGTTGACTTCAGCTGTCTTTTCGATTAAACCACGCTTTGTCAAATACACACCTTGAATTTCTTTCACACCGGTAAATTTTTGAATTAAGTATTTAATGTGAATATTTTGATCTCTAAAAACAAATTGATCAGAAAACCAAGTGTTTAGATCCTTACCATATTGTCCTGACAATACATGTTCTACATTCCAAGCTGGAAATGTTTGTAGAGGTCGGTTTTCAGTTTCTGATTGTTTGTGGTCAGGAATGACAATATTAAGAATCATGATGACGACAACGGCAATACTGATAACTTTTGTAAGACTAGAAGCCATAATGGCTGAATATTTCTGCTTCATAACTTTTCACCTGGCTTTCTAGAACGCAAAGTATAGGAAGGAATGGTATGTTCCACCTACGATAAATGCGATACAAATAATCAACATGATGATATAAACAGCCCATGTTGTATATACAGTTTTCATTTTGTATTGATTGTAGAAGAAGATTTGTAGATTGTCATATACTTTAGTACTGAAAATAATGGCTAGTATAAATAGAATCAAGTATGATTTAAACATAAAGGCCGCTTGATTATCAACAAATGCACTAGCACCGATGCCAAACATTTTTCCAATAACAGAAAAAGCGCTGCCTAGACTTGGACTCATAAAGAATACCCAACCAATCAACACGACAAATAGTGTATAAATATGTGAGATGAATGTTGGAAGTTTTTCTAACTTTTCTTTTAAGAAGAACTTTTCTAACAATAAGAAGCCTCCATAATAGATACCCCAGACAATAAATGTCCAGTTTGCACCATGCCAAAGTCCTGTACTAAACCATACAATGAAAATATTACGAATATATGTGTTTTGATCAACACGATTTCCTCCTAGAGGAATATATAAATAATCTCTAAACCATCTTGATAAAGAAATGTGCCATTTTCTCCAGAAGTCCTGTACAGATATGGCTGTATATGGATGTTCGAAGTTTGGTGCAAAATCAAATCCAAAGAATCTCGATAATCCAATGGCCATATCGGAATAGCCAGAAAAATCAAAATAGATTTGCAACATATAACAAATTGCCAAAAGCCAAACACCCATGACAGATTGATTGTTTTGTAAAACAGAGTAAACATAAGACAATTGATCCGCAAATAAGACTTTTTTGATCAAACCCTTACTGAATAAAACAACACCACTCGCAAATTGCGCTTTTGATACAGTTCTATCATTTAATTGTGCTTCCATATCATGATAAGAGACGATGGGTCCCATACTGATTTTTCCAAAGAAGCTTACATATAATGAATAGGAAATCAAGTTTCTTTGTGGTTCACTCTTATTGTTATATACATCAAATAAGTAAGATAGTTCACTAAAGGTAAAGAATGAAAGTCCGACTGGAAGTGCAATTTGAATACTTGATTGAATATGAAGGATATTCATCACAAAACCAGTATATTTATAGACACCTAATAATAGTAAATCAACAACGATGGCGACAATCAAAATGATTTTGCGTGCTTTTTCATCTTCCTGTTCATTTAATTCAAGTGCTGTAAAGTAGTTCCATAAAATAGATAGAATCAAAAGTATGACGTGCACAGGATTGCCCCATGCATAAAACAATAAGCTAAGTACAACTAATAGAATATTTTGAATCTTAATGCTCTTTGCGACTTTATAGAGTAGAACACTGATGGGTAAGAAACAAAATAAAAATAATAAATCCGTAAATACCATATTTTATTCCCCCTCACTCAATGCCTTTAAGAACTGATCATTCATTGTAGCTGCATCTTCTTTTACTGCATAAAGCGCATAATTGCCATGAATATCAATAACGGCATTTTTTAATAATTCTGCCTGATCCGGTGCATAGCCTTCAAAAATTCCTTTTTGTGAGTTGATTCGTTTTTCGATTGTTTCCTTAAATGCATCTTGTTGAGAATGATCCTTAAATTTAACGATAATAAACTCTCTGGCTGACATGGCATCATCTGATTTATAGTAAACACTACCATCATATTGCGATGGATCTAAGCCTAAAAATCTCTTTATATTTAAGTTATCCAACTGTGTAAATCCATCTAGATTTACTTTTTCAATCGTCTTATTTTGTACCATTTCCATAGACGCTTTACTATCTTTATCCACTTTGAAATTGGATGCGACAAGAATAATAAGACAAATTAAAACGATTGCTTTACAAATAGTATATATATTCTTTTTCATTTCCCCTTAACCTAAAAATCCCTTTCCGTGCCTTGATTGTAGCATAAAATTGGAGCACTGTTTATGGTAAATTTAAATAAGATGAATTATGAACGATACTGAATTTATTGTGCTATAATCACATCGAAGGGGATAGGAAATGAAGAAGAAAATTATTATTGGAGCAGTTCTTTCGTATTATAGAACTAGAAGTTATTCAAGTAATAATTCTAGTTTTTTATTTTATTTAGAAGTGATATCATATCACTGAAGAGAAGTTAATCATTATAACTTGAGACATCCATAAGGTAAGCTCGTAAACAACGATTGATAGCTATGACTATTAATGTATCGTTCTTCTCTTCACTAAATAAACATACTGACTAGAGGTTACTTAAATTTAACTTCTAGTCTTTTATTTTGTAGGCATACACTATAATAGACTTAAGAAAGCAGAGAGAGCGGTTCTTGGAAACACTGTTGTGATTTCGTCAAAAAAAGTTCTCTGCTTCCTTTTATGACATGAGTCAGTTTATATCCAAATAGGCCTTTTGATTTATTGATAGAGCCTGCATGTAAGACGAAAATAGATAGTCATAAATCGCGAAGTTATGCTTTCGAATATTCAAGGAAAGAAGGTATGATCTATGAAAGGTCCAATAGTATCCATTGATGTCTCTAAGGGTAAATCAGATTACCAGGCATTCAAGGATTTGAATGTGAAGTATACAGGTTCACGTTCAATAAAGCACAACAAAGAAGGGTTTGATGAGATAGTGAATCTTGTCAGGGAGATGGAAAAGAAGCTAGAAACAGAAGTATGTGTTGTTTATGAGGCAACAGGAGTTTACCATCGTGTCCTTAAGAAAGTGCTTGAAGACAACAATATTAAGCAGTTTATTATCAATCCACTATTATCAGCTAAAACAAGAAAGAATGATTCACTAAGAAGTCCAAAAACAGATAAGCTTGATCCCAAATCAATCGCTAAAACATATTACAGCCATAGTCTTCATAACAGCCATAAACAAGAAACGATATATCACGAACTAAGGGAATTATCACGCTATTATGAGGATATATTAGTTCATATAAGAAAAGATAAGGTTGCATTCAGAGCACAGCTGGATATCGTATTTCCAGGCTATGATACGCTGTATGATGATCTGTATGGTCCTGTCGCTTTAGCTATCATTGAAAAATATCCACATCCAGAAATACTTCAGAAAAAGAAGATTAACACAGTATCTAAAGTGATTCAAAACAAAACATGTCATCGTCAGGCAGTGAGTGATACAATGGCTGACAAGGCCATAGAGTACTCTAAAACCATCTATTCAGGATGTGATAAGGATGATATTGAAGTATTAATCCTTCAGAGATTCATCAAGAAATTAAATGAAGATATGGCAGAGGCTGAAAGAACAATTGGTGAAATGATCAAGCTTGCACAGGAACTACCTGACTTTAATATAATCAAATCCATACCAGGTATTGGAGATAACCTAGCTGCACGCATTATTGCAGAACTAGGTGATATGACAAGATTTAAAAAGAAGAATGAGTTAGTAGCTTTTGCCGGACTGGATCCAAGAATTAGCGAAAGTGGACAAAATGATGGGGATCATATGCACATTACTAAAAAAGGCAATAAACGATTAAGGTGTTTATTATATCTGGCTGTAACGTGTTCTATAAGGCTTAAAAGAGATGATAATAGTATTAAAGATTTCTATATAAAGAAAAAGCAGCAATCAAACCTGATGTGTTCGAAAGCTGCAAAGACTGCATGTGCCAGTAAATTAGTCCGAATAATTTATAGCATGTGCAAAACTGGTGAGTTATACCAGTACAACAAATAACAACAAGATTATACGCCTAAACCACCCTGAAAAAAAGCGCTTTTTCTTCAGGGATTTTCAGCGTGCAATAAAAACCATGAAAAATCATTGATATTTTTTTAATTTTTACTTGATTTCTATTATCCAATTTTTTTAGTTGTGATTTTATTGATAGTTACCTTTACATCAAAGGAACATACGAGCGAAGGGGTTGCTTATATTAAAGAGCAGGAAGCGCTTAAGACAAAAAAACTGTCTAAGAAATTAACAAACAAAAGAATTGAAGAAAAAACAACTTTGATCAAAGAAGGAAAAATCGATGTATTTTCTATGTTTGATGATTATGTATTGTACGGAGATTCACGTGTTTATGGATTTGGTTCCTATGGATTTTTACCTTGGAACAGCGTATTTGCGGCTGCCGGAAATACAATCTTGAATATTACGGACTTTAATGATCAAGTTAAGCAAATCAATCCATCAAATCTATATTTTTCATATGGTGTAAATGATATGGGGTTGGACCTTAAAAAAGAAGGCGGTACCTATGCAGACTTATATGAAGAAAAGGTGAAAGAAGTATTAAAAATAGTTCCAAAAGCTCATGTGTTTATTAATTCCATTATTCCGCCTACGGCTGAAACTTTGGCTGAAAATCCTAGATGGGGCAAGGCAAATGAATATAATACACAGCTTAAGGCAATGTGCGAAAAGAATGGCTGGACATACATTGATGTAACAAGTGTTACAGATGATGGAGATCCAAAATATTATCAGGCAGATGGTGTTCACTTTATTCGTGATATATATCCGATTTGGGCACAGAAAATGATTGATGCCACAATTAATGAGGAAGAACATAGTAAATAGTACAATAAATGGGTCGTACTCACCACTTTTAGGTGAAAACGGCCCGTTTTTATGTCAAAATTTGCGTTTTTTACAAAAAAAGTATAGTTTAAGATGTTGTATTCATTTTCTTGTACAGCAACGCTTCGTATTTTATGAAGCCTAGGGGGAAGAAAACAAAGTGTATGCCAAACAAAATCAAGCAGACTCAAATGTTTTGATGCGTGAGAATACGACAGAGGAAACGAACAATTTAAAGGAAGAATTTGGAAAACAGATTCAAGATATCGAAAAGGAATCTAATGAGAAACAAGAGCCAAAAAGTGTAGATGAAATGATTTTGGAGCAGCCGCAACTTTTAAGGGATGTAAATTTTGTGCAACAAAATTACGATGCTGTTTCAAAAGCAGTGAATGCACAGCCATCTTTAATGCAGTACATTGGAAGTCAAAATGGATTGACACCAAGTGCTGGCGTATTCTATGGTCCAAGCGGGAAGGAAACCTACTATAATTTAGATATCAGTGGAGTTATAAGGGCTTCTACTTTTTTATGTTTTTTTAAATTTATATGACGGTATTTTCTATGTTGTATTGGTATCGAGATTTATTCGAACTTAAAAATGGAAGCATGGTAGACCGGGCAATTATTTCAAACTGTGACTTTCAATTGAGTTTTATTGTGGCTTTATTAACCGCCATGTTGATACTAGTATTGACATATCAAAAAAGGGAAATGGATCCAAATCAATTAAAAGAAGAATTTATTTGTACAAAATTTTCAAAACATGATTTAGAAAAGTTCGAATCTTTAAGTATAAAAAAACAAGATATACTGGTTTAATGCCTTCTTTAAGCTTTTAAGTTTTTACCATCTATTTTGATGAATTTTATCTTGATGTTATCGATTTATGCTTTAAACATAAAATTATATTATGTATAGTTCTTTTATTAGGATTAATAAAATATAACAATGATGTTTTGTCTGACAAAATTAGTTTTCGAACAATATCTTTATTACTGCTGATTGGCTTAGTATGACAATTATAAGAAGAGCCTTATGTATAACGAATAGTTATAGCTGCCAGCGAATATTATTCTAAAAATATTTTTAAAGCATCTAAAGATAAATCATCTATATAATGGTCTTCTGATAATTCTATAGATATGTATTTGAAAGGTTTACCTATATCATCTATTAAACGTTGTTTAAAGATGACTTTGGATTTATCAATTAAATAGGTGAATTTTGCACGATCATAAACATAATAGTTTTCAATGTCATGTAGAGTATAGAAACATGAATAATCGTTTAAATCTGTGTAAGTGTATCCGATTTGTATGTTTGTATAAACTCCAAGTGTTTTAAGTCTAATCACAATAATTCTGTTTGCATCGGGTTCTTCTCTTTTATAATTTGTGAATGAAGTTTCAAAATGCCGAAGGAGGAGAACGGCAATGGTACTTAATCTCGGATATAGAAAAAGCGCACCTGTTTGTTGCAAAAATAAGTACGCCTGCAAAATGTCGTAAAATCAAAGATACCTCCGTCAGCTATTGGTTGAACAGGCATTTGTAGTTGCTCTGTCAACATAGCCGACGAAGGTATTACGACTGGTTCGTTGTCGGTTTCATTCAGATTTTCACGGTATTACGGTGGTGTTATAAAGCAATATAGGTTTTTACAAGTTTTTATTGGTAATATGATGGTGTTACAATTTTTTTGTATGAAAATTAAACACGATATATTTCCTCTCTACAAACCACTTATATTTTGTGTTAAAATAAATCAATAAATCGGAAGTTGTAAGAGAGATACGATATAAGTTTATATGTTTGATGGAAAATAGGAGAAATTGAATGCAAGGAAATGATATAATGAAAATAACATAAAATATAATAGATTTAGCAAAATAGCAATTGTTATTATGGTTATAGTTTTTATAACAAATTTTTTTGTGTCCGATTGTAATTTGCTTTGGATGTTCTTATCTGGAGGAGGTAAGGTAGTTGATTATACAAGTGTATCATATGCAACTGTTTTTAGGGATTTTCAACTATTTCGTCTAATTACATATGGATATACGCAGACTGCCGTATGGCACTTATTAGCAAATCTTTTGGGATTATGGTATGTAGGTCTGTATTTTGAAAAAAAGATTGGAACAATATGGTTTGTACTAGTTTATCATATTGGCTTAATTTTTGCTGGTATCATACTTATTGTGTTATATCCTAGTGGCTATCAATACGGAGCTTCACCAGCAATATTTGCTTGCATAGGTGTACTTGCAAATTGGCTTGTAAAAAATAGAGAATTATGGGACGAATATAAATTGCAAAAAGGATTCTACTATTTAATGGGTTATTTTGTTTTATCTAATATGTTAGGCGTGTCTACATTAATATTTCATTTCATGGGATTTGTTGTGGGATTTTTGTTAGGGTTTATGGTGAAAGAAAAAGCACGCTAAACTTTCAGTTTGTCAACTTGCCCTTTGAGAGTGGAGAAATCCTTTTCTCAAAGGTTTTTTTCTGTTTTTAAGGATATTCGCAAACTACAAGATAAAGCCAAAACTTCATATACTCTAAGTAAAAGGAAGTTGATGTTAGCCTTATAAACAGTCATCAAAGATTTCATATATAAATAATTTGGCAATTAAAAGATGTTGTCCTCTGCAATGTACTTCTGATTGGTGTAACATGATGACAGGATAAGAGGAAAAAAGTATAATGATTTCAAGAAATTAGAAGTTGGAGGAAATATACATGAAAATTGTCATTATTAATGGAAGTGCCAGAAAGGGAAATACGCTGAGAGCGATTGACGCATTTATAAAAGGGGCATCAGAAAAGAATGAGATTGAAATCATTCAACCAGATAAACTACAGATAGCTCCTTGTAAGGGATGTGGTGCCTGTCAATGTTTAAATGGATGTGTTGATCAGGATGATACAAATTCCACAATCGATAAAATTGCAGCTGCAGATATGATTCTTTTTGCTACTCCGGTATATTGGTGGGGAATGTCTGCACAGTTGAAGCTTATCATTGATAAGTGCTACTGCCGTGGTTTGCAGCTGAAAAATAAAAAAGTTGGAACAATCGTTGTGGGAGGATCCCCGATAGATAGTATCCAGTATGAGTTGATTGACAAACAGTTCAGCTGTATGGCGAAATATCTTTCATGGGATATGGTTTTCCAAAAATCATATTATGCAACAGACAGTGATGAGTTTGCAAAAAACAAGGATTCTATAAAAGAACTTGAAAATATTGGTAAAAACTTATAAAGCATATTTAAAGTTCTAGGTTTCAGAAAAAAATAAAAATATGAGTAGGACTCGATAAATTCCAAGTTGTTCAAAGTCCATTTTATTTATTCCTCACGCTTTTCTCATATAAATTGATTTGCCATGTAAGACAAATCGTTCATTTTCTTGATAAATCGCTTACCCTCATCGTTTTGAA
>ERZ773195.745-NODE-745-length-27257-cov-47.299574_pt1 | contig 27257 bp, 40 predicted proteins | sample MGYA00580530_ERZ773195 | MGnify/ENA primary metagenome ERZ773195 (study PRJEB29015, sample SAMEA2737751) | human gut metagenome | biome: human gut; feature: human-associated habitat; material: faeces | place: China | collected 2012 ...
CGAGTTTCTGATTTAGCGCTGCGGAGTTCTGCCCGATTTTGGCATCTAGCGCCGCCTCGGAACTTGCCCGCGCGTCGCTTTCATTTGCAATAGCCTGATTAACCTGCGTAAAACCAGCGTTCATGGTTGTTTTTACGCCGTCAATATCAGCCGCAAAATCTGCCTGCAACTGACCGATCTGCGTTGCTCTCGTCTCGCTTTCCGTCGCCAGAGCTTCGTTAAGGGTCGTGATCTGCGACGTGATATCTTCATCAATCTGCGCTTTAAGCTGCGTAATTTCAGCCGCCCTCGCTTCTGATTCGTTGGCGATCAACACCGTAGTATGTGCGATCTCGGCCTTCCGCTTACCGTTCTCCTTTGTCATTCTCCTAACATCTCCATCATTCGCTAATGCGTTTTGGATGATGCTGTTAGCGTAGTCATTTAGTTTTGCCGCGCTATCCTGTGCACTCACCTGAAGTTCTTTCATCGCGTCGCTGTCGAGGATCTCATCCAGGATCGTATCCGTGATGGCGTTAACGTCAGTAGACGACATGCCGCGAGCGTAATCAGTCCACGCTGAAACGTTGCCGATACGGTCTACGCTTCTGGCTTTGTAGAAGTTAACGTAGCCAGCGGGAAGAATTGAATGCCAGTATTCAGAAGCCGGGTAAGGAATCAGGGTAAGCAGGCTTGCATCCTGATCGGTTCCACTTTGAGACTGGTAAAGTTCAATGTATGCCGTGTCTTCCGCTCCTTCCGGCATGGCCCACTTAACGCGAATGCCGAAGATCTCATTGTCAGACGCAAAAATGTTAATCGGGCCTTTTGGCGCTCCGACTTTCCCGGTCAGCGTAGCGCTTGCCAATGCAGACCACGGAGACGCTACATTCCCGCCGCTGATGCACCTTACGCGGGCCTGATATTCACCAGCATAGATGCCTTCTATATCAACCTGCGTTGTCGCAGTGCGCGGAACGTTGTTCCAGTTACCACCATCCTTACGCCATTGCACCTCGTACAGTTTTGCATACTGCACGGCAGACCAACCGATCACCATCGTTTCGACACTCATTCCCTGAACAATGCGAGAAAACGAGCTAATCGTTAAGTCTTTCGGAGCGCCCAATGAATCCGGGTCAACAACAGAAGTTGGGCGGCCATCGGTAATTACTCCGTTGTCGATCGCGTCATACTTGTTCGGATCGTACTGCGTAGCCGTGATAGCAAAGGTGAATTCGTCTTCATCACTACCCTTTTCAATTCTGGTTACTACATACTGTTCCGCTGCAAGCTGATCACTTTCGATCAGGAATACACTGTCAGGCGCAACGTCAAAATTAAATCCCACGTTTAGCGTGATAGTTTTCCCGTCAGCCGAAACGCTGGCGATTGTGCGGCGCACTGGCTTGCCGTCGTCGGTGTTCAGAATCAAAGTATCGCCAGCCTTCGCGTCGCAACGGTAGGCCAGAAACACCTGAACGCCTGACACTTCCATAATACGACCAGACAGCACCAGGTTAAACGCCGATTGCCAGTGCGGATCTGCAATGTAAATTACATCGCCGCAAGAAGGAATCATACCTTCCAGGCCAGTAGAAAACGAAACGGTCGTAGCGCTAAGGTTCGTTTGCAGAATCCAGCGCCCACGGCGGTTCGCCTCCGTCCTTCTGGTACATCCGATCGCTGTAATGCTGGTCGGGTTGTGGCCGAACCGCATGGCTGCGTCCGGGTTGAATACTGGTTCAACATCCTGTTCGTACTGGTTTTCTTCGTCGTCGAACATGACGTTGCACGACGTGTACATCGTCTTTTCGCTTGGGAACGTCCGAACGAACACGCCGTCAACGACGTTATCAGCCGTAAACAGGTACACCGGATCGCGCGGCTTATCGACGATAATCGAAAGGCTTTCACCGTTGTAGAACGTCATTCCACGGAAAGCGGAACAAACATCCCTTACCAACTGGAACGCCTCAACCTGCGACTGAACAATTACATCCATCAAATAGCGAGGCTCCATCCCGCCGCGATTGTCCGGCACAAGCTCATCACAGTATTGCGCCACCTCATACAGCGACCACTTATCAACCGGGATGCCAAGTTCGCGCTGGTCTAAACCATAGCGCTGATTCATGATCAGGTCATAAAGCACCCATGCCGGGTTATTGCTCCACGCCCACTTAAAAACACCGTCCCACGTCCCGGAGTATGTGCGATTAATCGGATCGTAATTACTCGGAACCTGAATAATTTTCCATTTCTTTTTGAGTGAGATGGTTGGGATCTGGTTCTGGAATAGATCGCTATCGAACTCAACGTAAAGCATGGCCGTTAACGGGTAGCGGAATTTTGCATCAATGACCTCAGCGTATGATTGAACCTGGAAGGCATCGACAACCTTCACCCCGTCAGCGTCCGGAGTTACCCGGCTTACGCGGATAAGTACCTGCGACGTGAAGTCTTGCGGCAGGTTAATGCGAATGCTCCGATCGTAACCTCCAGTCGTGTTCTTGCCGTCAATCTTGCCAGTTAGGTAGGTCTGATAACTTGCGCCGTCTACCGCCATCTCGATCTTGTACTCAACAACCGATCCGACCATATCGCCGTTATCTTTTTGAGTCAGCACGCGCGGCCATAACAGGCGAAAGCGAATAGCAGACAGATTTTTGTTCGATACGGTAAGTGTATAAGGCGTGTTGTGAGTGACTTCACGAGCAACCTGGAACTCAGCGCTTGATTCGCTGAAGCCCTGGATGTAGTCCTGCGTTTGCGTGCCGGGGCGGAACTCTGCAATCACGCCCTCATAGTTGAATGTTCCATCCTCGTTCTGAACCGGGACGCCGCCAAAATGCAACTGCTTCAAGCTGAAGTCGTTAACCACCTCGCCATCTGAAACAGCAAGCAACAATTTAACCTTATCTTTCGAGATCAGGTTATCTGGCATTTCTACGGGAGTACGCGGCGAACTTGAGCCACCCTTGCGGGCCTTGATATTAGTCATCGTTTAGCCTCCTGTTAATAGTCTCGCAATTGTACACGACAAAAGGCCCGGAGGCTATGCCCCCAGGCTAAAAAGCGAATGGCTTAATTAGTTGTTGTCTTCTGCGTAAGATCCCGAACCAAACAATGCGCCGCCAGCCAATCTGTAACCGTATGGTAATTGGATTGGATAACCTGCCGCCGTGGTGTTAATCGGCCCGCCGAACGCATAAGATGGTTTATTCTCAGGCGATTCGCTCGCCCGCATGTTGCCGCCCATCTGCGGAGCAATCATCTGCATTACGCCACCCAAAACCATTGAGCCACCAGCCATAAATGCAGCAGATGAAAAAGCGCCCATCTCGGCCAATGCCGCGCCGCCAGTGTAGAACGCTGCGACCATAATCGCTGCGCCGATAACGATCTGCAACAATCCTCCGTTCTTTCTGGCTTTTGGGATTGGGATGATCCGAACCTCCTTTGCCACGGAGAAAGTTGCAAAGTCGTTTGTGCTGATTGGTTTTCCGTCTGCAATGATACCGAAGCGCATGTTTGAACCAACTTTGCTCTGCATGAACGGCTTAAACCCTTCAACCTGGTAAGACAGCGCCCGGATACATTCAGCAACCGAATCAACCGCAAGTTTGTGGAATACGCCGAACCGACGCCCAAGGGAACCAGAAAGTTTAATCATCTTTGTATGTGATGCCATGTTTAAGCTCCTTGTGCCTGCAAATTAAAACCTTATGCTGCTCGTACCATCCGGAATAGATATCCCGGCGAGACAGCTTGCCATATGCGTGATGAAGGATGTTGTTATTTCCAACGTAAATCCCCGCGTGATTCCACTTCTCCGCCTGAATCTGGAAGATGATCATATCACCAACTTCAGGCTCGCCAGTGTTTTCAATGAATCCGTCCTCTTGCCAGTAATCCTGGTAAAGATTCTCTTTATATTCCGGCTTCCACCATTCGAACGGCAATCGCCGATCTTTTAGTGTGACGCCGTGGCGCTTGTGAAAATCCATGATTAGGCCATAGCAATCGTAAGCCCCCAAAGCCCAAGGGCGACCAATCAGCGGACGGCGTTTCGGCTCAATGATTCGCATATCGCCTTCCGGGATGGAGACGATAACCCACGATAAGCCAGACTCATCACAGAAGCATAAATCAGTGGCGCTCGGAATTGTTGTTGCCCCGTCGCCAGTGTGAGAATGAACGAACGCGATCGGCTCGCCATCCATTGATGCCAGCGCATACTGCGCTTCGTCCGGCATTGATTCGTTCTCAGGATCTGGCGAAACGTTGTCGAGTCGGTGATATTTCTGCACGCGTGATTTTTGCGTTACCAGCCCGGCGCATTCGTGCGGGTAGACTTCCTTCGCGTGCTGCATGATCTGCATTTTAATTTTCGGAGTCAACATATTAGCTACCACTCTTCAAAGTTGCTGTCGCACAACCGCCGAAACTCAGCGGTTCATTGCCAAAACGAAGCCTGCAAGAAGAAACCAGACCGCCGCAAACATCCTGCGACGGATCGTCAACCCTGTTTCCTAACTTGTCGAAGTATCCGTTCTGCCCGTTGTAGTCGCATCCTTTGCCAGACTTGTACCACCCACGCTGCGCCCAATAGCAAACGGTTTGCGTTAGGCGTGCCGGGATCATTAATCCGTCCATATCAAACACGGAGGTTAATTCGAACGTTGCCTTTTGCGGGTCAACCTTCTTAGGTCGCTCGATGTAGTAAACAAATCGCCTAAAATCGCCATCTTTAACGCTGCCGTCGTTTTGTAGCAATTCCTTGACCAAAACCCATACCGTAACTTTGGCTTGCATGAGGCCGTTGTAGGCGCGAATAAGAGCACTCGCTTGCGCATCAATATTGCTAACCGTCAGCGTTGGCTTTTCCACTGTGCCATCGCTCGACATTGCGATCCCGCCCAGGCCGAACGGGCGCGGGCCGTACTGCTCGCCGCGAAATGTGATCATCTTTGGCTGAAGCGTCCCGCCGTTAACCGCTGCTAAAAGCTCCTCGGTTGTATAGGCGACGTTCTCGTTATGGAATCGGTAGACCTGCCCACCGAACTTTGTGGCGTCAATATCAATCAGCGTTAGGATCTCGCCGGGGAAAAGTTTTTGTAAGCAGTTTGCAAACTCTTTTGAAACATTGGCTGTCATCGTAAGCCCTCCTCTATTTGACTCCAGATCATAGGCCAAAAAAAAGCACCCGTAAAGGGCGCTTTTTGATTATCCGGCTGAAGTGAAGCGTTCGGCGAACTCCGCCGTCACCTCAAACACCCCGCCACCCTGCGGAGCAAGGTTAACGGAGTCAGCAGTTACGACAAATACGCCCATCTTTCCATCCGGAGCCGTCCATACAAACGGCTTGGTTACGTGCTCCTGACAGAAGTCATAAACCACTTCCCAATCCGAACCGCCATAAACGATCGGAACCGTCCGGCGTTTGGTGTTAATGCCGCTCGACGCCGTTTGGATGTAGCCGTTTCCGAAACTGATCGATCGAACGTTGTTGGAGACGGCGACCTTCGCCGCCCCTCCTTGAATTTGTGTACACCAAGTAAAAGAATCCACTGTTAACTCCTCGTTTTCTCGTTGACGAACTTCGCAATGCGCCCGTTTTGGCTCAAGGCCTCGGTGAACATATCGTTAACGATCTGCCTTACGCCTTGCTCTAACCCCTTGCTATCCTGACCGGAACCCATCGTGATGTTAATATCACCAATGGTAAACACCATAGCCGCCGACGCTGCGACGTTGCCGCCGTTGGTGATTCCAGATCCGGAACTTGCGTTGCCTCCAACCAGGCCGCCACTTGCGTAGCCGCGCATTAGTCGGTATAGGTTTTCCGGGCCTAACCTTTGCGTCGCCTCTTTGGTGAATACGAATTCCCCGCCGTGAACAACGCCTTTTGGCTCATACTTCCCGCCGTCGCCAGTGTAACCACCACCAGAAAACCCTTTGCTAAAGCTGAACGCGCTACCACCAAACGCAGCAGAAATAGAGTTAAAAAGAGCCATCTTAATCAGCATGTTAGCAATGTCACTAATAATGCTTTTTGCAAAGTCGCTAAAGCTTGCCTTACCAGTCATGACAAAATCAGTTAGTACGCTCGCCATGCCGTTAAATGCGTTTTTAGTGATATCCCCGATGTTGGTGTATACGTCATTAACTTCGTTGCCAATATCAGCCCACGCATGAGTAAACCCGGCCTTCCAGTTCAGCATTTGCGCATCTTGCTGTGCGTAGAATTTATCGCTTGCGGCCTGCATCGCTTTAAATCCAGGGTCACTTAAAGATCCGCCGTTGTTTTTCCAGTCTGCCGCCATCTGCGCATTGGCCCGGTATCTCTCCTGTTCCTTGCTACCCATTCCGGCGGTATCCTGTAGCGCTTTGGTTTTCTCCGCCATCTGGTTTTGATACTTGGTCGACTTGTCAAGCAAGGCGTTCAGTCGCTGCTGCTGAACAATCTGATCTCCCACAATGGCCTTTTGCTCTGCCATGTACAGGATATTCTTTTTGTTCGCCAGCATCTGCTGTTCGCTTTGGGTCAGTTTTCGCTTCTGGCTTGCCTCTTCCAAAACCTGGAATTTAGCAACCGTCTCGAAGTAGTCTTTGCGCTGCTGGCTGATCTTGTCGTCAAGCCCTTTGTGCTGCTGCAAAACCTTTAGCTGCGCCTGTAGCGATAGCAGTTCAGCCTGGTACTGCTCATCAATTTTTACGCCCGCGTCTGCCTGCTGCTTCCTGGCGTTGCGGTTTTTCAGGATATCCTTTTCTTCCTGATTTACGCGATCCTTCGTTTTGCTGCTGTAGCCGCCGGAAACATCTTTGTTGTTGGAGGCATCAATGTAACCCATCTCGCCTTTTGCGATCCTTGCTTGCTGTTCCGCAATGGTTTTTGCAAGCTCTGCGGATTTGGCTTTCGAGTCCTTGATTAACTGCTCCTGCTGCGCCAGAAAGTCATTTCCAAAGTCGCCCATGCCGGGAATTTTTTGCAGTGTCCGGCCAGCGTCAACTACAAACTGCGCGATCATAGCGTCGCCGTCGGTAATCAACTTTCTGATCGTGTTGATGATTGCCGATACAGTATCAACGATAAGGTTAAGCGCACCAACCGTGTGATTTCCAACCCAATCCCATGAATCAGACGCCCACTTCTTGATATCCATCCACATTTTTTCAAGAGGTGTTGCGCTGTCAGCCACATCTTTCAGCCGCTTATCCATCGTGTCAGCAAACAGTTTTGTCGCTGCGTCTGCTGCCGCCGTCTCGCCTTTAGTTTTGCGCAATGACTCAATATAGGTTAGCTGCCCCTCATTCAGGAAGTTAAACTTATCGTTAAGATCTGCAAGCCCCTTAACCGGATCTTTTAAAATCTGGTCAAAGTATCCCTTGATCTTATCGCTGCTCTCTCCCGTCTGCGCTTCCCATTCCGCCGTAGTCTTCGTGATGGTCTTAATCTGGCCAATGGTGTATTTTCCAGAAGAGGCCAGAGTTGACGCGATATCCTGGATTCTCCCTGAAGTTGCGCTCGAAGTCTCGCTCAGTTCATTAGCAAGATCGTTAATCTGCCCTGTGGTGGTGGCAGCATACCCACCAGTCAGCACCAGCGCATTCGCCAGATCCCTTTGTGACTTCCACGCATCGAAACCAGCCTTTGCAATTGCTGCGATAGCAACCCCAAGAGCAACCGCGCCGATGGTTACGGGGTTAATGAACCTAATAAGGCCGCCCATTTTCTCGCCAGCCTCGGTTGTATTATTAAAGCTCTCAGCAAGATCGTTGGCGCTTTCGCTGGTTTCGTCCAGAGATTCATCAATATCTGCACTCGTGCCAAAGATTAGATTTTTCAGCGCCTGGAATGTATTTCCGATGCCGCCAAAGCTATCCTTGATTTGTCCGCCCTGCTGAATTGCCACCATCCAGACTGGCATACCTGAAGCAAGAGACGTAACAACGTCAGTAATCTGCGCTGGAAGCTGGCGCATTGCCGCTTGATACTGCCCGGCAGAAATGCCAGCGAGGCCCATCGCGCTCTGCTGTTTTTTTAACGCCTGCTCTTGCTGTTTCATGGCATTAATGAACGGTGCCGCTTCTGCCGACACGCCCAATTGCGCCGCCTTCATTTCCAGCAGTTCGGCGCGTGTTTTGCCTGCTGATTCTGCTTGCTGCTTCAAGCTGGCGACAAAATCACGACCAGCATTCGTTGCTTTCTCCTTCGCCTCTGCCTCTGCAATTGCTGCGCGGCCTTCTTCGGTTAGCGCCGCCTGCTGCTGCCGTAATTTGTTGGTCGTTGATTCAATGATAGCGCCAAGGCGGAAAAATTCATCATCTGGAACAAGCCCCAAAGCCCATGCTTTATCAAGTTCTTCCGTCGCTTTGCGCAAGTTGGCCATTTTTGAGATCGTGGGATCGATGGCGCTCGCGATCTTGCTAAAGCTGGTTTTTGATTTGTCTGTCTCTTGCTTCTGCCGCTGCAACGCGCGGTTCATTTCCTCGGTTTGCGCCGTGGCCCGCCTTTCAGCGTCCGCAAGTGACTGTAGGCCAGCGCCCGTTTGCTGGCTTTGGTTCTTCAGTTCTGCGAGTGATCGTACCGCTTTATCAACCTGCGAAACGTCAACGCCAAACGTCAACCCAGCTACTTTATCAGCCATGTTTAGCCCCCATATGAAAAAAGCGCCCGTAGGCGCTTATTTGGATTTCTTGTAAATCTCTTTCAGGTATTCACCCTCAAGGATCTGCAAGTCAAGTAATGCCGCTTCTCGATTGTCGATTTTATACAATTCGAACAGCAGTGGCAACGTATTATAGTCAAGCCCCGTCGGGCCATTCATCCCGATTCGCCATTGCGTTTGCATGGCCTGGAATAGCTGCCAGCTTTGGGCGGTCTGTTCATCAAAATAGATCGTTTCAAGATCTGCTTCATAATCCGATCGCCTTAACCCGTACTCCGCAAGCTGGCGATCGGTTAGCTCAGGCTGAAGCGTGAGATAAACAGCCCGCCTTAAACTTTTGCACGGTGGCCCGCAAGCGCGGCCATGTAAGTTTGTGGCAGTGCCATGACGAACGCCGGGAAGTGAGCGCAAAGCCAGGAAATGTTTTCATCGCTGAATTCGTCATCCAGATCCCAACCTTCAGCCATGAAGCGGATAAACTCGGCGTTACCCTTCGGCGCTTTATCTTCGCTCTCATAGAAGTCTTTCATCTCATCGGTTGAACGATGTTTTACGGTCATGGTGATGGTCGCTTCTTTGCCATCCGGGCAAGTGAAGGTTACGGGCAGTTTGAAGGAAGGGAGGTTGCCGCCAATTTGAATTTTGAATTTAGCCATTTTGTTAACTCCTGATTGGTTTGTGTTATTCGCTATTATGCACAAAAAAAGGCGAGGCACAAGCCCCGCCATTTAATTACACGGCAACCGGAAGGAAGACATGAGCACCTTTAAGCGCAATGTTAAGCGTTACCGTTTCCATCTCGTTAACAGCCGTGGAAGGAATGTCATCGAAAGATGCAATTCCAGACCAGTAACGAACCTCGGAAGCTCGCGGGATATACATGTACATCGCTCTCGCCTGCTTGCTGGCGTCGGCTGAACGCAACACAGGGTAGATCGCGTTACTGTAATCGTGCGCAAACGTGTAGTTAAGCGTCACCGCCGACTTGTAAGTAGGTTCGGATTGCTCGCGCTCATCGCCAAGGCACTGATAGTTATAGAACTGCTGTTCGTTGCCGTCTTTGCCTAAATCCTGAATGCAAGGCAATTCCACCCAATCAGTGATCACGCTCACATTACCAGTTGCCGCGCCGCCCGGATACTTGTTAGTGTCGGAGGTGTCGAACTCTTCCAGCGTTGCCACACCTGCTGTCACTGCTTTTACGCGAGCCACCTTGTTAACGAAGTCGCCCCAGGTGCAATCGGTGAAGATCACAATATCTTTCACCTTCAGCTTGCCGTCAGCCACTGTGATTTTTGGGTTTTTCGCGTCGTTGGTCATTGCGGTAAACGGAATCTCCGAACCGCGAGTCTTCTCAAAGAAGACCTTTGCACCGTTTGGTAAATGCATGTTGAATACTCCTGTTTTGATGAAAGTTTAACAACGCCATTATGCCTATATATTTCCAGGCTGGCAAGAAATTATAAGCACCTCTAAGATCAGTTAGGTGGTTGGATAACCGCTATCCTCCACGCTGTTGCATCTTACTGTGAACCGAACCGGGAAGAACCAACCCCTCTCGTGCTTATGTACGCCGTGTACTTCCGCCCACTCGCTCACATAAACTTTATTAATAGGATCAATTATTTCACCTTCGGGAAAATATTTTGCAACGTTTTGCGCAATAAGCCTCGCATGGTCTGTTCCGTTCCCCGGCTTAAAGATAACGTCAATCTGAACCATCCCCATATAGACGCGGCATTTCCTTGATATGTCAACCGATCTTGAATACGCCTCGACGTATGAAACTTTAAGGTAGGTCTCACCTCCCGCCGGGGGTCTAAAGTCAACGTTATCTCCTGCAACTACTAACCCGTTCTCGGCGGCAAATTTAGCCACTGCCGCCTTGCATTTTAACGCCATATCATAATGCATTTTTCGCCCTCGCTCGCTTGATTGCCTCAGTAACATAAACGCCCAACCGGATCGCAACAACGCCCATAACGCCATTGGGAGCCTGCCTTGAATGGCCGTATTCCAGCGCGTTCGCATAGATTAGCATGTTACTGAACCAGATCGAAGTGATCCCAGCACCTTTTGCGTATAGTGCAATGTTGGCTTTTCCGTTCTGGATTGTCTTTTCGCCAGTTTGGTCATATGCGTTAATCGCGTAAAGCGGGGCGCGGTTAAAGGTGATTTGCCAGTTACCACGGAAGCGCCCCGTATCCACCGGAGAACGCATTACAAGGTCGCGGTGAATATCTTCACACGTAAACCTTACAACGTCCTCCAGCGCATCACCAGCGGCCTTACACCATGCATCAATTGCACCAGTAAACTCCCGGATCGTGTAATTAGCCATAAGTCGCCACCCTGCGTAAAACTGGGCGGTAGGCGACAACGGTTCCAGTTGGTTTTACCGGACGGGCATTAACCACGCGATATCGCTCACCGTCTACTTCGATTTCGTCACCCTCCATGATTGGCACATCATGAGTGAAAAACCCGCGCTTATCGCCAGCGAGGATGGTTTCTCCGTTAATGTCACGGTCATTTACATCCCTGATCGCGCCCTTGATTGTCGTTACCACCTCTCCAGGAATTATATCTTCCCCGGTTTCCGGATCTATCCCGCCACCAGCTCCTTTCGTGTACTTTTTGAATACGCCGTCTGCGTCGCTGAAAAACTTAATGCCCGCACTTGCGCGGTCCTGGATTGCTTTGTAGTTCATGGCTGCGGCCTCTTAATTTCTTTTCCGATCAGATACTCACCAAGCGAGTTAATGCGAGCACTGTTTAGCGATACGGATTCAATAAGCTCCTGGATATCAAAGCTATCTATCCTCCTTCGATGCATCGCGCAATGACCACCTCCACTGGTAATTAACCCGAACCCACCACCTTTTTTCTTGAGCAATATTTCATACATTTTGCCCCACGGCGTTTGTCGTATTTCCTTTCCAGAACTGTCTGATGAAACACGGTCGAAAGTTTGCGAAAATTCACCAGTCAGGGAAAACGAGGAAACTCGCTGCGAATAACTTTCCACGCTATCGCCATCTTGCTTCATTGCACCGTCAAGAACCATTAGATGAAGCGTGTACAGAGCAAGCGCCTTGTAATAAGAGTCGCCAAAACGAGAAGGGCTTACGAATTCTGATGCCAGGTCAATCCACGCAGCGAGAACTTCAACTTCAACGGATTTCATTGGTGGCGCTAAACGCTGGATCTCAAGCAGGACGTAATCAATATCTTTTAGCATTTTTAATCTCCTGATATGAAAAAGGACGCCGAAGCGCCCTTTGTTGGTTTTTGTTATTCCGCGCTCTTAGGCTGCACGATCTCTTTCGCCGTTGCCTTCACTGCTGCGATGTATTCGCGCGTGCGTTTCGGATTGTCGTAGAACTCGACCCGGCCTTTGAAAATTTCGTGGCGGAAGCGGTCGATTTCGTTTTCCGGCACTTCAAAAACCTGTTCATAGACGTAATTTTTGCCTTTATAGCGAATTGCACATGCACCAACGTTTTGCAGTTGAACAACCTGCGACTCCTGTGCTGCATTGGTGATTTCTGCGGTTTCTACGGTTTCTTTTTTACTGGCCATTGTTAATGCTCCATTGGTTTACTTTAGGTTTCAAATTAAAGCACATTGTAGAATGCAATGCAATAAAAAAGCGCCCGAAGGCGCTTTTTGATTAAATCCCGGTGAGGATCGCAATAGTCAGCGGGCGGTACACGATGAGACCAGTGCATTTGGAGGTGCAAGGAACTTTGAAATGCAGGTCTTTCGGCTGCATCGGCAGCATGTTGAACCGCTCAGGGATCTCGATGCTCATGTTCATTGGGTCTTTTTCGTATGCCAGCACGCCTTTGGTGCCTGCGCCGTCAATATCTTCCAGCTCAGCCATCGCCGTAATGGTGATGTTAGGGTGGTTCTTGGTGAACCAGGTAAGATAAGAGTCGCCGCTAGTGTCCGGCATCTTTTTCGTCAGAAGACGACGCTTAGACGGAGGAATCACGATGTTGGTCGCGTGATGGCGGCCCAGCGTAGTTTCTTCGATCATGTTTAGCAGGTCTTCCAGATCTTCGAATGCCTTTTCAGCCGCTGCTGCGTCATCGCCCCAAGCGGCGGAAGCGGTCATGCGGTTAATGTTCGGTTGGTCGAAGATGCTCACGATGCCATGAGGTGCGGAACCTTTGAACACCAGATCGTTAACGAGCGTTTCATGACCTTCGCGGGCCAGAGTTGCTTTGCGGTCGCTCAGGCTGGAACCCAGCGCTGCCCCGGTTTTAATTTCGTCGATGGAAATAAACCACGCGTTACCAAGGCGGAAAACTTTCCCGGATTTCTCTTTCGCCATCGCTTCAACGGTCGGAAGATCGTCGGTGTAATCGGCGATAATTTTCGCAGAAGTTACGCCATCGAATTCGAGCCACTCAAAGCGGCGGGCGGTCGGCGAGATCTCGGTGGTTACCGGGAAAAGCTCAAGTGCGCTGGTCTGCGGGTATGCCTGCTCATACTGGCGATTCAGTAATTGAGTCATCTGCTTAACAGTCCAGATACCGTAAGCATCCAGTTTTGCGGCATCGACGCCCATGCCCTGCATTGCGACCTTAATGGCACTCTGTTCGAATGCATCTAATTTCATAGTCATCTGAAAACTCCTGTTTGTGTATTTGGCTTAACGAGATGAAGAATATCACGAATCGTTAAGCCGTCAAAGGTTTTTTTCTGGTTCAAAAATGGGGCCGAAGCCCCTTATTTATTAACCAGCAGCAGCCGGAGCCACCGCGCCCTGAAGTACCTGAATTTTCACCAGGACGGTTCCATCTGCGTTTTTGGTGTATTCGCCAGTGTGTTTATAGCCAGTTTTGATAACCCCGGCGCTACCCTTTGCCACTGTACCATTTGCGGTAAATGTGGCGAAAGAATCAAACACGCAATCTGCTTCAGTAACAGTTGCATCCGCGATCGCCAAAATGCGGCCATGAGTCATAACGTTAACCGCGCTCTCATCGTCATACTTGCCTTCAGGCGAGTAGGCTTGCGAGAACTGCGCGATGCCTACAATGACGTCGCTCGCTGCTTTCGCTGGCTTAACGACCTTGTGGCCATTGGAAACTACGCCAGTGGAAGCCACCAGTACGCCAGCCTTGATATCGCCTTCAGCAACGCAAGTACCATCGATGTTGTAAAGCGACGTATCAGCGATCTGCCCCGGAACAGCAATATCACGCTTGCGTGAATAAGAAGCTGGAATCTGTGCCATTTTGAATCTCCTGTTTATTTGGTCTGGTAGCGGCCCGAAGGCCGCAAATTATTAGCGGCGAAATTTTGCCTGCGGATCGATGATTTCGGTGCCGTCAAGTTTCGGTAAGCCGCCTTTGTCTTTCTGCTCGCCATCTTCTTTCTTGCCGAAGACTTTGGAGCGATTGCCAGCCATCTTATCAGAGTTGGCGATAAAGTCAAAAGAAGCGTCGATGTACGAATCTTCTTTATCAGACAGATCACGACCGTCTACCTCTTTGATGTAAGCAACTTTCATGGCCTTAACATCCAGGCCGTCACACTTGACGCCAGCGGCAGAAACAACCGCAATGACTTTCTGTTTTGCGTCTTCGTCGGCTTTGATTTTAGCAACGCGGGCGGCAACTTCGTCTTCAATGCCATCAACTTTGGCCTGAAGCGCGTCACGTTCTGCGGTGATGTTCGTTACCTGACTGGTTGCCGATGCAACTTGCGCGTCTAGTTTGGCAATGTAAGCGCCTACGTTATCGGCCACTTCAACATCTACGCCGTCAATTTTAATGATCATTGTTTTTGCTCCTTTGTGGTTTGAGTCGTCATCATATGGGAATTCTTGTTCGCTATCAAGATTTAATTTCGCAATCCCGGCACGACCACGGAACACCAGCGCGACGTGATTTACGCGAATCTTGGTTTGCACTGCATCAAAGCGAACCCAATCAGATACGGAATCATTTTTCATCTCTTCGAAGTTTTCCGGCAGGTCTTCGTCGAAATAGTATTCGCCAGTTGCGTTGTTGCCCCAGCCTTTGCGATCGATATCTACAGAAGTGTAACCCACGGATAACTCAGCCGCTACGCGCTTTTTGGCTTGCTCGATTGACTCTCCGTCGTAAATCATCACCGGAACAAGAACGCCAATCCCCTCTTCTTTGCCAGCGCCGGAACACGATCCAACGACCAGGCCTTTTGCGTTCTGCGCGTTCACCATCTTATGACCCAAAGTGATCGGCTTGCCCTGGTATGAAGCCAGTGATTCAGCATCAAACACCTCAGAACGCGGGCGGAACTCGACTCGCGGCCCGGTTGGCGTCTGGTACGTTTGCGCACCGATACGCGCCACGATCGGAGTGTCAACCAGGAAGCCGTTTTCATCGAATCGGGCCTTTACCTTTACCGTGTCGAACCTTTGAACTCTTTTCATCATGATACCTCTACATTGTTAAAATCTGGAACCGCCCAGCAACGGCAACCGTACTCTTCACCGGGGAAAATGCCGTCACCATTAACGGGGCGTCGCTTACCTTCTAGCTTGATATGGCTCTCGCGCTCGCGGTCGTCCATCATCCCGAACCAAAAGTAATGCGATACTTTAGCATCTTTTAGGCGCTGCATCATCAACATACTGTTAAAAGTTCCGATGATTCCGCTTGCCCGGTTGCGCGACCAGCTACCATAGATAGCGTATCGACCTTCGATGATTTCATCGATCTGCTTGCGAGACTTGCCGATATTGTTGGAGGTTCTAACTTTCGTCGTCCAGTCAGCAACGATATCGCTTGCTAACTTCCTGATCGACGCTTCGGCGGAATCCTGCCACTTATTTAGCGATTCCTGATACCAGTCTTCATACCCACCAGCGCCGAATTCTTTAAGGCGCATAACTGATTCGTTGTTCCGCCCGCCAGCCGCGATCGCAATTGCAAGCCACTGCTTAGAATTGAATCTATAGATGGTCAACCCAATGGAGGAAAGCGCCGCAATTACGGCGGAAAAGAACACGATGGCCGATTCGCTGATATCGTCTTCCGCCTGGCTGATTTCCTCCGCCGTGGCATCGAACTTCAGGCGGTCTAAGCGATCACGCATTTCTACCACGAGATCGGTTGTTGCGTCCTGCATGGAGCGGGATAATTCCCGCTCGCTTGCTTCAGGATAACGCCAGTTTGGGATTCTGCCGTTAACTTTCATCATCCGCCTCCGTGTTGTTTAAGATCTCTTCGCTTTGCGTCTTCCCTGAACCAGTGGTGCGATCGGGGAGTTTTTTCTGTTCCGGCGCGTTGCCTTTTAGCTTCAGTTCTGGAATCAACGCCGACAGAGTATCACGCGCTTCGTTGGCGTCAATAACCTGGTCGGTAACGAGGCCGCGAGCCGCGTTGGCGTTCTTCTGGAAGATATCCGCTTTCTCCGCATCGGTAGGCAGCGACAACGGTTCGAACTCGACGCTGTATTCCTCCTCCGTTACGATGAACTGTAACAGGAATTCTAACAGCGGCTTGTAATCGTCATTGCGCTTTCGGTCAACCAGTTTGTAGAACGTCTGTAGCGCCGTGTTCTGGCTTGCGCTTACGCCACCAGTATTTTTGTTTTTTAGCACGATCTCATGAATGCCTGACAGCGCGACAATCCGATCCATCTTCGCGGAAAGGAATTCCGGGATGCCTGAAATATCGGAGTTGATAACGGTGTACTCTTCGTCGTCCGCATCAATGCCGATCGTGTTTCCGACGCCGGAATTAGCATCAACCTGCGCCATGCGCAACCGGGCCGCATACTCGCCCTCCTTGTCGTCGCAGATTAGCGCCAGGCCTTTCGCCTTCCAAACGCCCTGCTGCTTGCGCTTCAGTAGCTGCGTTGCCAGATATTCCGAATAGTCGTAGTCAAGAATCGCTTCAATGATCGACTTGTTCAGCACCGAACCACCAGCGCCCTTGTTTAGCTGGCGCACCTTATTGGTTACTCGCTCGCCGTCGATGTAGTGCATACGGGTATAATGCACCTTGAACGGTTGCCCGCCGTTTAGCGGCTTCACCTCGTACATTTTAGGCTTTCCGAATCGTGGGCTTCGCGGGCTGGTTTCCTCCTCTGCGACGGAAACGGAATCATGGTCGTAAACAACGATCGATTCGAGCGGCTTACCCTGCTTCGCTGCCGAAGTCAACGCGCGACCATCGTTAACCATCACCAGGACGTAGGAGCCACCATACAGCCTCGCCCAGCAAAGAGCATCGGTGATTTGCGGCTCCAGATTTAACCCGTCCCATTCTGATTGAAACTTGGTGTTATCTGAAATGCCGTTTAGCTGGAAGCCGGGAGCGACCATCTCTTCCGGGATCACGTCAACGATTTTCTTCGCCATGCCGTTTTCATGATAGAACTCTTCAACCTGCGACATTGTTCCAAATCTTGCCGCTATAGACGCGAGTGTTGACGCATAACCAGCGCCACCATTAAAGATTTGATTATAGTCGTCCATCTTAATGTTATTCATATTTCAACCTTGTTTAAGTGTGGGCCGTCAGGCCCACATTATGTATCAGCGACCCAGCTTTTTCAATCCCGCAAGGCGTTTCATTCGCTCCACCGGATCATCGCTTAGGTTCATTTCCAGGTTTGCGGCGTCAAACACGTTGTCGCAAATGTCATCGTGTGGATGAGAATCGTCATATGTAAACGCGCTCATCTCTGCCTCAAGCTCCGCAACGAACGGATGATTGTCCGGCAGCACGACACGCCCGCCTTTGATGATTGGTTGCGCATCCATAGCGCGAGTGACTTTATCTTTATCGCGCTGCACCGGGACGATCTCGCCCATGCCGTTTACCGCCTTCGTTAAATCCTGGATTAGACCAGTACCGCTCGCTTTGTCTTCGATGTAGATCCGGCGAAGGTTTCCGCACTCCTTGTTCCGACGCCAGCACTGCTTGATGAATGCTTCGGCCTGCACGCGGAGATCTGGCGCTTCCCACTTGCCGCGAATACCGTCAATGAAGTAGACGCGATCCCGGTACTTGCCCCAATAGCACATTACGGAGTAGTCGTTTAGCTCCTTGACCTTCTGCGCGGTGTCCGCAGTGATGAACGTATATTCGAACTTGTCCGGGCGCGGCTCGTGCGCCTTGTCGGAATCGCCGTAATAGCGCCACCACTCCGACTTGAACACGTTACCACCCAGGGCGATTGGCTCCTGCTGATACTGCGAAAGGAACGTATAAAGATCGGCTTCGCGTAGCGCAACCAGGTTCTCGATCGATTCGTTCCCCTCCCAAAATGACCAGTATTCCACGCCGTCAATGACCACCGACGGGCCAGAAAGCACATCGCGTTCGAACTCAGGTCTCAACCAGTCAGGGAGCGATTCGCCGTATTCCCTCGTTACCATCGCCGGAATAACAATGCGATCGAAGTCGATGGCCATCCCTCCGCTCATCATGAACCAGGTGGCATCCTGCGCGTGCAATCGCTGCTGCACGGAAAGGATTGGCGTTTCGTCGCCCTTCTTCTTCTTCGCTCGACGGGATCGAATGGTGTTTTTCAGTAGTACGTGGTTTTTCTCACGCTTCACCTTCGAGAACATGTCATCGGGTTTGTCGATATCATCCAGCGCGATAAGGCCGCTAAACCCTGGCGTCATGTACCCGCCACGCTTACCGACGATCTGACCGCCAGACGAACGGGAGACCATTTCCAGCCTTACGCGGTCGTTATCGTCCATGACCTGAAATTCATCGATCTGCTTGCGCCCGAACTTTGATGGCCATAGCTCCTGCCACTCGCTTGATGAGAAGATCTTAATCACGCGATCCGAGTTTCCTTTTGACAGTGCGTCACCCTGCGAGATCTGAAGGTTTCGAACCTTCCGGCATTTAAGATACGCATACGGCGCGAGGTGGATTGAAAACACCTCAGTCTTCGTGGAGCCTGGCGCAACGTTAACGATCGTGCTCTTGCGCTTCCCGGCGATAATTTCATCAACCGTGTGGCAAAAGTAGGAGTGATGCCAGTTCCACATTAGCTTTTCTCCCTGGATGATCTGGAACCAGATCTTCAGGAATAGCGAAAAGTTGCGCGTACTCAGCGCCTTAATTGCCAGCTTATCTGCTGGCGACAGGTCTTCCCAAATGATCATTTCGTTCATATCTGACCCTTACAGCTTATCAAGAATATTGGTCACTGCCTTCTCTAACTTCTCTTCGGTGATCTCGTTCTTATCCCCGGCGATAGCGTCGATGTTCAGCACTGGCGGCTTATCGATCCCCATCTCTTTACCGACGAAAGAAGCGTTAATCATGCCGACGGCAGCAAGCTGAAATTTCTGCTCATAAATCACGGAGTCGATGAACTCCATGACGGGAGCATAGTTGGGATCGTGACGGTAGCGCCCAAGCGTTGACTGGTTCACGCCGCAAAACAGGCTTAACCCTGTGATCGTAAAAATGCGAGGCTTGCTCACTCCCCACTCGTTAACGTCGCCCTGAAACGTTGCCGTTTCCGCAGCCTTGATTGCGTTATCTTCGGCCCACTGGAAGTAACGCTTTGCGATATCAAAAAATTGTTCCGGCGTCATCTCTGCCGTGCGCCCTAGTACCACGCCGAACTCCTTTTCATATAGCGCTTTAAAGTTGCCTGCAAAGTGCGATTTCGTTACGCGTTTTCTACGTTCTTCAGACATTTTGTACCCTCCTTCTATGTTGATTTGCGAGTATATCAGATCGCGGGCATAAAAAAACCCGCCGAAGCGGGTTCTTTTGTCATATCAGTTTGTTTCGCCGATTCAGCGTCTTCTGGAGTTTCACGAAAGGCTCGCAGTCAGCATACGGAAGCGGCGAAAAAGCAATTCGCTTTGCGATACCATCCGGATCGCCAATTTTTTCCCAACGTGCCGTTTTCTTGTTGTACATCATGGCAGCAAACGTGCCTTCATGTACCCGCTTTGAAAGTCGCTCGACAAGGTGAGCCGCGCCAACATGATAGCCTATGAACAGCATTAACAAAGCAATAATAAGAGTTAACATTGATTGACTTCCCTTATGTAGTTGATATTGATTTTGTGCGTATCCAGATTTACGCCGGATTGCTTTTTTGCTTTCTCCACCGCGTCGGCGGTATCGTTCGCTTCAATCGTCACACTGAACTCTTGAATGCAGGACTTGCAAAAGCCGCCCATTTTCCTTGCTGTGAGTATGACCTTGTACTGCATCATCACCCCTTAATAAAAGCCCCTAAGCGGGGCGAGACTTGCGGATGCTTACCGCCTCTTGTGTCTACGCTTTTAACGATACCCGGTCAGCGTGAATGCGTCAATAGGCGGTTGATTCGTTCGCTTACTTTTTACTCATACTCGCCATCACGGCGACCGAAACGGCCTTCGAGATAGCCAGCCAGCCAGATAAACTGACCGCGAGTTAACAGCGTGTTGACTTCGGCCCAATGCTTATCGATCATCTGGGCTGCAACCTGATCGTAAGTCTTTTTGTCTTTCCGTATGGCGTCTTTTGTTTCCGCCGTCATTCGTTTCGCTACGCGCTTCACAGCGTTGTACTGCGCCTCATTCAGTCCGAACATTTAAGCCTTCTCCCATTCGACCCAGGTTCCTCGAGCAATGAAGATCTCGACACGCAGAGGGGCGTTGAAATTTTTGTAGATGAAGATGAAACCTTTTTTGCTATCGGTTTCGACCTGTGTAACCGGGAAGGCCAGCGGAGTAATCGTATCGACCGACTCACTCATCTGGATACCAGTTACCGTTGCGCCAATCGGCATATCTTCGACTTTTGAGAACTCAGACATAGAATCACCTTAGTAAAATTTGCGCCCGCCAGAATCACTTACAGGCGCTTTAAATGGTATACGAATTCGTTAATTTTTCAAGTGGTGGCACGGCTCGCCATCTTTGACGATTCCCCACTGGCGGCGTTTGTTCCGCTCCAGCTTTTCCGCCACCGCCATTGCCAACTGCTCATCGGTGATTCCTGCGCGGCGGGTTGCGTCCCACACCAGCATGATGATATCGGCGAACTCGCTAATGTCATCCGGCGCTTCGGCGGCCTCAATCGCCTCTTTCGCCAGGTGTTTGAGCGGCCCTACTGGCCCAATGTTGCCAAACTGGCGATCCGACCATTCCGCGTGCTGCGCTCGAATACTGGTGAACGGATCTGTATTCACTTCCGGCTCCGCCCGCAGGCATTGAAAGTCGCTCCGCGTCTTCGGGTTGTGCTGCATCTCACGCAGGCTCGCTAACGCGCCGTTGATATCCATGCCTTCCGGCCAGTTCACCTTGAACGCTTCAGGCTTGCGGATATACTCGACAAGATCACCACCAAGAACGGTTTGCTGCATAATCGCCTGCTCTTTGGTGTCGCAGATGAGGCGGCGCGACTTGCGCCCCTCGTTGGTTCCAATGGTGTAAGTCAGTACCCAAATTTTGTTGCTCATTCTTCCACAACCTCGCATTCGTCTGCGCTTACGCTGATATTGTCACCAGACTGGATAAACTCGCTATTGCGCGGAGCGATCACACAGTAGGAGCCGTCGTTGAAGTGGCCGTCGACCTCAAGAACTTCGCCGATTTTGAGGCCGCATTCTTCCAGGGTAATTGAGCCGTCGCCGTTAAGAGTGTCTATTTTGGTGATTTTGATTTTCATTGCTGTAACTCCGTTTCGTTTCGATGGGGTAACTATACCAGTTTACCCCTGATCGGTTTTAGCAATTCGTGCTATTTGGCAGGCAATCCATTTTGGCACCCAAAAGCCATCTCACCACTTAAAATTGCGGGAAATGATCACGCTGCCAACGGCGGAAAGTGTAATCCAGGGCCAGCAAAGCACAGGATAAAGATCTTCTTTGTCGGTAGAATCCGCAGATTTCAGGAAGGCCCGCATGAGGAAGCAGCCGCACGCATACAGGGCCAGAATAAGAACCACCAGGGCAATAATTGCGTAAATCATGATGTTTTTCCTTGTCTTTGGTGGGGTGGCCATGCAGCAACCCCGGTTAGTGTTTGTGGTTCGTGCTATTGCTGGAGCTTTGCGAAAGCGTCGGCCATCATGCGCAAAACTCGCGCGTGATCTTCAACGTCATAGCCAGGTTCGGTGCGCATGATTTCCCGAACCTTCTCGATCGTGGCGATAGCCGCCTGAAGTTCACCAGTCAGGAACGCAACCTGCTTTTCAAGCTCCGCGATTCGTGAGAATGGTTCGCGCATAAATGATTCGCACGAGGCATCACTAAGCGCCCAGCCGATCCCGGCGCGAATGACGGCGGTTAACAGCGGGTCGTCGTCTTTGGCGAAGTTGTCGGACGGGATCAGGTCAACGATGCAGGCCCGGTTAATGATTCCGTCTCCGATGGTTGCAGCGCGAATGGCGATAGAACGGCTGTCATCGTAGGTTAACGAGTCGCGCTTACTGCAATCTTCGACCGGGTACTCAATATCGAAGTGATGGCCGCCAAGGTGGTGAGACGATCTTGTATGCACCGTATACACGCGCCCTTTGTCGTCTCTGACCTTGTAAAGCAGATCACCAGAATAGTTGGTGAGGGCGACTGCTGGGTATCGCTTCCCTTTTGTGAATTTTGCGAAAACATTTACCGGTGAGTCGACTGACGGGATCAGGGTAATTTTCTGACTTTTCATTTGTGAGTTCCTTTGTTCGTTAGTGTGGGGATAGTATGCACCATCCCCGGACGTTCGTTTTAGCAATTCGTGCTATCAAAGGGCGTCTAATTCCGCCTCAATGAATTCGTACCATTCGTCGCCGTTAACTGGATCGTGTTCAGTTCCATGAAGCCAGTCCGTATGCACGGAACAGAATTCACCTGACCTGTTGAAATAATAGTCGGCCCAGGCTCGCGCCCAATCGCCGACGCCAGCGAACGTGCCGAACTTGCGGATGTATGCGTCGGTGTAACCGCGCTCCTTCGCAATGCGCTTCAGTGCGCGAACCAGCAACTTGCGCTGCGATGCCTTCGATACTTTCCGCAGGTGGAAAAGCGCGTTTTCCGGCTCGCCACCAACACGGATGGTCAAATCTTCGTCAGTGTCCAGCGGGTTGACGATGAATTCGTTCAGGTATCCGCCCTTGATTACGTGTACCGTGCCTAGTGGTTCGCGCACCTCGACGGCATCGAATACGCAGCCGATAAGGTGGCGTTCACGCTCGCGTGCTACATTGACAACCATAAGTTTGATGGTGTTCATTAGCGGATCTCCTTCACCTGGTGGGATTCAAGAAGGTTGGTTACTTCACGGATGCCGCAGTCTTCGAATTCCTCTTCGGCCCCTGCCGCAATCCTTAATCTGGTGAACCCGGCGTCATCGTCGATTGCGACTTCAATAACCTGCTCGCTCGAAAGCTCAATGTATGCGCAGCCGTAGGAATTCAGTTCTTCCAGCAGTGCGATTAAATTATCGTTCATTGCGTTGCTCCTGATTGGATTGTTCACTTCAGTAACGCCACTTTATCAAATGACGTTACGGCAGTTTTAACAAAAAGTGCTATTCTTTTTCGCCGCTGAACGCTGCCCGATACCCACGGCGGAATCCGTTAATCTCAGACAGGCGGCATACCCCAATGATGATGCAAATCATGCCGATCGCCTGCCAGCCTACGTGGTCATGCAGTACCAGGCCGCCCAGGAAGAAGGCCCAATACAGCGCGAGTTTCTTTTTGCTTACTTTCATACTTTCACCTCAAATAGAACATTGTTTTCGTAAGGGCGATTGGCGTACATCGCGATCTTTTCGTCCGGCATCCGGCATGCCAACCAGAATTCTCCCTCTTCCGTGGTTCCCTGGTCATCCTGCAAAATCCATACTTCATCAAGGCCGCGGCCGAATCTGGCGTTATACTCCTTGCCGACGGTGAAGAATGGAGCCATCGGAGCGTAGCTCGCATGAGTGCAAATTACGGTTACGGTTTCCATCACATCTGGCCTTACAGTTTGTTGGCGAAGATGTGCCAGACGTGGCTTTTCGGCGTGCTCTTCATTAGTTTGTGAGCCTTGCGGGCCATGCGCTTATAGTCGCGCGAGGTCAGCTTAACAGGATCGGCAACGAACGATTCGACCACCAGCCCTTCGCAGAGGTATTCCGGCGACCACTCCATGAACTCCTTTTCAGGCTGGAAGCGGACAAGGCGGTAGAGGAATTTAGAATCGTACAAGACCTCTCCGCGTTCGCCGTAGTAGAGCGCCCCACGCATTTTTCCATCATTGCCAACGTGCAAAAGGTGAATGCGGCTTTTCTTGCCTTCGAAGTTGGTTCCGACGATGGCGACAACTGCGTTTTTGACGATCTGTTTCATTGTGAATCTCCGTTGTTTGGTGTATGGCCATTATGCCCGATCCTCTGACCGGGCGTTTAGCAAAAAGTGCTATTCAGAAACCGAACGCCTCACGCTCCAGGCTGGCCAGCGACGGAAAGCTGAATTTTGTTACATGTAGTGAGCCGCCCACATAGCCGGAAATGCTGATATTGTTGAACTCAACCTCAACACTGATAATCTTCATTTTCTTGCTGAAGGCGTACATTGCAAGCGCACGGTGCGCCCGCGCAAGGAATTCGAATTGGTTCATTTAAAGATCGCCCCTTTGATTTTGTTCCAGAAAGCGAAAGGTACGCGCTTTGGCTTCAACTCCACCACGTCGTGATCGTAGAAGCCCAAGAGTAAGCCGCATTTCTTCGGTGGGACGTCCCCAATCACATCCCCCATGAAAAACCAGCTATCGCCATCCTTAAAGTAGACGCCTACGCACGCACCAGGTGCGGCATGGGTAGCAGTGTCCGGCAGGTTGTAGGTCTTGCCGCGAGATTCAAATTGTTGCATTCTTCTGTCTCCTTGCATAATCGGTTTGTTAATAGACTTCGTGATTATTATGCCCGATCCCCTTACCGGGCGTTTAGCAATTCGTGCTATTTCAGGCCGCGAAGGTCAATCTTCGATTTTGCCCAATCAGGGAAGCGAGCCATTTCGCCCACCTGAACCATTTTGTTTACGCCATGCCCCTTATCCACCCATGAATCAGGCGAGTAGCTCAGTAGGCGAACATTTTCAACGGTCGACTCATAGGCCCAAATTGAGCCGTCGGCATCAATGGCAACCGTGTTGGCCCAAACTGGCACGTCAAGCGACTGCATATCGAACGTGCCAGGGATGTTAAACTGGAAGGCTACAACGTGGCGCTGCGTAATGGTCGCAACTACTCGCTCGCCGGATTTAACTTCGTGAATCATTGCGTTCTCCTTACAGAAACATTCCGGCCAGGCGCAGGCGGTTGATGATATCGTCACGCTTGACGCGGAGGCCGTCATAGTAGTCTTCGAGTTGGGGATCCCATGACGGCAGTTCAAGCATTGCTTTCATCTCATCGCAGGCTACTTTAAGCGCGTTGAAGTTATGCTCGACGGCGCGACGGTGGGCTGCTGCGTTCAGTTCGTTGTTGTGGTTGCCAATCATGTTTTTTGCTCCTCTGTTTCGATGGGGTAATAATAACGCATTGCCCCGATCGAGTTTTAGCAAAAAGTGCTATTCCGCCAAAATCTCAAAGTCACGATCGTCGCTTTCGATAAACCACGGCTCACCTTCATCGTCGTGAGTCAGATAGCCGAACTTAAAGCTGTACGAATCAACGTCATAAACCTTGCCGATGGTGAACGCCTTCGCTGTGTCCTCGTTGTTGTCATTTCCAGTGAATCGAAGTCTTACAGTTTGCATTTATTGAACTCCTTAATCTGGTTCCCGCCGGAATGGTCTTCAATATCCACTCGGTCGCAGGTCACGTAAAAGCCGCGAATGACGGTGAAGCGCCACTTTCCTAACCAGTGGAAGTATACGCCGTGCTCGCTACCCTGTACGGCTTTGGTTGATGAGTATGGGATCGGCATCCCGGCGAAGGTGCGAAGTTTTGTTGTTGCTGAAAATCGTGGCATTGCCAATCCTCCTGGCGTGAGCCGTGTTTACTGTGGGGACATTGCGCCACCTTAGCGGCGCTATTGTGATTATTTGCCCTGGCGTGCAAGGTAGCGCTCTTTGAGCTTCTGCCAGTGCCAGCGCATGACGTGTTCGTTATGGTAATTGCTCGTTGAATATGGATTCTTCTTGCTCATCTTCATATCCAGGTTGCTTAAAGAATTTCAACTGCTAATTCAGCGGCAATAAAATTGCCTTTTTTTATAAGGCTTTCGCGGAAGAACTCTGCCTTACTTTTCGTGAAACCAAAGCGATTCGCAAAAACCAACCAGTGTTTAACGCCTTTCGAATCGAAATAACTTACGCCAAATTCTTTTTTCATTGCCTTACTCCTCATCACATCGTTTCGTTGTCGATGGAAAGATAATACCCGATCTACCTGACCGGGGTTTTAACAAAAAGTGCTATTGCTTGCCGTGCTGGCTGATATCGCTGGCGGTCAACCCAAGATCGATAGCCGCGAACAAGTTCGCCTTGTAAATCCCGGTCAGAGCATCCCCGGCGAAGTCTACGGCAAGAGCGGACACTAAACCCTTAATCCTTTCCCGCTCGGAGGTGGCGCCCTGCCGCCTGTATGCCTCAGCCTCCAGGTGCGAGCCAGTCATTGCGTCGAACTCGGTAAAGACGGAGATTAACCCCGCTCCCAGGCTAACGCGCAACACCTCGCCCGGCTCCATGAGTTTCAGCAACGGCCTGCGGAAATGGTTGTCGACCGGATTAACGCCGAACTTCTCCATGAACTCCTCCGCCGTCATCTGGATACTCCGCCCGCCATCCAGGAACATGCGCCGGATCTCGGATGAGCGATTGCCAGTGAATGTGCCTTCCGTCTTCGCTGCTTCCTGGCTCCGTCCGGCTGGCCTGGTGGCGTCGCCAAACGTGATGGATTGCAGCCATTCATGGTAAGCGGCTTGCTTTTCTGCGTCGTACCGCATCCACTCGGACACGTCGACTTCTTCGAACTCATAGCCTTTGTATTGCATTTGTGTTTCCCCCACACTTACGGCGTTTGGTAATGTTTCGGAAGGTGATAATACAGGCCGCAGGCCTTGCCGTCAAAGGGTTTCGGCGTGTTTGGTAAGATTTGCTGTCATCCCCTATATATCCCTATATACATTTTTTCGCGGCGGAACATCTAAAAATTATGGCTTGCGCAAGGTGAATCCATAACATCCCCGGAGAAATCTTACCAAACATATATAAAGATAAAGAGTAATAATAATAATATTATTATTTATCATATACTTATATATCTATTATAGGCTTATATTGGTCACTTTTTGCGCAATTTTTAGGTAAGATTATTCCTCCCCCACACTCCCACACGACGTAAATGTTGGCGAAACACAACTCGACGTTTTGCTGGCTTCGAACGGCAAATTGCGTGCATGGTGCATACATTTATGCAATTCGTTGCAAATCCTGAAACACTCCCAAAATCATTGCACAGAATGAAACAATCAAAAGCAATCATGATTCGTCAAAACTAATCACCAGGGAATCAGGTGCAATCACCATCTATTCCACTATTCCGAATCGGTGGAATAATCAGCAATCGCAGGAATAGCATTTTTTGTCAAAAGCCATCCGATCGGCTTTGCTATGATGACTTCAACGAAACGAATTG
>ERZ773195.756-NODE-756-length-27005-cov-4.717811_pt1 | contig 27005 bp, 24 predicted proteins | sample MGYA00580530_ERZ773195 | MGnify/ENA primary metagenome ERZ773195 (study PRJEB29015, sample SAMEA2737751) | human gut metagenome | biome: human gut; feature: human-associated habitat; material: faeces | place: China | collected 2012 ...
TCTCAATATAGGATTGGATGCGACAGCAAACCTGCAAACCATTCGCTCGCCAAAATAAGAACAAACAAAATGGCTTTAGTATCTGCTATCATTTTGCTATCAAACGGGAAATGAGATTTTCAAAAAGTGAGTGTTTTCAAGGCTTTTCAGCCCATCATATTCACTTTTTTCTCATTCCCACTCGATCGTAGCGGGCGGCTTGGACGTGATATCGTACACAATCCGGTTGATATGGGGCACTTCGTTGACAATCCGCACGCTGATCCGGTCCAGCACCTCGTAGGGAATACGGGTCCAGTCGGCGGTCATGAAGTCTGTGGTGGTGACAGAGCGGAGAGCCAGAGTGTAGTCATAGGTCCGGCCGTCACCCATAACGCCCACGGAACGCATGTTGGTGAGCACCGCGAAATACTGGTTCATGGTGCCCTCCAGATGGGCCTTAGCGATCTCGTCCCGGAAAATGAAGTCTGCCAGGCGCAGAGTGTCCAGTTTGTCCTTCGTCACCTCGCCGATGACCCGGATGGCAAGGCCCGGGCCCGGGAAAGGCTGGCGCATGACCAGATACTCCGGCAGGCCCAGCTCCCGACCAAGCTGACGGACCTCGTCCTTGAAGAGCATCCGCAGGAGTTCGATGATCTCCTTGAAGTCCACATAGTCCGGCAGGCCGCCCACGTTGTGGTGGCTCTTGATGACGGCGGCGTCGCCGGTGCCGGACTCGATCACATCGGGATAGATGGTGCCCTGGACCAGGTAATCCACCTGGCCGATCTTTTTGGCCTCCGCCTCAAAGACACGGATGAATTCCTCGCCGATGATCTTCCGTTTGCGCTCCGGCTCGCTGACGCCGGCCAGCTTGCTCAAAAACAGTTCCTCCGCGTTGACCCGGACGAAGTTGATGTCCCACTTTCTGAAGGCCTCCTCTACCTCGTCTCCCTCGTTGAGACGCATGAGGCCGTGGTCCACAAATACGCAGGTCAGCTGATTGCCTACGGCCTCCGCTATCAGCGCCGCCGCCACAGAGGAATCCACGCCGCCGGAGAGGGCCAGCAGTACCTTGCCGTCCCCCACCTTTTCCCGGATCTGACGGATGGCAACATCCTTATAATCTCCCATGGTCCACTGCCCCTTTGCGCCGCAGACCTCATAGAGGAAGTTGCGGAGCATGGCGGTGCCGTAGGCGGTGTGATTCACCTCCGGGTGGAACTGGACGCCGTAAAAGCCCCGGCGCTCGTCACAGATGGCCACGTTGGGACAAGCGTCGGAATGGGCCACCAGTTCAAAGCCCTCCGGCACCTTCTCCATATAGTCGCCGTGGCTCATCCAGGTAACGCTCTCGGCAGGCAGGCCCTTGAACAGCTTGCAGTCGGTGCGGAAATAGGTCTCCGTCTTGCCGTACTCCCGGGCGGAATCCGCCGTAGCCGCCGTCACCCGGCCGCCCAGATTGTGAGCGATGAGCTGACAGCCGTAGCAAATGCCCAGAATGGGGATCCCCAGCTTGAAGATCTCCGGGTCCGCCTGCGGGGACGCGGGATCGTACACACTGTTGGGCCCACCGGTAAAGATAATGCCGATGGGGGCCATCGCCTTGATCTCCGCCACCGGGGTGGTGTAAGGCTTGACCTCGCAGTATACGCTGCATTCCCGGACCCGCCGGGCGATAAGCTGATTATACTGACCTCCGAAATCGAGAACTAAAACGGTTTGTGATGCCATAGGGACCTCCTGAAAAATAAATTCAGATATTGCGCCTTTATGTGTTTTCGCGCTCCAGCGCCGCCTGGACAAAGCCCTTGAACAGCGGATGGGCATGGTTGGGGCGGGATTTGAATTCCGGGTGGTACTGAACGCCCACAAAGAACGGCTGGTCCGTCAGCTCCACCGTCTCCACCAGCCGCCCATCGGGGGACAGCCCGGAGAGGACCAGTCCCGCGGAGGTGAGGGCCTCCCGGTAGTCGTTGTTGAATTCGTAGCGGTGGCGGTGACGCTCGGAGATCTCCAGCGTGCCGTAGCACCGCTCCATGGTGGTGCCGGGCCGGATCACACAGGGATAGGCCCCCAGCCGCAGCGTGCCGCCCTTGTCGATCTCGTCGCTCTGTCCCGGCATGAAGTCGATGACCTTGTTTTCGCACAGTTCGTTGAACTCGCCGGAATCCGCGTCGGCGATCCCAGCGGCGTGGCGTGCATATTCGATCACAGCGATCTGCATTCCCAGACAGATGCCGAAATAGGGAACATGGTGCTCCCGGGCGTATTTCGCCGTCAGGATCATGCCGTTGATCCCCCGCTGGCCGAAGCCGCCGGGGACGATGATGCCGTCCAACGCGCCCAAAACCGCCTCCGCATCGCTTTCCGTAATGGTCTCGGAGTCGATCCAGCGGATGTCCACCTCAGCCCCCAGAGCATAGCCCGCATGGCGCAGTGCCTCTGCCACGGAGAGATAGGCGTCATGAAGCTGAACGTATTTGCCCACCAGACCGATGGTCACACGTCTGTCCGCATGTTTGATCCGCTCCACCATGTGTTCCCACTCCGTCAGCTTCGGTGCCGGGGCGTCGATGCCCAACTCCCGGCAGACCACAGAGGAAAAGTTGGACTGCTCCAGCATCAGCGGCGCCTCATACAGGCAGGGCAGCGTGATGTTCTCAATGACGCAGTCGGGCTTTACATTGCAGAACATGGAGATTTTCTGGAAAATAGAAGGCTCCAGCGGCTCGTCGCACCGGAGGACGATGAGGTTGGGATTGATCCCCATGCCCTGAAGCTCCTTGACGGAATGCTGGGTGGGCTTGGACTTGTGCTCATCGGAGCCCCGGAGGAAGGGCACCAACGTCACATGGATAAAGAGGCTGTTCTCCCGGCCCACCTCCAGAGAGATCTGCCGGACAGCCTCCAGGAAGGGCTGGGACTCAATATCGCCGATGGTGCCGCCGATCTCGGTGATGACCACGTCGGCGTCCGTTTGCTTACCCACCCGATAGACAAATTCCTTGATCTCATTGGTGATGTGGGGGATCACCTGCACGGTGGAGCCCAGATACTCCCCCCGGCGCTCCTTGTTCAGAACGTTCCAGTACACCTTGCCGGTGGTGAGGTTGGAGTATTTGTTCAGATCCTCGTCGATGAACCGCTCATAGTGGCCCAGATCCAGATCCGTTTCCGCGCCGTCCTCGGTGACGTAGACCTCGCCGTGCTGATAGGGGCTCATGGTGCCGGGGTCCACATTGATGTAGGGGTCCAGCTTCTGAGCGGCCACCTTCAGCCCTCTTGTCTTTAAAAGGCGGCCCAGAGACGCCGCGGTAATGCCCTTACCCAACCCGGATACCACGCCGCCGGTCACAAAAATGTATTTCGTCATACGTCCTCCTCCGAAAATTCCACGTTCTGTCTACGCAGTCCCGCTTTGGCAGTTTTTATTTATAAGTCGACAAGATCTGCTCCGCCACGGCCCGCTTCGTCACACAGCGATCCATCGCCTGCTTTTCGATGTATCGGTGGGCCTCCTGCTCCGTCATATTCAGTTCCCCGATCAGCAGCCACTTGGCCCGGTTCACAAGGCGGATCTCCTCCATTTTTTCCTCAATGGTGGCATTCTTCTTTTCCAGCCCCCGCAAACGCTCCCGGGTACCGCACAGCAGCCGCAGGGATTGGGTAAACAGCTGGGTCGACATAGGCTTGGACAGCACCAGAACGCCCTGCGGCGTCAGCCGTCCGTCAATATCCGGAAAATGCTCTGCCTTCACCAGCAGCAGTACCCCGGCGGCGCTGTGCTGGCAGATATCCTGCGCCAGTCGGGTGCCGAACTCATCCGGCAGCGGCGTGTTGATCACCACCAGATCGTAGCTGTTTTCCAGCAGCTCCCGGCGGGCACCGGCGGCGTCCGTCAGCACCGTGACCGGCCAATAGAACCGCTCCGGCAGAAGGCCCCGGACGGATTCATTGAATTTTGCGGAGGCGGACACCACCAGAACGCTGTACGCATGGCCAAGCTCCATCGTTGTCCCCCTCCTTTTCTATGTTTTTTACCGCGTGCTTTCTGAGCGGTCAGGTATAGTATTGGATGATCGCTGCAGGAAGATGTTCTTTGATAAAATCGCTGGCGGCGGCCGCTGCCTTGGCCTCCGCCCAGGTCTCCGGCAGTCTGCGGTACCGGGCCCGGATCTCCTCCGGCGCCGTGTAAAGGTTCAGATCCGCCGCAGGCGGCAGCTGCATGTTGTGAGCAACGCCCTCCATTCCCGCCCGAATCAGCAGAACAAAGGCCAGATACGGGTTGCACAGCGGGTCCGGAGACCGCAGTTCCGCCCGCCGGTATTCCCCCACCGCCGCCGGGACCCGGATGAGCTGAGAGCGGTTCTCAGCGGACCAGGAAAGATAGCCGGGTGCCTTCCAGCTTCCAAAGCGGCGGTAGGATTCCTCCGTGGGGTTCAGGAACGCCGTCATGGCCTCCACATGGGCCAGCACCCCGGCAAGGACCTGGGACATCACGTCCCGCTTATCCTCGCTGACAGCGGAGAAGTTGATGTGCATTCCGTTGCCCGCCTTGTCTGCCAGAGGCTTGGGTCCGAAATCGGCATACAGCCCGTTCCGGGCCGCCACCGTATCCACAGCCGCCCGGAAGGTCACGGCGTTATCCGCCGCAGTGACCGGGTCTGCATAGCGGAAATCAATTTCGTTCTGGCCGGGGCCCTCCTCATGATGAGAGCTTTCCGGCCGGATGCCCATGCGCTCCAGCGTCAGGCAGGCCTCCCGGCGGACATTCTCCCCCTTGTCTGCCGGGGCAATGTCCATGTAACCGGCACGGTCATAGGGAATTTTGGTAGGCTCACCGTCCTCGTCCAGCCGGAACAGATAGAATTCCATCTCCGTTCCGAAGGCAAAGGTCAATCCGGCCTTTTTGGCGTCCTCTACCGTTTTTTTCAACAGGCTCCGGGCGTCCGCGCCGATGACGGTGCCGTCTGGCTGGGTCACGGCGCAGAACATCCGCACCACCCGTCCATGCTCCGGCCGCCAGGGCAGCACACAGAGGGTGGACGGGTCCGGGCGCAGCAGCAGATCAGAGTGGACCTCCCCGCCGAAGCCGGGAATGGCGGAGCCGTCGATGGCGATACCGTACTGGAAGGCCCGGTCCAGTTCCTCCGGCATAATGGCGATATTTTTCTGGCGGCCCGCCGCGTCGCAGAAGGCCATGCGGATGAACTTCACGTCCTCCTCCGCCGCATACTGCTTGATCTCCTCAACCGAATACTGCATATTGTCTCCGCCTTTCCGTTATGGTTTCCGTATGCATGCCCGACGATCCAGGCCCCCTCATTTTTTGATGCAACTGTTATAGCACACCTTTTTATAAATTTACAATATGTAAAACAGAAAAAAATCATGGTTTTCCGAGACTTATTCTCCGTCATGCTCACACATTGGAGGCTGCTGCCGGTCTGGTCTCCTGTCCTGTTTTGCGCTCTGCGGCGATTCTTTTCCAACCGCCAGCCCGTTCTGCAACAAAAAAGGCGTCCACTTCCAACGGGAGCCATGCTCCCGCTGAAAATGAACGCCTTTGCTCATTTTGTATTCAAAAAAGACCTGATTTAACAAATTAGGTTAAATCGTACCATGTGCGTCCGCGCTTGTCAATCATTTTTCTGTCGAACACGGTGCAAAAAGGAGGGCCTTCGCCCTCCCTTTTGTCCTTGGCTACCTCTTATACCGTGCCGGTGACGATCAGCTCGCTGACGCCGGGGGTCACGGCCCACGCCCCGGTCACCGGGTCCTGAGTATACGTGGCCGCAGGGACGGTGATCTGCCCCGCTGTTGTGGCGAACAGTCCAGTGGTCCCGTCATAGGTGTACTGCGTACCGGCAGTCCAGGGTGCACCGTTGTAGGTCACCGTGAGACCGTTGAGAACCGGATCAAAGGTATCCCGGAGGATCACATCGTCCGTCGCGGTAACGGGAGTATTGCCGGTGTTCTGGATGGTAAAGGTGTAGGTGATCCGGCCGTTCTCCGCTACCACCGTGGGATTCAGCCCCTTGGTGATGGACAGTGTCGGGCTGCTCACCACGCCAACTGTCTCCTCCGCCGTCACAGGTGCGGCCAGCCCGCCGCCGGTCACGGTGACGGTGTTGACAACGCTGGACTCCGCTGCCAGCGGCGCGTAGCGGGTCACCTCCGTCTCGTAGATCACAAGGGCGCTGCCCCCGGCAGGGACCGTGATGCCGGTGACGGTCATAGGCGGTCCGGCGTTGACGGCCGGAGCGGCTTGCAGTGCGCCGTTCACATAGTACCGAACGCTGCCCGGCAAATAGACCAGAGGATACAGGGTCGCTCCGCCAAAGGTGTAGCCGCCCAGATTGTCGGAAATGGTCAGACCCGTCAGGGGCGTGATGCCGCTGTTGGTAAGGCTGACCACATACGTGACTGTCCCGCCCGGCTCGTAATTCTCCCGCACCGCCGTTTTTGCGGCGGTCAGGACCTCCCTCAGCTCTCCGGTGACAATATTGGAATTGACGGTGCCGCCGGTATAGGTGAGGGTCGCCATATTCTGAAAGGATGTGGGCATAAAACAAGCCTCCTTAAAATCGCTCAGATTCGCGCGTCTGCGCGTTCCATTCTATGCGCCGGAACAGCACACGGTCCCCCGCCATTCTCTAAAAGCAATAAAAAAAACAGCCCACCTTTGGCACTTTCGGAAAAAATCTGGTTTTGCTGTGGGAAAGCGTTGATTTTTTTCGGGAACCGTGCTATCTTGATAACAAGCGAAATCGTTTTCTTGCGGATGTAGTTTCCGCACGTCTGTTAACGGACACAGAAAAATCCGTTTGCGCTTTCGCCAACCTTTTCCCCGCAAACCGTTTTCTATTTGTACGCTTATCCAAATAATGATCCTAAATATTCATAAGGAGGACGTTTTATGTTTGATCCGAAAACTGTTTCCCTAGGTATTGCTCCCATCGGCTGGTGCAATGACGATATGCCGGAGCTGGGTGCCGAGAACACCTTCCAGCAGACCGTCAGCGAGATGGCTCTGGCCGGCTTCACCGGCTGCGAGATCGGCAACAAGTATCCCACCGACCCTGCCGAGCTGAAGAAGGCTCTGGACCTGCGCGGTATGCGCATCGCCAGCCGCTGGTATTCTTCCTTCATCCTGACCCGTTCTATGGAGGAAGAGGAGAAGGACTTCATCGCCAACCTGGACTTCCTGGAGGCTGTCGGCGCAAATCACATCAACGTCTCCGAGCAGAGCTACTCCATCCAGGGCAAGGTGGACGTGCCCATCCTCACCGGCGGCCACAAGCATGTCATGAACGATGAGGAGTGGGATCGCTTCTGCAAGGGTCTGAACCGTCTGGGCCAGATCGCTTCCGAGCGTGGCTTCAAGCTGTGCTTCCATCATCACATGGGCACCGTGGTCCAGACCAGCGAGGAGACCGACCGCATGATGTCCAACACCGATCCCCGGTATGTGTTCCTCTGCTATGATACCGGCCACTTCACCTTCGCCGGCGAGGACCCCCTGGCCATGCTGAAGAAGTATGTGGACCGCGTGGGCCATGTCCATCTGAAGGATATGCGTCTGCCCGTGGTGGAGGAAGCCCGCAAGAACAACTGGTCCTTCCTGCAGTCCGTCCGCAATGGCGCTTTCACCGTCCCCGGTGACGGCAACGTGGACTTCGATCCCGTGTTCAAGGTGCTCTCCGATGCCGGCTATCAGGGCTGGCTGCTGGTGGAGGCTGAGCAGGATCCCGCCAAGGCCAATCCTCTGGAATACGCCATCAAGGGCCGTACCTACATCCGGGAGCACACCGGTCTGTAAATCGCGCGATGGGAGGGCCCCGGTCCTCCCCACCGCGTTTCCATACCACTTTTTGACATCAAACAGGAGATGTTTCCAATGACTTATTTCAATAAGAACAAGGAACTCAAGCGGGGCTACAACGCCTATATCGACGAATCCACCAACTACATGGGTACCCTGATGAACGTGGGCCTGCTGGTGATGGAGGACGGCGACACCTATACCTACGAAAGCGCCGACCGCGAGGTTGCCATTCTGCTTTTCGAGGGCAAGGTCACCTATGAATACGCCGGCAAGACCGTTGAGGCCGACCGCCCCAACTGCTTCCATCACGAAGCCTACTGCCTGCTGGCTCCCAAGGGCACCAAGATCACCCTGACGGCTCACAGCCACAGCGAGCTTTACATGCAGGACACCCTGAACGAGAAGGATTATGAGCCGGTCATGTACACCCCGGAGACCGTCCAGACCCAGCACGCCGGTTCCAAGGGCGAGCTGATGGGTGCTATGGAGCGTGAGATCAAGACCTTCTTTGACTATGACAACGCCCCCTTCTCCAACATGGTGCTGGGTGAGGTGCTGAACCGTCCCGGCAAGTGGTCCTCCTATCCTCCTCATCATCATCCCCAGCCGGAGGTCTATTTCTACCGTTTCGACTATCCTCACGGCTTCGGCGCCGGTTTTGCCAACGGCGATGTTTACAAGACCGAGCAGAACGGCTGCGCCGTCATCAACCACGGCTTCCACTCTCAGGTGGTGGCTCCCGGCTACGCCATGTGCTACGCCTGGGGTATCCGGCATCTGGAGGGCGATCCCTGGCTGAAGACCCGCATCGACGACAAGGAGCACGAGTGGCTGTGGAAGCCCGATGCCAATGACCACATCTATCCCAATCATTGATCGGAGGTAACAAAAGCATGAAAACTGTCCGTTTGACCATGGCGCAGGCTTTGGTCCGTTTTCTGGAAAATCAGTACATGGAGGTTGACGGTGCCCAGCACCGCTTCGTCCGCGGCGTATTCATCATTCCCGGCCACGGCAACGTGGTGGGTCTCGGTCAGGCGCTGAGCCAGGAGGCCAAGCACCTGGAGGTCTATCAGGGCAAGAACGAGCAGGGCATGGCCCAAGCTGCCGTTGCCTTCGCCAAGCAGATGAAGCGTAAGCAGATCTGCGTTGCCACCTCCTCCGTGGGCCCCGGCGCTGCCAACATGGTCACCGCCTGCGGCACCGCCACCGCCAACAACATCCCCCTGCTGGTGCTGCCCGGCGACACCTACGCCTGCCGTCAGCCCGACCCCGTTCTGCAGCAGGTGGAGCACACCAACTCTCTGGCTACCACCACCAATGACGCTTTCAAGGCCGTGTGCCGCTACTGGGACCGCGTTGTCCGTCCCGAGCAGCTGATGAGCGCTATGATCAACGCCTTCCGGGTGCTGACCGATCCCGCCAACACCGGCGCGGTCTGCGTTGCCATGCCCCAGGACGTTGAGGGTGAGGCCTATGATTATCCCGTGAGCTTCTTCGCCAAGCGCGTCTGGCGTCTGGAGCGCCGCCCCGCCACCGAGGCCGCTTTGGCTGACGCTGCCGAGGCCATCCGCAAGGCCAAGCGCCCCATGATGATCTGCGGCGGCGGCGTCCGCTATTCCGAGGCGCACGCCGAGTTCCTGCACTTTGCCGAGACCTTCGGCATCCCCTACGGCGAGACCCAGGCGGGCAAGTCCGCTACCGACTGGCTGCACCCCCTGAACTTGGGCGGCGTGGGCACCACCGGCTGCTCCGCAGCCAACGAGATCGCCCGGAAGGCCGATCTGGTCATCGGCGTGGGCACCCGCTACACCGACTTCACCACCGCTTCCAAGTGGCTGTTCAAGGATACCTGCAAATTCGTCAACATCAATGTCTCTGAGTTCCAGAGCCTGAAGATGGAGGCTGTCCCCGTGGTGGCTGACGCCAAGGAAGCCCTGCCCCGTCTGGAAAAGCTGCTGGAGGGCTATCAGACCGCCTATAAGGATGAGGTCAAGGTCGCCAAGGAGAAGTGGATCGATGAGCTGAACCGCCTCGATCACATCACCTTCTCCGACAAGAAGAGCTGGAAGCCGGAGATCAATGACGCCAACGCCGATTCCGCCAAGCGCTTCGCGCAGGACGTCAATGCCCAGCTGACCCAGACCTCTGCTCTGGGCGCCATCAACGCCATGATGAGCGAGGGCGACGTTGCCATTGGCGCCGCCGGCTCTCTGCCCGGCGATATGCAGCGGATGTGGCGTCCCACCGGCGTTGACACCTACAACATGGAGTACGGCTATTCCACCATGGGCTACGAGGTGGCCGGCGCTCTGGGCGTGAAGCTGGCCATCGGCGACAAGCACGAGGTCTATTCCTTCTGCGGTGATGGCAGCTTCAATATGCTCCACGGTGAGCTGATCACCGCCTGCCAGGAGCACAAGAAGATCAACATCTGCCTGTTCGACAACGCCTCCTTCGGCTGCATCAACAACCTGCAGGTTGGCCACGGCAACGTTACGCTGTGCACCGAGCTGCGCTATCGCAATAAGGACGGTCTGTTCGGCAACTTCATGAACATCGACTACGCCAAGGTGGCGGAGGCTTACGGCTGCAAGAGCTACACCGTCCGCACCATGGAAGAGCTGGTGGCCGCCTTCGAGGATGCCAAGAAGGTAAAGAACGTCCCCGTCCTCTTCGACATCAAGGTCCTGCCCAAGACCATGACCGACGGCTATTCCTCCTGGTGGCGCGTGGGTGACACCGAGGTGTCCGAGCGCAAGGAGAACCTGGCGGCTTATGCCGACCTGCAGGCTCACCTGAAGGAAGTCCGGAAGTACTAAGATCATTTTTATTTACGAAAACCCATCCAAATCATAAAAAAGGAAGGTTATTAACATGGAAAAGGTATTGAAGATCGGCATTATCGGCTGCGGCGCTATCGGCAAGGATCACTGCCGCCGCATCATTGAGACCGTCCCCGGTGCTACCGTTGTGGCCGTGTCCGACTATGTGGCCGCCGCCGCTGACGACACCGCCGCCAAGTACGGCATCAAGTCCTATGGCAATGACTGCGACGGCATGATCAAGGATCCTGAGGTCGAGGCCGTGGTCATCACCTCCATCGACCCCACCCATCATGACTATGTCATGAAGACTCTGGCTGAGGAGAAGTGGTGCTTCTGTGAGAAGCCCCTGAGCCAGAACGCCGCTGACTGCGAGGACATCATCAAGCGCGAGCAGGAGATCGGCAAGCGTCTGGTGCAGGTGGGCTTCATGCGTCACTATGACCGCGGCTATGCCGAGATGAAGCGCATCATCGACTCCGGCGAGATCGGCAAGCCCCTGCTGATCAAGTGCTGCCACCGCAACGTTGCTCAGGGCCCGGGCTTCAAGACTGAGAACGGCGTCACCAACGTGGCCATCCACGAGCTGGACATCTGCCGCTGGCTGCTGGGCGACGAGTATGAGGACGTACAGTGCGTCAAGGTCCGTCAGAGCTCCAACTCCAACAAGGGCTATGACAACCCCCAGGTCATGCTGATGCGTACCAAGAACGGCTGCTTTATCGACGTGGAAGTTCAGGTTGCTGACGGCTACGGCTATGACATCCAGTGCGAGGTCGTCTGCGAGAACGGCACCGTGAAGCTGCCCGATCCCTACGCTGTGGTCCGCCGCTCTCGTCCCGCCGGTTGGGACAGCGTCCAGCCCGCCGAGTCCATGCCCATCATGACCGACTGGAAGGAGCGCTTCATTGAGGCCTATGATATCGAGTTCTGCAAGTGGGTGGAGTCTGTCCACGCCGGCAAGCTCACCGGCCCCTCCTCCTGGGACGGCTATGTGGCCTGCGTGGCTGGCGACGCTCTGAACGCCTCCCGCGGCACCTCTCAGTTCATGAAGGTGGAGACCATGGAAAAGCCCGAGATGTACAAGTAATCTCACCCCATCCAATATAAAACACGGAGCCTGGCCAATGGTCAGGCTCCGTGTTTTTCCTTTTTCTGCAAATGCCGGAGCTTTCTCCGGCGTTTTTGTTTCTTCGATACAAACGCGGTTTCGTGTTCAACCAGCTTCCTCACTCCACCTCTAAGTGAACGGACTTATGAAACTGAGGCTCCACCAGACCGGGGATCTCCACGGCGTCGGTAAAATACAGATTCTCGACATACTCCTGCAACAGGGACACCACATAGGGATGGGGCCGTTCATCAGGCCGCCGGGCCGCCACCGTCACCACCGCCGTTTTGGGCTGGAGCTTTTCCAGCAGCTTCCGGGAGGTGGAATCGAAGGAGGCATGGTGGGGCACCTTCAGAATGTCACAAGGGGTCAGGTTCACGGTCTCCCACACATGGGCGTAGGCGTCGCCGCCCAGAACGATCTCCTTGCCGTGGTAATACAGCCGCTGGCGCAGAGAGCACACGTTCATGGATTTGGCCCAGCGCACCAGTTCATAACCGTTCCGCTCTCCGTTGAAGGCCGCGTCATAGATCTCCTTCTGCCGCCGGTACAGGGCCGGTTCGCCGCAGAGGATATCCATTTTCAGGTCCGGCGTCAGCTGGAGGGAAATCGTTTCCGTCCCCGGCACCAATTCAAACTGCTTGATACGGTCGGGGTGACTTTGCAGCGCCTCGGTATAGATCCGGAGGCAGAGAAGGGCGTTTCTCGCAGCCTTGGGCAAGTTGTTATCCGGATGGAAGGGGGCCAGCTCCGGGGCATTTTCCGGAGGCAGATAGGTGGTGTAAAACCGGTCGATAGTCACGGCATCCAGCACCCGGCTGAGGCCACCGATGTGATCCCGGTGGAAATGCGTGGCCAGAGCCACGTCCAGATGGGTCACGCCCAGCTCCCGGAGAAAATCTCCCGCATAGATCCGCTGAGACCTGGGATCCAGTTCTCCCGGATGATCGTCCCGCACCAGACAGTCATGGCCAAAATCCACCATCAAGGCAAACTTCTGCCGCGTCCCCTCCATCTCCCGAATGAGAATACAGTCTCCGTTGCCTATGTTGATAAAGTCCAAAGCCAGCATACGCAGTCCCCCTCCTGTGTTGTTGTTACAAAGATACCATACCGCGTGAACGTTTACAACGAAAAGCGGCCCCTGCGTCAGCCAAAATTTTCCTTTGGATTTTGACAGTTCCCACAAGAAACCCGCGGCGGGCATTTTGCCCGCTGCGGGTTCTCTTCGTTTTGATCGGTTTCCCTTGAAAAGTCATGCTTTTCCGTAAATGACCGTCTGCTGCCAGCCGCCGGAGCCTTCCTCCGTCCCGGTGTCTGGCAGGAGATCCGTTTCCGGCTCCGCAGGCTCCTCAGCCGGCGTCTCCGGCGGTGTGGACACAGCCCGGTTCTCCACTGCGATCTTCCGAGCGGTGATCCACTGGGTCCCGCTGTGCCAATAGACCGTGATCGTATCTCCCACGTTCAGCAGTGGGGCCTCCGGCACCTGCGCGGCGCTGACATACACGGAGAAGCCGCTCTCCCCCTCAAAGCGGAGGTAATAGACGCTGGTCCCCTCAATGACGGCGCTGCGGATCTCGGCGATGGTGCCCTTTGTCTCCCAAAGCTCCTGCTCCTCCGCAGGCACCTCCGCGTCGGCCCGGTCGATGATGCCGTTATTCAGCAGCGTTTTCCGGTAATTTTCCTCACACTGGGCCACGGTCTGCCCCGTCTCCACAATATTGTACTGCTGGACGTTCACCATGGCATACATCTTCACCAGACCGTCCTCGCCCTTCAAAGCCATGAAGTAGGTGGGCTGGTCGGCGATATTCAGCAACAGCGGGAAGGTGGCGGAATAGCGCATCTGCTGGACCTGGCTCTGGGCGGAGCTTTTGGCGGAGGTCTCCGTCGCGCCGGCGCAGGGGTAGAACCGGGTCTCCTTGGTGCGCTGATTGGTGAGGATAAAGCCGATGTTGGACTGGTCGCTGGTAACGGAGGTCACGCCGGTGTACATATACACATCGTCGTTGATGGCGATATAGTTCCAGCCGTCCGTGGTCAGCGTCACGTCCCGCTGGCCGAAGTAGGCGTTCAGAAAGCCGTTGTGGAACTGGCCGTAGTAGTCATACTGATCCATGATGATGTCGGAGGAGTACAGCCGGTCCACCCAGGTGGGCACGTCCTCGTAATACTGGCTCTCGCCGCTGACGGCGTTCACCAGCACGGCGCCCTTCACGTCCGTACCGCCGAAAAGCCCGATGCGCTTGACGATCCGGGAGCAGACCCAGTAGGGCGTGCCCTCCTCGTCGATCTCAAAGACCGGCTCGTCGAACATCATGGTGGGATACTGGAACCTCAGGTGGCGGTAGAGGTTCCGGGAGAAGTGCTCCGCCGTGGTGTACTTCATGCCCTCGTCCAGTCGGACCACCTCCGCCTCCTGGGTCACCATGTCGATGACGATATAGGCAGGCAGGCCGTTGGAGCGGTTGGTGAACCACTTGATGAGGTCTCCGTAGGCAAGGCTCGTGACCCGCACGGGGCGGCCCTTATAGTTGATCTGGGTGTAGTTGGGCAGGATCTCAAACTGAGACACCATATCCGCCAGCTCACCCAGCTTCCGGCTGCCCAATCGGGCGGCGGAGTCGCTGTCCAGCATGGGGATCTGGTCATAGCGGATCTCCTCCACCTCCGTGACGAAGTCACCGGTGGTCAAGGGCAGCAGCTTGCTGTATGCCCCAGCCCGTAGCACCACCCAAGAGGAAAGGGAGCCAATGGCGATGGCTGCGATCATGGCGATCACCACGAAGAAGGGTATGGTGCACTGCTTTTTCACAAAGCCGAGATACCCTCTCGCACCGGTGCCCTGAAATCCGGAGGTCAGGACAGCGCAGCCGCAGTACACGGCGCACAGCAGGAACACAAAGAAGTAAAATTCCTCCGCATGGGGGTTCAGGGCGGGCAGCTCCACATAGAAGTACACCAGTCCCACCAGCGCCGTCACGGCGATGTTGATGAGGGTGCGGGTCACGGGAGTGCCGATGGGCTTCCGGGGCTTACGCTCCCGCTGAGGGCGCTCGCCCCCCTGTCCGAAATCTCCGGGGTTGAAGCCGCCGAAATTGAAGGTAAAGGGCATAGGGTTTGCCTTCCTTTCCAAAAGTTATCAAAACTGATATAAATTTATCATACCGGAAAAGTATGAACAAATCAAGGCCGCCCGCCGACGTTGGGCCAAAAGGTCCCTCTGCCGCGTTCGGCGGCAGAGGGACCTTGATTTTATTGGAAGGGCCGTTACTTGGTGACGACCAGCTTGTCGTCCTCCACAGCCAGCTTGGCGGTGTCGCCGGTCTTGAGGGTGCCATCCAGCATCTTCTCGGCCACAGCGTCCTCCACCTTGCTCTGGATGGCCCGGCGCAAGGGACGGGCACCGTACTTGGGGTCGAAGCCCTCCTTGGCCAGTTCCTTCACCGCCTCGTCGGAAGCGTCCAGATGGATGTCCATGGTCTCCATACGGTCCGCCACGGTCTTGAGCATCCGGCGGGCGACCTCCTCAATGTTCTGCTCAGTGAGAGCGCGGAACACGATGATATCGTCGATCCGGTTCAGGAACTCCGGGCGGAAGGTCTGGCGCAGCTCCGCCAGAACGGTCTCCTTGGCCTGTGCATAGGCCGCGTCGGCGTCCGCCTCGGCCTTCTTGTCATCAGCGTCGAAGCCCAGCTTGGCGCCGGCAGCGGTCAGCGCCTTGGCGCCGATGTTGCTGGTCATGACAATGACGGTGTTCTTGAAGTCTACGGTGCGGCCCTGAGAGTCGGTGATCCGGCCATCGTCCAAAATCTGAAGCATGATGTTCCAGACGTCCTCGTGGGCCTTTTCGATCTCATCGAACAGCACCACGGAGTAGGGCTTACGGCGCACCTTCTCCGTCAGCTGACCGCCCTCATCATGGCCCACATAGCCGGGAGGGGAACCGATGAGGCGGGATACTGTATGCCGCTCCATGTATTCGGACATATCGATCCGGATCATGGCGTTCTCGTCACCGAACATGGCCTCTGCCAGAGACTTGCACAGTTCCGTCTTGCCCACGCCGGTGGGACCCAGGAACAGGAAGCTGCCGATGGGACGCTTGGGGTCCTTCAGACCCACACGGCCACGGCGGATGGCCCGGGCCACGGCCTTCACAGCCTCGTCCTGACCCACCACACGCTTATGAAGGATATCCTCCATGTGCAGCAAGCGCTGGCCCTCGTCCTCTGTCAGACGGGTCACTGGGATACCGGTCCAACCAGACACCACAGCGGCGATGTCCTCCGCGTTGACGTCCCGGTGCTCCTGATTATTCTTGCGGCGCTTGTCACGCTCGATCTCCACCTGCTCCTTGTAGTCCTTCTCGATGTCCCGCAGCTGGGCGGCCTTCTCAAAGTCCTGGGCGTTGATGGCGGCGTCCTTGTCCTTGGACAGGGCGTTGATCTTCTCCTCCAGGCTCTTGAGTTCCTTGGAGGGTTCCTCCTGCTCCATCCGCACCCGGCTGGCGGCCTCGTCCATCAGGTCGATGGCCTTGTCGGGCAGGAACCGGTCATTGATATACCGGGTGGACAGCTCCACGGCGGCCTTCAATGCCTCGTCGGTGATGTGCAGCTTGTGGTGCTGCTCATACTTCTCCCGCAGGCCCTTCAGGATCTCCAATGTAGCCTCCTGACTGGGCTCGCCCACCGTCACCGGCTGGAACCGGCGCTCCAGAGCGGCGTCCTTTTCGATATACTTGCGATATTCGTTCAGAGTGGTGGCGCCGATGATCTGGATCTCACCGCGGCCCAGTGCAGGCTTGATGATGTTGGCGGCGTCCACAGCGCCCTCGGCGGAACCGGCGCCCACAATGGTATGCAGCTCATCGATGAAGAGGATGATGTTGCCGTTCTTCTGAACCTCCTGCATCACCTTCTTGATACGCTCCTCAAATTCGCCCCGGTACTTGGTGCCGGCCACCATGCCGGAAAGGTCCAGAGACAGGAGCTTCTTATCCAGCAGGTTCTCCGGCACATCGCCCATGGCGATCTTCCGGGCCAGGCCCTCGGCGATGGCAGTCTTGCCCACGCCGGGCTCACCGATCAGGCAGGGGTTGTTCTTGGTGCGGCGGGACAGGATCTGGATGACCCGCTGGATCTCGTCATCACGGCCGATGACAGGGTCCAGCTTGCCGGTCCGGGCATCCGCCGTCAAGTCACGGGTGAACTCTGCCAGCGTCTTGCTGCCCTTGCCGTCCTCCTTGGCGGAACCGGCTGCCGGAGTACGGCTGTCGCCGCTCTGGGCCGCTCTGGGCGCGGCGGTGAGCTTCTTCATCAGTGCGGTATAGAGCTGACGGGCGTCCACACCGGCAGACCGCAGAATACGGACTGCCATGTTGTTGCCCTCCCGCAGGATACCGGCCAGCAGATGCTCGGTGCCGATGTAGGCATAGCCGCCCCGGATGGAATCCTCCATGGCGATCTCCACAACGTGCTTGGCGCGAGGGGTCAGACCCTGAGCGGGATTGCCGCCGGGAAGACCGGCGCCGACGCTTTTCCGAACCATTTCCGTCAGCAGGTCATCGGTCAGGCCCGCCTCCGTCAGGACGGTGTGGGCCATGCCCTCGTCCTCACGCATCAGGCCCAGCAGCAGGTGTTCCGTCCCCACATAGCCGTGACCCAATTCGCCTGCGGCCTCTTGTGCCAGCCGCAGGGCTTCCTCCGCAGTAGGAGTAAATTTATTTTCATTCATAGTTCAATACCTCTTTTATTCTGGGGTGTGCGTTTTGTTTGAGCGCGCCTGTTAAGCGCTTTCCTTGCTGTCCTTTCCGGACTCCTTGGCCTCCTTGTGGGCCTCCTCCAGCTTGTGGATCTCGTCCCGCAGCTGGGCGGCCCGCTCGAAGTTCTCCTCGTGGATAGCCTTCTTCTGCTCCAACTTCAACGCATTCAGCTGACGCAGATAGGAGAACCGGCTCTGTTCCTCATGGCTCATGAGGTCATCCTTCTTTTCCTCCTTGACCTCCTGCACCGGCGCTGCGCCGATGGCGGGCATGGCGTCGAAGAAATCATCGAAGGGGCTTTCCAGCATCCGGTTCATCCGACCCAGCAGAGAGGGCATGGGGCTGAAGAAATCTCCGAAGAAATCATCATTGCCAAAGAAGCTGTCCCGCATGGACGGCCGCCGGTTAAAGAGCTTCTGGGTATACCCCAGCTTTTCCGCGCAGGTCTGGCAGAGATGGTGTTCTTCTGTTCTTCCGTTGATGCTGCTGCGATATACAAAGCTGACTTCATTCTTTCCGCAATTCTCACATTTCATAATGCATTCCTCCATAAACTGTATATAAATTTTTTCTTAACTGTGTTGCGTGCCCTTCTTCAGGCGTTCAAACCTGAAGGATCAGCACCTGTCGCAGGATATCCGCCCGGACAGCGTCCCGGCTCTCCCGGAGCACCCGGCTCAGGGCCTTATCGCCCACGGCGGTGAGGATCGTCTGACCCATGTCCCGCTCCAACGCGCCGGACTGCACCAGATTGCTGAGGATAGCTCTGGCCGAAGCCAGATCCACGCTGCTGCCCAGACTGTTGATGACGTGCATCATCAGCGTCTGCCGGTCCACCTGCACCCGGGTGATGCGGATATATCCGTTGCCGCCGCGCCGGCTCTCTACGATGTAGCCCCGCTCCGGTGAAAACCGGGTGGACATCACATAGTTGATCTGGCTGGGTACACAGTTGAACCGCTGGGCCAGCTCGCTGCGCTGGACCTCCAGCACACCGTCCTCCGCCGTATCCAAGCTATCCTGCAAAAAGCTGGCGATCAAATCTGAAATCCCCATGGGGACATCTCCTTTCTCGTCTCTGTCTTTTGACTTTGACTATCTTTAACCTTTGTTTGATTGTAGTATAGCACGATCTTTTCCAATGTCAATAGCTATTTTTGACTTTCTTTGACCATTTGTGTAAACAGTTTGTGAACGCTCATTTCCCCCATAGTTCGCATATGCAGTTCAATATCTCTAACCGCCGAAAGGCCCTGCTTTTTCCAATGTTTTTCCGGTTTTTGTGACATTTTCACAGTTTTCTTTTTCCTTGGCAAGAATTTAACAAATCGCCCTTGCTTTTTAGAAATTGTATGATACAATGAAGGCACATTCTAATGGAGGTGTGTACACATGGCTTATAAGATTACTTCTGCTTGCGTCAGCTGCGGTTCCTGCGCAGACGTTTGCCCCGCCGGCGCTATCAGCCAGGGCGACGATCAGTACGTGATCGATTCTGCCGCTTGCCTGGACTGCGGTTCTTGCAGCGACACCTGCCCCAACGGCGCCATCGTCCCCGAGGAATAATTCTTAAAGGGATACATAAAACCGTCTCAGGCCCGATCCTGAGACGGTTTTTTTGTTTGCCGCCGGGACTTGCGGAGAAAGCGGTTCCCCTATATAATAATAGAAACGTTCAATGGGAGGTGACGGCGTGGAGCATTGGGAATACCTGAAGCCGGACGGGCTGCGGTTCGTCTGGGATGATACGCTGTTCCGCCCCGGCACGGACTCCTTTCTGCTGTCCTCCCTGCCGAAGCTCTCCGCCGGACTGCGGGTCTGCGATCTGGGCTGCGGCACTGGCCTGCTGGGGCTACTGCTCCTGCAAAGGCAGTCGGAACTGACCGTCACCGGAGTCGATATTCAACCGGCAGCTGTGGCGCTGGCAGAGCGGGCCGCCGCCGAAAACCGCCTGACGGACCGGCTCACATTTCAGTGTATCGACCTCCGGCAGGTGCGGCAGCACTTTTCCACCGGCTCCTTTGATCTGGTGGTCTGCAATCCGCCCTATTACCCTCCCGCCTGCGGAAAAGTCTCTGCGGACAACGCCCGCCGCACTGCCCGCTCCGAAACGGAGGCGAGTTTGGCGGACATCTGTGCCGCCGCGTCCTATCTGCTGCGGTGGGGCGGCAAATTCTGTCTGGTCCACAAGCCGGAACGGCTGACGGACACAGCCTGCGCTCTGCGGGAGGCGGGCATGGAACCCAAGCGGCTGCGCTTCGTCCAGAACCGACCGGACACAGCCCCCTCCCTCTTTTTGATAGAGGGCTGCCGGGGCGGTAAGCCGGGGGTGGACATTCAACCGCCCCTTCTTTTGCAAACGGATACCGGCGCTCCCACCGGGGAGCTGAACGTCATTTACTTTCGAGATCAGGAGGTCTGACCATGGCAGGCATTTTATATCTGGTAGCTACGCCCATCGGCAATCTGGGGGACTTCACCCCCCGTGCGGTGGAAACGCTGGAAAACGCGGACTTCATCGCCGCGGAGGACACCCGTGTGTCCATGAAGCTTTTGAACCATTTCGGCGTGAAAAAGTCTTTGATCAGCTATCACGAGCACAATCACGTCACCGCCGGGCAGAGCGTTCTGAATCGACTGCTGGCCGGAGAATCCTGCGCTCTGATGACGGACGCCGGCACCCCCGCCATCTCTGACCCCGGCGAGGATCTGGTGCGGCTGTGCGCAGAAAACGGCGTGGAGGTCCGGGCCATCCCCGGCTGCTGCGCCGCCGTCAACGCCTTGGCCGTCAGCGGTCTGCCCACCGGACGCTTCACCTTCGAGGGCTTCCTCACTGTCAACAAAAAAAGCCGCCGGGAACACCTGAATTCCTTAAAGGGCGAGACCCGGACCATGATCTTCCACGAAGCCCCTCACAAGCTCCGCACCACACTGAATGGCCTGATGGAGGCCTTCGGCCCGGACCGCCGGATCTCCCTGTGCCGGGAGCTGACCAAGCTCCACGAGGAGGTCCTGCGTTTCACCCTGGCCGAGGCCGTGGCCTATTACGAGGAGAACGCCCCCAAGGGCGAATACGTCCTTGTGGTGGCCGGTGCCGCCCCCAAAACCGGCGCCGTGGTGACGCTGGAGGACGGCGTGGCGCAAGTCCTTGCTCTGAAGGAACAGGGAATGCGGCTGAAAGACGCCGCCAAGGAGGTGGCGGAGCACACCGGCCTTTCCAAAAACGAGCTGTACGCTGCCGCCTTGGAGCGGTAAGGGCAAAAAATCCCGGCACGGTCAAACCGCGCCGGGATTGCTTTATTTTGTGAAGTGCTGGTGGTCAAAAATGTGGTCTGAGCAGAAGCAGTGATAGCCCTGGCATTTGGAACAGTAGCGGAATTCCAGCTCCGGGTGGTCAGCGTCCGTGCGGCCGCAGACCTCGCACTTGTGGCGGTAGCCTCGCTCCGTCTCCGCCTTCTTCTGCTGCCGGACGGCGGACTTGAATTGAATGGTCTGTCTGGACCGCTGACGGCTCTGGATCCCCAAAATGCTCTTGATATCCTCCCAGAAGAAGATCACAAAGTTCAAAATTGCCACCACAGCGGCCAGAGCACTGGCGTAGGCACCGTACCGCACGGACCGAGCGATGTTCCACGCCATCAAAGCGATGTCCGCCCATGCCAGCCACTTGGCCTTCAGAGGGATCACCCCATAAAACCAGACCTGCGCGTCGGGATACATCACTGCGAAGGCCAGGAACATCGTCAGGTTGATGTAATAGGCGTCGGACAGGCTCCAGCCGTAATACCCCGTGGCCAGCGAGAGGATCACCGTGGACAGTACGCTGAACAGCATGCCGCTGAGATAGTACAGGGTGAACTTGGCGGTGCCCCACTCCCGTTCCAGCGTCCCGCCCACGAAGTAGCAGAAGGACAGCATGATAAACAGCGATATGGGGCGATAGGTAAAGGGCAGCAGCACAAAGGTCACCAGCCGCCACACCTCGCCATGAAGCACATGGTAGAGGTCAAATTCCAAAAAGCTCAGGGCCGCTGCCCCGGCGAACAGCGTCAGGATGTACGTCACCGCATTGGCGATAACAATGTAGAGCATCAGGTTCGGTATGCCGAAACGAGGATGGCTGTACGCAAACCGGTCGATCCATTGGTTCAGTTTCTTCAAAATGGGTCCTCCTGTCATTCGTTCAGGTATCCCGGCGGTCCAGACCCACCGGACAGATAGCATTATTATAACCGTTCCCTGCGGAAAAGTCATCTTTAAATTGTGAACGTTTTCCATCTGATAAATTTTTATAAAAAGATTCTCCGTTTTCGGTTGACAAACCGCCCCAATCTATGGTAAACTAATTAAGCGTTTGAGAGCCGGAGAACTCCTCTGCCGATGGAGAGATGTCCGAGTGGTTTAAGGAACCGGTCTTGAAAACCGGCGAGGCGCAAGTCTCCGTGGGTTCGAATCCCACTCTCTCCGCCAATTTCATAAAACACCATCGACCTGCGGAAGTACCCAAGAGGCCGAAGGGGCTCCCCTGCTAAGGGAGTAGGCTGGATAAAACCGGCGCGAGGGTTCAAATCCCTCCTTCCGCGCCAACCACGCAATCCTTGTGATTGCGTGGTTTTCTTTATGTTTCAACGTTTTCAGCCGTTTTAGGCGGTAAAAATATTTTCCATTACGACAATAAAAAACTCAAAAAAGACATTTTATCTTCGATTTTACGAACGGAACCCCCTCGCTGCAAAAGCGAGGGGGTTTCTTTTGCTTTATTCAATTCCAGGGACTGTCTCCACCCTCTCCAAATATTCCTCGATCCATCCCTGTTCCGCCATGACAATCTCTTTCCCAATCTTCTCCGCATAGGCCCACTCCAACCGTGCCCCGGCACTCTCACGCCAGCACACCAGGAGAACATCCGTCGGCAGCTTCACCTCTTATTGACTTTTGCATGCGGCCTGATAGAATAATAAGGTAGAAAGAGGTGCATGGAATGGATACTGGTTTGAAAATCGTCTGCTGCATTAGTCTCGGTATTCTTTTTCTGTCTGTGCTCCTGTGTTTGGCTATTTAAGTCCCTCTGCCCGGAGAGACTTATTTTTTACGCTAATTCCCTCGCCACGCTTCCGCACTGGGCTCCCTCTGTCGATCTGCCCCAGTCTCCATGGATCTGATCGTGCCAGACAGCAGATCCTTGCATCAAAAAAACAGTTCCTGTTTTAGCTTCATTGGCGACAGATTTTTGTCAAGACACAAAGAAAGAAGCCCGAAACCGGATGGTTTCGGGCTTCTTGTTGAAAAGTTCGCTCTTCGGCGCGTGATAGAAATATCAGCGCTTGGAGAACTGGGGAGCACGACGGGCGGCCTTCAGACCGGGCTTCTTACGCTCCTTCATACGAGGATCGCGGGTCAGGAAACCGGCCTTCTTCAGGATGGCGCGGTTATCTTCGCTGGCCAGCAGCAGAGCGCGGGCCACACCGTGACGCAGAGCGCCGGCCTGACCGGACACGCCGCCGCCGGTGACGGTAGCCACGATGTCCATCTTGCCGGTGTTGCCGGTAGCCTCCAGGGGCTGACGGACGACCATCTTCAGGGTCTCCAGGCCAAAGTACTCGTCAATGTCACGGCCATTGATGGTGATGGAGCCGGTGCCGTTGGGGAACAGATGGACGCGGGCCACAGAGGACTTACGGCGGCCGGTGCCATACAGATAAGGCTTCTTAGACTGATACATTCTCTTACTCCTCCTTACTCCAGCACGATGGGCTTCTGAGCCTGCTGCTCATAGTTGGCGTCAGCGTAGATGTGCAGGCGCTTCAGAGAATCCTTGCAGACGGTGTTCCGGGGCATCATGCCGCGGACAGCCACACGCATAGCAGTCTCGGGCTTCTCCTGCATCAGGATGCGGTACTTGGTCTCCTTCAGACCGCCGATCCAACCGGAGTGAGTCCGGTAAATCTTCTGCTCGGGCTTCTTGCCGGTCAGGACAGCCTGGCCAGCGTTGATGATGATGACGTTGTCACCGCAGTCAGCGTTGGGAGTGTAGGTAACCTTGGTCTTGCCGCGCAGCAGGTCAGCAGCCCGAACGGCGGTTTTGCCCAGGGGCTTACCGGCAGCGTCCAGGATGTACCACTTGCGCTCGATGTTGGCCTTGTTCGCCATAAAAGTGGACATGGATCGTTTCCTCCGTATATAAATTTGATTTCTTTACAAATCAAGAGCTCCGGGGTAAAATCGGAGCATGGATAGTTATACCATGATTCCTCATCCATGTCAACACGGTTTTTATTTAGCTCATATAAATCTCTTAAAATCTACGTTTTTCTCCTATTATCTCCCGAAATCTAAAATTTTATTTTTGAAAATACCGCAGGGGCATGACATCCCCCGCGGCAAGACAAGCTATGTACCCTTACAGCACCCACTGCGCCAACAACAGCAGCACGAAACCCGGCAGCCCCAAAACGCCGACGGTCAGGGCGTTCAGCAGGTTCAGTCCCAGCGCAACACCGGTAACGGCAGCGGTGGCGTTCACCGCCCACAGAGCCAGAAACCCCAGTGCCGTATTCATCAGCAGCTTCAGGGCAAGGCGCAGGGGCGTCCGGAAGATCCGCAGCAGTGTGATGAGAAAAAAAGCCAGCAGCAAGCCGGCAATGATTTTCTGATTCAGGTCCATACAGCCCCTCCCTTGGCGGATCCCGCCGCCACAGGCTCCCGCGCCTTCAGCACCCGGAGGTAGTAATCACACCGGGCCTTGGCAGCGCTGATGCGGTAAATACAGGACTCCACCAGCTCCGGGGCCGTTGCCTGATCGAATTGCCGGTAAGCCAGAGCCAGCTCACTCTGGGCCGCTTGCAGTTCCGCCCGCAGCGCCAGCGTTTCCGGGTCCGGGGCGTATTTTCTGGATTGTTTCATCATAATCTCCCTCCCACCGCCGGGGCAGTTCCTGTCTCGGCACTATCAGTTTACGGAAAGTCTTGACAAATATACCATTTTTCATACAGGAGGACTCACATGACAAAGCCGCATGAATACTATATGTCTCAAGCCCTGGAATTGGCCCGGGAGGCCGCCGATACCGGCGAGGTCCCGGTGGGGTGCGTCATCGTCCGGGACGGGGCCGTGATCGGCCGGGGGCGGAACCGCCGGGAGGAAAAGCAGGCGGTCTGCTCCCACGCGGAAATGGAAGCCATGGCCCAGGCCAACGCCGCGCTGGGCAGCTGGCGGCTGGACAACTGCGCGTTATATGTGACGCTGGAGCCGTGCCCCATGTGCGCCGGGGCCATTCTCAACGCCCGGATTCCCAAGGTGTTCTACGGCGCACGGGACAGTGCCTTCGGCGCCTGCGGCGGCGTGACCAACCTGTTTATGGAGCAGTTCCCTCACCGGCCCGCTCTGGTGGGCGGAATTTTGGCAGAGGACTGTCAAGCGGTACTGGCGGAATTTTTCGAAAAGCTTCGCCAAGGAAAGCCGTCGACGCAAAGTTTTTAAGAAACGCGGAGAGATTTAAAACTTTTGTAACAACTCCTGCTGGTTTGCTTAATAATTCTCCTGTATCTTAATACTTGCAAGAGACAAAACTTCTTTTCATCCAATCTTCCCAATCATATACAAAGAGACCGTCGAAAGACGGTCTTTTTGTATGTCTGCTGCAAAAACATGGCCCTGACGGAAGCCGTCAGGGCCATGCACTTTTTTATTCTTCCGTTTTGCCCTTTGCAGCGCCGGACATTCTCATGGCTCTTTGGAAGCCCTCCAGAGCGGCGGCACCGCCCAGCGGCAGCAGAGCGGCGCTGTGGCCGTCCGCCAGCAGCGTCACGGCCAGGATAGCCGTCAGGTCGGCATAGAACCCGAACATCCTGGGTCCGCCCGCCTGAACGGCAAAGCCGGAGAGCCGGTAGGAGGCCAGGATCAGCAGCATCAGCCCCAGCAGTTCCAGATAGTAATTCGTCAGCACCGGGTCAACGGAATACAGCCGGTAGGCGAAGATCAGCCGGGCCAGCAGCAGCACCGGCACCGCCAGCAGGATCTGGGGTTCCGTATCCGGCGTTTTGCGGCAGATGGCCACGCCTGCCAGCAGGCAGATCCCGGCGACAACGGCCAGCAGGCCCATCACCACACCGGAGCGGCCGGCCCCCGCACTGACCGTAACGATCTCCATGCCGTCCGCAGAAACCGCCGTGACCGTCCGTCCAAACGCATTGGCGATCTCCAGCACACCGGAAAATGCCATGACGCAGCCGCCGGCCAAAATCCCAAACAGCCCCTCCTTGTCATTCCAGTTCAGGAGCCGTGACAGCGGGACCTCCACCGGTCCCTTGGGCAGCTTGCTGTTCATCCGGAACAGCATCACCGCCGACAGCGCCAGCAGCACCGGCAACAAAATTCCCGGAATACTGCCGGGAATGGGCAGTCCGGTGCCCGGTTCAAACCCGGTCAAGTTTTGCAGCAGCCGCAAGGACATACCCGCGGCGCCGAGGCAGAGAGTCAGGAGGGACTTTTTATCGCACTGCTTCATCGCTATGATCCTTTCAAAAACAGCCGCCGATCCTTAAATATAGAAAGCGGCCAAACGTATTTTTTTATTATAGCATGGCTTGTTTCGCTTGTCCACGGCAGTGCGATTTTTATCTCTTATTTAAGTTGATTGCCGCTTGGTCAACCAACCTTTCTTTATCAGGGGTGCAAAACAGGAGCAAGGCCTCTTTCGCCCTTGCTCCGATTTGTTCAGTATGTGCTATTCAGTCCGCCAAAGCAAACGCTTACTCAACACTGTTGTAAACTTCCATCCCAAGAATTCTTACGATCATCCCTTCAAGGTATTCATCCTCAGGCGCATCCACCGCACCCAGCCTATGTACGTCTTCAACCTGATACAAGACCGCATGATAGACAACTGTGCCGCCGTCTTTCAGACGCATGGGGATCGGTACCAGAAGAACGATCGCCAGCAAGACGCAGATGCCGATCATCACTTTCTTTTTCATGCAGCCATCCCCCCTCTTTTCAAATTTGTCATTTGCCTTATACCAATATAGACGCTAAAAATCGCAAAATGTTCCTGCATGTATAGCATACAATGCTTTTTTCTGCTTTCTCAAGCCCACCATCCGCTCACGAGGACAAGCTTACCTGTATGCAGATGGTACAGAAAAGCCCGGGAGGATCTTTCCTCCCGGGCTTCTAATACATGCGGTTATATACAGCAATTCAGGGCATGGCCCGAACCAGACCGCGGGCGCAGTCCACCGTGACCATCGTGCCGTCCGTCAGCCGCTGAACAGCGCCGGCGGCTCCCACGATCACCGGCTTGTCCAGAGCCAGTCCGATGGTGGCGGTGTGACACTCCACGCTAGCCTCCTCAGTGATGACCGCCGCCGCCTGCCGGATATAGGGCAACAGCTCATTGGTGGTATAGGGCACCACCAGAACATCGCCGGGCCGGAATTTCTCCGCCACCTCGTCAGTGCTGCGGCAGATGCACAACGGACCGGAGGCTTTTTTCTC
>ERZ773195.762-NODE-762-length-26885-cov-7.936675_pt1 | contig 26885 bp, 27 predicted proteins | sample MGYA00580530_ERZ773195 | MGnify/ENA primary metagenome ERZ773195 (study PRJEB29015, sample SAMEA2737751) | human gut metagenome | biome: human gut; feature: human-associated habitat; material: faeces | place: China | collected 2012 ...
GCCGGAGCCAGCAGGCGGTCCGCCGCGGCGAGGCACGCCGTCACGAGCGGATACTGCGCGGCGTTCTCCCGCTTCCGGCGGCGCAGCTCCGGCTCGACGCGTGCGATGCCCGCACGGTCATAAAACGCGCCGAAGTCCACATAGCCCTCCCGCCCGGCGCACAGCGTCGGCTCGAGCACATGGGGCGCCGTGGCGTCGACCCAGCCGCGCCCGAGAGACGGCAGCACGACGGCATCGAGGGACTGCGGATCGGACGAGCACAGAAACCGCCATACCTCCAGCCCCCGTGCGGCGGCCTCATCGGCAATGCGCCGGAGAAAGGTCGACTTGCCGCAGCCGGAGCCGCCCTTGATGTAATCCACCGCGCCGCACTCCTCCGCCAGCTCCGAGGCGAAGGTGGAAAACCCCCGCGGTGTGCACGAACCCAGAAAAAATGTTGCCTGCATCAACAGCACCTGCCTTTCTCCCAGATATCTATGCGCGGCGGAGCGAAAATGTTCCTTCCCCAAATTTAGGCTTTATTTCTATATGCAAACATTGACAGGATATATATTTTGTGCTAAAATACCATAAAAATGTGGAAGATCATCGCTTCCCGCATTTTCAGCATCACAGGAAAGAAAGGAAGATCACCATGAAAAAACGTTGTCTCAGCCTGCTGCTCACCCTGTGCCTGCTGGCCGCGCTGGCCGTTCCTGCCTTCGCGCAGGAAGCGGAAAAGCAGCCGACACTGCAGCCCGCCTCGGAGCATCCGTCCGTTCTTCTGAATACCCCGGCCGTTGAGATCCCGGCTGTCCGCGCCGAGATCGAGCCTATGTGCGTGCCGCACGCCAGCATGCGCAGCCTGTCCATCGCCAGGGGTTATGAGGGTTATCTCTATTACAGCCTCTACCGCGGCACCTACTCCGGTACCTACGGTTATTCCATTGAAGTCTACCGCGGCACCAGCATCACGGAAGCCAATTACGTCGGCGGCTATGCCGATGGCTATACCTCCGCAGAGCCGCAGCTGCTTGAGCTCTCGCTGGACAGCGCGCTCACGTCCACGCTCTCTGCCGGTACTTACACCGTTGTGAGCACGGTCCTTGTCGCCGTCAACGGCGAGGCCCGCCCCGTGAGCGGCACGGAGACCAAAACGCAGATCCAGGTCGTCAACAATCCCATCCCGCTGCAGGGCGTGTACATGGAGAGCGTCAAGGACGTCATGTACCTCGATCCCGGTCAGGAGATCACGACGCGCGTGGCCTTCAGCCCCGCCAACACGACGGCCCGCCGCAACTACGAGCTGAGCATCAGCAACGAATCCGTCTTCAGCGCTCTGGATTTCGGCAACGACATCACCATCCGCGCCGAGCAGCCGGGCAGCACGACGTTCTATGTCCTGCTTGGCGGCTACATGGGCGGCTTCCGCCTGATCGTCCGCGGCTACACCGCCTCCATGGCCCAGAAGGAGCAGACTCTGCACGAGGGCTCCTCTGCAAAGCTTTCCTTTACGGTCTCGCCGGATGACGGCCAGACGAAGGCTGTCTGGAGCTCAAACGATCCGCAGATCGTCAGCGTTGCGCAGGACGGCATCATCACCGCACTGCGCGAAGGCTCTACCATTATAAACGCTTCCCTCACCTTCCCGGACGGCCGCACCGGGCTTGCGTCCTGCGCCGTGACCGTCACGCCGCACACCGGCGACGTCCTCTCCGAGCAGGCCCCCACGGCCAGCCGCGACGGCTGGCAGCAGATCAACTGCACCGTCTGCGGTCATGAGGCGACGCACATTCTCTCCCGCCGTTTTCTCGACCTCGACGGCACGCAGTGGTATGCCGACGGCGTGGACGACATCGTCGACCGCGGCCTGATGAACGGCACCGGCCCCGTGACGTTCGAGCCGGACTCCACCATGACCCGCGCCATGCTCGTCACGGTGCTGTGGCGCAGCGCCGGTTCTCCGAACGAGGGCACGAACGGCTTCACGGACGTTCCCGCCGATCAGTGGTACACGCAGGCCGTCGCATGGGCTGCGCAGAACGGCATCGTCAACGGTGTTGGCAACAACAAGTTTGACCCGGACGCCAAGATCACCCGCGAGCAGCTGGCCGCCGTCCTGTACCGCTATGCCGGGAAGGTCGGTATGGACGTCACCGCGCGCGCCGATCTCAAGCTCTTCCCGGATGCCGGCAGCGTCAGCGCCTATGCCACGGACGCCCTGAGCTGGTGCGTAGCCAACGGCATCGTCAACGGCACGCTGGAGCACGGCACGGCCTATCTGGACCCGCAGGGCTCCGCCACACGCGCCCAGGTCGCCACGCTCATGTCCCGCTATCTCAAGCTCACGGAAGCATAACCGAAAAATCACTGAGGCCGTCCAATCGGGCGGCCTCTTGCTTTTTCTGCTGCAATGCCCTATACTGATGCCGGAGGTGGTTCACATGAAAAGCAGGCGGCTTTCCCTGTTTCTGACGTTTCTGAAAATCGGCGCGTTCACGTTCGGCGGTGGCTATGCCATGATCGCGCTGCTGGAGCACGAGCTCATCGAGAAAAAGGGCTGGATCGGGCACGACGAATTTCTCGATATGGCAGCCATTGCTGAATCGACGCCCGGCCCCGTCGCCGTGAATGCAGCGACGTATGTCGGCTTCCATGTTGCCGGGGTGTCCGGCGCGGCGCTTGCCACACTGGCCGTGTGCCTGCCGTCGTTCCTGATCATTTTTGCGATTTCCCAATTCTTTGACCGTTTTCTTGCGCTGACCACCGTCGGCTATGCCTTCCGCGGCATTCAGGTCTGCGTTGTCTATCTCATCGCATCCGCCGGATGGAAAATGGTCCGGAAGCTGCCGCACCGTCCGCTGGATAACGTGATCCTCGCCATCGTTCTGCTGGCCATGCTGGCCTGCTCCATGCTTGCCGTCTCGTTCTCCTCCATCTATTTCATTCTGCTCAGCGGCACGGCCGGGCTCTGCGTCTACGGCGTGCGGCAGCTGCGGAGAGGCGGTGGGAAGCCGTGATCCGGCTGTTCTGGAATTTTCTTATGATCGGCGCGCTGTCCTTCGGCGGCGGCTACGGCATGATCTCCCTTGTGCGGGAGACCGTTCTGTCCAACGGCTGGCTGACGGAATCGGAGTTTCTGAGCTTTATCGCCGTCTCGGAGTCGACGCCCGGCCCGCTGGCCGTGAATATGGCCACATTCGTCGGTTCGTCGCAGGGGGGCTTCTGGGGCGCGCTGGTCGCGACGCTCGGCGTCGTGCTGCCGTCGTTCCTGCTCCTGCTGCTCATTGCCGCCGTGCTGCGGAACCTCATGAAATACCGCGGCGTTGAGGCCTTTCTCTCCGGCGTGCGGCCGTGCGTCGTGGCGCTCATTCTTGCCACGGCCGTGACCATGGGCCTGACGCGCCTGCTCGGCTTTACGCACCTCGGTGATGTCCCTGCGCCGGATATCCGCTCGCTTCTTGTGCTGGCGGTCCTTGCCGCCGTCCATTTCCTGTGGAAAAAGCTGCGCGGCAAAGTGCCCTCCCCCATTGCCATGATCGGCCTGTCCGCCGTCCTCGGTATCCTGCTCTGGAGCATTTAGGCAGCTTGCGTCTGTAGCGGCGTTCCCTGAGCGCCTTGCAGGCTGCAGGTTTGGTGGCACTCCGCCGACCGCATCTGCCGTTGTAGGGGAGCGGACAGCCGGGCCCGGCGACGCACTTGCAGTCCGTACAAACCGCCGTCAAAATGGCAAACGCTCCCGAATTGTCATTGCGAGGAGGCCGCAGGCCGACGTGGCAATCTCGCAGTACCCTGTTGGATAATCGGGCAGCCCCGGCGAATTCGCAAGCTGCTGCAATCCCTTTAGAGAGAGCATCGTTTTTTTACGAAAAAAACAGCCGCTGCACTGCGCAGCGGCTGCCGTTTTATTCTGTTTTACTTCGTGCCGAAGATACGGTCGCCCGCATCACCGAGGCCGGGCACGATATAAGCATGCTCGTTCAGATGGTCATCCACGGCTGCGACATAGAGATCGACATCGGGATGCGCCTCCGTCACAGCCTTCACGCCCTCTGGCGCAGCGATGATATCCATCAGGGTGAGATACCTGCAGCCGTATTCCTTCTTCAGGATGTCCAGCGCAGCAACGGCGCTGCCGCCGGTGGCCAGCATCGGATCGACCACGAAGACCTGACGCTCCGAGATATCGGGCGGCATCTTGCAGTAATACTTGACCGGCTCATGGGTCTCCGGATCACGGAACAGACCGATATGACCGACCTTCGCAGAGGGGATCAGCTCGATCATGGAGTCGACCATGCCCAGACCTGCGCGCAGGATGGGAACGATCGCCAGCTTTTTGCCGGAAAGGACCTTTGTCTTCGCCATGGCGACCGGCGTCTCGATCTCGACTTCTTCCGTCGGAAGATTTCTGGTCGCTTCATAGCACATCAGGGCTGCGATCTCGCCGACGATCTCGCGGAATTCCTTCACGCCCGTGTTCTTGTCACGGAGGATCGAGAGCTTGTGCTGCAGCAGCGGATGATCCAAAACCTGTACTTTACCCATTGACACTCTCCTTCGATGTGCGCAGGCGCTCCGCACGTTCCCGCTCTGCCTGAGACAGACGCAGATAATTCGGCGCGAGCGCCGCGCCGCTGCAATCCGCCCCTTCACCGAGGAGCCGCCGCGCAGCGAGCGCCACACCTGAAGCGCGCTGCATTCTCCTATGCTCCGGCGCAAGCATGCAGCCGGAGATTTCCGTACCGAACGTATTATAGCACAACTGTGCGCCGTCGCCAACCATTATTTTCGGTTTTTCGCAATTTTCCAGCGCAAGCCGCACCTCGTCGAGTGAAACGGCGCAGTCGGGGCACAGGCGTGTCAGTGTTCCGTTCTCTGCGAGGAAGCGCGCGTGATACACCTGGGAACGCCGCGCATCCATGGCGCAGCACACGATGCCGGAAAATTCCGATGCCTGCCATGCCATGGCCTCAAGCGTCGAAACGCCGCAGCACGGGATATCCCGCCCCCATGCAAAGCCCTTAGCGGCCGCCACGCCGATGCGCACGCCGGTAAAGCTGCCCGGCCCCGCCGCGCAGGCGACGGCGTCGATGTCCTTTGCCGTCAGCTCCGTGATCTCCAGCAGGCGCTGCGCCGATTCCAGCAGCGTCCGGCTGTGCGTCAGGCCGCAGTTCAGATAGAGCTCGCCCAGCAGCGCGTCGCCCTCCAGCAGAGCGACGGACGCCGCCTTTGCCGAGGTCTCAAATGCCAGAATTCGCATCCAGCCCGCCTCCTTCGATGATGATCGTGCGCTGCTCGTCCGAATCGCGGCCGATGCGCACCGAGATCGCGCCCTGCATGGCGTCCGCGACGTTTTCGCTCCACTCCACCGCGCACACGCCGCCGCGCTGCAAGTAATCCTCCCAGCCGATGTCAAACAGCTCGTCACTCGAGCCGAGCCGGTACATGTCAAAATGGAACAGCGGCAGACGGCCGCCCGTATATTCGTTGACGATGGTATAGGTCGGGCTGGTCACACGCATCGGGATCCCGAGTCCGCGCGCAAGTCCGCGGGTGAACGCCGTTTTTCCCGCGCCGAGATCGCCCGTAAAGGCGATGATCTCGCCGCCGTGCAGCGTTTTGGCCAGCCTTTCGCCCAGCGCCTCGGTCTCGTCGGCGCTGTGGGTCACAAACCGCATCGTTCTCACGTTCCTTTCTCTCCGGCTGCATTTCGCAGCTGCTTTTGTTTATTTTACCATATCCGCGCGTTTTTTGCAAAACATACTTTTGGGTTTACAGAATGCCGGATCGATGATAGAATAAGAAGAACGAAATCGGGAGGTGACGGCATGCGAAAATTTGGGGCAAAACTGCTGGAGGTCCTGCGCAAGGGGGATATGGTCCTGCTGGCGCTGTGCGTGCTGACCTCCGTGTTCGGCATCGTGATGGTCGCGGCCTCCACGGCCTATGACGGCAGCAGCCGCTACGTTATCATCCAGACGGGCGCGCTGATCACGGGCATTCTGCTGTATCTGGCGCTCACCGCCTTCGACATCGACATCCTCGCCGGGCAGCGGACGCTGCTGTTCCTGTTCAATACCGCCTTTCTGGCCATGCTGCTCGTCTGGGGCGTTGAGGGCACGTCCGGTAATAAAAGCTGGCTGCACTTTCCCTTCCTGCCGTTCAACATTCAGCCCGCCGAGGTCTGCAAGATCACCTATATCATCATTCTGGCCAAGACCATGAGTCTGAACCGCAACCGCATCTCCTCGCTGCGCTCCGTCGGCACGCTCACGTTCCACATGCTCTGGATCGTCGCCCTGATCGTCGTCATTTCTCACGATACCGGCGTTGCGCTGATCTTCATGTTCCTGTTTGTCGTCATGGCCTATGTCGGCGGCGTGAGCGGCTGGTGGTTCCTCGGCGGCGCAGGCGCCGTCGCGGCCGTCTCCCCCTATCTCTGGAAATACTTTATCCGCGACGACCAGAAGCAGCGCATCCTTGCCCTGATCGACCCGTCCATAGACCCGGACGGCCTCGGCGTGCTGTGGCAGACGAACAAAAGCCTTGAGGCCCTGCGCAACGGCGGGCTGACGGGGCAGGGTCTGTTCCACGGCGACCTGACGAGCATCGGCTACCTGCCCGCCCAGCACACGGACTCCATCTTCTCGTCCATTGGCGAGCAGCTTGGCATGCTCGGCTGCCTTGCCGCCCTGCTCCTGCTGCTGGCCATCGTGCTGCGCTGCATCCAGGTCGGCATGAAGTCTCCGGATTACATGAACCGCCTCATCTGCATCGGCATCGCCTCGATGCTGCTGTTCCAGATCCTCATCAACGTCGGCGTCTGCCTCGGCCTGTTCCCGGTCGTCGGCCTGGCTCTGCCGTTTCTGAGCTACGGCGGCAGCTCCATCCTGACGTCATTCCTCGCCATGGGCATCGTCTCCGGCATCAAAATGCGCCCTGCGCCCGATATGAGCGCACACTATATCCGACCCTATTGACGCGTATTTTCAGGCAGCACCGTGTTTGGCGGTGCTGCTTTTTTCTTTGCCGTCGCGCTCTTTATATGGAACACCGAAATTATACGAGACACAGAAAGTGCATCCGTTGCCGGATGCACTTCGTAATCGGACCGTACCCGCTCCCTTGTTTTAATGCCGCCCGCGATGTTCCAGTAAGGGCATACCACTGCATAGAGATTGCTCATTCCCGGTCTGCGGCCCAATGTCAGATTCCCAGCTGATGCAGTGCAGACCACCACCATCGGCAGCAATACTCGGCACCATCACCGGCACCACTGGTCGGGAAAAGACGTGCTTCGCCGCAGCAACAGCCTCGGTGTCCCGTGTCGAACCGAATACCGGCAGGAAGACCGCCTGTTTCGTCTCCAGATAGTTCAGATAGCATCCCGCTGCGCTATGACCGGGAGCGGAGAAAAATGGGAAATCCAAAACATCCAGCCCGTGATACCGCAGTGCCGCGTACACAGTCTTCTCAAAGCCACGAGGCGATAATGGCCGGTTAGATACTACTGTATGGTCATCGAGGAACCGTGCCATGCCGTCTGCATGGCCGGTCATGTCGCTCCGCAGGGACGGGATGATGAGCACCTCTGCCTCCAGCAGTGCTGACAATTTCTGTACCAGTTTTTTCCGTTCGCAATCAGGATTTTCTGCAAAAATGCGGTCACTGACGAGGGCGCGCCCGCCGGATGGAGAAAGCACTACATTGCCGCCGTCCAGGTTGATGGCAGAATATATCAGATCCGGTGTCAGCTGCAACGCCATATCGCGTCGTAAATCTGTCCTCAACTCCGGAGCACCTGCCAAATAGGATGGCTCATATCGGAACGAGAGCATCCGCCCGGAGCGTGTCCGCACAGGCATAAAATCCCGCACCCAGACGTCCTTTGTCCCGTCCAGCAGAGCATAGGGGACATTGTGATCTTCCAGTGCCGTAAAGAGTGCTTCTGCATCTGTTGGGTAAAGCACAGGCAGCCGGGCAGAGAAATATGTCATTCAAACAGACTCTTCCAGTATTCACCGACTAGTTTGCGGCTAATTTCCGCCTTCTGTTCCTCTGTAGCGATCTGATCGTCGGAATAAACAGCATCAATATACGCTTTTAAAAGTTCTATTTTTTGTGGCAAGGATCGTTTTTCTCCTGTTTCGGTCACAAAGCGCTGATTGATATCCCGTGCAATAGCAAGTCTCTCATCTTTATAATTGCCAGAGCTGATTCCGATTCGTTTCGTATATACGACCATATCTGTGGGATTTGATTCTTTTACAAGAATATTCCTAGCATCTCTCAGATTATGCGGAATCATACTACTCAACTGTGCCTGTGTTTTGAAAGCACCGTTTACCAACGTATACTTCAGTAAGTAGGAAAGATAGTATTCTCCACACGACAAACAGATATCTACGCCACTACGCTGATCATCCGTATTATGATGAAAATAAAGAACTCCATACTGACTCTGACATTCATTTCTGTGAACAGAAGCATCTGTGAATCCGGTGCCAGCATTGAAATAATACGCCTCAACCCACAGTGGCTTGACCATAACATCTCCAACTTTAATTATATAATCCGTCAGCAGTTCTTTGCCAATCTCCTGCAGAAGCTTCACCTGAGTCTCTTTAACACTTGTACATTCCAGTTGTTTAATCAAATTGTTCATTATAGTTACTCCTTATAAAATATGGTTCTAATTATTTGTTATTTATAGTATAGTTCATATTACTGCAAAAAGCAAGTCTTTTCACCAGTTCAACCGCCGATTTCGCCAGTGGATACGGTCTGCGGCATACCGGCGATACCACCTTGCAGCCTCTCTGTCACGCCTTTCTTCCTCAGCCAGCCTGGCCAGACACAGCATGGCCGCGTCGCTGCCGGAGTTTGCGGCACGCTGGTACCACATGGCGGCCTGCACGCGGTCACATTCCACGCCCCGTCCATAGTATAACCGATGCCCTAAGCGCAGCATGCCGATGGCATCTCCCCCGGCTGCCGAGTCAAAGTCAGACGCAAAGCTGTCTTCCCGCTCCCGCATATCCATCAGACAGTCTGCCGCAGCAGCATACGAAGCACATGTGAAGTACAGCTGAAGTCTGGCGTTTTCATCCTCACCTACAGGATCATAAGCGTTCATCACATCGGACGTCACGTTGTTTTCGGCCCGCTTATACCAGCGGATGGCTTGCCGGTAACTGCGTTTCGTTCCGCAGCCGTACTCATAGCACCATCCAGCCGCAAATTGTGCCTCCGTGAAGCCATGGGATGCCGAACGCTTGAGCAGATCAAGCGCCTTCGTCATGGCAGCTGATGTGCCGCTGCGGATATATTTCAGCGCCTGTGAAAACTGAGCATCTGCATTTTGCCGTTGGCCGACGACCTCCCACAGCTCCGCGTACACAAAGAAAGCCGGTGAAAATACAATATTCATGATTCATTCCTCCTGAAAATTTGATCTGCAGAAAGTATAGCACGTCCATAATTAAGACCTAAATTTTAATATTAATTCCGCATTAAATTTCTTTATATTTCTCATAAAAATCTTTCACTTTTCATTAGTAATACAAATTGACTAACTGCTGTAAATTATTGATATAACTTAGGTCTTAATTAAAAAGGTGCTATACTGGCGGCAAATTCAAAAAAGGAGAAATTATCATGAGTGCATTTGACAAGGTCATCGGTTATCGAGCCACGAAACAGGAGCTGCTGCAGATTTGCGACATGCTCCGTGATCGGACGATCTATGAGGAAATGGGCGCCCGCATGCCGCACGGGCTGCTATTGTATGGCGAGCCGGGTCTGGGCAAGACCCTTTTAGCAAAGTGCTTTCTTGCAGAAAGCGGGTTAAACACCATCACGGTACGCCGCGACAAAGGTGGCGATGCCTTTATCGACAGCATTACGCAGGCCTTTGCCAAAGCGAAGGCTGAAGCGCCGGCCATTGTTTTTCTGGATGATATGGACAAGTTTGCCAACGAGGATAGCTCGCGCTGTGATGCACCGGAGTATGTCGCCGTGCAGGCAGGGATCGACACGGTCAAGGATGATGCCGTATTTGTAATCGCGACCGCAAATGACATTCGGAAGCTGCCGGATTCGCTGCGGCGCTCCGGGCGTTTTGACCGAAAGATCGGTCTCTGTGCGCCAACGGCGTCGGATGCAGAGGAGATCATTGCTTATTACCTCAACGGAAAAAAGGTTTCTGGCAGCGTCGACCTGAATGATCTGGCGAAAATGATCAGCTATCATTCCTGCGCTGAGTTGGAAACGATCCTGAATGAAGCAGCAGTTCACGCGGCCTTCGCCCGAAAAGCCAGTATTGAGATGGAGGACCTGGTAAGTACGGTTCTGAAGCAGCAATACGGCGCGCAGGAGGATATTTCCGGCATACCTGCAGAAGTTATGGAAAAGGTAGCGCTGCATGAAGCGGGGCATCTGGTCCTCTGCGAGCTCCTGTGCCCCGGCAGTGTCGGCTTTACATCTTTGCTTCCCTCTGAAGAAAATCACTGCGGCGGCTTTGTCCATATCTGCAAAGCCATTCCGGATTCGTGTATTGCAGTCATTGCATTGGGCGGCAAAGCAGCTGTGGAGATGCGGTATGCCGGTCAGATTGCCGATGGCTGCGCCAGCGATATCAAACGCGCAGTCAACAGCATCCGTGAGGCAGCCGCCGCAGAAGGAGCACTGGGCTTTTCACTGCTTGATGTGGAAAGCCGATCTTCTCCCCCTATGTCCGAAGGTCTGAATGCGCGCAGCGAGGCGGCCGTACAGCTGGAGCTGGAGCAGTGTTACTGCAAAGCAAAGAGCATTCTCACCCAAAACAACATTTTCCTGAAAGCAGTCGCTGAAGCGCTGGTCGCAAAGAAGACCCTGCTATATTCCGACATTCATGTCATCCGAAGCACCACCGTCAAAAGCGATCAGCCAATGATTTCCAACACGGTCTCCCAATATCGCGGAGCAGAATGCGCAGAGCAGCTGCCCGAGGCGGAGTCGACCGAGGCGATCAGGCAGCGGCTCATACAGCGGTTGGAAGAGCGCCGAAAAACACAATGGTCCTGATTTGCCGCATCGTCCGGTGCCGCTTTTTGCATAATCTGGAGAAATCGGTGTATCCTACCCGCGATGACTTTTTTAGGAGGGAACACCATGAAACGAACGCTGCTTCTTCTGCTGGCGCTTCTGTGCATGCTCCCGGCCGCGCACGCGGCCGGGCCGGAGACGCTTTACCCCATCGCCTACTGCTTCCGCGAGACGGATTTTCGCGCGGACACGCTCTCGGACCTGAACGGCATCTTCGTCACGTCCGTACCGGAGGCCGACGTGGCGACGGTCTGCCTCGGTGAGCGCGTCATCCGTGCAGGCGACGTGCTGCCCGTGTCCGTGCTGGGCGAGCTGGAGCTTCTGCCGGTCAGCACCGGCGGGCAGGAGGCCGCTCTGTGCTACTGCCCCATCCGCGGCACGGCGCTCGGCGAACCGGCGCAGGTCACGATCCGCATCCGCTCGGCCAAGGATGCCGCGCCGAAGGCCGACGACGCGGAATTGGAGACGTACAAAAACATTCCGAACGACGGCCGGCTCACCGGCTCCGACCCGGAGGACACAAACCTGACCTTTCAGCTCGCCGAGGAGCCGAAGCGCGGCAAGGTCGAGCTGCAGGAAAACGGCAGCTTCGTCTACACCCCCGCCAAGAATAAGGTCGGCGAGGACAGCTTCACCTTTACGGTCACGGATGCCGCCGGAAACGTCTCCCACCCTGCAACGGTCCGTATCACGGTCAAAAAGCCGTCGGAATGCCGCGCCTTTGCCGATCTCACGGGCAGTCTGGATCAGTTTGAAGCCATGTGGACGGCCGCGGCCGGGCTGACCGGCGGCCGCAGCATCGGGGGCACGCTGTGCTATCTGCCGCAGGAGACGGTCTCGCGTGCGGAATTCCTCGTGATGGCCATGGAGCTGCTCGATGTCCCCGTGGACGACACGCTCCGGGTCTCCGGCTTTGCGGATGCCGACGACGCGCCCGCGTGGCTCCAGCCCTATCTCGCCTCAGCCATGCGCCGCGGCATCGTCAACGGCATGGTCTCCGAGCGGGGCCTCGTCTTCCGCCCGAATGAGCCGGTCACGGCCGGGCAGGCCGCCGTCATGCTGCAGAACATGCTGGAGCTCCCCGTCTCCGCAGCCGTCTCCCAGACGGACGCGCCGTATTGGGCCGCCTCGTCCATGCAGGCGCTGCAGGAAGCGGGGATCCCGCTGGCTGCTGCGGACACGAGCGTCAGTCGCATCGAAGCGGCGCGCATGCTCTACCGCGTCAGCCGTCTGCCGAAATAACGCGCCTTGCCCGCCTTCGAAAAGAGGCGGGCAGTTTTTTGCAAAAAAGTTCTGTACTTTTTCACATTTCGTGCTACCATAGGAACCGAAAACAAGGGCAGCACCGTACAATTCAGCAAGAGCCTTCGGCGAAAAAGGTCCGCCGAAGGGGAATGATGCGGTATTGCCCGATATCGAGGTGATCCCATGTCCATTCGAGAAGCCGTCCCTGCCGACGTTCCCGCCATGCTCGCCATCTACGCGGAATACGTTACGCAGACGGCCGTCAGCTTTGAATATGAAGTCCCGTCCGAGGCGGAATTTACCCGCCGCCTGACGGAGCACACCGCCGTCTATCCCTGGCTCGTCTGGGAGGAGGACGGCCGCGTGCTCGGCTACTGCTACGCCGGGCGCGCCTTTGAGCGCGCTGCCTATGCGTGGAATGCCGAAATCTCCTGCTATCTCGCCCACGAGGCGCAGCACCGCGGCATCGGGCGGCAGCTCTATGCCCGCATAGAGGAGCTGCTGCGCAGGCAGGGCTGCCGGAAGGTCTTCGCCATCGTCACATCCGCAAACGAGCTGTCCCTCGCTTTCCACCGCGCCATCGGCTACCGCGATGCCGCCTGCTTCCGGCAGGTCGGCTATAAATTCGGCCGGTGGTACGATGTGACCTGGCTGGAAAAGTCCCTGTGCCCGCCGGGCGAACCGTCCGAATTTCCGATCTCATGGAAGGAGGTCCTGTGACCATGCTGCAGGATATCGCACCCCATACATATCACGTTGAATTCACACCGGCAGAGCCGCAGCCCGCGGACCTGCTGCTCATCTACGGCCCACAGGGCGTGCTGAGCGCCGCGGATGCCCTGCGCCTGCCGAGGCGTGCCGATTTCCCGGACATCGCTGTCCATTTTGCCTTCCGTCTCGACGACCGCGCCGTATTTCTGGCGCGGGAGCCGGTCGAAGCCCCGGAGGGCTGGCGCTATGTTCCCTCCGTCACCTACCGCGACGCCGAGCCGCGCGAAACGGCCTTTGCCTGCGCCGTCGGCGAGAGCCTGCAGCGCTGGTATGCCGCAAACCGCTTCTGCGGCCGCTGCGGCGCACTCATGACGGAAAACCCGGCCGAACGCGCCATGACCTGCCCGGTCTGCCATAAGAACGTCTACCCGCGCATCAACCCCGCCGTCATCGTCGCCGTGCTGGATCACGGCCGCCTGCTCATGACAAAATACGCCAACCGCCCCCTCATCCGCCGCTACGCCCTGATCGCAGGCTTCTGCGAGATCGGCGAATCGTTCGAGGACACCGTCCGCCGCGAGGTCATGGAGGAGGTCGGCCTGCGCGTCAAAAATCTGCGGTTCTACAAATCGCAGCCGTGGGTCCTGACGGACAGCCTGCTGCTCGGCTTCTTCTGCGACGTCGACGGCGACCCGACGCCCGTCCTGCGCGACGGCGAGCTTGCGCTGGCCGAGTGGCATACGCCGGAGGACGTCCCTGCGGACTACTCCCGCATCAGCCTGACCGGCGAGATGATCGACCGCTTCCGCGAGGGCCGCATTCCGAAATAAAGCCTTGGGGCTGCCTCCCGGTGAGACAGCCCCAAAATATTTTTCACGGCGACTTGACATTCCGAAAATCCGTGCTATACTAAGCAACAGATTAGAAAATAAAACTTCGCTTAGGAGGCGCGCCCATGACACAGCGTGAACGCCAGATCCTGCAGTGGATCGAGGCCGACCCCATGATCTCGCAGGAAGCCCTTGCGGAACGCGCGGGCATCACCCGCTCCTCTGTCGCAGTCCATATCTCCAACCTGATGAAAAAAGGCTACATCGCCGGGAAGGGCTATGTGCTCCGCTCCGGCACCTATGCCGCCGTCGTCGGCGGTGTGAACGTCGACATCGGCGGCCAGTCCTATGCGCCGCTCGTCGCGCGGGATTCCAACCCCGGCCGCGTGCGCATCAGCCTCGGCGGCGTCGGACGAAATATTGCCCACAACATGAGCCTGCTTGGCGTGGATGTCCGCCTGCTGACCGCCTTCGGTGACGACCTGCATGCACAGCGCGTTGCGGCCTCCTGCGGCGAACTCGGCATCGACATCAGCCACGCGCTGCAGGTGCCCGGCGGCACGACGTCCACCTACCTTTTCCTGAACGACGTCGACGGCGATATGGCGCTTGGCCTTTCCGACATGGATATCTGCGAGCGCATCACCCCCGCCTATCTCGCATCCAACCTGTCCCTGCTGAACAACGCGCAGGTCATCGTCGCCGATACGAACATTCCGGCAGAGTCCCTGCAGTACCTTGTCACGCACTGTACCCCCCCTGTGTTCGTCGATCCCGTCTCCACGGCGAAGGCGCGCAAGGTCCAGCCCGTGCTCGGCAGGGTCCACACGCTCAAGCCGAACCGCATCGAAGCCGAGCTTCTCTCCGGCGTGCAGATCACGGACGAAGCCAGCCTGCGTCTTGCGGCTTCCAGACTGCTCGAGACCGGCCTGCACCGCGTGTTCATCTCCCTTGGCACGCAGGGCGTGTTCGCCGCCGACCAGAAGGAAATGCTGATGCAGCCCTGCATCCCCGCGCAGATGCGCAACGCCACCGGTGCCGGCGATGCCTTCATGGCTGCGCTCGCCTGGGCCTATCTCGAGGGCACGGCGCTGGCCGAAACGGCACGCGCCGCTGAGGCAGCCGCCGCTATCGCCGTCGAGGGCGAAGAAACCATCAACCCTGCCATGTCTGCCGACGCAGTCCGCAGCCGCATGGCCGCAAAATAAATTTGTAAGTTTTTCATTTCTTGATACAGGAGGATCTTTATCATGCAGCTCAACAAGTTTCTTGACGTAAAGCCCGAGGTCGCCGAGGCCATTGCCGCCGGTAAGCCCGTCGTCGCTCTGGAATCCACCATCATCTCCCACGGCATGCCCTATCCGCAGAATGTGCAGACCGCTCTGGAGGTCGAGCGCATCATCCGCGAGAACGGCGCCGTCCCCGCTACCATCGCCATCATCGGCGGCCGCCTGAAGGCCGGTCTGACCGCAGAGGAGATCGAGTACTTCGGCAAGAAGGGCACCGCCATCGCCAAGGCCTCCCGCCGCGATCTGGCTGTCCTGTGCGCCCGCGGCGAAGACGGTGCAACGACCGTCACCACCACGATGATCATCGCCCACATGGCCGGCATCAAGGTGTTCGCCACCGGCGGCATCGGCGGCGTGCATCGCGGTGCCGAGACGACCATGGACATCTCCGCCGATCTGGAAGAGCTGGCCTCCACGCCCGTTATGGTCGTCTGCGCCGGTGCAAAGTCCATTCTCGACCTTGGCCTGACGCTTGAGTACCTCGAGACCCACGGCGTGCCCGTCATCGGCTATGGCACGAAGGAGCTGCCCGCCTTCTACACCCGCAAGTCCGGCTTCTCCGTCGACTATGAGATCGACACGCCGGAAGAGCTGGCCAAGGCCTTCAAGACCCAGCACGAGCTCGGCCTGCGCGGCGGCATGCTCGTGACGAACCCGATCCCCGAGGAATATTCCATGGATCCGGATGTCATCAACAAGGCCATCGACGAGGCCATCGAGGAAGCCAAGGCAGCCGGTATCCACGGCAAGGCCACGACGCCGTTCCTGCTGGCGAAGGTCAAGGACCTGACCGGCGGCAACAGCCTCGCCTCCAACATCCAGCTCGTCTACAACAACGCACGCCTGGCCGCGAAGACCGCCGCTGCCTACTGCGCGCTGTAAGCGAAGCAAGACCTTTTTCCCCGGGCGCAAATGCGTCCGGGGATTTTTGCAAAATCGATTGCTTTTTTTCGGCCGTTCCGGTATAATGATAGCCGATTTTCCACACAAAGGAGCCACGAACTTGACGCCACTGTTTCTGCATGGGGCCGCCTCCGCCGATATGACCGGCTGGAGCGCCGTTCTCTCCGCCCTGCTGGACGGCCTGAAGGACGGCCTGCTGAGCATCCCCATTTTATTTCTCGCCTATCTCCTCATGGAGCTGCTCGAGCGCAGCAGCCGTCTGAACGAAGGCCTGCTGCGCCGCTATTCCCGCCGGGCCGGTCCCGCGCTGGGCGGCCTGCTCGGCATTGTGCCGCAGTGCGGTATTTCGGGCGCGGCAGCAACACTGTTTTCCACCGGCACCATTACCGTCGGTACCATGCTGGCTGTATTCTTCGCCACATCGGACGAGATGCTGCCCATCCTTCTCTCCTCCCTGACGGAGAGCTCCGGGATTACATGGAAGGCCATCGTTCTCATCACGCTCTCGAAGGCCGCGCTTGGCATCCTGCTCGGCTATCTGGCGGATCTGCTGTTCGGCCGTTGGTTCCGCGCGCAGAAGAGCATCCACAGCTTCTGCGAACGCGAGCACTGCGACTGCGACGAAGAAGAGGGCAGCGTGTTCCTCGCCGCCCTGCGCCATACGCTGAAGATCGCCGTCATGCTCATCGCGGTGAACTTCGCGCTGAATCTGCTGTTCCATTATATCGGCGTGGAACGCCTGTCCGGCACGGTGCTGAACCGCCCCGTCCTTGGAGAGCTCATCCTCGCTCTGTTCGGCCTCATCCCGAACTGCTCCGTTTCCGTCGTCGTGACGGAGTCCTACCTGAGCGGCGTGCTCGGCCTTGGCGGCCTGTTCGCCGGTCTGCTGTCCAATGCCGGGATCGGCCTGCTCGTGCTGCTGCGCACGAACCGGAACTGGAAGGAAAACGCCGCCGTCGTCGCCATCCTCTATGGCTTCAGCGTGCTGGCGGGCATCGCCGTCACGCTGCTGGCCGGCTGAAAAAAACCGAGGGAGACTGTGCAGACGCACAGTCTCCCATTTTTACACGTTTATTCATAGATGCAGCTTCGGGCGCAGGCGGACGTGATAATAGATCTCCAGCCGCGCGATAAGCACGTCATAGATCACGAACGTCACGTTGGCCAGCACAAGGAGCACGGCCAGCATGGCCTTCCCCATGCCCGCAAAGTCCTCCATGACAGCTGTCAGATGGAAGACATAGAGCATCAGGCCATAGGCCGCAAAGACCGCCGCATTGACATACACGAGCTTGACCGCCCACGCAGCCGCGCGCACGCGCAGCCTGCCGATGAGCTTTCGCAGCATGGGATAGTAGCCGAAGAACACGAACAGTACGGCCGCTTCCTTCTCCGGCGCCAGCAGCGCGGCCAGAGCGGCCACGGCGGCGTACCACAGCAGGCCCCATTTCCAGCCGCACTCGCAGTAGACCGGGATGAGCACGAGCGAGGCCAGCACCGGGCAGGCGATGGAGGCAAACGGCACGGTCCCGCCGAGGAACATCAGCGCGACCGCCAACGCGGCAAGCACACCGCACAGGGCCATCCGAGCCGCCGCGCCGCGCTTACGCATGGTGCTCTCCGCATGCGTTGTCCTTCAGCAGACGGTATTTGATCTCCCAGAGCTTCTGAGAGAGGTCCACATAGTAGGTATGCGGGTTGTCAAATCGCTTGACCTCGTCCCAAAGTGTGTCGACCTGCTCGCGGCAGTAGGAGCGAATTTCGTTGAGCGTCGGAAGCTGGTAGACGAGCTCGCCGTTCCGGAACACAGGGACCTGCAGCTCGCGGGCATGGAAGTTATAGACCTTTTTGCGCTTCCAAGTCGCCTCCGGGTCGAAAATTTCCAGATCCTCGCCGTCGTTCACGGTCTCGTCGTGCAGGCAGAGATAGTCCGCAATGGCCTTGCCCGTGTCCGCGCCGTAGAAGCGGTAGAGCTTTTTGAAATGCGGATTCGTGATCTTGCCGACGTTCTCGGAGATCTTGATCTTCGGCTCGATCGTCCCGTCCGGACGCTCGACAGCCACGAGCTTATATACGCCGCCGAACACCGGCTCGCTCTTGGCCGTGATGAGGCGCTCACCGACGCCGAACATGTCGATCTGTGCGCCCTGCCGCAGCAGGTCCTGAATGAGGTATTCATCCAGCGAATTCGACACGGAGATCTCGCACTCCGGCCAGCCGGCCTCGTCGAGCATTTTGCGGGCCTTCTTCGTCAGGTACGTCATGTCGCCGGAGTCGAGGCGGATGCCGCACTTGCGGATGCCGAGTGGGCGCAGCACCTCGTTGAACGCGCGGATGGCGTTCGGCACACCGCTCTTGAGCGTGTTGTAGGTGTCGACGAGCAGAACGGCATTCGTCGGGTACAGCTCGCAGTAGCGCTTGAAGGCCTCATATTCGCTGTCGAACATCTGCACCCACGAATGGGCCATCGTGCCGCCCGCGAATACGCCGTAGAGCTGATCGGAGATCGTGCAGGCCGTGCCGTCGCAGCCGCCGATGTAGGCAGCGCGCGCGCCGAGGATGGCAGCCTGCGCGCCCTGCGCCCGGCGGGAGCCGAACTCCAGCACGCGGCGGCCCTCCGCCGCGCGGACAACGCGGTTGGCCTTCGTGGCAATGAGGCTCTGGTGGTTCAGCGCAAGCAAAATATACGTTTCAACGAGCTGCGCCTCGATGGCCGGGGCGCGGACCGTCAGGATCGGCTCGCGCGGGAAGACCGGCGTGCCCTCCGGCACGGCGTAGATATCGCCCGTGAAGTGAAAATCCTCCAGATAGTGCAGGAAGCCCTCGTCAAAGATGCCGCGGCCGCGGAGATAGGCGAGGTCGTCCTCAGAAAAATGCAGATCGCGGATATACTCGACCACCTGCTCCAGACCTGCCGCAATGGCAAAGCCGCCGCCGTCCGGAACATTGCGGAAGAAGACGTCAAAATAGCAGATCTGATCCGCCTTCCCGTCCACAAAGTAGCCGTTGCCCATGGTCAGCTCGTAAAAATCGCAGAGCATGGTCAGATTGAGTTTTTCATTCGTTTTCATACTGCACCTCTCATGCATATGTTATTACCCAGATTATAGCCCGGAATCATCAAAATGGCAATCTTTATTTTTGTTTTGCATTGACCTGACCCTGCAAATTTGGTACTATACTATGTGAGAAATCAGGCTGGCACCGCACAATTCCGCAAGAGCATTCGGCAAAAAATATCCGGCGAAGGCCGAAGGTGCAAGGATGCGGTGCTGCCTCTGGTCCATTTGGAGGATTATGACAATGGCAATTGAAATTGGACTGCAGGGCCACAGCGAGACGCTCGTCGAGCAGGAGGACACTGCAAAGTCCGTCGGCTCCGGCGATCTGCTCGTCTATGCAACGCCTTGCATGGCCGCCCTGATGGAGGGTGCGGCCTGCGAGAGCATCGCGCCGTATCTGGCCGAGGGCGAGACGTCCGTCGGCGTTTCCCTGCAGCTTTTCCACACAGCCGCCACGCCCGTCGGCATGGAAGTCCGCGCAGAATCCGTCGTCACGGCGGTCGACGGCAAAAAGATCACCTTCACCGTCACAGCCTACGACGAGGCGGGCGAGATCGGCCATGCACAGCACGAGCGCGTGATCGTCAAGGCCGAGCGTTTTCTGGAAAAGACCTATGACAAGCTCTGAGCAGGAGGACAGCATGCAGAAAAAATATCTGGAGGCGGGCGAGATCGTCAGCACCCACGGCGTGCAGGGAGAGGTCAAGATCCTGCCGTGGGCGGACGGCCCCGAATTCCTGCTGCAATTTGATACGTTCTATCTGGACGGCCGCCCCTATGCCGTCCGCTCCGCCCGTGTGCACAAGACGTGCGTGCTGGCAAGCCTTGAGGGCATCGACACGCCGGAGCAGGGCATGGCTCTGCGCGGCAAGCGCGTCTGCATCGACCGCGACGAGGCAAAGCTGCCGGAGGGCAGCGTTTTCATTGCCGATCTCATTGGATGCCGCGCGCTGGACGAGGACGGCGCAGAACTTGGCCGCATTGAGGACGTGCTGACCATGCCGTCGAGCGACGTCTATGTCATCGCGGGTGAGAAGCGCTACATGGTCCCGGCCGTCAGGGAATTCGTCCGCGAAATTCGCGTTGACGAGGGCTATGTGCGCCTGCACCTGATCGAAGGAATGGCAATCGATGAGAATTGATATCATGACGCTCTTCCCGGACACCGTCGGCGACGTGCTGAGCGAGTCTATCCTCGGCCGCGCGCAGGAGCGCGGCATTCTCCGCATCGAAACGCACCAGATCCGGGATTACACTGCGAACCGGCAGAATCAGGTGGACGACTACCCCTACGGCGGCGGCCACGGCGCCGTGCTGCAGGCAGATCCGCTCTACCGCTGCTGGTGCCATGTCTGCGATGAGGCAGGTGCGCCCGTCCACACGATCTACCTCTCCCCCGCCGGGCATGTGTTTGACCAGAGCGACGCCCGCCGTCTGGCAAAAATGGACAATCTTGTTTTTGTCTGCGGGCATTACGAAGGCATCGACCAGCGCTTCATCGACGAGTGCGTCAACGAGGAGCTTTCCATCGGCGATTTCGTCGTCACCGGCGGTGAGATCCCGGCCATGGCCATTACGGACGCCGTCTGCCGCCTTGTGCCGGGCGTGTTGTCCGATGCGGCCTGCTTTGAGGACGAGAGCCACTGGGCGGGCACATTGGAGTATCCCCAATACAGCCGCCCCGCCGAGTGGCACGGCCTGCGCGTGCCGGATATTTTGCTCTCCGGCGACCACGCCAAGGTCGCACGCTGGCGCAGGAAGCAGTCCATCCTCCGCACGCGGGAGCGCCGTCCCGACCTGTATGCCGCCCTGCGGCTCGACAGCAAGGAGGACAAAAAAATTCTGAGGGAGATCGCAGATGAAGACGAAGATCGAGCAGCTGCGCAGCTGGATCGCAGAGAGTAAGCGCATGGTGTTTTTCGGCGGCGCAGGCGTCAGCACGGAAAGCGGCATTCCCGATTTTCGCAGCGTGGACGGCCTGTACCACCAGAAATTCGACTACCCGCCCGAGACGATCATCAGCCACAGCTTCTTTCTGAATAATCCGGAGTATTTTTACCGGTTCTACCGTGAAAAAATGCTTCCGCTTGGCTTTGAGCCGAACGTCACGCACCGCGTGCTCGCCCGGCTGGAGCAGGAGGGCCATCTGGCCGCCGTCGTCACGCAGAACATCGACGGTCTGCACCAGAAGGCCGGGAGCAAGCGCGTCTATGAGCTGCACGGCAGCGTTCTGCGCAATTACTGCATGAAATGCGGCAAATTCTATCCCGGTGAATTCGTCCGCGATGCAAAGGGCATCCCCCGCTGCACCTGCGGCGGCATCGTGAAGCCCGACGTCGTGCTCTATGAGGAGGCGCTCGACGAGAAAACGCTGGCCGGGGCCATTTCCGCCATCCGGCAGGCCGATATGCTGCTCGTCGGCGGGACAAGCCTCACCGTCTATCCGGCCGCAGGCCTGCTCGGCTACTACCGCGGTGACCGTCTTGCCCTCATCAACCGCGACGAGACACCCTATGACGACATGGCCGGGCTTGTGCTGCACGCCTCGCTCGGCGACGTGTTCTCGCAGCTGTAAGGAGGGCAAGCATGGAAGAAACCTGCGTTCTCCGTCCCATTGCGCATGTGCACAGCGAATTCCCCGGGAAATTCGGCATCCCGCGCCAGAGCGGCGTCGTGCCGGAGCTGCGCTCGGAGCTGATCTTCACGCCGGAATTCCGCAATCCGGACGCCCTGCGCGGCATCGAGGGCTTTGACCGCCTGTGGCTCATCTGGGAGTTTTCCGCCAACCGCCGCGCCTCGTGGTCGCCAACGGTCCGCCCGCCGCGCCTTGGCGGCAATACGCGCCTCGGCGTGTTCGCCACGCGCTCGCCGTTCCGGCCGAACCCGCTCGGCATGTCCTGCGTCGTCCTGACCGGCGTCCGGCAGGATGCAAAGCTCGGGCCTGTTCTGTGCCTGTCGGGGGCCGATCTCATGGACGGCACGCCCGTGTTCGACATCAAGCCGTATCTTCCCTATTCTGACTGCTTTCCCGATGCCCGCGCGGGCTTCACGGCCCTTGCGCCCGACCTGCTGCTGGACGTCGATTTCCCGCCGGAGCTGCTCGCACACATCCCCGAGGCGCACCGCAGCGCCCTGCTCGGCGTGCTGTCGCACGATCCCCGGCCGTCCTATCAGGACGATCCCGCGCGCCGCTACGGCATGGGCTTCGCGGGCTTTGACATTCATTTTACCGTCTCCGAGGGCCGGCTGACCGTGGTCGACGTCGTGCCGATGGAGCCGTCTGAGAAAGGATCCGCAAGCCAATGATTCGAATCATGTTCGTCTGCACCGGAAATATCTGCCGCAGCCCCATGGCCGAGCTGGTCATGAAGCAGCTCGTGCGCAAGGAGGGGCTTGACTGGGTCATCTCGTCCGCCGCCAACACCGGCGACGAGGTTGGAAACCCCGTCTATCCGCCCGTCCGCGCCCTGCTTGAGGCCCGCGGCATCTCCTGCAAGGGGAAATACTCCGTGCAGCTCCGCCGCGAGGATTACCCGAACTACGACTATTTCATCGGCATGGACGCACGCAACCGCCGCGATATGCTGCGCATCTTCGGCGGCGACCCCGAAAATAAGGTCCATCTGCTGCTGGATTACACGGATCATCCGCATGAGATCGCCGATCCGTGGTACACGCGCGACTTCCGCAAGGCCGAGGCCGAGATCAACGAGGGCTGCGCCGCCCTGCTTCACACGCTTCGTGCGCAGGAAACCGCCTAATCGAAAAATATCGGGCCGGGGGCATTGTGAAGTGCTCCCGGCCCGATGTTTGTCAGTCTCCCATGCACAGGCCAAGCTCCCGCGCCGCATGGACGAGCTCGCCGTCCACCGGGACGGTCTTCAGACGCCCGGCAACCTCCTTGAGCGGCACCGGCACGATGTGGTCGTTCTGCACGGCAACCATGTTGCCGAACTTTCCCTCGCGGATGAGCTCCGCCGCCGCCACGCCGAGGCGCGTGCACAGCAGGCGGTCTGCCGCACAGGGCGCGCCGCCGCGCTGGAAGTGGCCGGGGATCGTCACGCGGATCTCCTGACTTGTGATCTTCTGCAGCTCATCTGCCAGGCGGTAGGAAATGGACGGATACGGCATGGCCGCCCGGGCGGCCTTGAAGTCCTTCTTGCTCATGGCAGCCTCCTCGCGGCTGATGGCGCCCTCCGCCACCGCGACGATGGAAAAGCGCTTGCCCCCGCGGGCGCGCTGCTGGATGGCAGCCGCAATGGCCCGCGCGTCATAGGGGATCTCCGGGATAACGATGACGTCCGCGCCGGAGGCAATGCCCGCATGCAGTGTCAGCCAGCCTGCCTTATGTCCCATGATCTCCACGATAAACACGCGGCTGTGCGAGAACGCCGTGGAATGGATGGAATCGATGACCTCCACGGCGATGTTCATGGCCGACTGGAAGCCGAACGTCACCTGCGTGCCCCAGAGGTCGTTGTCGATGGTCTTCGGCAGCGTCACAACGGGAATGCCGTGCTCCGAAAGCAGGTTTGCCGTCTTGTGCGTGCCGTTTCCGCCGAGGATGACCAGGCAGTCAAAGCGGGCGCGGCGGCAGGTATCGAGCATTTTCTCGAGCTTCGTCGCCTCGTTCTCCTCTGCCTGCTGCATGGTCTTGAACGGCTGGCGCGACGTGCCGAGAATCGTGCCGCCGCGCGTGAGGATATCGGAAAAGTCCTGCGGCTCCATGGGGTGATAGTCGCCCTCGATGAGGCCGCGGTAGCCGTCGCGGATGCCATAGATGGTCACGGCGGTCCCGAATTCCTGATACAGCGCCTTTGCCACACCTCGCAGGGCCGCATTCAGGCCCTGACAGTCGCCGCCGGATGTCAGCATACCGATTTTCATGGTTTCGTCCCTCCTGTAATTCTTCAGCTTGTCAAAAAAGTCCCTTTTGGCTTTTTCGCCAAACTGCTTCCAGAATTGCAAAATAGAATTTTGTATTATTATTTTGCAATTCTGCCGCTGCGGCGGGTGATGGAACGCGAAAGGACACCCTGACGATTTCCTTTCACACTTTCCTTCCCTCCGAAACTTTTGGCTTGGCAGTTTTTTGACACTCTGAGTTCTTATCATCTCTATCATCATACGACTTTTTGCCGCACTTGAAAAGGGGGTTTTGTCAAATTTTCATGATTTTACAACGCCGGGATTGCAGCAGCGGCGCATTTCCGGTATAATGGAGCAAAACATCTGGAAAGGAGCAGGCCCCATGACGGAACCGATCTGGGAAAAGGGCTACACGCAGAACCGGGAGCTTTCGTGGCTGCAATTCAACGCCCGCGTGCTTGAGGAGGCGGAGGACGAGACCGTCCCCCTGCTGGAGCGCGTGAAATTTCTCTCCATTTTCACGAGCAATCTCGATGAATTCTATATGATCCGCGTCGGCAGCCTTGGCGACGTCGCCGCGCTGGGCGGCCACGGCGTGGACAACAAGTCCGGCCTGACGGCAAAGGAGCAGCTCGAGCGGATCTATGCGGCGACGGCCCCGCTGTATGAGCGGCGTGACCGTGTCTTCCGCCGCGTGGAGCGGGAGCTTGGCGCAGAGGGCCTGCAGCGCCTGCGCATGAGCGAGCTGACGCAGGACGAGCACCACTATATCCGCCAGCTCTTCCGCACGGCCATTCAGCCGCTGCTCTCGCCGCAGATCGTCGACGCACATCATCCCTTCCCCCATCTTGCCAGCAAGACGCTGCACGTCGGCGTGCGGCTGTCGCGGAAAAAATCGGAATTCTGGGGTCTTATCCCCATGCCGCCCTCCGTGCCGGAGCTGCTGTTCCTGCCGGAGCAGAATGGCATTTGCCGCTACGTTCCGCTCGAGGAGGTCCTGCTGTTTTACGCAGATAGCGTGTTTGAGATGTACAGCACGCTCGAAAAGGTCGTGTTCTGCGTCACGCGCAATGCGGACATCAACCCGGACGACGAGCCGTTCGCGCCGGACGGCCGCGAGATCGACCTGCGCGCCAAGATGGAAAAGCTGCTGCGGGAGCGCAGGCGGCTGTGCGTCGTGCGCGTGGAACTTTCCGCGCCCATCAGCGGGCACTTTGCCGAGCTGTTCCGTAAGCGCTTCGATATCTCCGGCGAACAGATCTTCGTCTCCTGCGAGGCGCCGCTGTGCATGGACTACGCCTTCTCTCTCGGCGAGCATCTGCCGGAGGCACGCCGCGCCGCCCTGTCCGACCCGCCCTTCACGCCGCAGCAGCCCGCCATGCTGCTGCCTGGCCAGAGCCTGCTGCGCGCCGCGCTGAAGCGTGACCTGTTCCTGTCCTATCCCTATGAATCCATGGAGCCGTTCCTGCAGATGGTGCGCGAGGCGGCCAATGCGCCGGACGTTCTGTCCATCCGCATCACGATCTACCGGCTGGCCCGCAAGGCCAAGCTCGTGGACTATCTCTGCGCCGCCGCCGAAAACGGCAAGGACGTAACCGTCCTCATCGAGCTGCGCGCCCGCTTTGACGAACAGAACAACATCGACTGGTCCGAGCGGCTGGAGGAAGCGGGCTGCAAGGTGCTCTATGGCTTTGAGGACTACAAGGTCCATTCCAAGATCTGCCTCATTACTCTGCGGGAGCGCGGCGCACTGCGCCATGTCACGCAGATCGGCACAGGCAATTATAACGAGAAGACCGCAAAGCAGTATACGGATGTCTCGCTCGTTACGGCAGACCAGAATATCGGAGCGGACGCCGCGGCCTTCTTCAGCAATATGGCGCTCGGCAATCTCGAGGGCAGCTACGGCACGCTGCTCGTTGCGCCGCACCAGCTGAAGAAGCCGATCCTCGCACGCATCGAGGAACAGACAGCGCTCGGCCCAAACGGCTACATTCTGATGAAGTTCAATTCTCTGACGGATATCGACGTCATCCACGCCCTGTCGCGCGCCTCGCAGGCGGGCGTCCGCGTCGAGCTCATCATCCGCGGCATCTGCTGCCTAGCCCCCGGCGTGCCGGGCTATACGGACAACATCACCGTCACGAGCATCGTCGGCCGCTTTTTGGAGCATTCCCGCATCTTCTGCTTCGGCCGCGGCGAGCAGGAGTACGTCTATATCTCGTCTGCCGACATGATGACGCGCAATACCGTCCGCCGCGTGGAGATCGCCTGTCCCATCCGCAGCCCGGAGATTCGCCGCAGGCTCCACGAAATTCTGGACGCCATGCTGGCGGACACCGTCAAGGCGCGCGTCCTGCTGCCGGACGGAACGTATACGAAAAAGCCGCCTGCCTACGAGCCGGTCTGCGCGCAGGTCCTGCTCATGAAGCGTGCCGTCGAAGCCGCGCAGCAGCAGAGCGCCGCCGCCCCGCAGGAAAAGCGCTCTCTCTGGAAAAAGCTCTTCCATCGGAAGGGCCGCTGACCATGGCGGAAGCACCGTCGTTTTTTGCCTCCGTCTATGCGCTCGTCGCGCAGATCCCACCCGGCTTTGTCGCCTCCTACGGTCAGCTGGCCCGTATGCTCGGCGCGCCGCGGGCCGCGCGGCAGGTCGGCTGGGCCATGCGCCGCTGCCCGGACGAACTGCCGTGGCAGCGCGTCATCCGCGAGGACGGCACGATCGCAGGCGGGGAATATGCCCCGCTGCGCCGCGCCATGCTGGAGGCCGAGGGCGTCCCGTTCACACAGGACGGCCGCGTCGCCATCGACCGCTGCCGCTGGCAGCCCGGGGAAGCGGGTCTCGTTTGAGAGCCTGTCGAAAAAGCCTCGCAGAGTTTGCGCCCGCAGGCGCAAAGAAAATGGAAATCATT
>ERZ773195.765-NODE-765-length-26843-cov-307.844595_pt1 | contig 26843 bp, 18 predicted proteins | sample MGYA00580530_ERZ773195 | MGnify/ENA primary metagenome ERZ773195 (study PRJEB29015, sample SAMEA2737751) | human gut metagenome | biome: human gut; feature: human-associated habitat; material: faeces | place: China | collected 2012 ...
GTAACAAATTTAGTTTAACCATCCTAAAGGTGACAACTTTTTCACGTATAAGACAAATAATTAATAATCATTTTTTGTGTCCACTTTGGGGAACTGCTACAAAATCAGTATCTTTGCAGCAATATTCCCTCACAAAAGTGTTGGTAATAAGGCATTATTCCCTCACAAAAATGTACAGACACAAATATCATTCCCTCACAAAAGTGTAGCAAACATGAAAAGATTCATATACAACCAACTGAAAGACTGGAAATTATCCAGTAACAGGAAGCCACTCATCATGTATGGAGCAAGACAAGTTGGCAAGACCTATATCATCAAAGAGTTTGGCAACAACGAATTTGAGAATATGGTTTACATCAACTGTTACAAAAACAAAAGCATTGCTCAACTTTTTCAAGGTGACGCAAATGCAGAAAGACTTTCCATCGGCCTTGCTGCTTATGCACACCAAGACATCACTCCTGGCAAGACCCTTGTATTTCTCGATGAGATACAAGAGATTCCACCTGTTTTGTCCTCGCTGAAATATTTCTGTGAAGACAAGCCAGAATTGCATATCATCGTAGCAGGATCATTGCTCGGTGTCATGAACATGAAAGGAGAATCCTTCCCTGTCGGTAAAGTTGACATCATGCACCTCTACCCCATGACTTATGAGGAATTTCTACTTGCCAATGGAGAGAAACAACTTTTGGATTTATTGCAAAGCGGAGATAAGGAACTTATCAACAGCCTCGCCCCAAAATTCATAGAATACCTTCGACGATACTACTTTGTTGGAGGTATGCCCGAAGCAGTATTGGAATTTACACAAAATCACAACCCAATGCAAGTAAGGCAAATTCAACAAAACATCTTGAATGCATACGAGGCAGATATCAGCAAACACACCGAAGAACAGACACAAAGAGTAAGAATGGTATGGCAATCAATCCCAGCCCAACTGGCTCGCGAGAACAAGAAGTTCATCTATGGTGCAATAAGAAAAGGAGCTAGGGCTAAAGATTTCGAGATTGCAATACAATGGCTCATTGACGCAGGACTCGTCCATAAGGTAGAAAGAACAAGAGATGCCAAATCTCCATTAAAATTCAATGCAGACATGGATGCTTTCAAATTATATGTGCTTGATGTAGGTTTGTTGGGAGCACTCACAATGGCACAACCTGACCAGATTCTCATTGGCAACAACGTGTTTAGCGAATACAAGGGGGCGTTTACTGAGAATTTCGTGCTTCAACAGCTGAAATCTCTTCCTTACTTACCCATATATTATTACAGTAAGCCAAGCTCTACCCAAGAAATTGATTTCATAGTACAAGCCGGCAGCGAAATCTTACCAATAGAAGTAAAGGCTGAGGAGAATGTAAAGGCAAAATCACTAGCAGCATTTATCACTCACGATTTTGCCTCCTATCACCTCAAAGGTATCCGTTTCTCCATGCAAGGTTTCCAAGACCAAAAATGGATGGAAAATGTACCACTATTCGCAGCTAGAGAATTTGTTAAGCACAAGGTAGAGAAGAGTTTCATTATCAAATAAGCCATAGAAGCATGAGGAAGAAACTGAATAAGAAACTTTGCATGGATGACATCTATGAGATTTGTATTCTTACCCATGGTAATAACCGTAAGAAAGCTCATCTTTATCAACTAACATTTGATGAGGACGAGCGAATATCCACAAATGCCCTGTGGGTATTCACTCATTTCGACATGCAGAACAACGAGTGGCTCTATGCCAAGCACGATGACTTAATAGACCGAGTTCTCGTAGAGAAGAATGAGACCAAGCGCCGCCTGATGCTCAATCTTCTTCTCCGTCAGGCTTTCTTGGAAGAATCACTCCGCTCCGATTTCATCGATTTCTGCATCGCCAAGATTACCGCCTGTTCCCAGCCCTACGCCATCCGCTGCTACTGCATGAAGCTCGCCTACGAGCAGATGAAATACTATCCCGAACTCCTCGAAGAGTTAAGAATGGCTTTAGATATGCTGGAGCAGGAGGTTCTATCACCAGGAATGTTATCGGCAAAAAGGCAAATTATAAAGAAAATCAAGCGAAGCCTTGGAAAATTCGGGAAATAGTCGTAACTTTGCAAAGTTAAATATCAAGCATTACATCTATGAATAAAGATAATATCAACGAGTTCGCATCCTTCGATGAATATCTTCGACAAGGAGAACCTTCGCAGAAGGAAAGCGCCGAAAACTGGAAGACGGCTATCGGATTGCAGGCTGTAGATGGGCTGCAACCGTCGGCGTATCTCATAGATGTGGCTAAACGAAACATTGAAGGAGAAATCACTCTGGATGAAACCAGAAAACTGATTGACTCTTACTATCAGAGCAAGACGGTCCGTACACCTAAGGATGAAGACGAGGAAGAGGCAGATAAGGTTTCAGCCAACATCGCGAAGATTCTCGCCAGCAAGACCTTTGCCTTCAATACCAACGGATATGTTTCCCTGCACCGAAGAATTTTCGAGGGAGTATTCAAGCACGCAGGAGAAATCCGCCAATACGATATTTCCAAGAAAGAATGGGTGCTCGAAGGAGATTCCGTAAACTACCTGAATTGGGAAGACTTGCGAAGAGCATTGGATTGGGATATTGAGCAGGAGAAGAACTTCTCATATAAAGGTCTGACGGATGATGAGAAGATTGAGCATATTGCCAAATTCATTTCAGGCATCTGGCAAATCCACGCTTTCAGAGAGGGAAACACCCGAACCACGGCAATTTTCACCATCCAATATCTCCGTTCGTTAGGATATGAAGTGAACAACGAAATGTTTGCCAAGCACTCCTGGTATTTCCGCAATGCCCTGGTTCGTGCCAACTATCGAAACATTCAGAAAGGCATAGATTACTCTCCTATCTACCTGGTTCGTTTCTTCAGGAACTTACTCCTAAAAGATAGTTGGGTTCTCAAGAACAGATATTTGCATATCCAGCCGACTGATGACTGGAAAGAGCAGCCGAACTTAAATTCTCAAACAGGAAGTGGACAGAAAAACAACTTCATAAATAAAGAAGGAAAAGAAAATGTCCCAAGTTCGTCCCAAGTTCGTCCCAAGTTCGTCCCAAGTTCGTCCCAAGTAGAAGAACTCATAATACGTATAAATAAAGATTATCTATCCATCGGCGATATAATGAACCTGTTTGGATTAAAGAACAGAACCAGATTTAGAAAGGAATACATTACCCCAGCCCTAGCCGAAGGAGCCTTGGAGATGAAATATCCAAACACCCCAAGACATCCACGCCAGCAATATCGAATGACAGAACAGGCAAAGACTTGGAAAGAATGGTATGAGAAAAAGAATAAATAACATCATAATAAAAATAGAAAACAAAAACAAGTAATGAAGAAAAAAGCAACGGTCCTTATCGCCTCTATCATGGCGTTCTGCGGAATCAATACCGCTCACGCTGACGAGGGAATGTGGACAATTTACAACTTGCCAAACGCTGTGTATGAGATGATGCAGCGCGAAGGCTTCAGTATGACTTACGACCAGCTCTACAACGGCGAGAACGCCTTGAAGAATGCTGTGGTCAACTTCTCTGGCTATTGCTCGGGCGTAGTCGTTTCTCCAGACGGTTTGGTATTTACCAACCACCATTGCGGTTTCGAGGCTATCAGAAGCCACTCTACCGTGGAACACGACTATATGCTCAACGGTTTCTTTGCAAAATCATACGCAGAGGAATTGCCTAACGAGAATATGTTCGTCAGCTTTATGGTTGAACAGAAGGATGTAACCGATAAGGTGATGAGCCTCGGATACGAGAAACTCGACAACAAGAAGCGCGATGAACTCATCGATTCTCTAGAGAACGAGATGACCCAAGAGGCGAAGAAGAACGATTCTACCCTCCATATCACCGTTCAGCCTTTCTACGAGGGCAACAAATGGTACGCTACTACTTACCGCGACTTCACCGACCTGCGTCTGGTTTTCACCGTACCAAAGTCAATGGGTAAGTTTGGTGGCGATACAGACAACTGGATGTGGCCTCGCCAGACCTGCGACTTCTCTGTATTCCGCATCTATGCCGACCCAAAGACCAACGGTCCTGCTGCCTACAGCAAGGACAATGTGCCTTATCATCCTAAGCGTTGGGCTCAGGTTTCTCTCCAGGGTTACAAGGATGGCGACTATGCGATGACCATGGGTTACCCAGGCAGCACAGAGCGCTATCTTTCAAGCTACGGAATCCAGACCATGCGCGATGCAGAGAATGCTCCTCGTGCCCAGGTTCGTGGCGTAAAGCAGGAAGTAATGCAGAAGCACATGCGTGCCGACGAGGCTGTCCGCATCAAGTACGACAGCAAGTATGCCAGCTCTTCCAACTACTGGAAGAATGCCATCGGTATGAACAAGTGTATCGACTCTATCGGCATCGTGAATCTGAAGCGTGAGTACGAAACCCGTCTCCGTGCTTGGCAGGATACAGCCAAGGCAGCCAACGATCTTGCCCACAAGGTAGATTTCGACAAACTCGCCAAGCTCTACAAAGAGAGCGCAGACGTGAAATACGCCTGGACCAACTTCTCTGAATCTTTCACCAGAAGAAGCAACATCGAGTTCTCTACCCGTGCCATCAAGCTCCAGACCAACATGGAAGTGAAGGGTCCTGAGAAGAACAAGAAGAAGCAGTATCATGAGTTTGAAGATAACTCTGCAGAATGGGATATGGCACTCGATAAGGAGGTGCTCGCTACCCTCTTGAAGAACTACAAGGAGCACGTAGACAGCAAGTGGTTGCCTAAGTTCTACAAGACCATCGACGCTGAGTTTGGCGGCGACTACGCCAAGTATGTGGATTATCTCTGGGAGAAGTCGCTCATCATGAAGAAGGGCGCCAAGCTCTATTTCAACAAGAAGGGATATGAGAAGGATCCAGGCGTAAGCTTCGGTATGGATCTGAACGATGTATATGGTGATTTCGCTGCTCAGATGGGCAGCATCAACGACAGCATCGCCGAGCAGGAGAAGTATCTCTGCGCTGCCAAGCTCCGTATGGAGGAAAACATGCCTCACTACAGCGACGCCAACTTCACCATGCGATTGAGCTATGGTCAGGTAGGCGGTTTCGACCTCGGTGGCAAGCCTTCTGGCTATTACACCACAGCCGAGAGCATCGTAGAGAAAATGAAGAAGGGCGACAAGGTTATCGATTACTACGCTGAGCCTATCATGCACGAACTTCTCTCTGAGAAGGATTTCGGCAAGTATCAGGATAAGACAACTGGCAAGATGCAGCTCTGCTTCCTCACCAACAACGATATTACCGGCGGTAATTCTGGTAGCCCTATGTTCAATGGTAAAGGTGAGTTGATTGGTCTTGCCTTCGATGGCAACTGGGACAGCCTCAGCTCTGACATCAACTTCGACAAGCGCCTGGCTCGCTGCATTGGCGTGGATATTCGCTACGTGCTCTACCTGATGGATAAGTGGGGACACGCAGACCGCCTCTTGAAGGAGATCAATGCAAAGTAATTCCTATCTCTAAATCAATAGAGATGATATAAAGGTTTATCCTGGGATAAAGATTAATCTCAGGATAATATAAAAAGAGCGGAAAATCAGCTGTTAACTGTTAACCTGTTAACTTCTGGCTTTCCGCTCTTACTTTTTCTTATAGGTTCGCAACTAATATTGCGAGATATTATTCAGTTCTTTCAAACTAACTTTTCTAGGCTCTTCCTTCAATGTCTTCAGCAAATCAGAGGCTGTCATCTCCACCTGAGGATTGAAATCCACAGAGCGCATGTAATCAATTACACTCTGATAGAAAGCCTTGCCTTCCGGATATTTGGCAGCCTTCTCCAAATCACTCATGCAGACGAGAAGCTTTCCGGCTCCCACCTTCCATTCCATCACCAAACCCAACTTATGATTCCGCTCGATGTTATCTATCACCTGAATTATCGGGCGATAATCCTTGGAGAAGTTGTCAAGCACCAGCGGATGCGATTCCTTGATAACCGGGAACCATTGCCAGTTGGTGTGCATCTCCGTAGGGAATCCCTTGAATATCGGATGTTCTGGATTCGTAAGAATGCCCAGGGTTCCTGGAGAAACCTTCTTCTTGTTGTTCTCGCAGATGGTCTTGAACATGCGATAATTCCAGTAATCGGTCTGGAAGAGTCCGCCAACAGTATAAGGAGTAGTATTATCTGCCTGCGAAAGCGTATCATCGGCAGCCACAAAATGACTGGAAGCCGTAGGCATCCAAAGCACCTTTCCGCCCTTTTCCAAGACTTTCACCACTTCCTGGTTCAAATCTCTGGCAATGATGACGCCCTTCTTTTCCAAAGCCTTCTTCGGATAAGCCCAAAGTTCGTAGGAGTTTCTCGCCTCTGTTCCTTCAATGTTTAATGTAAGAAGCAGCTTGGTAGGTTTCTGCACGTGGAAAACACCATTCAGTTCACCCACATCCACCAAACCTTCATCGTATGAAAAGATGTTCAATACTCCCTCATCCTCAGCCAGATGCCATTTCAGTTTCTTGCCCTTCAGCGAAGAACCGCCATAATTGGCTACCTTTACCTTAGCCTGAATCTTCTCGCCATCCTCAAAGCAGAACTTCTCCACTTCCAGCAGAGGAACCACAGGCGAACACCACTGGCGCCATTCCTCGGGCGTAGTGATTCCCTTGCTCTCCATAAACGCATCGAGGATGCCTACGAAAGCACTTCCCTGACCGGGATAATCCTGAATATCGAGCAGTTGGAAGCCCGCCATATTCCGGGTTCTCAAATCCATCTCTATATCGGCTTTATAGAGTTTCACGCTCCATAAGCCCGAAGCCTTGTGGAAATCATCTGCCTGAGAGAGCATTCCGGCTGCAGCCAGCCTACGGCGGAACACTTCAAAGTTATAAGGATGAAGCACTCCGGTGTATTTCTTTATTTCCCGATAGTCAGGATAGGTCTGAAACTGGCCTGTTTCGTGAGAGATGATTGGGATTCCTGCCTTATCGCAAGCCTCATCAAAATTCATCGTAAAATTAGGATGGAAATGATTGATCATTCCGCCATCGTAGGCATCGGCAAACGAGAAGGAACCACGGGTATGGGTATTGTATTTGCCCCATCCCTCGCCTCCGATTCGGCAAGTGGTGAAGTAATCCATTCCTTCTTTTATTCCCTGATAACCGAGATAGTAATTGCTTCCGAAGGTATAGTATTTATCTGGCGCAATCTTGCGGAAATCATCCACAAACTCCTTCATCTTGTCGATGTCGCCCCAGAGTTCATTACCCAGCGCCATCATTCTGAAAGATGGATGATGACCGTATTCTCTGAGGATGTTCTCGCCTTCCTGATGCAGGAACGCCATCAGCCTTTCATCCTTCTTGTCAAAAGAACCCCAGAAAGGAAGTTCCGGCTGGAGATAGATTCCCAGACTGTCCGCTGCCACGAAAGCCGCCTCCGGTGGGCACCAGGAATGAAAGCGCACATGATTGATTCCATACTCCTTGCAGGTTCCAAGATACTTCATCCAGCCTTCCACGCTCATCTCCACATGTCCCGTCAGCGGCCATACAGCCGCATCGTGCTTGCCACGAAGGAAGACAGGATGTCCATCAGCATAGAAATGCGCACCCTCGATATGAAAATCCTTGGCGAAATCAGGCATCTGAAGGGCGGAAGGAGAAGCAACAGAACGGCTAGGGATTGCTCCTGTTAGAGTTTCTGCAGATTTGCTCTCTACAGAGCTGGCTAGCTGGAGTTCTATCCTTCCGATAATTCCATTCCAGTTGGTCTGCGTATCTTCCGTGTAAGCATGGCTGGAACCGTAAACCTGCTCAGGCACACCTCTTCCATTATCCACCACGATTTCCAGAAAATGCTTGCCCGGCTTCACCTTCTTTGGCAGAAGATAGCGCTGGGGAGTAGAGATGAAGTTGCAGGAATCCACCAGTTCTCCATCCACATACACCCATGTCGGTCGGGTACGCTCCAGGAAGAGTTCTACTGGCTTCTTCTTCCAGTCCTTCGGGATATTGATGGTTCTGGAATATCTTGCAGCTCCTTTATAGGCATAGAGTCTCGTAAGATGCGTTGTTTCCATCGTATCTTTCGGAGCGAATCCCAGACGGTTCGTATCGATGGTACCGGGAAGAATGGCACGCTTCACCTCACCCTGCGAGGCACGCTTACTCTTGGCAAAAGCGCTACCGCTCTTTCCAAACTCCACATTCCATTCACCAGCGAGCGAAATGCTCTGTGCTTGCAAGCCCAGACTTACCAGTCCCAGACAAGCGATAAGAATAGTTTTCTTCATTAACTTATTACAGAATATCTTTTAGGGTTAAAATTGCGTATAAAGATACAATAAATTTGATGTTTACGGCTGCAAATATACAAAAATTGCGGTAAAAACACCGCAATTTACCAAAGAAATTGCTGTATTTTTACCGCAAAATATGGATATTGCATCAAAACATCCCTTTGATGCAGGCTTTCATCTTATTATAAATCGCTGCCTAAACTACTTCTTCTTAGGTCTGCGACGAGCCCAACCTTCTTCCTCGAAGTTTGGCTCCTCGCCCTTGAACTTCACGTTGTCGTTGTTCTGGAAGAATTGGCGCCAATCGCCTGTATCCTCCTGAGGACGAGACTTTCTGCCACCACGAGATTCACCACGGCTTCCACGTCCTCCCTTTCCACGAGCATCACGAGAGTCTCTAGCATCATCAGAAGAACCTCTACGGCTGCGTCCGCCTCTTTCTGAAGAACGACCGCCTCTGCCCTCAGAACTGCGTCCTCCGCGGGCGGCTCTGCCATGACCTTCCTCATCAGCATCATTACATCTCACGGTTCTGCCCTTATACTCAGTACCGTTCAAAGCCTTCATCACGCGCTTAGCATCCTCCTCAGGCACCTCGATGTAGGCAAACTTACTCAGCAGGTCGATGTGACCTACCTCCTGGCGACCCTTCACATGCTTGTTCAGATACTGCATGATTTCGCCCGGATAGAAACCATCAGCCTTACCCAGGTTGATGAACAGGCGCTTGAAACCAACCTCAGTCTCATGCTTTCTGCGACCATTAGAAACCTTGCCACGGCCCTCGCCACGACTTCCACGACCTTCGCCGCCACGGGAACCCTTGCCGGTTTCTGGCTTGATAATCTCAGGAGCGTTCTTATAGTAATCGAGGAACTTACCGAAGGTGATGGTTACCATCTTCTTGATGATGTCCTCCTTGTCGATGTACTCAAACTGGCGGTTGATTTCAGCCATGTATGGTTCAATCTGGTCCTCGTCCACATCGGTCTTCATAATGTCGTCCATCGTCTTGAAGAGCTGCTTCTTGCAGATTTCCTCTGGGGTTGGCAATACGCCGTCCACGAAGTCCTTGCCAATCTGCTTCTCAATCTGGCGAACCTTGAACTTCTCTCTGGTATGGATGATAGAGATGGATGTTCCCTTCTTTCCGGCACGACCGGTACGGCCGCTTCGGTGGGTGTAACTTGCCACATCATCAGGCAAACCATAGTTGATAACGTGAGTCAGATCATCAACGTCCAGACCACGGGCAGCCACATCGGTAGCCACGAGGAACTGAACGGTATGGTTGCGGAACTTCTGCATGGTGAGGTCACGCTGCTGCTGGCTCAAGTCGCCATGCAGCGCCTCAGCATTATACCCATCCTTGATGAGCTTATCTGCAATATCCTGAGTCTCCAGCTTGGTGCGGCAGAAGATAATTGCAAAGATGCGTGGATAGAAATCCACTACGCGCTTCAGGGCGAGATACTTGTCCTTGGCATTTACCAGATAGTAGATGTGGTTTACATGCTCAGCACCCTCGTTGCGCGAACCCACTACGATTTCCTTGTGGTCGTGCAGGTAGTTGAGGGCAATCTTCTCGATGTCCTTGCTCATGGTAGCCGAGAAGAGCAGAGTGTTTCTATCTTCCGGAACGTTCTCAAAGATGGCATTGATGCTCTCTGAGAAGCCCATGTTCAGCATCTCGTCAGCCTCATCAAGCACCACGTTGTTCACGTGCTCCAACTGAGCCACGCCACGATTAATCAAATCGAGCAGACGGCCAGGGGTAGCCACGATAATCTGCACACCATGCTTCAGGGTGCGAATCTGGCTTCCGATGTCGGTACCGCCATAAACTGCGGCAATATGCAAACCGTCGATGTACTTGGCAAAGCTGTTCAAATCGTCTGCTATCTGGAGGCAGAGCTCACGTGTAGGACTGAGGATGATAGCCTGTGTCTGCTTGCTTTTGGCATCAGTTTTCTGGATAACCGGAATACCGTAAGATGCAGTCTTACCCGTACCGGTCTGCGCCAACGCAATCACGTCGTTCTTATTACCAAGCAAATATGGGATTACTTCTTCCTGAACTGGCATTGGATTCTCAAATCCAAGCTCTTCAATGGCACGGCGAATCTCCTCGCTCACGCCTAATTCTTCAAATGTCTTCAAATCTTTTTAACCTTAATTCATTATAATCAAAATGGAAGGCCGAATTCACCCTCCCAGCCATGAATTAGGGTGCAAAATCCTTCCGAAACGCTTGCGGCAATCCCACGCATTTATTAAGATTGCCTAAATTCGGGTGCAAAGATACGAAAAAAATGTGAGTTTCTTGCAGATTTCTGCAATATTTTATTACCTTTGCATGAAAGTTACAACAAACAGATAACCAAGAAAACTTGAAATATATGAAAAAAGTTATTTTCACCCAAGAATGGATTGCTTTGCATCCATACGAAAAAGCAGACGAAGTTGATCTGTATTATACAGAACTCGCCAACGAAATATACCACGCTCTTGACGAGGCGTGCTACACCCATAACTTCAAGAATCTGGATGAAGCCAAGCAGCTGGCACTCAGCATTGCCGGTTATTTCGAAGATGTGATTTCGGGCACAGGCATCTGGAAGACTTTCACGGAAGAATGCAAGCAGCGCTACGGCACCTACATTCCTTTCTATGAGAAAGAAAGCGAATTCATCAAGAGTACGCTCAACGAAGATGACCCGGCTTACGACCCTGAGGAAATCAACATCGCTGATGTCAAGTTCCTGCTCTGGCACCATTACCAGCAGAGCAGTTTCGTACAGGAAGCCGTTCCTTTCCTCTTCGGAACCCTGGAACTGGCTGCCAAACTTGCCTATATCATCCTAGACAGAGAGTATGAAACGGCTCCGGAAAACGAGCGTCTTCTGACTTATCTCAGCGAAATGCCTGAGATAGAGGGCAACGCTGAAACGACCGAAGAGGACATCGAGAAGAACAGGGAGTTGGATGAGATTCACCGTCGCGACACCCTGGCGTGGTTCCATTATGGCTGCTATTTCAACGTGGGCAACCAGAAGCGCCTGCAGTTTACCCTCCAGCAGATGGCAAACTCGCCTCAGGGTCTCACCGAACCGCTCGCTTATTCTGTGCAGATGGAAATGACCATCGCCGGCAGAAACAATCTCCTGGCGCTCACTTCTTACGAATGGCTCCGCAAGATTTGCAGGAACATGCCTACCCATAAGCTTTGGGAGGATGAGGAGTTCAGGAAGAAGGCTATTGAGCTACATGAAAAGGCAGATCATGAGAAGGCGATTCACGACTACAATCTGCTCAAAGCGAAGGGATACGAAGACAAGTTCATCTTCCTGGAAGATGTGAAGACGCTGAAGGAATTCCTCAAGGAGATTGAATTCGAGTTGCCAAAGGACATCCGATTCCCTCAGAAATACGAGAAAGGCATCATCTTAAGCGGAAGTCCATACACAGGCATCAACATCAGTTTCGGTCTGGCTCATTGCATCGCATCGCCTGAGAACCCATACTATGTACAGGAGCGTGCAGAGACCGACAGCTTTGGCATTATCAGCGGCAATGGTCTCCCATTCCCTTACGAAATTGTCTGCAAACTGATAGAAAACAACCTGATTCCTGACGCAAACATCTTTACAAGCCAGTATGTAAAGGAAGAAGGTTTGAAGATTACGCAGGCAAACCTCCAGTTCCTTGCCGATTACTACTTGATGGGTAGAAAGGATAAAGACCTGTCTCCTAAGGAGTTGTGGTAAAGATGCATTCAGCATACTCAAAAAGTTCACTACGCTAACTCCATTTTTTAAGGGGTTAGCGTAGTAGACTTTTACAGATTTATAGAAGAAAGAGCGGAAAATCAGCTGTTAACTGTTAACTCTGTTAACCACAGCTGTTCTTCCGCTCTTTATTTATTCTAGTATTTTCTCAGTTAGTTATTTCAAAATTACTAATTAAAAAATTGCTTGCAATAAAGAAATACTACAGCCATAAAAACCGTGTTATTCTACTTTGAATAAATCATCCAGCACCACCTCGTTCTGAATGTTTTGCCAACCAGCATTATGCTCCACACCATACGAAGTTATCATCGTTAGATGGAGAGTCTTCTTCGTTCCTGTAGCTTGCTTGAACAACTCCCTGCGCTTGATTAACCAAGCCGCATAATCGGGAGTGATGGAATAAGGATGATTCACGAATTTCATCTCACAGAGATTGATGGTCTTGTCTCCCCTATCTATTATCAAGTCAATCTGTGCCCCAGGTTGCTTATTGCCCTCTGCATCCGTAAAAGCACGGCACGACCACGTGCAGATATTCGACAGAATACCACCAATTCCCAACTTCCTCTTGATTTGAGGAACATGATGCAGACAAACCTGCTCGAAAGCATAGCCCTCCCAACTGGAAATGTCCATCTGGCGATGACTCCAATAATGCTCATCCTCACCATGATAGTTCTTCACATACTTCAGATAGAAAAGCGAATACAGGTCGGTCAACTGATACATAAAATCCCTATCCGTCTTGCCAAAAGCCGAATACTTGCGGATGAAATCACAGTTGCATAAGTCGGAGAGTACGGTAGAAACATACCCGGAATCCTCCACCTTCAGCTCCTCTATCAACTCCGGGCGAGTCATTCCCTTCAGTTTCTTAGCCAATGCCTCCACCACCCTTCTATAGAGCGTGGATTCCTTGAAGAGCGATTTGAAGAGGAAGCCATATTCGCTTCTCAAAGGAGCACTGGATGAGAAGAAGAGCTCGTCGATATTCTGAGCCACGCTCAGCGAGCGATTCAGCATATTGAGATAAAAAGGTGTTCCACCTATCGCCATATACAACTCGGCTATCTGGAAGCGCTCCATCGAGAACCCTCTTGAAGCCAGGAACTCCTCCGTCTCTGCCAGATTGAACGGACGGAGATAGATGGAGCGAGTTACACGATTGTGCAAACCGCCCTTATTGCCCAGCAAGGTATTCGTCATCCAGGTGGTTGCCGAACCACAAACTATCAGTTTCAGATTGTCCTGCTTCGAAGCCCACTCGTTCCAAAACAGTTCGAAAGCCTTGAGAAAGCGAGAATAACGGGTGTCCAGCCAAGGCATTTCATCAAAGAACAAGAGCACAGGCTTTTCCTTTTTTAATGTCTCCAGATACTTGCGAAGCATAAACAGAGCCTCCATCCAGTCTTTTGGAGTTTTCTGCTCCTTATGAGAATAAAACTCCAGCTGATGGGCAAAGTTTGCCAACTGCTCCTTACGGGTACCCTCATAGATACCCGTCATATAAAAGTCGTACTTATCGCCAAAGAACTTGTCGATAAGATAGGTCTTACCGATACGTCTTCTGCCATAAACAGCCACAAACTCCGCCCTAGGAGACTCGTAAATCTCCTGCAACAGAGCCATCTCACGCTGTCTTCCTATAATTCCATTAATAGTACCCATACTTGCAAACTTTATATTTTGTTGGGTGCAAATATACAACTTTTTCTCGGGAAACACAAATAAAAACGCAAAAGTTTACTACGCTAACGCCTTTTTTTTAGGGGTTAGCGTAGTAGACTTTTAATGTTTAAAAGAAGTTTTAGAGAAGAAAGAACGGAAAAACAGCTGTTAACTGTTAACTCTGTTAACCCAACTACTTCTTCATAATAGGGTGCAAAGATACAACATTTTGTCGTCAAAATCCCCAAATCTCAAAAAAAAACACACTTTTGGGGGATTTAAAGACAAAAAGTTAAGATATAAGACAAATTAGAACCCATAAGTTTACTACGCTAACGCCATTTTTTAAGGGGTTAGCGTAGTGGACTTTTGATATTTTCCCTATTTCAGATTCTTATCCAGAAACTCCAGCATTTTCTCCTGCGCCTTCAAACCGCAGGAATGAGGGATTTCCCAAAGCTCCGTATCCAGCAGATTATCTGCTCCCTGACTCTTCCAAACCTTGTGCATTTCGGCGAAAGCATCTTTTACACCAGGCACGGGGAAGAGCTTGTCTTTTGTGCCGTTGATGAAGAGCATCGGCTTCGGACAGGCGAGGGAGGCGATGTGAGGATAATCGAGATATTGGCGAAGACCGGGGATGCAATTTGCAAAACCGCCATTCTCCTTTCTTCCGAATCTCCGGGTAAGCTGCGCATCGGTGGTAATCATCCAGCAGATGGAAGCACCCGCCTTGATTCTATCCGATAATGCAGAAAGCATCCACGAGCGATAGGCTCCCATCGAACACCCCACGCATCCGATACGCTTCGCATCCACCATCGGCAGCGAAGCCAGGAACTCGGTACTGGAAATATCATCGTAAGTCATGAAGGCTGAGAGGTCTCTACCCAGCATCATCATGTTGCCGGCTATCAGGTCGTATTTGTTTCTATCTACGCCCTCCTTTCGGCCTCGTTCTCCCCACATCGGAGCATCTGCCGAAAAGACTACGTAGCCATGCTTCGCCAGATAATCGCCCACGTACTGATTATCGTAAAGTTGCCTTGCCCACGCATCCGCATCATCCAGAATCTCCTGACAGAGCGCCTGCTTCGTAGGGGAATCTTTTTCTTCCGGAGTGAAGAAAGGACGAATCATCTTCTCCTTTCCGATAAAGAGATGGGCACCATGATCATGAAGCGCATTGACTGTTGGGAATGGTCCCTTGCCATCCGGAATCAGGAGATAAGCCGTAATTCGGGAATAGGCATTGATATTGAAGGCGATTTTCTGCGCCTTATATCCGTCTCTCTGCTCCTCGCCCAAAACTTCCATATCCCAAGCCGCAGCCGCCTTCGGAGGCGTCATCATGCATTCTAATACCTTCGCCCTTGCCGCCTTCTTCCACTTCTTGAAGTTTCCGATAGGACTGTTTCCCCAAGCCATCGGATAGGTCAGTTCCTTCTTCAGCGTTTCTACATAGGTAGGAATCTCTCCCTGCCATTCATACTTCTCCCGCTTCTGAAGCTTCGGCTTCGAAGAGGTTTTTGCAAGCGACACAGTGGTCTGAGCAAGCGCCACAGACGCCTGCAACAATGCGATGATACTATATGTGATAATCCTTTTCATTCTCTTGTCTTGTTTTGTTAGAAATCTTTCTTCCTGTTTATAAGATTAGTTATTGTTTGCAAAATTAAGAAATTATCCGCAAAAAGAGCCCAATAATCTCGATATTTTTGTGTACCTTTGCCTAAAACATTTATAAATAACGGATAAAACATTCATAACAACAGATAAAACATCATCAAATAGAAGATAAAGCAATATGAAAATAGCAGTTTTTTGTTCAGCAAATAAGAATATCGACCCCGACTTCTTCACGTTGACTGAAGAGATGGGAAAGTGGATGGCAGAGAACGGCCACGACCTGGTTTTCGGCGGCTGCAACTCTGGTCTGATGGATTGCATCGGCAAGGCAGTAAAGGCGAATGGCGGCAGAACCATCGGTGTGGTTCCTACGCTTGTAGAGCGAGGCGGCAGAACCTTCCCAGACCTCGACATCGAGATTCCGTGTGATAATCTCAGCGACCGCAAGGACCTGATGCTTGCCCAGAGCGACATCTTCGTAGCCCTTCCTGGCGGCGTCGGCACCCTGGATGAAATCTTCACCATCGCTGCCGCCCACACCATCGGCTACCATCACAAAATGGTGATTCTCTACAACATGAAAGGCTTCTGGAACTCCACCATCGCCCTGTTGGACGATATGGCAGAGAAAAGGATGATTCGTGGCGATTGGCGGGATGTGATTGAAGTGGCGGATAACCTGGAAGAGCTGGCAAAAATGTGTATTTAAGGAGAAAGAGCGGAAAAACAACTGTTAACTGTTAACTCTGTTAACCCCCAGTTGTTCTTCCGCTCTTGACATTTTCTTCAAGACAATCTAGCTCTTCCCCAAGAGAAAATCGGAGAGGCTCATCATCAGAATGCCTTCTTCATTATAACCCGAACGATACCTATCCCCTACGATAATCAGTTTGCGAAAGCCATCATTTACATTCAAAAGAGAAGCCTGCTCCTGATCTACCTTCTCCTTATCAGGCAAGGCATAAGCCGACTGGATATAGAGGCGTTCATCATGACGGTTCACCACGAAATCTATCTCAAGATTCCTACGCTGCAGCTTGCCATTCTCATCCCGCTTGAAGCTCTCTACTGACCCCACATCCACAGTATAACCCTGCTTCCGCAATTCGTTATAAACCACGTTTTCCATGATATGGGTGAATTCTATCTGTCGGAAATCTACCACGGCATTTCTGATACCGATGTCCTCAAAGTAATACTTGGTACCAGTACCTATGTATTTACGCCCCTTCACATCATAGCGCAAAGCCTCGCTAATGATGAAGGAATCCTGCAGGTTCTCCAGATACCTGCCAATGGTTTTAGTACCGATTTCCACTCCTCCAACAGATTTGAACGTATTAGAAATTCTCTGCACATTCGTACAGGAACCAATCGTAGAAGCCAGAAGGCGCACCAACTCGCGCATTCCATCAGAATTCTTCAGCCGATTACGCTCCAAAACATCCTTCAGATAAACCGTCTCGTAAATCTCACGAAGATAATTCTGTTTCGCTTCAGGAGTTTCTATCTGCGCCACGGCAGGCAATCCACCATAAAGATAATAGGTTTCCAGGGCTTGACGCTCCTCTCCTCCTACCACTTCATAATATTCAGAAAAACTCAACGGATGGATTCGGATTTCCCAACCTCGACCCCGAAACTCAGTTATCACATCCTTCGATAAAAATCGGGCATTGGAACCAGTAACATACACTTCGGCATTTTCCACATGGAGATAAGAGTTGAGCACATCCTCAAACTCCTTCACCATCTGAACCTCATCCAAGAGAATATAATACTTCTCCTTGTCAACCATCTGAGCATCGATATGCTCCAGCAAAGCATCAGGGTCACGGAGTTTCTTGTTTCTACGGTCTTCAAGATTTACCTGTATGATATGATCTTCCGCAACACCTCTTTCAAGCAAATGCTTGCGGAAGATGTTGAAGAGAAGGAAGGATTTACCACAACGGCGAATGCCAGTGATAATCTTTATCATCCCATTGCCTTCTGCCGAGATGAGTTCTTTCAAGTATGCTTTACGTTCAAAATACATAATCCTATGACGTTTTTTTGTGTCATGACACAGTTTTCGGTCACAAATATACGCTTTTTACACGATTTCACCAAGTTTTATCGGAATTACACGGATTTTTTAAAGGAATTTAAACAAAGAAAGAGCGGAAAAACAACTGTTAACTGTTAACTCTGTTAACCCCAGTTGTTCTTCCGCCCTTGATTATTCTAAAATCTTATCTATTATCTCCAATAAGAAATCTTCTATTCTGCCAGCAGCTTCTCTGCCATTGCCTTACCCAGAGCCTCGCACTGCGCCTTTACCTCTGGAGTAATCGCCTGCTTCATATCTACAGGCTCGCCTACTGGCTCGTAGTGGAGCTTGGTATCGTTCCACTCCTGAATCTTAGCTACAGCCTTGCTTGCCCAGCAATGAGAACCGTACCAGCCAAGGAGGTGGTTCTTGACGTCCTTATTGGCAAGCTCGGAGAGGAGAACCTCCATCTCGTGATAAAGACCGGCATTGTAGGTTGGAGCACCTACGATGAGACCCTTGTAGCGGAAGATGTCGCGCAGGATGTAGCTGTGGTGAGTCTTCGAGATGTTGTACATTACGATGTTCTTCACGCCAGCCTTGCTTGCCGCACGGGCGATGATTTCTGCCATGCGCTCGGTGTTGCCGTACATGGTGCCGTAGCAGATAACGAGGCCTGGCTCCGTCTCGTACTTCGACATTTTATCATACATGCCGATTACCTTCTCAATATGCTCGTGCCAAACCGGACCATGGGTTGAGCAGATGTAATCCAGCTCCACGCCAGCCAACTTCTTCAAGGCATTCTGAACAGGGATTCCATACTTACCCACAATGTTTGAGTAGTAGCGAACCATCTCTAGCCAGAAAGTCTCGCAGTTGATTTCCGTATCGATGATTCCGCCGTTCAGCGCACCGAAGCAACCGAACGCATCACCAGAGAAGAGCACCTTGTTCTTTGCATCGAGCGTTACCATGGTCTCTGGCCAGTGAACCATAGGGATGAGAACGAAGCTCAGTTCATGGTTGCCCAATGAAAGGGTTTCGCCATTCTTCACCTCTACCACGTCATCAGTTACGCCGTAGAAGCCTTCCAGCATTCCCAGGGTCTTCTTGTTGCCCACGATCTTGATGTTAGGGTAATATTTCTTGATGAGGGCGATGGAGCCGCTGTGGTCAGGTTCCATGTGGTTGATGATGAGGTAATCGATTTCGCGGTCGCCAATCACCTCGTGAATGTTCTCGAGGAACTGGGTGAAGAAATCTACCTCTACAGTATCTACCAGCGCTACCTTCTCATCGTCAATGATATAAGAGTTGTAGCTCACTCCGTTAGGCAAAGGCCAGAGGCCCTCAAAACGATGCTTGTTGCGGTCGTTTACGCCTACGTAATAAATCTTGTTTGTAATTTCTGTCATATCTTTTATATTTTTATAGTTCCTTCTTCTTTGCTTCTCCGAATTCCTTCGAAACATAATTGTAGATGTCCTTGCAGCATTCGGTGGAGAATTCCTGAGCGCTCTTCAGGAGACTGTCCCATTGCGCCTCAGACAATCCACGGTCGATGTCCTCGCGGGTGATTCCATCCTTGATTAATCCGAACACGAAGCCTGCGTTGAAATTATCGCCGGCTCCGATGGTGCTCACCGGCTTCATCTTCTCCGAAGGATAACTCTTGGCAAAGCCGTTCTCGGCACGAACCTCTACAGGCTCAGCGCCCTGGGTGCAGATAAACTTCTTGCAGTAGAAACTGATTTCGGCATTATAAACCTTATCCGCCTCCGGTTTCTTGTAGAGGATTCCGAAGTCCTCGTGGCTTCCGCGTACGAAATCAGCCATCTCCAGGTTCTCTATCAGATTAGGTGTAATCTTCATGATTTCGTTCTGATGAGAAGCACGGAAGTTGATGTCGTAATAAAGAATGGCGCCGTGCTCCTTCGCATACTCCAGGAAGCCGGCAACCTGAGGACGGACCACAGGATTCAGAGCGAAGAACGAACCGAAGAGCACGATGTCGCCAGGATTGATTTCCGGTGTGGCGAACTCCAGCTGGTCGTGAGGATGATCTTTATAGAAGATGTAGTCGGCATTATTGTTCTCGTCGAGGAAAGCCAGCGAGAGCGGCGACTTCGATTCCGGGAAGATGCTCACATTGTCAGCATTCACCCCATTATCTCTCAAAAACTGAATCACATACTCTCCTATGCGGTCGTTGCCCGCCTCGCTGATGAACGAAGCATTTACGCCCGCACGTCCCAACGAGATGACTGCATTGAATGATGAGCCACCCGGTACTGCCTCTATCGGCTTGCCGCCCTTGAAGATGATGTCAAGCACGGTTTCTCCTATTCCTATTACTTTGCGCATTGTTGTTGTTGTCTATATTTTATTTTTTGGTGGCAAAGATAAGTCTTTTTGGCGATAATGCAAAATAAATGACTATTTTTTTGGATAAATTACATTTTCAGTGTAACTTTGCACCTTGAAATGAAATACAATACTTATACACTCGATAATGGACTCCGCATCATCCACCTGCCTTCAGACAGCAAGGTAGTGTATTGCGGTTACCAGATTAACGCCGGCACCCGAAACGAGGAGCCGGGCGAAGAAGGACTTGCCCACTTCTGCGAGCACGTTACTTTCAAGGGCACAGAGCGCCGCAAGGCGTGGCACATTCTCAACTGTCTGGAGAGCGTGGGAGGCGACCTGAATGCCTACACCAACAAGGAAGGCACGGTTTATTACTCCGCCATCCTCAAGGAGCACATCGCAAGAGCCGTAGATCTGCTCACCGACATCGTTTTCCATTCGGTTTATCCGCAAGCGGAAATCGACAAGGAGGTTGAGGTAATCTGCGATGAAATAGAGAGTTACAACGATTCTCCTGCCGAACTGATTTATGATGAATTCGAAAACATCATCTTCAAGGGCTCGCCGCTGGGCCACAATATTCTGGGCACAGCCGAACAGGTTCGCTCGTTCAAGACAGAAGATGCGCTGCGCTTTACAAGAAAACTTTACCAGCCGGATAATGCGATATTCTTCGCTTACGGAGACATTGACTTCAAGAAGCTGGTAAGACTCTTGAAGAAGAGCTTTTTAAGTGAAGAACGAAGAGTGAAGAGTGAAAAATTCAATAGTCCAGAGGCGCAAGCCCAATTCAACATTCAACACTCAACATTCAACACTCAACACTCCTTCGAGGGACAGACGATTGTGATGCAGAAGAATACGCATCAGGCTCATGTGATGATTGGAACCCACGCCTACGATGTAAACGACAGCCGCAGAATGCCGCTCTATCTGCTCAACAACATGCTGGGCGGACCGGGAATGAACGCCAAGCTGAACCTAGCCCTGCGCGAGCACAACGGACTGGTTTACACCGTAGAGAGTACGATGGCGGCTTATGGCGATACAGGCATTTGGAGCATTTATTTCGGCTGCGATGAGCACGATGTGAAGCGTTGCCTCAGACTGGTTCGCAAGGAACTGGATAAGTTCATGCAGAAACCGCTGAGCGAGGCGCAGCTCAAGGCCGCCAAGAAGCAGATTAAAGGACAGATAGGCGTGGCTTGCGACAACCGCGAGAACTTCGCCCTCGACTTCGGCAAGAGCTTCCTTCACTATGGCTGGGAGAAGAACGTAGACCGACTCTACGAGCAGGTAGATGAGATTACTGCCGAACAGATACAGGCCGTGGCCAAAGAACTGTTTGATAAAGACAGACTCACTACGCTGATTTTCAAATAAATAAGAAACAAAGAAGGCAACAACTTGGGTCGTCATGCGACTTCCCTCGTTGTTGCCTTCGTAATTTAATGAATTAAAAACTGCTTTTTTCTTAAAACAACTAACAATTAACCTAAAAACTTAAACCTAAAAACCTAAAATGAAAATCTATAAAACCTAAAACGAATTTTTAACAATCTATATATGAAATCCCCAATCAGAATTTATCACGAAAACTCTCAGGGGACAGTATGAATTTCAAATGAAAAGGAGTTTTTACTCTCCTCTTTGGTTTCGGAAGCCCCTTTGGCTCCCTACTGTTACTCAGCTGTGCATTGCTGCCAGCCATTTTTTAATGGCGGCTCTTTTGGAGCCCTTCGCATGGCTAATCTCCGATTAAGCCAACTTGTTGCTAATAGCACCAACTTCAGCTACACATGCAACAACTACTGCGATAATCATTCCTAATACTAACATAATCTTTTCCTTTCTTAAATTTGTTATCTTAAATATACAATCTTGTAGTTTTACCTAACAAAATCTTAACTCTCTTTATTTCTTACCCCCCGAAGGAGGATTTCTATGCTCTCTTAGCTTCGTAGCTTATTTGCCGCAGTTCATTCCGAGGTTCATACCTGCGCAAGCAACTACTGCGAATGCTACTACTGCTACTGTCATTATCCCGAACATTACCATAATCTTTTTCCTTTCTTTTAACCTCTTAATCAGTCTCTTCGAGATTTTCCAGAAGTCCTCGTCCGAATCTCAGAACCAAGTTCCGAACCGGCCTCAAACTTGTCTCGAATCGATTTCATAAGTTATCCTTACTGAATCAATCTTTTATCCTTTTTTCTTTTTCTGGTGCAAAGGTACAACTTTTTGTGTGCGCACACAAATATTTTAGGAGAAATGTTTCAAAAAGCCCTTTTTTCTTGATTAAGGTCAAGGACATTTACATTCCCGTTACAAAATCAGGCACAAATTACACGAATTACACGGATTTAAGTCTCTCATGTCAATTAAAACACATTCATAATCTCATAGAACATCCGTGTAATCCGCATAATCCGTGCCTAATCTATTTTCTACGCAGCCACTCCTGGCGTTCCGTAGTGCCCGTACTTGGCGATGAAACGGGCGGTCTTGGTGTAGGTGCCGTCCTCGTTCTTCATGATGAAGCCACGCTTCTTCCAGTTGCACAGCAGGATGGCAAGTTTCGTCTTGGTACCATGAACCTGACAGATGTTCTGAATCTCAGTCTTATCAAAGGTGTCATGAACGTAGAGAAGAAGATTGCTCACACCGGGAGTATGACACACAGAGCGGCTGTCTGCATCTATTGCCTCCTGCATCTGATTGCCGAAGAAACGCATCTTGCACCACAAATCATACTTCACGCTCCATACGATGAAATCCTCCATCGCCTTCTCCCACTTCTCGCCATTCGCCAGATAAAGCACCATCGCGCGGCGGAAACCATTCGCCAGACCACGCTTGGCAAACTCGGCGTAAGGCTTGTTGTAAGCCAGCTGAGCCATCTCCATTATCTCATTCTCCAGGCGCTCGATAAGCTGGCGAGCCTTACGGCACTCCTTGAAACCGCTGGCTGCATTCAACTGCTGGATGTAAGGAGAAAGCTGCGACTTGAACTGCGCATCATAACTGCCCACCTCCGGACGCGGAGCGAAATCGGGACGGATGATGGTGGCGAGCGACAGGCGGCTCACGGCTCCATCAGCCACCTCACGAACCGAGAAGAACTTCTGCGTAACGGCAATGGTGCTCGAAGCGTTCCAGTTGAAACGGGTCTTTACGCGGGCTGTAACGCTCTTGGTTCCTACTCGCTCCTGACCGTCCTCAGAATTGTCCCAGCAGAGACGAATCAGCTGGCTAGGGTCGTTAAACTTCCTGAGCATGTCTACCTCGTCCATCTTGCAGTAGAGATAAGCATCGCCAGCCTTCTGCACATCGTCGAGACGCTGGATGTAGGCAGCGCGGGTAAGGTCGGGCGAAACGATGCGGATGCAGATGTCCTCCGGGCGCACAGGCTTCTTCTTGTTGTCGCCCATGGTGTTCACCTCGTCCTTCCAGTCCTGCTCCTTCTGGCGGTTCACCTTATCCATCTGCACCAGGTCTTCGATGATGCAGTCAATAGGGCCGTTGACGAGCGATTTGCCTGACGACATGGCTGCAATGAGCAGATTCATCATCGCCGCCTCGTGCACCTGATTATCCGTATAGCGGAAGGTTACGCCCTTGAGATGAGCGGCAAGCGCAGGGAAGACCGCCATTGCCACAGCCGCCTTGAAATCGGCAGGCACCTTGCTGGTGAGCAGCTTGATGAGCTTAGGCAGTTTGGCTGGCAACTGAGGAGGAACATCAGCGTAGATTCCCGCCTTCTCGGTGGCCTGCTTGGCAAGATGATTCTTGCGGGCAGTCTCTACAGCCTGCTTTACCAAATCCGGAATCGCGGTAGATTGCGCCACCTTGCAGGCATTCTCTACGGTGGCGAACGCCTTCGCCTCGTCTTCTCCGAAGGTTTCTATTACCTGCTTGATCCAAGCCGCCTCACTATTACAGATGTATCTCAGCAGGCAGGCTTCACGATAAATGAAGTTGTTGCGGTTGCCGTGGACAGGAGCGCCGCCCATCAGCTCTACCAGCGCCTTCACAATCTCCTCGTAAGGAACGCCGTCGTAGGTCTGTTCATACTGCACGGTATTGGCAGCCCTTCTCGCCTTCTCCTCCTCGCTCTCTATAGGTTCGAAGTCTACATCCAGCTGACGTCCGTCAATATCCAGTCCTCTCTTGCGGTAAGCCTCACGGTATTCAGCCACAGCCTCCTTATCCAGGCGCTTGTACCAGTCATTGGCAGTATAAATCTGGCTTGCCGCATCGGTGATGAAGATAATGCGCTCTGGGGTTACGCAGCTAGGGTCTTCGGTGGCGTGGATGAGTTTGCAGAAGGCGCTCTGAGCCTCAGCTATGGTCATTCCTACCGGGATGCGGATGTCGATGTGGGCCTTGTTGCGGGCTGAGCGCTCGATGTGGAGCACCTTTCCCTTCCAGAGTTCGATGTCTTCGGCTGAGAAGATTTTCTCTCTGAAGAGCTTCTCTGTAGGCTCATCAAACATTCCGTTCAGCAGAAGGGCGTTCTTCACCGCCGGCTCAACCTCCTCAGGATTGTCAATGTCTACGGTTGTCTGGAAGGTGAAAGCCTCTGGGTCGATGAATTTCTGGGCGCGATGGTCTTCGAGGAAGTGGAAGTAGTGAGGTGAGCGGAAAGGCAGCTGCTTCTTGAGGTCAGAAATCTTCCGGTCGAGCTGCTGATAGGTTTCGCCTGCCTTCATCTCCTCCTGCTGCATCATCTGGTTCTGCTGGGCGGTGAGGTCACGAATCTGACCAACGAGCTGTGCGAGCCAAGGCTGCTTGGTGAGCTCGGTGTAGTAATCGAGGAGATGGGATGAAATCTGTCCCATGTTCGCTCTGCGGTTAGGGTTCATTGCGATGAGACGGCTGCTGAGCTGCTTGCATTCATCAAAGGTTAATGATTTTTGTGTCATAAATCTATATTTTTTTAGTTGTAAAAGACAGGCTCTTTTTGCAGAAACCTGCCGCCTTCCATTCTGAAAAGCGATGCAAAGATAAACAAAAAAAAAGCCGTTTGCAAGTTTTTTCTGAGGTAAAAAAGCAGGGGTATAAAGAGGGGTATAAAAAGGTATAAAAGAATAAACAAAGGGTATAAGAGGGGTATATTAATACCCCGCTAGCTACCATCTCTCGTCATCATCTCGTCATCTTTCATGGTGTTCGAGGTTGGCACTTTCTCATCCACCAGTTTCGGCAAGATTTCCCTCAAGTTCACATTCTCCGAACAGGCTGTTGTTCCCAAAATCATCTTGAAAGCATTCACAATATCGCAATAACGATTGAATCTTTCCTTGCTTACCGAGCCCAACTTATCTGAATCAAGTTTCCACCATTCCAGAGCCGCATATTCGAAAGGTGCAGATTTCACCTGCGCAAGATCCTTCCATTTGCAGAGCGGAGCACGCTCCGTATTCTCCGGAGGTAGTTTTTCATACAGGTGGGCCAGATGTTTGCAGAAGGCTGTAGGAGCTCCCATATCGAATAGCCCCCACCCGTTTAAGAGTCGGAACACAGGGAACCAGTCGGATTGCTTTTTCACCAGCAATTCAGGACAGCCGTTTTTCTTATAACCGCTATCTTCGGAATTACCAAATCAACCAGTTCCATGAATTTTTCTTTCTTCACTTCGTTCGAAGGCTTGGCACCCACCGCCTTCATCGCCTTCAGCGACTCCTTATCGCCGTGCTTGCCCCATTGCTTCACATCGTTCACCCTGCCGTTCATAATCATCAGCACGATGCCCGAGAGCAGCTGGAGCATCTTCTTTCTTGGCACACGCTTATAGAACACCTGACGGAGAAAATCTACAGGGTCGGCCTTGAATGTTGGGTAGAGATTATGAGGGAAGGCGTGCAGCTGGCCTTCTATTACCGCCAGCTGGTCTTTATAATCATAGGTGCCCGTCTGCTTCTTCTTGATGGCACTCGGGGCATCTACGAAGAAAGAATAGGCCGCACGCTCGCGGTAAGCCGAACTGGTGATGAATCCCATCTCGGTAAGCAGAACGGCCCGGAGGCGCTGCAGTTCATCATCATCTATCTGCTCCAGCTTATGAAGGATGCGGTTTCTGGCCTGCGTCATTTCGCGGGAATAATCGCTGCGCTGGATTTCGAGGAAACTGCTGAGCCGCTCTCTAGCCTCAGAAAGGCAATCAGAAAGTTCCTCGCGCAGCATCGCCTCTGTATCTGCATCAAGAGAACGGTTCTCCGCCTCAGAAGAGGTTTTATCTGATACGGAAGAGCTCTTATCCGAAGCGCCTTCAGAGAGCGTATTCCTGAGGCGGATGATGCTGTTGATGACGCCTTCGAGCATCATGGTGCAGTCGCTGAAGCGGGTAAGCTGTTCAATGGGCAGCACAGGACCGGAGTATTGCCAGTCATCATAAATCTTATCATCATATATTTCGCGGCGCGCCTGCTCCATCTCCTCATCAGAAACATCAGAGAGCACTCTCACCATGAGCTGCAATCCAGCCTTATCGCCTTCATTCTTACTGTTGCAGCCTATGCACCGGGTGCGCAGGTTCCGCTCCTTGCGGGCGATGATGAGGGCGCGTACGTCCTCGCCTTCCAGGGCTGAAACATAGCCTATGAGCTGCTGTTTGTCATAAGCTTTCACCGCCAGCATGTCGAAGGTGTTGGCGTCATCGGGCACGAGGCAGATGGTTCTTCCCTCTGCTTCTTTAGCATACTCTACCTCATGGCCTTTCACGTCATTATGGGTGAGTCCTACGATATGGAATGTGAGATTCTTCATTTTATGTTGTTATTATTGTTTTTACGTTGTTTGCTGTCAGGTTACAAAAGTAAGGTTTTTCGGTGAAACCACCAAGCATTCTTGTTTAAATTTCCTAAAAGAGGAGCAGAGAAGAGGGTGTTTTAAACTTCGGTTAGTTTATAGATGATAGTTTATAACAATCTTGCGAAGGGCTACGCCCTATCAACTGTTAACTATAAACTATTAACTTGTTGTTGGGGGGTTAACAGGGTTAACAGTTAACAGCTGTTTTTTGCATGGTCCCCCTCG
>ERZ773195.781-NODE-781-length-26398-cov-3.977148_pt1 | contig 26398 bp, 22 predicted proteins | sample MGYA00580530_ERZ773195 | MGnify/ENA primary metagenome ERZ773195 (study PRJEB29015, sample SAMEA2737751) | human gut metagenome | biome: human gut; feature: human-associated habitat; material: faeces | place: China | collected 2012 ...
TTTGGGCCGACCTGGCGATGAACGAGCCAAAAGCATTCGAGGCAATAGTTAAAGCAGTTAAATAGCCCTTCGCGAGAAGGGTTTTAGCGCGGCGGATACCTTGGTATCCGCCTTTTTTTCTCCGGAATTTTTCCAGGAAGCACTTCCAACCTAAAATAAACCGCATGAAACATCTGACCTTGCTCCTGACGACGGCCTCGAGCCGGCTGCACGCATTCAGCGGCACGGAAAGCGACAATAGGGACCTCGGCACCGGCGCGCTCAAACTTCACACCGACGGGCGGCAGTTCCGGCTATGGAGCGACAAAGCCCGCATGGGTTTCATCCTCCCTAAACTCGGATTCTAAAAAGACAGAACACATCGTGGAAAGCTGGAAAAAAACATTCGCCGTCATCTGGAGCGGGCAGCTGGCCTCGATCCTCAGCAGCGAGGTCGTGGCCTACTCGATCATCTTCTGGATGAGCCTCGAAACAGGCTCGGCCGAGGTGCTGGCTCTCGCAGCCATCGCCGGGATGCTGCCCCAGTCGTTGCTGGGGCCGCTCGTCGGGGTTTACGTCGACCGCTGGGACCGCAAGCGCACGATGATCCTCGCCGACAGCTTCATCGCCCTCTGCACGCTGGCGCTGACGGCGCTCTTCTGGCTCGGCGCAGCCCGGATGTGGCACATCTACATCCTGCTGGCCTGCCGCTCGGCCGGCTCGTCGGCGGCATGCTGACGATGGCGCTCAACATGCCCTCGTTGTATTTCGAGGTGGAGGTCAAGCCGCTGAGCTACGTGATCGCGGCCGTGGCGACCATGGCCTTCGCGCTGCTCGTGCAGCTGTTCGTCAACCCCGTCCTCGACCGCATCGACCCCATCAGCTCCCTCAAGTCCGTGGAGTAGCGCCCCTCCGAAGCCCTCTCAGTTCTTCGGGTAGCGGTAGTTGTGGGGGAGTTGGGTGGTGAGCTGCGGGTCGAGGCCGAGTTCCTTGAGTTGGCGGTCGATTTCGAGGCGCGCACGTTCCACAAGTTCGGCGCGACGGCTGTCCAAACCGTTCAGCCCCTCCTGCTTTTCCAGCGATTTCAACGTCTCCGCCATACGCTTGAGCCGGTCCTGATGGTGCAGCAGCGCACGTACCTGCGCATGTTCGCGTACGATCGTCCGCCAATCGGATGGCGTGTGCGCAATCTCCCGAACCGCGGTGACCGGATGCACGTCGGCCACCTGATATGTGATCGAGCCAAGCAGCGGCATCAGGAACACTGTAATCGCGCCGGCTGCGACCAGTGTTGATGCGGTGTCGCTTTGCATGGTGCCGACCTTCACCGCCAGCGACGTGACGGCGACGATGATCGGCAGCGCGGTCGTGCAATACAGCGCTACGGTGACGCGGTGATGCGATGACAGCGGATTCTCGCGTTTGTCGAGCGACAACGCAACATATACGGGCACCGCGCGAATCAGCATGAGCATGACGATGAACGCGACGAGCAGCGCGGGCCGGCCTGCCACGGCGCGTACGTTAATCGCGGCGCCTGACACCACGAAGAACACGGGAATAAGGAAGCCATAGCCGACGCCTTCCAGTTTCATTTCCAGCGACTTGCTGCCGTCGGGGATGATGTAACGCAGGATGAAGCCTGCGGCGAACGCGCCGAGCACCGCGTCAAGTTCGAACAGTGCAGAAATGGTGACAAGGAAGATGAGCAGGAATGTGGTCAGTCGCATGAGCGTTTGCGATGACGTGTTCGCGTTTTCCGTAAGGAAACGGTACAGGCGATGGCCGGTTTTCAGTGCTTTCGTGGGTAGCATCGCGCACAGTAGGCAGATGGCAAGGAACGCGCCGAGCACGAGCATGGTCTGCCAGCCGGTTCGGGTGGATAGCAGGATGGCCATGGCAAGGATTGGGCCGAGTTCGCCCCACGTTCCGTACGAGATGATGGCGTCGCCGATGGGGGTGCCTTCGAGGTTGCGTTCCTTGAGAATCGGCATGAGTGTGCCGAGAGCGGTGGTGGTAAGTGCTATTACCGTGGCTACGCCGTTGATGCCTTGCTTGGTGAAGAACGGAAGGAATGTCACAACCAGCCAGGCGAGGCCTAGCGTGATTCCCCATGTAAGCAGTCCGACTTTGCCTTGATGTCCGGCGAGTCGTTTTGGGTCGATTTCGTAGCCGGCGAGCAGGAATAGGAACGCCATGCCGAGTTCGCTCAAGAGTTTCACGGCGTCGTTCACCTCGATTACGCCCAGTCCGTACGGACCGAGTGCGGCTCCGGTGACGAGCAGCAGCACGGTTTGTGGAATGAACCTTCCTGGAATCAGCTGCGCCACAATCGGGCTGACGGCCGCCACCGCCATGATGATAGTCAATGAAACGAGCTCTTGCGTCATGTTTCCAGCCTAGTGAGTCTGCGTGACGGTGCTCGGATACGCGGTGACCCCCATGACGCGCTGGGGTGAGGTTAAGTTTTTGTTAATTTTATGGGGGGGGGGTCTATGAGCTTTTATTATCCGTGGAAAATGGCGGAACTGTTTTGTTTGAAGGTTGGGCCCCTCTTTTCGTTGAAGGGGATGGGTTTTTCGTTCGAGGGTTTTAACGAGGGTGTTAATGGAAAGAGCCCGATATGATGCTGAATCGAGCTGTTTAGGTGATTTAGGGGGTGTAAAAAAATGATTGATGGCAAATTCACAGCAAAGGAGCGTGCGTATCTGGCCAGCCTGCCAGCGGTCAAAAGCGTGAGCCCATCCCATATCCGGTATACAGATCGCTTTAAGGTCGAGGTCATGTGCCGATACAATGCCGGCGAATCGCCGTCGGCCATCTTTCGGGAGGCGGGTCTCGACCCCAAGCTGATCGGCTACAAGCGCGTGGAACGGTGCATTGCGCGCTGGAAGCAGCAGGAGGAGCGGAACAAGCGCAGGAACGAACATACGAACCATTACATGCAGGATTGTGATGACGAGCTGGAAGCCATCGAACTGCGCGGAGACGATGTGGATCAGTCCGTGGTGGATCTTTATGGCGCTGGCGCGGCAGGGACGTCGGGAAGCGACGTCGCGACGAGAAACGTTGGCGCGTCGGGAAGCAACGGCGTGCAATCGCAAGGCTCGGACAAGTTGCAGGAATCGCGCGCATCGCAGGATATGCTGTCGAAACTTGCACAGGCACAGCTGACCATCAACAAATACGACATGCTGATAGCCAAGCAGGCGTTGCGTATCGACGAGCTGGAACGCGTGCTGCGGAAGTTCATCCAGTGATGCGTGCGAAACGTATGAAAAACATGGAACGTACGGAAGGCGCAGAACCGTCTTTCAACGAGATAATCGACGTTTCCGACGACATGCGCAGACGGCGTGGCTGCCGCAGGAAAACCGTCGCCATGCGTGTCTCCGCTGCGCTGTTGATCGTCATTTCCATTTGCATCGGCGGTTTTCCGGCGATGCTGCAATACCGGTCGGCGCACGAACTGTCGAATACGTCGGACCAATTCGCACGTGCGGTTGCGGGTTGGCCGTATCCGCAGGCCGACGACGCGATCGCCGCGGCCAAGGAATACAACAAACGGCTCGCCGCATCGGGCCAGCCGATCCTCGGCGAGGCGAAGGATCCGTTCTCCCAGGCGCAGGGCAGCTCGCGGTCCAGTGAATCCGGTTCCAACGAATCAGACAGCGCCAGCGCCAAAGATACGGAATATCAAAGCCTGCTGGATTCCGGCAGCGGTGTGATGGGCACTATCCGCATTCCGAAAATTTCTGTGAAACTGCCGATTTACCATGGCACGTCGCAGTCGGCACTTGCGTCCGGTGCGGGGCATTTGTATGGCAGTAGTCTGCCGGTGGGCGGCAAGAACACGCATGCCGTAATCACCGGGCATCGCGGGCTTGTGGATGCGATGATGTTCACCCGATTGGATGAAATGCGCGTCGGCGACTACTTCTACATCGAAGTGATGGGCCGCACGCTCGGCTACCGGGTGGACCGTATTTCCGTGATCGAGCCGAACGATACGTCGAAGCTGAAGATCGTTCCCAGCGAAGACCGGGTGACGTTGATGACGTGCACCCCGTACGGCGTTAATACGCATCGACTGTTGGTTTCTGCGGTGCGCTCGCCGATTCCCGACGTGGTACCGGCGGAGCATGATGCGGCGAAGGATGCGCGAACGATTGCGACCACGGCCGCGGTGGTCACGTTGCTGCTCGGTCTGCTGCTGGCATGGTTGCGCGGGCGACCGTGGCATATCCGTAGGCATGCGGCTTGGTGGCCGAAGCGCGGCTAACGACCGCTGTTTGCCGATGCCCCCTGCCGGCTTTTTTATTCGGGTATCACCCATATTGTGAAACGTTGCGATTGCAACGGTTGACGATGGTATAATACCTCGACTTTCCCGCACTTAGGGTGTGCATCTCCCGACGTCTTTTCTCCTATGTTCGAGGTTGGAGCGCTGGAAGTGTATCCGTACTGGACATGGCATGTGCCGGTGCGTGATACGCGGACGGTGTTAGAGACGGAAACCGCGTTGAAGCGCGGTATTAAGGGGACAATGCGCATGAGGCGTGTACATGAATCTGAGGCAAAGCCAAAAGGGAACTTTGCCAAGCGAATCGTAGCTGCGGTAGCCGCGGTCGCCATGCTTGGTGGCATGGGCTACGCCACCACTTCTGCCGCGCTAGCCGATGACGTCAATGCCACTGTTGAGCAGCAGAATGGTATCAACATTGGTCTGCATGATTACGATCGCAACTCCATCAACAATAATCATGCGTTGCATTTTATGAGCGGAGGAAACGAAGCCGGCTATAACCGCTATGTTCAAGATGGCAGAGGTGCGTACGCGGGCATTGTGAAGCCTCTGCTGACTAACGATTATCCGACCATGGCGGATGGCAACGAATCGCTGAATTATCTCTTCGGCGGTGCGTCTGATAAGGCTGTGACTAATTACACGCCGGACGGTGGTTTGCTGACTTCGGATGGTCAAGGGAATTACAGTTTCGATGCGGCGTCGAAATATGCGAAATATAACCACAATAGCAATCGATTCGAATTGACCAATCAGACCCAGAGCGGGAATCGTGACCCGTTATTCACGCCGTTTGGCAATGACAGCGACGACAATAGGTATTCGTTCGGCATGAACCTTAGGGCCGATTTCTATATGCCTAAAGATGGCAAAGTCAACAATCAGAACATGGTGTTCGACTTTACCGGTGACGACGATGTGTGGGTGTTCATCGATGATGTGCTGGTGCTTGATTTGGGTGGTATCCATCAGGCGTTGGGTGGCAGCATCGATTTCGCCGCCGACAAGATCAAGTACGACAAGGTTCAGAGTCATGGAGACACTCCTGCCGCAACAATCACCGAGGCATTTAGAAAAGCGGGAAAGAAGTGGGATTCCAAGGCGTATACGACACATCATCTGAGCTTCTTCTATCTGGAACGCGGCGACGGCGGATCCAACTGCAAGATCAGTTTCAATCTGCCGGTGAAGCCGTCCAAGGCCATCGATATCGAGAAGGAAACCCTGGGCACCATCGACGCGAACAAACAGTTCCAATTCCAGCTGTTCGTCGACGGTTCCAAAGATCCGTACCAAGGCGAATACAGCGTGTACAATGCGCACACCAATCAGGTCGTTAACCCCGATGCGTCGACCGAAAACAACGGTGTGATAAAGCTGGCCGGGGGTCAATTTGCCCGTGTGCAAGCCGACAATTTCACTGATGACACCAAGTATACGGTGCGGGAGTTGAATTCCAGCGACTACACCGTGTCCGCGAACGGTTCCCCAATGACGCAGCAGGGTAGCGACAATAATGCATACGCCGAAACCGGCTCGTTCACCGTGGGAAAGACGAGCCACGTGACCATCGTGAATTCCAATGTGAAACCATCGAACAACAAAAGCATCGTGAAAACCAATGGCGGCGAAGGCGATGAGTACACGCTGCATCTGACCGCATCCGGTGATAGCACCTCCTCCACGGTCACCACTGCCACTCCGGCTGACATTGTGCTGGTCATGGACAAGTCCGACAGTATGAATAGTGACAACCGCGACACCAATGCGCGGAATGCGGCCATAGCGCTCGCCAATAAGCTGCTGACGGCGCAGAATTCGGCTTTGCCGGAAGCCCAGCGGGTGCGTATGGCGGTCGTCACCTTCAGCAAGAGCGCTTTGCTGAAACAGGAGTTCACCACGTTTTCGAGCAAGATCGGTGATGCCGTTTCCCAAAAGCCGGGTGGCGGCACCAACTGGGAGGCCGCGCTCGAGCAGGCAAACAATCTTCGAGGTCGCCCTGGTGTGAAGAAGCACATCATCTTCCTCTCGGATGGCAATCCGACGTACCGAACGTCCTCATATAGCGGATGCTATTCCTATTCATTTCTCTGGGGCAATACCGCACATCCGGAATATACGACCAAAGCGGATTGCGAGACGAACGGATACAGTTGGGGGAAGAACCCTGACGGCAGTTCCGGTGGCGTATATGGCGCAGGAGGCAGCGACGAGTATGGCTTTAATTACGCGGCCGCGTTGGCTGAAGCCAAAAATCGCGGCGACGCCGCCCTGTACGTGGTGAAGACCGCTGCCGACGCCAATAAGATGGATGATCTTGCGAGTGAGGCCGATGCGGTGAATGGCGTGGAATTCGACGGCACGAATCCGGCGAATCTGACGAAAGCATTCGATCAGATCTATTCCAGCATTACTTCTTCTGCGAAGATCAAGGTCTTCTCCATCACTGACACCTTGTCCCAGTGGGTCGACCCGGTCGATTTCGCTGGCGTGGCCGACGGTGCCGATATCACACAGTATGTGACGGTGAAAAACGGCAATAAGGTGCTGACGAACGAATATACGGCTACGTACGGTGTCGATCAATCTGGCAATCGCACGGTGACGGTGACGTTTAACGGCACAGACGGTATCGTTGCTGAGAAAGCCGACAGCATCGACGTATCCTTCAAGGTCAAGCCAAGCGATGCCGCCTATGCCACTTATGCCGGCAACCAGCAATACCAGAATGCGGGAGAGCCGAATACTGGCACCGCATCTGCGGGCCAGCAGGGATTCTATTCCAATGTGGACGCGCGATTGAACTATTGCGTGCTTACCGAGGTTAATAGAACTACGTCATGCGCACCGACTGAAGTCGAGTATCCGCATCCTGTGGTGCAGGTGAAGCTCGGCAAGATCAAGATCGTCAAGCAATGGTCGGATGGTGCGAGCAAGCATGATGACGGTTCCGTTACGGTGCAGTTGCAGCGTAAGAAGAGCGGCGATTCCAATGCTCAGCTGGAGGACGTCGGTGGCGTAATCACGCTGAATAAGGGCAATGGTTGGCAGACGACTGTCGACAACCTGGTTCCTGGATACACGTATTCCGTGGCGGAAATCTCTGGTGATGACCGATATGACGTCTCCTATACGGGAAACAATGTCGACTTGACCAAGCAGATGGTGTGGTCTTCCAATGCCGATGCGGGCACGTTGAACGCGACCATCACTAACACGTTGAAGACGGTTGCCCTGGAGAACGCGATTTCGGTGAAGAAGGACCTGGCCGGACGCGAGTGGAAGACCTCCGACACGTTCGATTTCACTCTGGCGGCGAAGGGCAATGCGCCGTTGCCGGATAAGTGCGAAGCCGATCAACCTTGCACGGTGAAGGTGAACTCCGATTCGGGCAGCCATACCGCGTCCTTCGGCAACATCACTTACAACGCTGGCGATGCCTCTTACACGTATTACGTGACGGAGGTCAAGGGCTCTATCGCTTCATTGCATTATTCGCAGGCGAAGTATGAGGTTGTCGTGACTGTCGCGAAGGACTCCAACGGAGAGTGGAAGGCTTCCGTGAAGTCCGTGACCAAGGTGCTGGATGACAACGGTGCAGCAGTTCCCGAATCGCAAAGTGCTGCTACTGAACCTGTCACCTTCACCAACCGATATGTCGCGGTGTCGGCGCTGCCGTTGACGGGTGGTGCGACGGGACGCCAGTGGCTACTGGTCGGTGGCGTGATCGGCGGACTCGCGGTGCTGCTTATCGGCGCTGCCGAAATTTGGAATAACAAGAAGCGACTCGTCTGAGTTGCTGTGTGAGGCCGGAATGCCTACCAACTTGAGGGCATTCCGGCCGGCAAATCAAAATTTGCGGATCGCGGAAGCAAGTTGGGTTCCCGCCTCCCGCGATTGCAAAAACAAGTAATCAAACAATAAGGAAGAGAGGATTCTCATGAAGATGAGGAAACTTTTCGCCGGCATCGCCGCCGCGGCGACGCTGCTGGGTGGCATGGCCCTGGGCGCAACCAGCGCACAGGCCGATGACGCTGCTGGTACTCCGGTAACGGGCGTAGCAACGTTCACGTTCACCGCTGAAACCGCTGAACAGCTGACCAACGCCAACCTGAAAGCATACAAGATTGGCGATTATGTTCAGTATGGTTCCGGCGAGAACGTTGCTTACGGTGTGGTGACGAATTCTAACAATAAGACTGCCGTTGACTCCGCGTTGAAGGCTGCCGGTGTAGATACTACGGATTCTGAGGTGGACCATCTGGCCGCAGCCCTGAATGCCGGCCAACTGGATGTTTCTGATGTTCGCCCATGGGCTTCTCCTACGGCAACTCGTAAGTTTGCCGATGCTTTGGAGAGCGAAGGCCGTTTGACTAGCGGAACTGATGTTACGCTGAGCAACCCGGTTGCTGCACAAGACGGCTCTTATTCCGCCACCGTGTCTTTGCAGGCAGGTATCTATGTGTTCATTGACTCTGCGGTTGCTACTGGTTCTGTGACCCAGGCAATCCCGATGATTGTCGCTTCCGGCACGGTTGCTGATAAGGTCTTGACTGATCCGATTCGGGGCGCCAACACCGTGAACATGAAGAACACCAACAACCCCGAAAAGACAAAGGAAGTCAATAAGACTTCTGCTGCCATCGGTGACACTCTGACCTACACCCTTACCGGCGTTGTCGCGAACCCGGCTCCGACCGCGTTCAAGTTCACCGATACTCCGAGCAAGGGTCTGACCATCAAGGCTAACAGCTTCCAGTTCTTTACGGAGGAGGCTAATGCGGAGCGCCAAGCTGAACCTGCGAGCAACTTCAGTGTTACCCCGACTGGTGATTTCACGGGTAATGGTACCGCATCTTTCGATGTCGAGGTGGAGAATCCGTCCGCTTATGCAGGCAAGAAGATTGTGGTCACCTTTGAAGCAGTGATCAATGACGAAGCTGACGTCGAGAATGGTGTCGTCAACAAGCTTGACAACTATGGCACCTCGGTTCAGGTCCCGACCACGTTTGGCAAATTCGAATTCACCAAGGTGGATCCTGATGGCAAAGGCATTGAGAACGTTACCTTCCAGGTAAAGGACGGTGACACCACGCTGTACTTCGTGAAGCAGAAGGACGGTTCCTACAAGAAGGCTGCTTCTGCTGCCACTTCGGGCGCAACTGCTGATGTCAAGACTGGTGCTGATGGCAAGCTGTCTTTCACCGGTCTTGATAAGACCAAGATCTACACCGTCACGGAAACTGTGCGCGCCAGCGATGCCTACCTCAACATCATGCCGAGCTTCACTGTGTCTTTCAACGAGGAGAACGGTTCAGCTGTTCTGGCTAAGACCACCACTTCCGATCCGTGGGGCCTGGTCAACACCACCGCCAAGACCGTGAAGAACATCAAGTCCATCACCCAGCTGCCGCTCACCGGTGCTGCAGGCACCACGCTGTTCACCGTTGTGGCTCTGCTCGTGGCTGGCGCTGGCGTGACCATCGCCATCAAGTCTCGTCAGAACGCCGAGGCCTGATCGCCCATCTCTGACGGTATTCGTTAAGAACGCCAATTCGGAGTGATTTAAGGTCGACCCATTATGGGCCGGCCTTTTTTGTATTGCTCTGTATTTCATGTGGGATTGCTTGGATTGCGCCATATTACGTTGCTTTGGACGTGCCACCCGATGTGGGTGGGCATTGCATTTTTCGAGGGTATAAGGAGTTTCGGTGGGATGTGTTGCAACAAACGGAATCTGGAAACGTGAACCGTTATGGGGGCTGTTAGTCAGGGGAGTGAAGTGGGGGTATTGCACGGAAGGAGAGCCATAGAATCGCAGGCACATCCGCAAAAGAAAGCAACGAAGCATCAATGGGAGGTATTGCGATGCGCAGTGGGGGAGCATTCAGTGACGAGGAGATTCAGCTGTTGCGTGGATTGCCGGCTGTTTCCAATGTGACTCGTGATCGTATCACCTATTCCGACACATTCAGACAGGTGTGCACCATCCGATATCTTGCGGGGGAATCGCCAACCAAAATCTTTCGTGAAGCGGGTTTACCGCCGGAACTTGTCGGATACAAGCGTATCGAACGTAGCGTGGCGCGCTGGAAGGAAGCTGCCATCAAATCCGTGAACGGCAGCAACACCATGACCGATGGTGAGATCATAGCGCAGCTTGCGGCGCGGTATAAGCGTGCGTTGGCGACGAGGCGGAGTCTTGAAGACATCGCCAATACGGCCACTGAGCCGAAGCCTGCCGCAACGGCTGCGTCGAATGACGTTCATCCGTTGTCTCTCGGACTGTTCGACGGTGATACGGCCGGCATTATTATCAGGCAGCAGGCTCGTCGTATCGACGAGCTCGAGCGCGATGTGGTGAGGTTGCGCAACAAGCTGGACAAGGAAGTCGGGCCCAATCCTGCCTCCGCTGAGGCCTGACTTATGCTATCTAGCTTATAGATGGCGGGTGGTTCGCCCCATTTGCCAGTTCGGGGGTGTAAATCATACCCCCGAACCGCCTATTCTCGTCTAGCACCCGCCATCTATAAGCGAAATACCTTTCCGCAAAGCCCCAAATCCGCCATCTATAAGCCAGATAGACCCATCGGTTTGACCATGGGCAGACTCGGTTAGAGATGCTCTTGGCGAAAATGCTAATTTTGGCTTCCTGCAAAGGGTTTTGATGGGTCTAACCCATGATTTACATAAAACCTAACCTACGATTTACATAAAACCTAACCCACGATTTGCGTAAGTCCTAACCCATGATTTGCGTAAAACGTGGTTCGCTCAGAGCTGTGGCCGGAGACCGTCCAAGTTCGACCGACATTATCGGAATCGTCAGGGAAGAAGGCACGCGGGCGGAGTGCAATATAATGTTCCCTATGGCTGGCAGTTCAAGGGGGCAAGACTGATGGCAGTTTTTCCGCATGGGAGCGCGCGCGGCGGGTCGAGAAGCGACGGTCCGCAGCAAATTAAGGACTTACGCGCCGACGATTTTTATGGCGATTCGCACGATGGCAACGACGGCTCGCGCGGTTCGCACGACACCACGCGCAACACCCGCACCTACACCCTCCCGACTTTCGCGGAGGCGACCGATGTGTCCGAAGAGATTCGCGAGCGTCGCGCGGATCGCAACAAGTCCATTGCCATGCGCGTGCTTGCGGCGGTGCTGATTTTCTCCGCAATCGGCATTGGTCTTTTCCCGAAAGTGCTGCAATACCAGTCCGCGCAAAAGCTGGCGAGCACGTCCGCCCGTTCCGAGCAGAGCGTCGCGGGCTGGCCGTATCCGCAGGCCGACGAGGCATTCGCCGCGGCTAGGGCGTACAACAAGCGTCTCGCCAAGTCGGGGCAGCCGGTGATTGGCGAGGCTGAGGATCCGCTCGCCGAGTTGTACAACAACAATCAGTCCGACTCCAGCGACGGTTCCGGTTCCAGCTCGACGGGCGCAGGCGCCACTGGCGATGGTAACAAGGATTCCGCTAGCTCCAAAGACGCGGAATACCAGCGTTTGCTGGATACTGGCGATGGCGTGATGGGTTCCATCCGCATTCCAAAGATTTCTGTGGATTTGCCGATATACCATGGCACGTCGGAGCAGACGCTTGCGTCCGGTGCGGGGCATTTGTATGGCAGTAGTCTGCCGGTGGGTGGCAAGGATACGCATGCGGTGATTACCGGACATCGGGGTTTGGTTGAAGCCTCAATGTTTACGCGTTTGGATGAGATGCGGGTTGGTGATTACTTCTATATCGATGTGATGGGCCATACTCTTGGCTATATGGTGGATCGTATTACCGAAATCGAACCTAACGACACATCGCAATTGAAGATTACCTCTGGCGAGGATCGGGTCACGTTGATGACATGCACTCCGTACGGTGTGAATACGCATCGTCTGTTGGTTTCGGCATTACGTTCCGCCATTCCCGAAGAGATTCCCGCGGAGGATGATGCGGCAAAAGATGTGCGTGTGATTGCGGGCGTGGTGTCAGCTGCCACGTTGCTGGTCGGTTTGTTGTTGGTTTGGCTGCTCCGCTGTCCGTGGTATGTCCGTAGGCATGCCGCTTGGTGGCCAAAGCGCAACTAGGGGTTGATGGCGTTAATGTTGCACTTGACAGATGCTTTTTTGTCGGGGAAAATTCTGAAAGAGACATGACAACGTTTGCTTATAGTTTTTGCATCGCGATTTACGGGGGCAAGAATACTCTAGAATCGCGATGATATGTGCGATTTCAAGGAAAGTATATCCCCTTGATTACCTCGTTGGGAGGGTATGTATCCCTCTGTTTTTCTCCTTAAGGTTTAGGCAACGAAGCGATTGTCGGACGGTATGTGAAGCGAAGACGCATCAAATATACCGGTCGAAGGAGGAAGGTATTTCCCCGATCGCTTAACGGTACAAGGGGGTAGGCGTATGAGACACGTCTTTGAGCGAAACAGGGCGAGGGGCACAGGTCTGTTCACGCGTCGTGTCATTGCGGCCGTCGCGACGGTCGCAATGCTCGCCGGCGTGGGGTGCGTCACTGCTTCGTCAGCGGCGGCGGAAGATGCCACGGGAGCCTTGGAACAACAAATCGAGCAGCCGGTATTGCAAGAATCTGGGCAAGAGGATTCACAGCCGGTGGAACAAAATTTGATGGTGGGAGAAGAGCAGCCGTCAGAGCAAGAGCAGCCGTCAGATCAAGAGGCTTACCAGCAAGTCGAACAAGAAACGGAACAAGAAACGGAAGAAGAGACTGAGCAGTGGGTTGAGCAGGAGGTTGAACAACAATCTGAACAACAATCTGAACAACCTGATGAGCAGCCAGTTACGTTGTCCGCTCAACCGATTGCGCGAGCAAATCGGGCGCAGTCGGTTGCGCAGAACGAGACCGGTTCTCAGTTGGGCGCTCCGGAGAAGCATAAGCGCATCAAGAAGAACGATGATGGCAGTTACACCGTGAACGTGGATGTGAAGGGCGCCGTCAACAGCACCACGGTCACCACCACCCAGCCGATCGACTTCACGCTGGTGCTGGATGTGTCCGGTTCGATGGACGATCCGATGAGTAAGACGGATCGGACCAAGCGGTTAGACGCACTGAAAGAAGCGGTTAAAGCATTTCTTGATGAAGCTGCGAATACTAATACGGAGGCCGGTTCCGAACTGGTTCGCGTTGGACTGGTGAAGTTCGCCGGCAACGAAAAGAACGGAATCGGGGATGACACGTACCGAAGTGGTGGGTACACCTACAACTACTCCCAAATCGTTAGCGATCTGACTGCGGATATGAACGGTCTGAAGAACAAAGTCAGCAAACTCAAAGCCGCTGGCGCCACCCGAGCCGACAATGGATTCAATCTTGCGGCCAAGATGATGGGCAGTGCTCGAACCGATGCGAAGAAGGTCGTTATCTTTTTCACGGATGGTTCGCCTACATCGTCTAGTGGCTTCGAGGGTAAAGTGGCAAATAAGGCCGTCGAAGCTGCCAAGGAATTGAAAGATGGTGGCGCCACGGTGTATTCCATCGGTGTTTTTTCCGGTGCTGATCCCTCCTCGATCCAAGGTAACGAGAACCAGTTCATGCACGCGGTGTCCAGCAATTTCCCAAAGGCAACGAAATACAACCAGCGCGGTGAAGGGAATATCAAAGCCGGCTATTATAAAAGCGCGACGAACGCTTCGGAGCTGAATGCCATCTTCGACGAGATTGAGAAGAGCGAGACCACCACATCCGCATACACCAAGGTGACCATGGAGGACACGCTCTCCGGCTATGTCGAGCTTGCGGATAGCAACTACAAGGTCGTTGCCAAGGATGCTTCCGGCAAGGTGGTCTCCTTGACTAAGAATGTCGATTACACCTTGACGTATGACGCGAGCACGAAGAAATTCACGGTCGCATTCCTGAAGCCTCTGGTCAACAACGTGACATACACGCTGGAATACAACGTGAAACCCACGCAGAAAGCGTATGACGAGTATGCCGCCAACCTGAACGCCGGTAAGGATGGATATGACGGCGTAAAGGGTGACGCGAACACCGATCTGCCGGGAAACGCCACGTCCTCGAACCAGCCGGGTTTCCATGCGAACGATTCCGCGTGCCTGGCGTACTCGGCCGATGGCGTGGATCATGCATGCGGCGGCAATCCGTATCCGCATCCGGTGATCCAGGTGGTTTCCTCGACGCTGCATATCGAAAAGCAGTGGAGTGGAGACGGTGACAAGCCGGAAAGCATCACGGTGGATATCAAACAGGGCAACGATACCTATAAGACGGTCACGCTGAAGCGTGACGATAGCGGCAAATGGTCCACCGACGTGATTATTCCGGCAGGCGCCCAAAAGACGTACACGGTGACGGAAGTCGAACCGGACAGCCACTTGTGGAAGGCTTCCTACCAGCACAAGGTCGGCGATGGAAATCTTGCTGACGGCAATGTGGTGACGGTGCCGGAATCCATGGCATCGCAGAACGCCACAGTAGTCATCACCAACACGTTGAAGCAGACCATGCTGACGCATGCGATTGGCGTGCAGAAGGAGCTGGTCGGCCGCGATTGGAAGGATTCCGACGAGTTCACTTTCAAGCTGAAGGCAGACGATTCCAATCCAGACGCGCCGATGCCGTCCGACTGCAAGGACAAGCTGTCCTGCACGGTGACGGTGAAACGCGATTCGTCTGACGATCACGTTGCTTACTTCGGCGACATCACGTATGACGCAGGTGAAGCCGAGTACACATATCTTGTGACGGAGAACGCTGGTAATGTTTCCGCAATGTATTACTCGCAGGCGGAATACCGGGTGGTCGTGTCCGTGATGAAAGACGGAACGTCCGGTGAATGGAGGGCCGTTGTCGAATCCGTGACCCAGCTGAAAACCGATTATGGTGTCGCTGGTTCGAATTGGGACAGTACCCGGCCAATGCTGTTCACCAACAAATACATTTCGGCATCGTCGCTGCCATTGACGGGCCGCATGGGCGCGGAACGATGGTGGCAACTGGCGGCGAGCGGGATTGGCGTGCTGGCATTGCTGGCCGTCGCTGCGGCCGACCAGTGGAGACGCAAGAAGCGGCTCGGCTGAACAACACAGGATTTGCGGATCGCGGGGGCATGTTGGGTTCCCGCCTCCCGCGATTGCAGAACACAGTAACCAACAATTAGGAAGAGGAGATTCTCATGAAGATGAGGAAGCTTTTTGCAGGGCTGGCCGCCGCGGCAACGTTGCTGAGCGGCATGGCCATCGGCGTCGCCGCCGCACAGGCTGATGATGCTCCATTGCTGCAAGTTAACCACGCACAGGAAGGCCATACGTACACGCCATACAAGTTTGCCACGTTCGAGAATCCTGGCGATGGCTCGGTCGAAGTGAAAACGGTTGACGCATGGAAGGGAGCTGTGACCACCGCTGCTGACGTGGCTGATGGAAGCCACAACGGCATCCCGACAGAGTACAAGGATAATCCAGCCGCCTATGTGGCGACGTTCACTGCGGATCAGCTCCGTGTCTTCGCCAAGACCTTGGCTGGGATTACTCCGCCGGCAGGACCTGATGGTACTGGCCTGACCGTAGCCAAGGATCAGGCAAATACGAGCCAGGTGGTCAATGTGAACGGAGAAGGCTGGTATCTGGTGAAGGATACGTTCACCAAGGCTGGCGAAACGACTGTGACGTCGGGGACTCCGGCTGTGGTGGCCACCACCGTCAATGGACTGTCCAATCTGAGGATTGCGGCCGATACGACGACCGGTCAGGGCAACATCACGACTGAAGGCCAGTTCAACGCGAAGAACGCGAATCCGACCGACGAGCCGCTCAAGTTCGCCCGGATGAATGACGTGGATGTGAACGGTAAGAGCGTAAAGGTGGGCGACACCGTGGACTTCACTGTGGCCGCGGACGTTCCTCATGCTGCGGCTGGCTGGGATGCGTACCCCTTTACCATTACCGATACCGCGTCCAAAGGTTTGCAGATTGCGGCAAAGAGTGCCTTCACGGTCCAGTTCGGAGATCATACTACTGTGGATCCCGATCTGTACACGATAACGCAGGAAGGCAATGCTCAATCCGGCACCACCACGACCATCTATTTTGCCGATGCCACAACGCTGGCCGGTAGGACGATCGTCGTGTCGTACCAGGGCACCGTCACTAAGGATGCGTTGGATGGCTTGAGCGGCAGTGTGGACAACAAGGCCACAATCACCACCAAGGATGGTACCAGCGGTGAAGGCAAGACTGTCCTTAAGACCTACGGTTTCCAGTTCACGAAGATTGGCAAGGAAGGGAATGAGGCCAAGCCTCTAGCCGGCGCCAAGTTCGTTGTCAAGAATGCGGAGGGCAAGTTCCTTAAGCAGGCTGAGGACGGTGCGTGGTCGTTTGTTTCCGATCAGAATGATGCCAAGACGTTCACTACTGAGAATGATGGTTTGGTGAAGGTCGCGGGTCTTGCGGCGGGAACCTACACGGTTGTGGAGACTCAGGCTCCGACCGGCTACGCCCAGAACTTCAGGGTCACTTTCAATGTGGAGATCACAGATGAAGGTCTCGTCACCTTCGAGCCGGATGCCCTTCGTCAGGTCCAACCGGTCGATAACACCACTGCGAATGCCACCGCTACCGTGCTGAACGTCAAGTCTGTCACTCAGCTGCCGCTGACCGGTGCCGCGGGAACCGTGTTGTTCACCGTCGTGGCGCTGCTGGTGGGTGGCGCTGGCGTGGCTGTGGCGGTCAAGAGTCGTCGCCGCACGTACTGAGCGCATGCGTTCGGTGTGAGTGAGTTGTGAATTGACTCACTCACAATAAAAGTCAATGCGGGCGGTTGTGGGTATTCCATAATCGCCCGCATTGATGTGTGACCGACCGGTTGAAGTGATATACGGTCAGCAATATTTGAAAAGCTGCTTGTGAGAAGTCGGATATACACTTGCTTCATCATGGGGTATAGCAAAGGGGGTAAAACGATGCGCGGTGGAGGATCATTCAGCATGGACGAGCTCCAAATGTTGCGGGATCTGCCGGCGGTGGCCAACGTATCGAAAGACCGCATCACGTACTCCAACGCTTTCAAACAGGTGTGTGTCATACGGTATCTTGCGGGGGGAATCGCCGACCAAAATCTTCCGCGAGGCGGGATTGCCGCCGGAACTGATTGGGTATAAACGTATAGAACGAAGTGTGGCGCGTTGGAAGGCTGCCGTCCTCAAATCCGTGAGTGGTAGCAGTAACATGAGTAACGGCGAAATCATTACGGAGCTCGTCAACCTGTATGTTCATGCGGTGACGCGCAAGGAGAAACTCGACGACATCGCAGGAATCGCCAATCCCGATAAGGCGAACATTGGAAATGCTCCGCATCCGCTGGACGGGGCGAACGTGTCGGGGGGGGGTATATATCCGCTGACGTGCCCGTCCCGTCCGATGCGGCTGCCATCGCCGTGCCGCCTGCACCTCTCAGCGCGAGCAGCGGCCTTGACAGCGAGACGGCGCTTGTCATCATCAAACAACAGGCTCGGCGCATCGACGAGCTGGAACGCGAAAACGAATCGCTCCGTGGCAAGCTGAAAACCTTGGCAAGCTGACTCCACCCGTCGCAAAGCGTTTTTGGAAAAGATGCGAATCTGCCACATATAGCGCATTTCGCGGTGCGAACAACGGCGGAGATTGTGCGGTTGGCGCGGTAGGGTGTGAACATTATGACTTTTGGGAATACGAAAACCGGAAAAACTGGTACAAGCACGTCCGAAGCGATGGAAACCGCGCAAATCAAATCCGTCGAAAGCCTCGACAAAGGCAACGACATGGAACGCGGCCTGAAAAACCGCCACGTCCAATTCATCGCCATCGGCGGCACCATCGGCACCGGCCTGTTCCTCGGCTCCGGCAAGTCAATCGCGCTGACCGGACCGAGCATCATCCTCGTGTACATCGGCGTGGGCCTCATCATGTTCCTGCTCATGCGCGCCATCGGCGAAATGATGTACAGCGACCCCAGCCAGCACACGTTCATCAACTTCATCACCCGCTACCTCGGCCGCGCGTGGGGCAAGTTCGCCGGCTGGACGTACTGGATTGTGCTCATCCTGACCGGCATGACCGAAATCACGGCCGTCAGCACCTATTTCGTCACATTCTTCGGCACGTTCGGCATCGACCTCAACGCGTGGAAATGGCTTATCGAACTGTGCTTCCTCGTGGCGCTCACCGGCATCAATCTCATTGCCGTGAAAGTGTTCGGCGAGGCGGAATTCTGGTTCTCCATGATCAAAATCACGCTGATTGTGGGTCTGATTGTCACCGCCGTGGTGATGCTGTTCCTCGGTTTCAGCTACCCGGCCACGCATATCGAAGGCGTGGACGGCACGGTTTCCGGTGCCACTGTGAGCCTTACGAACATTACCGACGGCTTCCAGCTTGCGCCGAACGGCTGGATGAACTTCTTCATGAGCTTCCAGATGGTGTTCTTCGCCTACCAGCTCATCGAATTCGTGGGTGTGACCGTGTCCGAAACCCAGAACCCACGCAAAGTGCTGCCGAAGGCCGTCAACGAGCTGATCATGCGCATCCTCATCTTCTACGTGGGCGCTCTCGTGGCCATCATGGCCATCGTGCCGTGGCGCAACTTCCATCAGAACGCGGACGGCTCGTTCGGCTCCCCGTTCATCATGGTGTTCAAATACGCTGGGCTCGACTGGGCCGCCGCGCTCGTGTTCTTCGTGGTGATCACCGCAGCCGCGTCGGCACTCAATTCGCTGATCTACTCGGCGGGCCGCCACCTATACCAGCTTGCGCAGGACTCCGAATCGCCCGCTATGCAGCGCCTCGGTGAGGTGTCGGATCACAAGGTGCCGGCGAAGGCGATTATCGTGTCCGGCTGTATGATTCTGTTCTCCCCGCTGATCAACGCGATCCCGGGCATCTCCAGCGCGTTCGTGCTGTTCGCCTCCGCAGCCAGCGCCGTCGTGATCTTCATCTACGTGCTGACGATGCTTGCGCACCGCCGCTACCGTCAAAGCGCCGACTTCCTGCCGGACGGCTTCGTCATGCCGGCATGGCAGGTGTGCGACTGGATTGCGATTGCGTTCTACGTGTTCGTGTACGTCACGCTGTTCCTGTCCGCAGATACGCGCGGTTCCGCCATCGCCGGCCTGCTGTGGCTCGTCGTGTTCGGCGGCTACTGCCTGCTGCACGAGCGATTCCAGAACCGCGATTTGAAAGCGGCTCTAGGGAAGTAGACGTATTGCCTGTCGCCGCGGTATGCGTGGCATGCGCGTGTTGCGCTACGTGTCGCGCATTCGACGAAAGAGGGCCGGTGGAAACCTTGCGAAAATGTGCGTTTCCACCGACCCTCGTCGTGTAATCGCAATAAAACCGTGCGAAACGTTAGTGCACGAATCGTACGAAATCGGCGCGAATCAGCCGATGTAGTCGGCCTCGTTCGTCGGGCTGGACGGCACGGCGTGATCTTCCGTCACCTTGCCCAGGCCGGACAGGTACGCTTCACGGCCCGCCTCGATCGCGTTCTTGAAGGCGCGCGCCATTAGCGGAATGTTTCCGGCGGATGCGATCGCCGTGTATGCCATCACCGCATCCGCACCCATCTCCATGGCCTCCGCGGCCTGGCTCGGCCGGCCGATGCCCGCGTCGATGATCACCGGAACGTTGGAGTTCTTGATGATCACCTCAATGAAATCGCGTGCGCGCAGGCCCTTGTTCGAGCCGATCATCGCGCCGAGCGGCATCACGCAAGCCGCGCCCGCGTCCTCAAGACGCTTCGCCGCAATCGGGTCCGGGAACATATACGGCATGACCACGAAGCCCTCCTTGGCCAGCTTTTCCGTGGCCTTGATGGTCTCCTCGTTGTCCGGCAGCAGGTACTTCGCTTCGTGCTCGATCTCCACCTTCACGAAGTCCGTCTGGCACACCTCGCGCGCGAGACGTGCGATGCGCACCGCCTCATCCGCGTTGCGCGCGCCCGACGTGTTCGGCAGCATGGTGATGCCCTTCGGAATGTAGTCGAGCAGGTTGTTTTCGGTGGTGCGGCAGCGGCGCAGCGCCATGGTGACGATCTGCGTGCCCGCGTTCTCGATGGTCGCCTTGATGAGGTTCAGGTCGTAACGACCGGAACCGAGGATGAAACGGCTCGTGAACTTGTGGCCGCCGAGAATCAACGGATCGGCGTCTCCTGTGGCGATCTCGTCGTACGCGTGCGCGTCTGGCTCTGGCAGAATCGCCGTGTTCGTGGTGGTGCCGACCAGCTCGTCAAGCGTGGCGTTCGGTGCGGCCGCAACATCGGCTGCTGCGGTGGTGATGGTGTTTTCGGTGCTCATCGTCGGTTCCTTTCGTTGGGGTGTTTGGTGTTGCTGTTGTTGCGATTGCTGTGCTGCTGTTGTGTTGCCGTTGCGTCGCTGTTGTGTTGCCGTTGCGTCGCTGTTGTGTTGTGTGCAACGTGCGTTTGTAATCGCAATAAAAATTTCGATTACGGCAGTGGAGTAACGTAGCAGTGCGTCAGGCGTCTTCCTCGCCGAGGATCAGTCGCGTGATCATGTTCGCTTCGTGGCAGGCGACCACGCCCACGCGCGGCGCCATCAGGCCGGCACCCGGTACCGGAGCCGTCTCGCCATCGCCACAGAAGTAGAAGTTCTTCGAAACGCGACGCGTGCTCACCAGGTTGGAGCTGCGGAAGCCGGCCATGCCGGACGCGCTGACGAGCTTCTTGCCCGGCAGATTCTCCAGCACCGCGTTGACGAGCATCGTCTTGTTTTCCGGCACGTCGAACGCCTCGCAGATGATGTCCTCGTTTTCGAACAGCGTCGGCACGTTCTCGTCGGTCACCTTGACGGTGTCGATGGTGATCTCGATGAACGGGTTGATCTGGCGCAGATTGCTGCGCAGCGCCTCCGTCTTGTACTGGCCGAGGTCCTTCAGGAAATACTGCTGGCGATTCAGGTTCGTCATATCCACGCGGTCGAAGTCGATCAAGTGCAGGTGGCCGACGCCGATGCGGGTCAGCGCCACCGCGATGGTGGAGCCGAGGCCGCCGCAGCCGCAGATGGCCACGTGCGCCGCGTCGAGCTTGTCCTGCGTGGCGGCTGTGTGACGGTCGAGCAGGGCCGCGCGGATCTCCTCGCGGCTGACCAGGGTGGCCGGGTCGGGCTGGTTGTCGAAAGCGTGCTGGCGGGCGTCGATCTGCGCCTGCGATGCGGATGGTTCAAAAGTCATGGTTGTTCTCGTATTCTCGTTTCCGCTCGTATGGTTTGTTTCGCTGCTGTGCTCAGCCGCCCTGCACGAACGTGACGATTTCCAACGTGTCGGTGCCCTTGAGCTGCGTCTGCGCACGCTGGGCGCGCGGCACGATCTCGCCGTTGAGCTCCACGGCCACGCGGTCGGCGCGCAGACCGCGCTGCTCCACTAGTTCGGCCACGGTGATCGGCGTGGCGACGTCCTCTTCCTTGCCGTTGATGATCATTTCGGTTCCCTTCTGTATGTCAGGCCCCACGAGTGCCGTTCCCGCCGAAACGGACGTTCAGAACTGCTTTGGGGGCTTCCGAGCGTCTGCTTCCGGTGAATCGGACATTCACGGTTGGTACGAAAAAAGGGTCGCCGAAGGAACCGTACCCTATGAGGTGGTGCGCCCCTCCGTGACCCTAATCACGCGATATTCGGTTATCGCGAACGGAAATGAGATGCGCCTCGCGGCGCGAACAACCCGTCTCCTTACGGCGGCATTACCCGCATCAAGTCCTCGGTCGAAGCTCGTCGAGCTCCCTCTCAGCCTTTCGGCTCCCGTTCGGTTGTGCCCTCATTTTCCCGCACCCGCCCGACAACCCGCTCCGCGCTGTTTTGTGCAAGAATGGGTGGCGGATTTTGTAGCGACGGATGTGGCGACGGAAGGGAGACGGTTATGACGACCGCACGAAACATGGGCGAATTGGCGGGATTTGCGATTCCACGGCTCGGCATGGGCACGATGGCGTTGGCGATTGAGGGCCGCCCGGACCGCGATACGGCGATCCGCACGATTCACGCCGGCTTGGACGCGGGCGTGCGATATCTGGACACCGCCTGGTCGTATTACCTGCCAAGCCAACCCGGCACCGGCACCGCCGAAGACCTGGGCTACGGCGAAAAAATGGTGCGCGACGCGCTCGCCAGCTGGGACGGTCCGCGCGACGAAGTGCTGATTGCAACCAAAACCGGCTATCGCCGCACCATGGAGGCGCCGAACGTTGCCGAAAACGAGCCGGAACGCCAGCATTTGCAGGCTGTGGGCAGCCAGTACGGGTGGATGGCGGATTCGCGTCCGGAAACGATGATCTGCGACGCAAAGGAGTCGGCCGCGCACCTCGGCGTGGAGGCGCTGGACCTGCTGTACTCGCACGGACCGGACCCGGAAGTGGCTTATGAGGACCAGGTCGGCGCGCTGAAGCAGCTGCTTAACGAGGGCGTGATCCGGTACGCGGGCATTTCCCGCGTGGACAACGCGCAGATCGACATCGCCCGCGAGATTCTCGGCGACAAGCTGATCGCCGTGCAGAACCAGTTCTCGCCCTCGCACCCCGACCCTGAGCATACGATGGAGCACTGCGCGGAACTTGGACTCGCGTTCGTGTGCTGGAGCCCCCTCGGCGGCTTCCTCGACGCGTTCGACCAGCGCGCGTACGACCCGTTCCGCACGGTCGCCGGCAACCACGGCTGCTCCTACCAGCGCGTGGTGCTCGCCTGGGAACTGAGCCGCTACGAGCGGTTGTTCACCATCCCCAGCGCCCGCAATCCGCAGGAAATCAACGATTCCTTCGCCGCCACCGAACTGACGCTCACGCAGGATGAGCTGGCGATGCTGAACGCCTCCGTCGACGCCCGTCGCGGCTGAATTCCGCGCAATACGTACGATTGGCCGCGCCCGATTCCGCACAATAATCGCGATTCGGGCCGCGGCCTTTTTCGTGCCTTCTGTAGCTTGCTCGCTGCAAAATCGCCCTGGGAATAACTTACACTGTAAAATGTTTACACTGTAAGATATTATGACGGCGATTGCGACGGAAGGAGGTGCCGCGTGGGCTTTGAAGAGGAACTGTTCCACGAATTGGCGACCAACACATGGGACAAACGCTCGCGCATGCAGCAGGAGATGGTGAAAGGCGCGAAGGGCGAACCCTTCGCCGTGCAGGAACTCTATAGGAAAGGCCCGCTGACGCCATCGCAGCTCGCCTCTTCAATGAAAACCACCACCGGACGCGTGTCCACACTGCTGTCCGCGTTGGAGAAAAAAGGCCAGATCACACGCGAATCCGACCCCGACGATCGCCGTGTGGTGCACGTGAACCTCACCGAAGCCGGCAGGGAACGCGCCGAACGGCAGCGCGAAAGCATGCGCGAGGCGATCTGCTGGATCTTCTCGCAGATGGGGGAGCGCCGCGCGCGCGAATTCGTTGAGCTCACCGAGGAATTCACCACGTACATGTCGCTGTGCATGCCCGGCAAACCGCGCCCCACGGCGGACGAGGTCAAAGCCGCGTTCTCAGGAAACGCACAGGAAGACGCGTAGTATCTTACGCTGTAAATAATTCACAGTGTAAGTAATCGCAATCCAGTAATCGCAAAAACCGCGAAAAATCGCAAAAACTAATCGTAAGAAAACAAGCAAAACACAAAACAAGAGAAGGAACCAAGCATGCTTCGCATCGTACGATACCTCTCCAAAGCGGAGATCGGTCAGATGCTCGTCGCGCTGGTCAGCATCGTCGGTCAGATCTGGCTTGACCTGACCCTGCCGGATTATATGGCCGACATCACGCAGCTCGTCGAAACCCCCGGCAGCGAAATGCACGACATCTGGGTGGCCGGCGGCAAAATGCTGCTCGTCTCGCTCGGCTCGGCGGCCTGCGCCGTCGTCACCGGCTTCATCGCCGCGCGCGTGGGCGCCTCGTTCAGCCAGCGCCTGCGTTCGCTCGAATTCAACAAGGTGGAAAGCTTCGGACCGGCGGAAATGAACCGTTTCTCCACCGCGTCGCTCATCACCCGCTCCACGAACGACATCACGCAGATCCAGATGTTCATCACCATGGGCCTCATGATGATCGTCAAAGCGCCGATCATGGCCGTGTGGGCCGTGTGCAAGATCGCAGGAAAGGGCTTCGATTGGACGCTCGCAACCGGCATCGCCGTGGCCATCCTGCTGGTGGTCATCGCCGTGCTCATGAACTTCGTCATGCCGAAGTTCAAGGCCATGCAGCGCCTGACCGACAACATCAACCTCGTGGCGCGCGAGAACCTCACCGGCCTGCGCGTGGTGCGCGCGTACAACGCCGAGGACTACCAGGAAGCCAAGTTCACCGAAGCCAACAAGGAACTCACCGAGACCCAGCTGTTCACCAACCGTGCCATGGCCATCATGATGCCGTTGATGAACACCGTCATGAACGGCCTGATGCTCGCCGTCTACTGGATCGGCGCGTACCTTATCGACGCTGCCGACGCCGTCGACAAGCTCACCACCTTCTCCAACATGGTGGTGTTCTCCAGCTACTCCATCCAGGTCATCATGAGCTTCCTGCTGCTGAGCATGGTGTTCGTGCTCTGGCCGCGAGCCGACGTGTCCGCGCAGCGCGTGCTCGAAGTCATCGACACCGAGCCGATGGTCACCGACGGCACGCAGGACGCGGGCAAGCCGGGCGAGGAAGGCGAAATCGAATTCCGCAATGTGAGCTTCGCCTACCCCGACTCGCGTCACGCCATGCTCGAAGGCGTCAATTTCAAGGCGAAGAAGGGTCAGACGGTGGCGTTCATCGGCTCGACCGGCTCCGGCAAATCGTCCCTCATCAACCTCGTGCCGCGTTTCTACGACGCCACGCAGGGCGAGGTGCTGGTCGACGGCGTGGATGTGCGCGACTACACGCTCAAGGCGTTGCGCGACAAGATCGGCTACGTGCCGCAGCAGTCGTTCCTGTTCAAGGGAACGATCGCCAGCAACGTCGCGTACGGAGATACGGACCGCGACGACGACACCGTGCGCCGCGCATGCGACGTCGCGCAGGCGACGGAATTCATCGACAAAAAGCAGAAGAAGTACGATTCCGGCATTTCGCAGGGCGGTTCCAACGTTTCGGGCGGGCAGAAGCAGCGTCTGTCGATCGCACGCGCCGTCTACCGTCATCCGGAAATCCTGATCTTCGACGATTCCTTCTCCGCGCTCGACTTCAAAACCGACCGTGCCGTACGTGACGCGCTCGAAAAGGAAGCGAAGGATTCCACGAAACTCATCGTCGCGCAGCGCATCGGCACCATCATGAATGCCGACCGCATCATCGTGCTCGACGACGGCAAAGTGGTCGGCCAGGGCACGCACGAGGAACTGCTCGACACGTGCGAAGTGTATCGGCAGATCGCCGAATCGCAGTTGAGCGAAGACGAGCTGAAGCGCTGAAAGGGGGAGAGATGCCTAGAGGACCAATGGGACGCGGGCGCGGGCCCGTGGAGAAGCCGAAGGATTTCGGCGGTGTGATGAAGAAGCTGATGCGATTCTGCCGGCACTACATTCCGGTGATGATTTTCGCGCTGATACTGGGTGCGGCCGGCACGGTTTGCCAGATTATCGGCCCGGACAAGCTTAAGGACATGACCAACGAGATTACGAAGGGTCTGCCTGCCATGGTGCACGGCAAGCCCGTCATGAACTCGATCGACATGGATGCGGTCTCACGTATCGCATGGCTGCTTGTCGCGCTGTACGTCGGGTACGCGCTGCTGAGTTACCTGCAGAGCTGGCTGATGGCCAACGTCACGCAACGCACGGCACAGCAGCTACGTGAGGCGATCAGCCAGAAAATCAATCGCCTGCCGCTGAAATATTTCGACAAAGTCAGCTACGGCGACGTGCTGAGCCGCATCACCAACGACGTCGACGCGATCGGACAGACGCTCGGCCAGTCGGTCGGCTCGCTCATCACATCGGTCACGCTGTTCTTCGGCGCGCTCATCATGATGTTCTACAACAACGTGACCATGACGCTGTGCGCCATCGGCTCCGCGCTGCTCGGCCTGATCATCATGGGCGTGATCATGAAGGTGTCGCAGAAGTACTTCACCCGCCAGGCACTTAATGAGAAGATAAATAAGATGCGCGAACGCATCGA
>ERZ773195.790-NODE-790-length-26238-cov-7.311080_pt1 | contig 26238 bp, 22 predicted proteins | sample MGYA00580530_ERZ773195 | MGnify/ENA primary metagenome ERZ773195 (study PRJEB29015, sample SAMEA2737751) | human gut metagenome | biome: human gut; feature: human-associated habitat; material: faeces | place: China | collected 2012 ...
TCGCCAGTGCAGAAACTACATCTGTAACCAGAAGAATCAGCGGCACTTACTATCTGTATGACGGTATTGCCTGCAAGAACGGTCGTTATCGTATCACCACAAAGCCGGAGTTCTGCGGAAAGACACCAGTGGGACAGTATGTGACCGGTTATGTTTCTTGGGATAATTTCAATCAGTGAGGATTCTTTTATGGAACAACAAAAATTGATGGATGAACTGAATTACCATCGTGCTCAAAAGCTGACTGATGCGTTATATCATTCCGGTTTGATTTCCTTTGAGGAATATGACAAATTAACGCTCAAAAATCGGAATTCTTTCTCTCCAATTTACGTGGACTTATTGCCGAAAACGCTTGCAATTCCGCCGAAAAAGAGGTAATATGGACACGTCAAAAGGAGGTGCAGAAGCATGAAAACTATTACCAAAATTGAGGCAAATCGCTCCGCAGCTGTTCATCGAAAATGTCGTGTAGCGGCTTATTGCCGTGTTTCCACAGAGCATGATGACCAGATAGAAAGTCTGGGAACACAAAAAGAACATTATGCGGCGTGGATCAAACTGCATACAGAGTGGGAATCTGCGGGTATCTTTTATGATGCTGGCATTACTGGAACAAAAGCAGAAATTCGTCCTGGACTGCAAGACCTTTTACAGGCTTGCCGCATGGGCAGGGTAGACCGCATTTTGGTGAAATCCATCAGTCGGTTTTCCAGAAATACGGCGGAGTGCCTCGCTCTTGTTCGGGAACTATCAGGAATTGGGGTTTCCGTTTTCTTTGAAAAAGAAAACATAGACACCGGCAGTATGGAAAGCGAATTGTTTCTGACGATACTCAGCAGCATGGCAGAGGAAGAATCTTTATCCATATCCAGAAATGAGAAGTGGTCGGTACAGCACCGGTTTCAAAACGGTACCTATGTGTCATCGTCTTTCCCTTACGGGTATTGCAGAAATGACAGGGGAGAGCTGGTTCTCGAACCTGAGGAGGCAGAAATTGTGAAATACATTTTTTCTGCTTTGTTATCCGGAAAAAGTTCTTGTCAGATTGCAGATCTGTTGGAACAGCAGGGGATCCCTTTCAAGAATGGACGTCATTGGTGTGATGCTACGATTCGTGGAATTGTTGCGAATGAAAAATATGTGGGAGATGTTTTGCTGCAGAAAACGTATACCGATGCACATTTTCATCGGCACAAAAATTATGGGGAAGTGGAATGTTATCTTCTTTCAGATCACCACATACCGATTGTTAGTCGGGAAATTTTTGCAAAAGCAAATGCAGTCATTCGACAGCGAGCTGCCGAAAAAGGCATTGTGTGTGGTACAGGAAAGCATCAAAAGCGATACGCTTTTTCCGGAAAGGTGATTTGCGGCAAATGCGGCAGCACTTGCAAACGCAGGATCCACAGCGGCAATGAAATTGCATGGACGTGTGCGGCTCATATTGAAAGTGCTCAAAAATGTCCTATGAAATATGTGCGGGAGGAGGTATTGAAAGCCGCTTTTGTTACGCTGTTGAACAAACTGATTTTCAGCAGAAAGCACATTTTGAAACCATTGTTAGAACAGCTGAAAGCGAACAGCAATGATGAAAATGTCCAGCGAATGCAGAAACTGCAAAAGCAGCTGGAATCTCATGCTGAAAAGAAAAACACACTGCACCGTTTGTATGCACAAAAGGTTATAGATCCTGTTTTATTCCGGCAGGAAATGAATGCTTTGCAGAAACAAGCGGAGTCCTGCCGTATGGAAATTGCACAGTTGGAACAGGAAACACATGGAGAAACTGAGATAATTGCAGAATTAAAACAGCTGCTGCGATTTACAGAGCAGCATTCTGCAATGTTGACGGAATTTCAGGAAACATGGTTTTCTGCATTTGCAGAACAAATAATTCTGTATGATCGGAATCATATTGGATTTCGGCTTAAATGCGGTCTACTGTTAAAGGAGGAAATTTGATGGGACAGATTCCTTACGGCTACCGAATTGAAAACGGTGCTGCTGTGATCGTACCAGAAGAGGCAGCACAGATTCGCCTTATTTTTCAAAATTATATTGCCGGTATGAGTTTACAGTCGGCAGCAAGAGCAGCAGGTCATCCCATGGCACATAGCACTGTTCGTCGAATGATGCAGCGAAAATGCTACCTTGGAGATGCTTTTTATCCGGCAATTCTGGACAAAGAAACATATGATCGGGCAAATGCAGAGTGGCAGCATCGTGCAGATGTAATGCAGCGACTTGGAAAAACGAGGAGAAAGCCCGTATGTCCACAGACAAAATTTTTGTTGGAACTGCCGCAGCAAATACCAGAATTAGATGGAAATACGCCATTTCAGCAGGCAGAATATCTTTATCATTTGATAGAAAATAAGGAGTAATGCAACAATGCCAAAGGTCACTACAATTCCACCCCGAAAGCAAAGAAATCATGCTGTCACGTCACAGGAAACTCGAAAGATTCGTGTGGCAGCCTATTGCCGTGTTTCCACGGATACAGAGGAACAGGCAACCAGCTATCAGGCACAAATTGCACATTATGAGGAAGTCATTCACAGGAATCCGGAATGGGTCTTTGCTGGAATCTATGCCGATGACGGCATCAGTGCAACCTCCACAAAACATCGGGAACAGTTCCATCAGATGATTCAGGACTGCATGGACGGAAAGATTGATATGCTCATCACAAAATCCATCAGCCGATTCGCCAGAAACACAGTAGATTGCCTGAATTACATCCGACAGCTGAAAGCACAAAACATTCCAATCTATTTTGAAAAAGAGTCCATCAACACAATGGATGCGAAAGGGGAAGTGCTGATTACCATTATGGCATCTCTGGCACAACAGGAATCAGAATCTCTGAGTCAGAATGTCAAACTGGGAATGCAGTATCGGTTTCAACAGGGAAAGGTGATGGTCAATGCCAGCTGTTTTCTGGGGTATGATAAGGACGAAAACGGAGATCTTGTGATCAATCCGGAACAAGCGGAAACCGTAAAACGAATCTATCGGGAATATCTGGAGGGAGCAAGCTGTCAGCAGATCGCAAGGGGACTGGAACGGGACGGTATCCGAACAGCAAGAGGAAATACCCGATGGCATGACAGTTCGATTCGGTTAATTCTGGAAAATGAAAAGTATATGGGAGATGCCCTTCTGCAAAAAACATATACTGTGGATTTTCTCAAGAAAAAACGCATTAAAAATAACGGTGAAATGCCGCAGTATTATGTGGAGGACGATCATGAGGCAATTATTCCCAGAGCATTGTTCTTACAGGTACAGGAGGAAATTGCAAGGCGTGGTTCACAGGTGGACTGTATGGGCAGACGGCGTGGATTTAGTGCAAAACACTGTTTTACTGGTTTGCTTTACTGTGCTGAATGCGGGGAACAATTCCGCAGAATCCATTGGAATAACCGAGGCTGCAAATCTGTGGTGTGGCGATGTATGACCAGATTGGAGAAAAAAGGATCGTGTCATGCACGGACAGTCTATGAGGAATCTTTGAAACATGCCTTTGTGGATGCTTTGAATCAATTGACAGGAGGCAGTGAAACATACCTTTCTATCTTACAGGAAAATATGGCTGAGGTGATTGAAATGGAACAATCCAATCTGCCCGAGGAAATACAGAGAAAATTAGATGTTCTTCAGAAAAAGTTGATCGAATGTGCAGAACGGCATGAGGATTATGAGGAGATAGCACAGGAGATCTTTCGGCTGCGAGAGCAAAAGGAACAGGCTTTAAGGGAAAATGTTTCTCAACAGGAGCAGAAAGACCGTATGCGGGAACTGCAGGAATTTTTGGCTGCTCAGCCGCATCAGATTGCCGAATTTGATGAAACGCTGGTGCGACATTTGCTTGCCAAGATAACTGTTTTTTCAGAACGACTGGATTTTACATTTCAATCAGGTGTCGCGGTTTCCATTGAAAAGTGAATCACTTCAAAAATCCTCCTTTGCAAAATATAAAAGCAGGGGAGGATTTTTAGATTTTATAACGGCATTGTTGTCTTGATTTCTCCTTAAATTTGTGGTATACTAAGAAAAAACGGAGGTGCTGCATCATAAGCGATGAACTTTTGGATCAATCTTGATAAAATTGTTCTGGTGTGGTATAATAAAAAAGTAGCTTGAAAGAAGGTGTAGCTCGTGAGAATCGAATCTATAAAATTACAAAACTTCCGGTGCTTTGAAAACTTAGAATTAAAATTTCACGAACAGCTCACAGTGATTGTGGGAAAAAATGCAAGTGGTAAATCTACAATTTTAGATGCTGTAGCAATTTCAGTTGGGACTTTCCCGTCGTCTTTTGATGGAATCGGCAATTATGGAATAAAAAAAGAGGATGCAAGACTTGTAACAAATATATTTGGAGATTCGTTAAATATAAGTTCTGTATATCCTGTGATATTGTCATCAACTGGATTTGTTAATAATCAAGAAGTGCACTGGAAGCGAACATTGACAACGTCAAATGGAAGATGTACACTTGCATCTGCAAAGGAGATTACTGCAATTACAAATGAATATCAAAAAAGAATTATTGAAGGTGATACAACAGTAGTACTTCCTTTAGTTGCCTATTATGGTACAGGACGCCTTTGGTTGCAGCATCGTGAAAAAAAAGAGGATGTTCTCTTGAACAGTTCAAGAACGAATGGCTATATCGATTGCATGGATAGTGCAGCAAATGATAAGTTAATCATGAACTGGCTTAACAAGGAAACATCAAAAAAATTGCAAAAGAAAACAGGAACTGCTGCTTTCGATGCCGTTATTATGGCTATAGAGAAATGCATTTCACTCCTTATTGAGAGTAATGATGTGACTGTATCTTACAATTTTGATAATAATGACCTTGATATTCAGTATAAAAAGGATGATCAAGAGGTTATTCTTCCATTGAATCGCATGAGTGATGGGTATAAATGCACCATCAGTCTTATCACAGATATTGCCTATCGTATGGCACAGCTTAACCCACAGTTGAGAGAGAAAGTTCTTGATGCCCCTGGAGTAGTGATCATTGACGAAATTGACCTTCATTTGCATCCGGAATGGCAAAAGAGAATTCTTGGAGATTTGACAAGCATTTTTCCTCATATTCAGTTTATTGTATCTACTCATGCATCATCTGTTATCAGTTCAGTCAAAAGTGAAAATCTAATTGTACTGGAAAATAACAGTGCATCTGCTCCGGTTGGTGAAGTCTACGGAAAAGACAGCAATACGATTCACAGTGGTGTAATGGGTTCATCGGAAAGACCTGATTTAGTAAAAAACCTTTTTTCAAAGTTCTATAATGCATTGAATGCTTATGATCTTGATGAAGCAAGGTTAGTTGTTTCTGAAATCGAAAAGGAGATAGGCACAAATGATTCAGAACTTTCTGCGTGCTACACCAAACTGGCACTTGCTGAATTGAAGATGGGGAAGAAAAAATGATCGAGATTAAAAAATCGTCTGCACCTCCTGACCTTGTAAAACTTCAACAGGATGCAGTTGCTCAAGGGCTTACGGCGAATCAGGCTTATGATACTTTGAGAAATCCTTTAAAAGGAGGTATTATTGAACTGCTTTTAAAAGAACAGGGGCATATCTGTGCATACTGTATGAGAAGAATTCCTGACGAACGCAAAGGACTCCCTCATGTAAAAATCGAACATTGGAATGCAAGAAATGGAGAACATGGTGAAACATGCGGTTCATATGGTGCCCTTGATTATGGTAATTTTCTTGCTGTTTGTTCCGGAAATCAGAATGGTTGTTCTAAAGGCAAAGAAGAAAAACTTACTTGTGATGCAAGCCGTGGAAACAAAAAGTTGATTGTAAATCCTTTAAATCCAGAAACGCTTTCGACCATTTATTATACTGAAGATGGGATGATTGCTGCATCAGATTCAGATATCAATAAAGATTTGACTATTACGCTGAACCTCAATTGTATGCGTGATTCTGTACAACTACCTAAAGAACGTAAAAGGGCTTTAGATGAAATCCAAGCAGTTATTTTATCTGAGGTTGAAGCAGGGAATTCTCTGTTAGAAAGTTGTACGCATCTATATCGAGAACTTTTAAAGATCGAAGACAAAAAGCCAGCATATATCGGTATTTCTTTATGGTGGCTGAAAGATTGTATTGATAGGTTAACTATCAATACATAATATTGCGACTACAGCTTGGGGAAGTGATCGTGTGTGATGATAAAACTTAGTGCTTGAGTTCAAGTCTGGTGTTGCAGTTGAAATAGAGTAATATATTCTATTCCTATCAGTTTGTGATGTAGTGGTCTCCGGCTGATAGGAGTTTTTCATATATTTGAGAAATGGCTTGCTTTTTCAGAATACATGCTGTATAATAATGATAGATAATTTTGAATTGAGTTTGCAGACAAGCAAGGAGATAACATAAATGATACAAGTATACGATATTCAAAGCAATTCATTTAGAAATATATCACAAATAAAAAATAACGGTCTAGCTTACTTTTCCCGTGAATCAATTTCGGTGATCAAGAAATATTACATTATTTGTGGCAATTATTGTATCGATAATTTTTTTCAAAGTGTATTTTTAATAGATGTTCAAAATTATGATGTAATCATTCCAGAAGCAATACTGATATTATTAAACTCTCATTTTGTACAAGAAATCGAAAAATATAATGTTTGTAATGAGCAACCAGTGAATCTTTCCTTCTCATTTTTCTACTTGAATGGTCAAATAGAAGAGCATGAAAGAAAGAAAATTGATCCGTTAACACTTGTTTGTGAGTTTATAATTAAAAATAAAAAGCTACTTACGCCGTTTATTGCTCAAGGAAAAAGTTTGGTTTTTCCTGTAAATATTTCAGAACTTTATTCATTCTCAAATAATATTTATAGTTTGATACAATTCGACTATATGTCTAAAGACTATGAAATACAATTTAAGTATACTATAGACGCACTAATAAATGGTTACCATATGAATTTTTCTCTGTTTGAAATAAAGAAATATGCATATAACATATGTCAACTTGCTTTAGAAAAATTGGAGGAGAACTATGCCTGATTCAGGAATTGAAACACCCTATTGGTATGAAATGAAAATAGGTTTGATAGAATGTCTAAAAATGATGAGCGATGTGACAATTGAGTCTGTTACTCTTCAATCCTCTGCTTTTCAGTCTTTGGATGATGTTGTTATTAAATACAACAATGGAAAATTAAAAAATATTCAAGTGAAGCATACAGAAAACGAAAAAAGCTACCTTAATTATTCTTTTTTAGAAAATGAACTAAATAAATGGGCATCTGAATGGCTTCGTGAAAGAACAACATATCTAATAGAAAAAATATGTATTACCACAAACAAGCCATTTGGGCCTAATGAAACAGGAGGGAGGTGCTCAATAGCAGATTTTGTATCAAAAGTACTTCCGAAAATTAAAAATGATATTTTAACTGGATATAATGCGTCTGAGCAATCTGCTATAGAATGGTTTAAAGAAAAAACAGGTTTATCAGGACCTGATTCACTAGATTTTTTAAAAATTCTTGAGTTCAAAAATGAAAGTGACTTAAAAGGATTAGATATTCCAATAAACAATTTCCTTTCTATAATACTTGGAACTGATAGAGAAGATGTTATTCGTATAGGAAGAGAAAGGTTGTTTGCTCAATTAGAACAATGGACAACATCACGAAGGGAAAAAGAAGAAATATACAGAGAAGATATGTATCGGATATTATGTAATGCTCATCTTGAACTTCCCTCAGTTGAACTATTACCGGCAAAGCCGGTATTTCCCTCAAGAATTGAATTTGCAACAAAGTTTATCAATATATTGAAGACTACAAATGATAAAATCATACTTCTTCAAGGGAATCCGGGCACAGGGAAAACATCTTTCATAAGTTACTTATCTCAAATTGAAGGATCTATAGTCGATTTTAGGTATTACACATATTTACCTGTTAATAAAGACTCGCCATGTTTTACTGATGATGATGGCTATTATAGTGGCAAAATATTGTGGAGTAGTATATTAAACCAGATTAAAAAGAAATTTGAAGATCTAAATATTCTTAGCGAACAAAACTTCCCATTAATATTTGATCGCCTAACTGTTATTGAACTACGTCGAATTGCATTGAAATACTTACCAATATATGCCAATAAGATAGGCAGAACATGTTATGTATTCATCGATGGAATTGATCATGCGGCACGTTCTGCTGATCAAAGAACATCTTTACTATCTCAGTTACCTATTCCCAGTGAAATTAGTAATAATGTTAAATTCGTTTTAATAGGCCAACCTACTGATAACGAAAATATATGCCGTCTAATCAATTCTTCGCAGGTGTCATTCTATGATTTACCTGGATTGAGTTCTGAAGATATTCGTACATTAATTGAGTATGAGAGAATAGCCATTGATTCTATAGATTTGTCGACGTTATCCGAATCTATAATTTCTGTAGTTGGCAATAATACACTAAACGTGTTATTTGCTATTTATGAGATAAAAAAAATTAATCATCCAGCTGATTACGATGATATTATTTATCGACTAAGACTTTGTAAATTAAACACATATATTTCAAAGTATTATGAGTGGATTTTAAATTCAATTGTATTTGAAAATGAATTGGAATCGCTTAAACTAGAAACTGTTTTTGCTTTTTCATCACAGAAGCATCAATTGAAGAATTTATCTGTACTTCTTAATTTGCCAGTCACAACAATTGAATTTACACTTAATAAGATGTACCCTCTAATTGTTAAGGATTCATTTGGATATGTTCCTCTTCATAACGATTTCAGATTATATTTACGCGATAAACTTCATGCAAATCGTAATTTCAATGTTATTGTCAAAATGCTTATAGATGCAATTTTAAATAATGACTCACTAATTGAGTATAAATATGACTTGCTATTTTCATTAGCAATTGATATAAAATCCATTGATGATATATTTAGATTTTATACTCCACAGTACATTATAGAATCTTTAAATTATAATATTACGATCAACAAATTAACAGAACAATTTTCGCAAGTTTCTGAATTAATAAATTGTTCTGAGAAACTTAAATACTTACATCCGTTGAGTCTCGTTGCAACTTCAATTTCAAATCTAATAAACTGCGTACAATATTACGAAAAAGAAAATCAATTTATAGAGAACCGAATGCCAAGTTTTTTGACTTTATCTGAAAAATATACATTAAGAATTGATTCGCAAAGAGAGAACATCATAAATGATATTTATACTTTATTAACAAAAAACGAAACAAGTCGGAGCGATAGGTTGTACAATGAATACTTTTCTAATTTGAAATGTGAAACAATAATCAAAGTAATTAAATTATTAGATGAAACATTATGTAAAAAAATGGGGTATATTTGTAGATATTATGCTTCGAATATCATGTGTCAGCTTCCAGACTTCAGTTTTTATGTTGCCTTTGTTTCGGGATGGCTAGAAGCAAGTACAAATTATATATGTATTGAAGAAATCGACAAAACGTTATGCTTTACAAAATATGCTGAAATAGATTTATATAACTACATTTCCAATATTTTGCATGATGGTATTATAGATGATAATGCAGTGATGTTTCTTGCAAATATCCTTTGTGAAACCTCAAAGGTTTCTATTCATACTCTTGCAGAAATAGGTTTTTATTTAAAACTTAGAAGAATTTCATTAGAGCAAATACAAAATAAGATAAAAGAAGAGTTATGTGATTTAGTAGCTGTTCCCACATTAGATTATAAAAAGCATGGAGTAATGTGCTATTTTCAGTTATTATTCTGCCTTTTTAATGTTGATAATAGCATAGATTGGGCTGATTTATATAATGAAACATTAAAGCAGAATCACATTACTGATAAAAGTCGAGGATATAAGCCTGCCCATGCTTTGGAAGAATTAGCTAAAAGAATATTTTCATTATTTTTTGATGCAAAAGCTATTTCTTATGATGAGTTAGTATCATTCACAATTGAACTTTTTTATTTTTTAAATCGACATGGAACAGGTTCATGTAATGATTTTGGTGCGTTTGAAATCTTGCCCTACATAAAAAAAGTGTTTTTACAGTTTTTTATCAATAATCCGACTTTTCCCGACATATCGAAATTGTGCTCTGATCTTATGGAAATCTTTATTGGCTCGGATGCTCGCTTTTATGAAGAATTGGCATATATCTATTATGTTTCAAACAACAAATTCTTGTTCTTAAAAATTGTTGAACATTGGTGCGGATTAGATGGAATAGTGTGGAAAAAAGAATATGATGCAATTGAAGATATATGTCAAAGTATAATTGCACAACTTGATCTTTTTGGTGAATTAGAACTATCTAAAAAGATTTCAATTAGAATGCATTTAAGACTGTTAGGATATATCGGACATAAAGATTATTCTCTTAATGGACTTTTGGAATGCTATAAGATTTTGCCACAAAGCAAAGATAAGCTAACAAAACATGGTATGGAATTACTGACCATTTATGACTATGCTAATGAAATGGGTGATAATCGAATTAATATTGAAGATGTATTATTTGACGATGCAATATGTTTAGGATATGAGTATGTTGATGCTTTATTTGAAGTAAAAAATTCACCAGAAGAATTTCTTTTTTGGAGAGAATGTCTGATTACGGCTTTATTTCGACATATTGATATTCTATTTTTAAACGACGAAGATCTTATTAGTTTATATGTATTGGTTAATACATGGATAAAATATTCAATTGAACAATATAGTACTCGATACGGAAACAAAATAGAAACATTAAATCATTATAACAGCATAATAATTAATAAACTGAAAAATGAATCAACAAAAAATGAATTAGCTGCACTTGGAAATTGCAATCCATCAAAGATAGATACATCAGAATATAGTATATATGATAGATGTGAAACAAAGTATAGTGATCTTTTGGAACATCTAAAACAATTCGGTTATGACAAGAATTTTGAATCTAAAGTCATTAAGATAATTAATGACCCTCATTCCCACTCTTGTTATGCTCTAATCTTAAACATCTTGGATTCCATTTCAAATGATGTAAAAGTTGTTTTTATAACAAACGTTGTTATTCCATATCTTCGGTACAATAGTGAGTATGGGTATCGTTCTAATGGTAATATATTTATTATCAAAGAAATATATACTTATTTTACGAAGGAAGACTGGTTTAATCTTTTTAATAATATTTCAAATAGAATAGCAGAAACTAAATGGGATTTTGATATGTATTATACCATACATGATGATTTAGAGTTTTTGTCTTTGTATTTCAATTCTGATAACATTGAACAAATATTTATTGATCGCTGTCAATTGCACCATTCCATCATTTCAGCAGCAGATTCAATCCAATTTTCGAATAAGGAAATGCAACTTGATCCCCATATAAAAAAATTCAAAGATTTTATTAAAAAACACATAGGATGACCAACAGTTTGCCAAATACATTTATTTTATTAATCTTAAGTATATATGCATGTACAATAATTATTCTGCACATTTCACATCTTCTTACATTATTGCCAGTGCACATCTAAGAATAATATCCAAATTCCCTACTCCACCCTCTTGCCATAGTGATATGGTTGTAACAATAACATCAATATTAGACTTTCAAGGCACGTTGAGTGCGTGGTATTGATGTCAAAGAAAGATAAATAAAAGACAGAAAGCGGCGTATTTCTGGGCTTTTTCGGAGGTTTGGATTTGAAGCCTGACTTCTGAAAAAGCTCGGTTTTCTTATATGGAAACATATCTACTGCAAAATGTGTGTCAGGTTGTAACCTCGGATTAGATGTCACAATTTGAGACAGTGGATTAGATGTCAGGCATATTGGGACGATTTTTGGAAAATAAAAAGGGCTAACAACCAATCCGGCAACTCAACCATTTTTGCGGTTTGCAGGCAGTGGAATGGATGTGAGGAGAATTGGAGGCATATTTATGTTTAATCCTGGACTGAAAATAGGACAAATTATAAAGAACGCAGATATTGTTGGAATATTCAAATGCGGAAATATGGGAGGTATGCGCCGGTCAAGAACAACGAATACACTTGTTATCGTATCGGATTATACAAAAGGTCTTTATCATGATAAGTGGATTGGCGGGGTTTTACATTATACAGGCATGGGCAAATCAGGTGACCAAGACATTCATTGGGCGCAGAATGCCACATTGGCTGAGTCTGATTATAATGGAGTTGATGTTCATCTGTTTGAAGTTATAGATGCTGGAGAATATATCTACTGCGGAAGAATAGAACTTGTGAGCAAGCCATACACAGATGTGCAGCCCGGTGAAGATGGTAATGATCGAAAAGTATGGATGTTCCCGATAAGGCCTGTACCAGATAATGATGTAAAGAAGCCACAAATGTTTGTATTTAAGGATATGGATGACTACGAAAATCGTGGTAAGAATGTTGATGATGAGTATACAAAAATGATGGCTGCTGCCAAGGAAAAAGGAACACCGTCACACCTGCGACATTAAATTGAGTAAACTCGGGTTGCAGAAGGATGACAAATTCAAGTTTGTCTTTGATTTTGGCGATGACTGGGAATTTCAATGCAGAGTTCTGCGAATCATCGACGAAGATACAGATGAAGCCATGATGATTAGAGTGGTCGGAGAGTCTCCTGAACAATATCCGGCTTATGAATAAAACAGCCCCGCACCACTAAAAATCAGTGATGCGGGGTTTGCTCTATCTATTCACTTTTCCACGCTGATCGTCACGCCAGACTTGAACCGAAACTCCAGAAAATCCTCACAGACCTTCACACTTTCCAGCAGCTTCTTTACCAGAGCCTCATCAAATTCCGTAACGGTTCTCGGTTGAGAATGGATAAAATGCAGCAGTTCCTGAATACGCTCCCGGTGCGCAGCTTTAGCGGCATCGTCCATGACGGTCTGTTCCTGCAGTTCCCGCAGGCGCAGGATTTCTTCTGCCAGATCATCGTAGTTCGTGCCGCTTTCCGTCCGGTCGATCAGCTCCTGCTACAATTGCTGCATTCTTTCAGCGAGGGCTTCCGCCGACTGCGGATTTGCAAGGGAAATGGCTGTTTTTAGATTACTTTCCAGCTTTTTTAGATATTCGTCGCTGTTGCCGAGCATCTCATTGATTGCCTCAATAAATGCCTCCTGCAAGGTGTCCTCGCTGACCGTCCTTGCCGGGCAGCGTGTTTTGTCCTCCAGTCTGGTCTTGCATCGCCAGACGATTGTTTTCTTGCCCCGGTTGTTCCAGTGCAATCTGCGGAAATGCTCACCACAGCACTCGTAGGTCACCATGTGCGAAAAGGCGTGGTTTGCACTGAACTCCTGCCGCCTTCCGTTCATATCGCGCTCGGATGACCGTCGTGCCATTTCTTCTTGTACTCTCATGAATAATTCCTTGGGAATGATCGCTTCATGGTCGTCCTCAATATAGTACTGGTCGTGATACGCTTAGGGAACTCACCATTTCCCAATTAAAAGATGCCGATACCCCAGAAAAACACCGAAACTGCGTTATCCCTTTTGGCGAAAGGCAGCTTTTTACTCGTGTTTTGACATTTGCCGACTTCAATATGTTCAATAAAGTCAGCCAATAACTGTGGGGTGAGTTCTGTAACGGCATCATACTTTTTGATTGCCTGCATAAACATCTTGACCTTGTTGACAGACTCGTTTTTCTCATGAAGTTTTCCTATGAGTTCTGCAACCAATGCGTTAAGCTGTTCTTTTTCTTCATCGTAAGTTCTTTTCAAGCTTGCAAAAAGCGAGCCATCTATTTCACCTCTGACCTTTGCCTCAAACAAGCCTTGAATGTACTTATGGCAATACCGCACAAAGAGCGTCTGGCGACTTTGCACGCCATCTGCTTGCAAATTTCCCGTCATATTTCACAAAAATGCTCGTGAATACATCAAGTATTCACTCCGCTTTTTGTTTCATCTGACGAAAAATTTGACGACGCATCTGTCGCACAATCTTTGTGCGGTATTGCCTTATCAATTTCTGTAATACGAAGCTGGGATTTTTCAAGCTCCGCTAAAATAACCGCTTTACAGTCGTCAGACTTCTTCTCAACACGTTTCTGAATAGTCTTGTAAAATTCATCATGATTGGCATTTGCCTTATAGATCACTCTCCGAATCGCTTGCAAGACCTCAGCTTCAAGATATTTCTCAGGAACACCATGAAAGTAACACCCTTTGCTTTTCCTGTAAGTTGTACACTCATAGCAATAAAGAGCGTTTTCGCTTTTTGTCCCACATCTTCTGCCATGCATTCTTGCATGACAGTCCATACAATATAGATAATCACCAAAAAGATACTTATGCGGTCTTGACGGGTGACGTATCGTCTTTTCACGTCTGTCCTGTGCCATCTGAAACAGTTCACGACTGATAATTGCAGGGTGCGTGTCAGGAAAAATCCTGATCTTGTCACTTTCGTTGTAGATCACAGTCTTATTCTTGTAAGACGCAATCTGTGTGCGGAAATTGACCGTATCACCGACGTATTCCTGACGCTTGAGAATAGCAGCAATCGTTCCGCTGTTCCACAAATAAATGTTCTCAGCAGTAACTGCAATTCCTTTTCGTATTTTCTTGTGGTATTCCACTCCGACACGTTTTTCAGCCTGCAACTGCAATGCGATCTGCTTTGTTCCCATTGCATGATGTATATACAGTTCAAATATTTCTCGGACAACTTCCGCAGCTTCCTCATCCACCTGCCAATCCTGTTTGTTTTCAGGAGTGTTGTAATACCCATAAGGCAGTTTTGATGTGATATGCTGACCACTGTTTCCTTTTTGGCGTACCATGGAACGGATCTTCTTTGAAATATCTCTGCTGTACCATTCGTTCATCAGATTATTGATCGGCAGTAAATCATTCATTCCTTTGGCAGAATCCACATTATCGCTGATTGCAATAAAGCGAACATCGTACTTTGGAAAGTCAATTTCCACATACTGACCCACCATAAGATAATTTCTGCCCAGTCGGCTCATATCTTTGACAATGACCGTTCCAACCAGTCTGTTTTTGATGTCATTCATCATACGCTGAAAGTTTGGGCGATTAAAATTTGTGCCTGTATAACCGTCATCTGCGTAGTAAGAAAGATTGGTAAATCCATTGGACTCGGCATAGTTTTTCAGCAACGCTTTCTGGTGTTCAATGCTTCCGCTTTCCGTGTCAATTCCGTCATCGAAAGAGAATCTGGCATATAAAGCAGTGATTTTTCCTGTCTGCATACTTGTTCCCTCCTATACCGACAGGCTTAAATTTGCTATTTCTATTTTAGCGCAGATCAGAAATAAACGCAACCAGAAAAGAGAAATTGTCGCCGAATCGTCGCAGTCTGTAACCGGATTGCAGCAATCAAAATAGTATGCGTTCTTCATATTCAGTTTTCAAGATTCTCAAGTTTTTCAAAGCATATAGCACGCAGAATTTCCAAAGCTTTATGCAGTTTTTTAGACATTGCCTGCCTTGATATTCCGCAGTTCACAGCATATGCTTTTATTGTTTTGTAGTTTCCATAATAGAAACCGATTATGACTTCAAATTTATCCTGATACAGATTTTTGAGCATCAGAAGTGCCTGCTGTAAAGCAAGCAGCTGAATATCTTCCTGATCAGGTGGAACGTACATATTATCATGATATGTGATGCTTCTTCGTCTTTCACGTCTGTCGGAATATTCTTGATGACGGATCAACTTCCTAATCTGCTCGTTTACTGCATACAGCGTTTTGAAGTCAGTGTATGGTCTGTCGATATCATCATCTCCGAATCTATAGACAGGTTGGTAAATTTGCTGTAATCATCATAGCACAAAAGCAATAAAAAAGCAAATCGGCACTTTTTTCAAGTTCCCAAATAAGTACTGTTTACGCTTTTGAAATAGGGATAAAATAAGCACGCAAGGCAATGAAGCCCTGCGTGCTTACTTTCACAATACCCTATTTTTCAGCTGTAAAATATTTTTCTCGATCTCCTTTATCACACCGATAAAAACCTCATCGCTCTGCCCAGTTGGGTCTTGCAGCCACCAGTTTTCATCAAATGCTCTGCCGATGTACGGACAGCCAACATCACAGCCCATTGAGATAGCGATGTCAGGCGTTGGTATCCTGTTAAAGGTCTTGCTGTACTGGGTCTGCTCCATATCAATGCCGTAGAGATCTTTTATCAGCCGAACTGCATCCTGATTGATCTGCGGCTTTGTTTCTGTGCCTGCCGAGTAAAAGTCAAATTTATCTCCTGCCAACGCCTTGCCCAAAGCTTCCGCTATCTGACTGCGGCAGGAATTGTGTACGCAGATAAAAGCTATCTTTTTCTTACTCATGAAACTTTCTCTCCGATCTGTTTGCTATCTTTACAAGCGTCAGCATAACAGGCACTTCCGTCAGCACGCCAACAGTTGTCGCCAAAGCCGCAGGGCTTGTTGTGCCGAACAGTGCCACCGCAACAGCTACCGCCAACTCAAAAAAGTTTGACGCTCCGATCATTCCGGCAGGTGCGGCAATGTCAAATGGCAGACGAATTGCTTTGCAGACACCGAACGCAAGAAAGAAGATAAAAAAAGTCTGAATGATGAGCGGCACAGCTATCAGCAGGATATGCAGAGGATTTGAGAGAATGACCTCCGTCTGCGATGCAAAGATAAGCACGAGGGTAAGCAGTAATCCAACTGTTGTGATGCCGTCGAACTTATGCACAAAAGTACTTTCAAAATACTCCTTGCCCCTGCTTTTCACCACGCCAAGCCTTGTAAAAATGCCGCCTGCAAGAGGTATCACCACGAACAGAAAAACGCTGAGAAACAGCGTGCTGTACGGAACACTGACGTTGGAAACACCCAGCAGAAATTTCACGATCGGCACGAATGCAATGAGAATGATAATGTCATTTGTCGCCACCTGCACTACGGTATAGGCAGGGTTGCCCTTCGTGAGTGTACTCCACACGAACACCATTGCGGTGCAAGGTGCGGCGCCAAGCAGAACCGCTCCTGCGAGGTATTCCGTGGCAAGCTCAGGCGTGATAAAGGCTTTGAACACCACGAACAGAAACAGATATGCAATTCCGTACATGGTAAACGGCTTGACAAGCCAGTTGACGATCCAAGTGACAAACAGCCCTTTCGGGTTTTTGCCCACCTGTTTCACGCTCTGAAAATCCACTTTCAGCATCATCGGGTAGATCATCACCCATATCAAAACTGCTATGGGGATAGAGATCCTTGCGATCTCCATTTTACCTAAAAATTCGGGTGCGGCAGGCAGAAACTTGCCCACCAAAATGCCCACAGCCATACACAACAGCACCCATAATGACAGGTATTTCTGAAAGGTGCTGATCGGTGCAGTTTTTTGTTTCATCGTTTCACCTTCCTCAGAATAATTCCTTTAATTTTTGCCCTTTGAGTTCATCAGCCGTCCAGCTGATCAAAGCAAAGTTTTCGCCTGAATGTAAAGCAATCTTGTTTATCCATTTTACCTCGTGGCTCGCTTTCGCTGATAAAAGAGCGTCTGAAGATCTTGTTCCGTAGAAAGCGGAATTGATGATCCACCATTTCACAGCAATTTTTGCCCGTTTCAAATCATCTTCCAATCTGAGGGCTTCATAGACAGGCGTTGCTTCGGCAAGCGTTACGATCACAACTTCGGTTTCATCGGAACGCAGACGTGGCAGAAGATTTTTCACCGATTCCGGAATAGTTCCGCCCTGTGTCCGCTCCACTTCCTTGTGATAGCTTTGAGAAGAATCTAACAGCAAAAGCGTATGACCTGTCGGTGCGGTATCGATCACAACAACTTCATTGTCTGCACGCTCTACAATTTCTGCAAAGGCATGGAAAACGGCGATCTCCTGCGTACACGGAGAACGCAGATCTTCTTCCACATAGGCAATATCCGCCTCTGACATGGTTTCTTTTGCCTTTGTCAGAACCTCATTCTGATACTTTTTCAGTTCAGCTTTTTCATCAATATGGCTCATGGTGATATTGTCTGTTTCATTTATCACATATTTTAAGTGAGCCGCAGGGTCAGTCGTAGCAAGATGTACCTTTACACCCTTTTCTGCTAACCCCAAAGCAATCGCCGCAGCAATGGTCGTTTTACCGACACCGCCTTTTCCCATAGTGAAGACGACCTTTTTCTTTGATAAATACAGGTCCTCGATCACATCTCTCAAATGCGGTATTTCAGTTACGGCAAGCTTTTCCCGTTCCTGCGTAAGAGTATTATCCGTCAGCAATGAACGAATATATGGGATGCCGGTTATATTGTATGATCTCAGCGGAACAAAGTAAATTTTCAATCTCTTTAAGGAATGTGGAAGGTGGGTAAGTGCTTTTTGCTGCTTTTGATGTAAATTGTCTGATACCTCATCGGAGTGTTCTGTCAAAAGTCCGTTGATGACCATGATCTGACTACATATCCCAAGCTGTGATAATTCACCGGATGCTCTTTCCGCTTCCTTGATCGGTGTTTCTTCGGGACGTGTTACAAGAACAAGCGTCGTTCTTTTTGCATCTGCCAAAGTTTCAACTGCCTTTTTGTAGACAGCTTTTTTGCTGTCCAAACCTGAAAGCTGACCAAGGCAGGATGCACCATGTGTACTTTCGCTGATAAATCCGCTCCATGCAGACGGGAGTTGCAGCATACGAAGGGTATGTCCCGTGGGTGCAGTATCAAAGATGATATGATCATATTCAGCTGCTGTTTTTTCATCGGTAATAAAGCCCGAAAACTCATTGAAAGCAGCAATCTCGACAGTACAAGAGCCTGAAAGCTGTTCCTCCATATTTGCGATAACTGACTCCGGTAATTTGCCACGATAGGGAGCGACTACACTTTCTCGATATTCTGCCGCAGCCTTTACAGGATCAAGATTTGCAACTGTCAGTCCTTTGACTTCTGCAATGGCAACGCCCTTATTGTTCAGCTCCGTTTCGAAAACGTCCTGCAAATTCGAGGCAGGGTCTGTGCTGATGAGCAGCACATTCTTTCCATTATCGGCAAGCTGAACTGCCGTTGCACAGGCAAGGGATGTTTTACCGACACCACCTTTTCCAGTAAAGAAAACATATTTGGTCAGTTCGATTTTACTTGGTTTGAATGGCTCAAACATTTGCTAATCCTCCTTAGCAACAACTGCTGCCGCAACAGCAGCCATTATTATCTGTTTCTTCGGGTTCACAGCAAATTTCTGTGCAGTCTGTATCACAGCAACAAGAGGCTGCACCTTTCGGAAGGAGCAGTTCAGCAGGCAAGTCTAACAACGTCAGAATCTCATCGTTTGCAGGGTATCGTCCCGCAAGCACGATCTCGCCGTCAACGGTTACGACAGGAAGCCCGTCAACGCCTTTTTCGTTCACATACTGGTTGACGATGCTGCTTTTTACAAACTCCATCGGTGCGTTGTTTAAGTTGTACCGCTCAATTACAACGCCCTCATTCTTTAGCGTGTTCAAGGCCGTAGAAATACGGAGCAGTTCCGGGTCAACATTTACACCGCAAAGTCCTGTTTCACAGCAAAGTGCCGGTTCGTAGATACACATTTTTTTCATGATGATCTCTCCTTAAAATTGAAATATTGAAATAATTCTATGCAACGACTTTTAGGATAGCCGATGCCTTTTCGACATCGGCTCATTCACAATCACAGCTGCACATTTTCTTACAGATACAGTCTGTTTTTTCAGAGAACAGCGTATCAAGAACCACCTGCAAACCTTTCAGCGTTTCCGTGTTGAGGGAATAATAGATATTTTTACCCTCTCTGCGGTCATTCACAAGCCCCGCCTCTACAAGCAGTTTCATATCGTGGGACAAGGTCGGCTGTGTGATGTGGAACGCCTCCAGTATTTTGCAGGCGCACAGTTCTCCACAGGAAAGCATATCCACAATCTGCAACCGTTTCGGGTCGGAGATTGCCTTGAGCATTTTTGCAGTATTGGTATAGATCTGTTCCATTTCGTTCACCTCACATAGAATAATTTCTATGGTTATTGTAGCGGATGGATAGAGAAATGTCAATGTGTCTTTTCCTATTTTGTATTATTGCATAAAAATCGAGCTAAAAACCGTATATTAATCATCTGTTTTCACCATATTGTTAAGATCATTAAAACGCATCCCCAAGAACCGCTTAGAAAACCAATAAACATTAGACGGTTCAGGATAACCCAACAAAGGATAGATTTCTTTGATCGTAAGTCCGTTTCTGATAGCGTCAATCAAAATTTTCTTACGAACTTCCACGATGACAGTCTGAAAATTTGTTCCTTCTTCCGCAAGAGCATTTTCCAGACTTCCACGCTTAGTTGCCAATGCTTCGATGACATTTGCAGTATCGCATCGCCTTTCCAATAATAATTGCGGAGCGATTTCCTTGATACGCACTGAATATGGCTTAAATCTGACATCGATCAATTCTGAAAGATTGCCAAGTTCGTATATATAAATGTCAATCATTCGTTTGCCGTAATTCTTTTCACGCTGTCCCATGGGCTTGCCAATTACGATTTTCTCAATCAGTGCATTAACCATTTCTTGTGTCAGCACATCAAAGTCAGATTCTGAATAACTTGAAATTTTATCAAGCATTTTTATCACTGATCCTTTTTCTTTGCTTCGTATAGATTTTTTCGCTGTCAGATCTGCAAGAAAATGAAGTAAATCGTTCTTTTCACGACTTAACGCTTCTGATCGGCTCTTGAATTCTGAATCCGTAATGATGTTTTGAAACTTTTTTTCGTAGATTTCTATCAACAAATGGCTGATTTCATCTGCCCGGTTTTCAGCAGTTCTGATTTGATCTTCAATCTCCGTGATTGTATCCAATCCGAGTTTTGAAATGACAGCATTTCTATCGGATTTGACAGCAAGATACAGTCGATGCAGATAATCCAGGACAACTCTTTTCAAATCATTTTCTGTGATATAATTAGAGGTACAGCTGTCATACTTCTGATATGCCTGGCACTGAAAATATAGCTTTCCTTTCGTACTGTTGCAATACATTTTTTTACCGCACATCGCACAAATAAGTTTCTGCCTGAAAAGAGTATCATTCCTTGTTGCTTTGGGCTGCGAAAACGCATTTTCGGATATGTTTTTCAGCTTTTCCTGTGCTTTCTCAAAATCTTCACGACTGATAATGGCAGGGTGCTGATTCTGAAAGATCACCCAATCTTCTTTGGGGATTGGCAATCGTTTTTTTACTTTGTAGGAAATCTGCCTTGTTTTGAAATTTACCGTATCACCACAGTATTCCTGAAATTTCAGAATTCGGCTGACGATTGGAAAAGACCAGTCATAAGGACGGTTGACCTTTGTGTATTTGTATCCCATATACGCACTAGGCGTAGGAATTTCATTGGTACGCAGATACTTTGCAATAGCATTGACAGACATATCCTGATTGAGAAACATATCAAAGATCATTCGCACAATCTCGGCGGATTCTGTATCAATTTCCCATTGCGTGTAATCCCCATCGACCAACCTATATCCGTAAAGCGGACGTGATTTCAGCTTGATTCCGCTCATACCGAGCATATGCTTTGCGTAGGTAACTTTCTTTGAAATATCGGCTGCATACATCTCAGCGAAGATACTCTCAAAAGCGAACAGGTCATTTTCCGTATCATAAGAATCATAATTGTCTGTTACACCGATCACTCTGACATGATGCTGTGGCAGGACAAGTTCCACATACTGACCGACAAGAATATAGTTTCGTCCGAACCGGCTCATATCTTTCACAAGAATGGTTTGGATAATGCCGTTTTCTACTTCTTCCATCATTCTCTGAAAATCCGGTCGGTTGAAGTCTGTTCCTGTGTATCCGTCATCTGCATAGAAACGAATGTTGGAATATCCGTTATTTTCCGCATATTCTTTTAATAAAGCTTTTTGATGTGTGATACTTGCATTTTCTTCTTCCTGCCCGTCATCGTGCGAATAACGGCAGTACAATGCTGTGATTTTATCATACATAAATCAAAGTCCTCCTGTGCATTACTTACTATTAAGAATAGCGCACAGGAGGACTTTTTTCAATAGTTATGGGAACATTGTCGCCGAAGTTTTAACGCATCGTCGCCGTATCGTCGCACTTGTTACTGATGTGCAGCCATTCAGATCTGTCCGATATCCACGAAATAAACCAACACTTTGACTTTTGTTGCAGGCTTGTTGTAAATATCAGTTGTTTCGATTTCCTGAATCGTTACTTTTTCCACCAGTTGCTCTAAAATGTATCTGTCATCTTTGGTAATCTCCGTATCAGCAAATGCCTCTGCTTTGGTCAGAAATCGGGGAACGTTTTTTTTCTGATCGTCAAATTTGTCAAGTAGGATCAAAAGCTTGCCATACTCGTTTTTAAGTGATTCTGATTCCGCATTCATGCTGACCGTTATATTTGTAAAAGTTTCCTGAGAAATTTCATCTTGTAGTTTCTGTTCAAAGAGAGCTTGTTCCGTTTGATTGATCGTTTGAAGTCTGTCGGTAATGGTTTTGATGCGTGCATTGATATCTCGAATTTCCCTTTCATTCCGCTGGCAGATCCACCTGACCAGAGTACGTCTGCACTCGTTTTTATCTAACCTGCACATATCGAAAATTCTACGTACATCATATAGAACAGATGTAATTACTTCCGTTTCCTGTATGTAATGGGCAGTGCAGCCTTTCTTTTTGCGATAACTGTCGCAGATATACACATAGCAGTTTCCACCTGCGTATTTGCGGAAATTCAGATACATCTTCTTGCCGCAATCTTCACAGTACACCATATCGTCCAGCAGGTGTTTCTCTCTGGTTTGAATCACACGTCTAGTGGATTTGCGGCGTTTCTTTGCCTTTTCATATTCTTCACGGGAAATGATAGCTTCCTGTGTATTAGGAATAATAGTAAAGCTTTCTTCATCACGATAACGTACTTGTTTATCTTTAAAACTTGTATGATACGTTTTGAAATTCACTGTATCACCAACGTATTCCTGGCGTTTCAAAATAGCCGTTACACTGCTGCTTGTCCAGTGATAGGGATTCTTTTCTGTTCTGGAACCTTTTACAACACGATGACGATAATAGGACGGTGCAGGATATTTTGCATTTTCCAGCCTGCGTGCAATCTCTGATACTTGCATACCTTCATTATAGTATTTGAAAACAAGTCTTACCACTTCTGCGGCAGGTTCATCAATGATCCAGTGATAACGGTCATTGGGATCAAGTTTGTAACCGTATGTCGGTGTAGAAGCAATATGTCTGCCGCTGTTGCTTCTCGCCTGTAAGGAAAGCTTTTGCTTATCTGAAATATCCTTTGCATAGTATTCGTTCATGATGTTTTTGAATTGGGTGATCAGGCTGTCAGGATCACCGGATTCCGGTCCGTCATGTACAGAAATGAATTCTACACCGAACCGTGGGAAAACCACGCCGATATACTTACCAACTTCCACTGTATTTCTGCCAAGACGGGACAGATCCTTTACAATGAAACGTCCGACACGTCTGTGCTGAATGAGAGCAAGTGCTTCTTGGAAGCCGGGTCTGTTAAAATTTGTGCCCGTGTAGCCGTCATCGGTTATCACTTTGATATTGTAGTATCCTTTATCTGCCGCATACTGTTTCAGCAATGCGATCTGATTTTCAATACTCTCACCATCTTTGCCGTCCTCACTGGAACGGCGGGCGTAGAGTATGTCCAATTTGTCTGTAAAGTCCATGTTCAGAACTCCTTTCTGAATCATGAATACCGGTATTCGTAATTTGTCATAAATTTATGTTGTGGGTATTATAGCATTTTTCTTAGCAAAAAAACTTGTTGATGAATGTGAAAACGCACTGAAAATGTAAATATTCAACGAACAATACAGCTTATCTCTCAAATTTGGTTGCGTTTTCGGCAAAATATTACGTTATATATGAGAGGACAAAATTCACGGGAGAAAGAGTGGACTAACACAGCTGATCTGGAGTAGCAAGCAACGATGATGTGGCACGAACGGTCAAAAAATGACCGCTTGCCAATCATCAGCTTGTTAGGGAAGAATCCCTAAGACCCTCTGAGAAAGCACCTGACGGTGTAAAAAATAACCAATGATAAGGAAATACAAAGGAAAAGGAAAATGAAAACAGAAAAAGTGGATAATAGATATGTCATCAGACTGACAGAATCAGAAGCGACAGTACTTGAAAAACGTTTTTCGTTGTCAGGAATGAACTCCGTCAGTGCATATCTTCGTCAGCAAGTTGTAAATGGAATCTATCTCGAATACGACCATGAGGAATTGAAAAAAATACGGCAGGCTATTATGAATGTTGCAAACAATATCAATCAGATTGCACACAGAGTGAACGCTACAAGCCGTATTTACAAACAGGAACTTTATGAGTTGCAGGAAGGAGTGACTGAGATATGGCAACAACTTCAATCCATCCAATCCGAGTTACAGAAGCTAAATCCATCCAGTATATTATAAATCCTGAGAAAGCAGCATATGTTACACGATACGGCTGCTGGGGAAATGCAGCTGAGATTTCTGACGAATTCAGCAAACTGAGAAGCATGGGAAGAAACACAGGGAGTGTTCTGAGTTATCATATCATACAGAGCTTTGCACCGAATGAAGCAACAGCGGAACAGATACATCAGGCTGGACTGATGCTTTGCGACGAACTCTTTCAGGGAAAATACAAGTATGTTCTCGCAACGCATACAGACAAAGAGCATATCCATAATCATATCATTTTTTGTAAGACCAATATGGAGAACTACAAAACGTTTGGCACGCTTATGGATACAAAGTGTAACCCTGCCTGGAAGAAAATCCGTCAGATTTCTGATGAGATATGCAAAGAAATGGGATTGTCTGTTGTTGCATACGGGGAAATTGGCAAGGGCGTTTCGCATTATGAATGGGAGAAACAACAGCAAGGCTTGTCATGGAAAGCAAAGCTCCGCTATGAATTGGATTGTATTATTCAGCGTTCTGATACGTTTGAGGACTTTCTTGAAAAGTGCAGATTAAACGGAATCGAAGCAGTTTACAAACCAGAAAAAACGATTTCTCTTAAATTTCGTATGCAGGGACAGCAACGCTTTGCCAGAGCGAAAACACTTGGATATTACTATCTTCCTGAGAATATTCGGCGTAGAATCAAGCAGTTCAAATCGCACAGAAAGATGATTCTTGACCGTAGTAAATTTGATAACAGAGGCTTGCAGTATTGGGCAGATATTCAGAATATGAAGAACGTAGCCCAGATGATAAATCTGCTTGAAAGTTACAATGTTCACAGCACATCGGAATTGAAGCCGACTGCGATGACTGTTATGGCACGGCGTGGAATGATTACGCAGAGCATTGAAAATCTGGATAAAAAGATAAACACTTTGTCAGAACAGATAGAACTTGTCCGGCAATTTCAACGCAGTAAACCGTGTCATGATAAGTACAAGTCCCTTTCAGCATGGAAACAAAAAGAATATGCAAAGAAAAACGCTCCTGTACTGGAGAAGTACAAGAGCGTTGGAAGTCAGTTAAAATTATTGTATCTGGACGGCAGATTTCCGTCAGAAATGGTGCTTGACCGTCAAAGGCAGGCGTTGTATGAGGAACGGGAAAAACTCTATGAAGAATACCGTTATCTCAAAAAAGAGTATGCTGATCTGGACAAGGCAAGTCAGACGATTGACGATTATCTTGAAAGTTTGCGTAATGAGCCTGAATGTAAAAGGAAAAAGGGAGAGTTAGAATAACGATACAAACTGGAATTTATTTGTTTTTTATAATTCTATTTCTTATTCCCCAAACAACCATCCATATACTATATGGTGTTAGCAATATAAGGACAAATTGAGATATAAAACCTATAGTATGAATCATTGGAAGGTATATTAACGTTAAAAGGAGTATTGAAAATAGAACAGTTAAAATGGTATGGAACTTGTGCTTATTAAAATAAAAGGCCCTGCGCAAAAATTGACATTATTATTCCAGTTAAAAACATAATTCCAAAAATAACAATGATTATAAATATTGCTTTTTCCATTTTTTGTTCAGTTCCTAACAAATTTCTGTTTAACGATTTCTTTTTCCTGTATTTTCTGTCCCTCGGATTTCCTCATGATAGAAATAATCCACGATCACCGGATGTCCCT
>ERZ773195.806-NODE-806-length-25921-cov-5.288255_pt1 | contig 25921 bp, 18 predicted proteins | sample MGYA00580530_ERZ773195 | MGnify/ENA primary metagenome ERZ773195 (study PRJEB29015, sample SAMEA2737751) | human gut metagenome | biome: human gut; feature: human-associated habitat; material: faeces | place: China | collected 2012 ...
TTTTATATAGATTCGTTCTCGCCGAATGTGCAGGACATATTTGAAGAATTGAAATTTAAAGAGGAAATAAAAAACCTCGATAAACACAACAGACTCCTTGGCGTCGTAAAGAAATTCTCAGAGCTGGACTTAGATCCGGATCGTGTCGATAACGTCAAGATGGGTTATATGTTCGAGGACATTATCCGTAGATACTCTGAAAATGCTAACGCTGGTGACCATTACACTCCGCGTGAGGTTATCAGGCTCCTGACCAGCATTCTGCTGGCCGAGGGGTGCAGTGACGTATTTTCCGAAGGCCGTGAAGTTACCGTATTGGATATGGCGTGCGGTTCTGGAGGAATGCTCTCTACCTGCTATGACTTCATTTTGAGAATGAATCCGGACGCCAATGTGCGTCTGTTTGGACAGGAAAACAATCCGGAGTCTCATGCTATCTGCCTTGCCGATATGCTGATCAAAGGGCAAGCAGCTGAGAACATTCGCTTTGCCGACACCATGAAAAAAGACTGCTTCGATGACACGGAAATGCGCTTTGTTATTGCTAATCCACCTTTTGGTCAGTCATGGGGCGGCAAGGATGCTGATGACGGTGTTGAAAAGGCTGTCCGCGATGAACACAAAAAGAAAACCGGCAGCCGTTTCCCTGCGGGGCTTCCAGCGACCGGTGATATGCAGCTTCTGTTCATGCAGCATGCTGTTTACAAGATGCAAAAAGGCGTAGGCCGCGCTGCTATCATTTCAAACGGCTCTCCGCTGTTCTCTGGAAATACAACAAGCGGAGAGAGCCAGATCAGAAGATATTTGCTGGAGAACGATCTGGTCGAAGCAATAGTTGGTTTGCCAACACAGCTCTTTTACAATACGGACATTGCAATTTATGCCTTTATTCTTTCCAAGGGAAAACGTAAGGAACGAAAGGGAAAAGTTCAGTTTATAAATGCTACAGATCTTTGGACTCCGTTGCAGCGAAGCCTTGGCAAAAAGAGACGTGAAATTTCCAAGGATCAGATCAAGCTTATCACAGAGGTTTACGCTGATTTTGTGCCTTGTAAGAAAACACAGTGGTGCGAGAAGCGTAAGCATGATTGTGTGATTGAGAGTCGCATCTTCGACCGAGAAGAGTTCTTGTACAAAGAATGGTCGGTTTACCAGCCGCTCCAGCGTCGTGGAACTATCAGTGAGGCTTCTATCGAGACTTTGCACACCAGCGCATATTTTACTGCAAACACGAACGTTTTCAATGAGGCTAAGTTTGAGGAACTGGAGCAGACGAATCCTCGTAGCTCCGCAGATGAAAAAGCCTATAAGAAGCAAGTTAACGGCAAGAAATTCACTGAAGATGTAATTGCCGCTTTGAAGCAGCATGAATCGGATAAAGTATACGATGATTTCTCTAAGTTCGTCGTTGCCCTCAAAAAAATTCTCACCGATGTGGATGGGTTGTCTCCTTCTCGCTTGAACAGTATCGCGATGGAGCTTTCTGAGATCGACAAGACCGCCGTTGTTCAGAAAGACAAAAGGGGTCATGTTTTGATTGATCCTACTACGAAGGATACAGAAATTATCAGGCTGAATCAGGATGCTGAGGAGTATATGCAGGCAGAAGTCTTCCCGCATATTCCGGACGCGATGTATATGTATGAGTTCGATGAGAACAAGCCGGAAAGTACGACAAACAAAGAAAAGCTCGGAGCAGAATTCCCGTTCACCCGTTATTTCTATGAATACCATGAACCGGAGAAGGCAGATGACCTGCTGGCTCAGTTTATGGAGCTTGAAAAGTCTCTGTCTGCAAAGATTGATGACTTACAGCGAGGTGCGGAATGATGGAGGCCATGAAGGATAGTGGTATCCGCTGGATTGGTGCGATACCTGAAAGCTGGAATACAAAGCGAATCAAATATGTGGCAAATCTCAAAGGGCGTATCGGCTGGCAGGGTTTGACTTCTGAGGAATATCAAGATGAAGGAGCATTCCTTATCACGGGCGTCGACTTCCTTGATGGCGGCATCGATTGGGAAAATTGTGTCCATGTGCCTATGAAACGCTGGGAAGAAGCAAAGGGCATACAGATTGAGGAAGGCGATCTTCTGATCACGAAGGATGGCACCGTAGGCAAAGTTGCTATTGTAAAGGACATGCCCGGCGAGACATCGCTTAACAGTGGAGTTCTGCGTATTATGCCTATTGAGGGATATAGTCGCAGATTCCTTTACTGGGTGATTCAATCCGAGGAATTCTGGAATTGGTTTAACTATAAAAACGCCGGAAACAGTACCATCATTCATCTGTATCAGGGAGATTTTGCAGAGTTTCTCTATGCATTTCCGGATTATGCAGAGCAGGAAGCCATCGCTGATTATCTCGATAAACACTGTGCCAAGCTCGATAGCATCATTTCGGACTTGGAACAGCAGATTGAGACGCTGCAGAAATATAAGAAGTCCCTCATCACAGAGACCGTGACGAAGGGGCTGGATAAGTCTGTGCCAATGAAAGAAAGTGACATGGGTTCGGCAGGCAAGATTCCATCTGGCTGGGAAGTTAGTCGCATAAAATATTTAGTCGATCCAAATCATCCATATCCTATTGGAGACGGTGATCATGGGATGATCAAGTCAGATGATTATCTTATGGAAGGAATACCCTATATTAGAGTGTTAAATCTTACATGGGGCGATGGGTTGAATATGGATAATGTGGTCTTCATTTCTGAAGAGATGAATGACATGATAAAAAATAGCGAATTAAAACCGAGAGATATTCTGCTTGCAAAAACGGGAGCAACTATTGGTAAGACGGCAATAGTTCCAGAGGATTTACCAAGAAGTAATACTACATCGCATGTGGGCAAGATCACGCTACCGAGCAATCACTGTCCGGAATACTTCTATTATATGCTTACATCTGCGGTAGTACAGGATCAGATTCAGGATTTATCAGCGATGCAGAGCACTCGTCCAGAACTTGGAATAGACGGAATGAAGAACCTCAAGGTGATTGTTCCTCCGCTGGAAGAACAAAGCAGAATAGCATCGTATTTGGATGTAGAAACTTCAAAAATTGATGGCGTCGTAAAGATCAAGAGAAACCAGCTTGATAGAATTTGTAGCTTTAAGAAATCTTTTGTCTTTGAATATGTTACTGGTAAGAAACGTGTAAAGGAGGCTATGTAATATGCCAATCAGAGCTGATCAATTAAGAGAAAAGGAAGATTATCAGAAGCTGATTCTGGAACGGCTACGTGACGATAACGGTTTCTGTATTCGTCCGAACACCGAATACAAGCCCGGCCTTGCTATGGATACCGGTATGCTCCTTGAGTTTCTGGAGTCCACGCAGCACGATACGATGGAGCAGCTCCGCCGTATGTATAAAGATCGGACGGAAGAGACGATTATCAATTACATCAACTCCGAGATCAATAAAGAGAGCCGTGGCCTGATCGATGTTATCAAGCATGGGGTTGAGTTTGACAACGGCGCGACACTGAAGCTGATGTACAGGAAACCGGACAGCACTATCAACACGCAGGCGGTCGAGAATTATAAGAAGAACATCTTCTCCGTCATGGAGGAGGTCTATCATAAGGCTGACGAGCGCATTGACCTTGTGCTGTTCCTGAATGGCCTATCGATTTTTACGGTTGAGTTGAAGTGCAACACCTCCGGGCAGGACTATCAGGATGCGATCAAGCAGTATAAGAATGAGCGTGATGCTTCTACTCGTCTTTTCAAGTCAACCGATAAAAACAAGGCGATGTTGGGTACGTTTGCCTGCTTCGCAATGGATCTGAATGAGGTTTACTACACAACGAGGCTTAATGGAGCAAGCACCTTTTTCAATCCGTTTAATATCGGAGAAAACTTCGGTAAGGGTAATCCGCATAATGATTCCGGCATCAATGTCTCCTATATGTGGGAGAAGATTTGGAAAAAGGATGGGATTCTCTTTCTTATCGAGCGGTTTATCTTCATCAAGAAGAAAGAGCAAAGGAATCCGGATACCGGAAAAGTGAAGAAGTCCAAGGAGCTGATTTTCCCGCGTTTCCATCAGCTGAGAGCTGTTGAACGCGTTATGGGTGATGTGATCCTGAATCATACATCCTGCAATTACCTTATTGAGCATTCTGCCGGAAGCGGTAAGACTGAGACCATTTCTTGGCTTGCTCATATCCTTGCGACAGTTCATGACACGGAGAACCAGAATATTTTTGATACGGTGCTTGTGATCACCGACCGTATTGTTGTTGACCGTCAGCTGCAGGAGGCTATCCTTGGCATCGAGCACAAGAGCGGTCAGGTGAAGGTTATGGACGATAAGTGCGACTCCGAGGATTTGGCAATCGCGCTGGGCGGCAATACGAAGATCGTTGTAACCACAATCCATAAGTTCTACTACATACTGGATAATAACCTTCTTGGCGATCTGAAAAATAAGAAATTTGCTGTTCTGATTGATGAAGCGCACTCCTCTACAGAGGGCGTTTATATGCAATCCGTCACGAGCGTCCTGACGAACGAGGATGAGGAAGAGGATGGAAAGACCGAAGAAGATAAGATGCTGGAAGAAATCCAGAAGAGTGGCAAGCAGAGCAATGTTTCTATGGTTGCATTTACAGCCACACCAAAACCGGATACACTTCAGCTCTTCGGTACACTGAATGCGGAAGGCAAGAAAGAATCCTTTGACCTCTATTCCATGCGACAGGCCATCGAAGAAGGCTATATTCTGAATGTGCTGGATAACTATGTCACATGGAAAACCTACTGCCATATAAACAAGGCAATCGAGGACGATCCGGAGTTGCAGTCTATTACGGCAAAACGTAAGATGGCTCGCTTTATAGATCTCCACGACACAAATATTGCCCAGAAGGTGGAAATCATCATCGAACACTTCCGCGCCAATGTAGCCGGATGCCTTGGCGGTAAAGCGAAGGCGATGGTGATCACTTCGTCTCGTCCAGCGGCTGTAAAGTATCGTCAGGAGTTTGAGAAGTACATTCAGGCCAAAGGATACACGGGTATCAAAGCGCTGGTAGCATTCTCCGGCAAGGTAAAGCTGGACGATAAGGAATACACTGAAGTTTCCATGAACGATATCAAAGAGGAGGAACTCCGCTTTGAATTTGATCGTAGCTGCTATCAGGTTCTTATTGTTGCCGATAAATATCAGACTGGTTTTGACCAGCCTAAATTGGTGGCAATGTATGTGGATAAGAGGCTGAAGGGCGTGGCTGCAGTTCAGACGCTATCTCGCCTGAACAGAATTTGCCCACCGTATGATAAGACCACCTTCGTACTGGATTTCAAAAACAGCTACGATGACATCAAGGCTGCCTTTGAGCCGTATTACAAGGATACCATTCTCTTTGAAACAATCTCTCCGTCGGATATTCGTGACCTTGACAGAGAGATAGATGCATACGACTTTCTTGACGCTGACGATATCGACGAGTTTAACACCTATCTGTATCAGCCGAAACGGACAACTGCGGATAAGCAACGGATGTGGGCTCTGCTTGATAAAGCGCTGAAGCAGATTACAAAGCGTCCAGAGAAGGAACAGATGGAAATCAAGATAACCATGCGCCGGTTTCTGAAGGGATATTGCTTCCTTATTCAGGCTACAGCATATGAGAATCTTGAATTCCATAAACGATACAACTTTATGTCGTATTTGATTAAGGAGCTTAATCCGGGCGGAGGCGGCAACAACTTTGATATTGCTGATAAGATCACGGTCAGCGAGTTCCGTCAAAAGCAGATGGAAGAACATACCGGTGAAGAGATAGAAGCCAAACCGGAAGTAAAGATAAAGAAGCCGAAGCCTGCCAGCCTTGAGGAGGAACAGAAGAAGCTGCTCTCTCAGATTATTGATGAGGTAAATGCTCTGTACGATAAGGACTATGAGCCTGACTTCACCACAAAGGCTGCAATGCAGATTCGTGATCTGCTCTTGAAAAACGCCGAGTTCAAAGAGCGTTTGAAGAAAAGTGCCCAGAACAACACGCTGAATGAATTCAAGTTCACCTATGACGACTGTGTTCAGGATGCACTTGTTGAGGGATATGACCAGAACATGGATTTCTATACCCTGCTGCTGAATAACGAAGAAATACGAGCAAAATTCGCAAATGTATTTATGAGTGAAGTATATCGGATTCTCCGTGAAGAGAAAGATGATTGATAGCCAGTATGGAAAGGAGGCGACAGCTGGAAGATGGAGAATCCATTTTTACACTATGTAGATGATTTTGAAAAAGAAGCTGAAGCCTTCCTCGAAAAGTATGCATGTGCGGATGCGATTGAAAATCCACGAAGGATACCAATACTCGATATTGCAACGAGGCTGATGTCTCTTGATGTTATTCAGACAGAATCTCTCTCGCCGGATGAGAGTGTTCAGGGAGCCATTGCTTTTTCTAAGGGCGTTATTGATGTTTACGACTGGAAGACCAAGGAATATATGGGCTTTCGAGTTGAGAGTCCATCAATATTTGTGGATTCGGATATCATCAACGTCGGTCGGGTTAATAACACCTTGGCGCATGAATGTTATCACTGGTGGAGGCACAGAAACTATTTTAACTTCAAAAGAGTTCACGAACAGAGCACTGAATTTGGCATCCGTTGCGATAAGCATATGCGGAAAAATGTCGAAAAGGGTCGGTGGACTGACGTTGAGCGAATGGAGTGGCAGGCGCGTACAATTGCTCCTAAAATTTTGATGCCGAGAACGGCCACTAAAAAGAAAGTCGATAGTCTGTATCGGGAACTGACGCAGGGCACTGGTTTAGCGAAAGATGCCGTAACTGAAACACTGATAGCAAAGCTGGCAGATTTTTTTGAGGTATCAAAGCAATCTGCGGCTATACGAATGGTGGAGCTTGGATATGATGAGGCATCACCATTTACAAGCCCGAATCAGTCAGAGGGAACAACTCGGGAATCAAAGGATCACAAGTCATCTAAGGCAGCGCAGCACAAACAGCCTGTCACTGTCAAAAAAGCGTTTGAACTGTATCTTGAAAATGAGTTCCTTCGCGCAGCCATCGACACTGGTGCATTTTGCTATGCAGATGGATACTTTGCTATACGCGATGATCAATACATCAGTAGAATGCCTGACGGAGGTTTCTGCCTAACGGATTATGCGAGGGGTCACTTATCTGAGTGTACGCTTGATTTTTCTGTAAAGCTGATCGGTGAGGATTATCTGATTCATGATGCGTCAGCACACCTGATGTACCGATCAGATACGGCATTTAAGAAGCAAACGACAGTTGACGCGAACACTCAGAATATAGAGCTCTTTAATAAGGCAAAGGATTTTGAAAATAAGTTTAAACGGTCAAAGTTCACACATAAAACGGCGACAGAGCTTTTATGGGAATACATGGAATCAGCGCACTGGAATACGACTATCTTTATAAACCGCACTGGACTCGACGCTATGAATTATTCCAGAGTGCAGAAGCCCGATCATAAGTTCACTATGATGCCATTGGTTTCTATGGGCGTCGGATTGGAATTAAGCCTCGACGAAATGCAGGAAGTCTTGTCGCTGGCCGGTTTATCTTTTAAGCCGACAGATCGAACAGATCAGGCGTACAAATACTTGTTTACCGGTATGTCCGGAAAATCTGTCGATGAATGTAATGAATTTTTGAGAGAAGTTGGTGTACCGGAACTGGGGTCACAGCAGAGAAAATAAACAAACGCGAACGGAGGAACACGTAATGGCTAACGAATACGGTTGGATAGATTTTTATACAGAGCTTGCGGATAAGCTCTTACCTTATAAGGATTCTCGACCTGAGTTGATCCGAAAGATTCGTCAGGTTTATGTGAATGTTGGGATAAAACTGCCGAAGCTGGAGAGCGATAACAATCCAAAGGATATAGATCCGTTTACCGTGTTCGGCCTGTTCAACAAGGGAATTAGCAATGCCAATAGGATAGCCATCATTAAGGGCATTGCTTCTGAGTTTGGTATAACGGCTGCTATCCCTGATGCGTTTGACGGCATTCCGGTTCTGAATAATCTGAAAGCTACATTTTACTGGTTTCAGGAGGATCGAGCGGAGCACGATATAGATAATCTCTGGAGCCTGTTTTCGGTTGCTCTGGATTATGCAAAAGATGAATCGGATGAAAATCAACAGGCGTTTGTTCGAGCTTATGATGTGGTTCTGAACCAGCAAGGAATCCGGTGGAATATCACAATGGGACTTTACTGGATTCGGCCGTATACATTTCTGAATCTTGATTCTCGTAATCGTTGGTATATGTCTGATCCAGAGAATATGCCTGCCGATTATGTTACAAAAGTCAAGCCGATGCTTAACAAAGTCCCGTCGGCTGATCAATATCTTGAAATCATAAAGCTCTGCAAGGCTGCGTTGGATACCTGGAAATATGAATATCATACATTTCCAGAGCTTTCTTATTATGCTTGGATTGTATCTGAGAGAGTTAATCAGGAACAGCGTGAAGCAGAGACAGGTAAGAAAAACAGTCAGTCTAATGCTGCTCACATCCGCTGGACTCGTCCTATAGTTCAGGCTCTTCGTGACCTTGGTGGGTCTGGTACTCCTGCAGAGGTAAGAGCAAAAATCGTAGAGAATGAACAATTAACCGAAGAAGAGATAAGCGTCACGAGAGGAAAAACTAACGTAAATAAATTTGAAAATGAAGTGGCTTTCGCAAGAAACGATCTTGCTGTCGCTGGATATATTGACAAAAGTATTCGTGGTGTCTGGACATTAACGGAAGCTGGGATGACCGTCGATATCACGGACGAAATGGCTTCCGACCTCTTCAAGAACACTGTGGCAGAAAATGCCGCAAAACGAAGTGGTGATAGCGGGGCTCTTGCCGACAGCAACGTGGATACTATTCGGTATTGGATTTATGCTCCCGGTTCAGGCGCAGAAAAATGGGATGAGTGCTACAAGAACGGAATTATGCTTCTTGGATGGGGTGAAATCGGCGATCTCAACACATTTGATTCAAAAGATGAAATGAAGCAAAAGATGAAGGAGGTCTATGGGGACACCAGTTCTTACAAGAATTCTGCTCATGCAACATGGCAGTTTGTACACGACTTGAAGCCCGGCGACGTTGTATTTGTTAAGAAGGGCATATACGGAATTATTGGACGTGGTGTCGTTGAGTCCGCCTATGAATATGATGCTGAGCGATCGGACGAATTTAATAACGTTCGCGCAGTAAAATGGACGCATAAGGGAGATTGGACAATCCAGCATCAAACTCCACAGAAGACTTTGACAGATATCACACCTTATAGTGACTTTGTCCAGCAGATCAAAGATCTATTTGATGATGAGATTCTTGACGAAGACGAAGATAGGGCTGTGGTATATCCGCCGTATACCGTTGATGATTTTCTTGACGAAGTTTACATGGATGAGGATGTCTATGACAATATCGTTGCTGTACTTCGGAACAAAAAGAACATCATTCTTCAGGGCGCTCCGGGTGTTGGAAAGACGTTCGTAGCGAAGCGTCTTGCATACGCCATCATGGGTGTTAAAGATGTTGAACGTGTAATGATGGTTCAGTTCCATCAGAGCTATTCCTACGAAGACTTTATTATGGGTTTCCGTCCCACAGCTACAGGTTTTGAATTGCGAAAAGGAGCCTTTTATAACTTCTGTAAGAAAGCAGAAATTGACAGTGACAACGATTACTTCTTCATTATTGATGAGATAAACAGAGGAAACTTGAGTAAGATTTTCGGTGAGCTATTTATGCTGATTGAAAACGATAAACGTGGCATTGAGCTTCAGTTGCTTTATTCGGACGAGAAATTTGCAGTTCCGAAAAATGTCTATATCATCGGTATGATGAATACTGCAGACAGAAGCCTTGCTATGTTGGATTATGCACTTCGCAGAAGATTTGCTTTCTTCGATATCAAGCCTGGTTTCGAGACTCCGGGTTTCCGAGAGTATCGCATGGCATTAGACAATGAGAAATTCAACAAGTTGATTAGTTGCGTAGAAAATTTGAACAGAGTGATTGCTGTTGATGAGTCTTTAGGTGAAGGATTCTGCATTGGACACAGTTACTTCTGTAATTTACAGCCAGACACGATCAACGATGATTGGCTTTATAGTGTTGTGGAATATGAGTTGATACCGCTGTTGAAAGAATACTGGTTTGACGAACCTACGAAGGTGAAAGATTGGAGTGAAAATCTAAGGAGCGCGATTAAGTGATACCAATACAAAACGTCTATTATATGCTGTCCTATGCTTTTCAGGTATTGAATGAGCAGGGTTATAAGAACATAGCCACAGAACAATTTCAAAATACTGCTGAGCTGATGGCAGCTATCTTAGAAAAAGGTATTGCACTTCAGCTAAAACGTGGACTTGGTAAAGAATACATTCCGCAGATGGAGGCACTATCTTCTTTGCGAGGAAAGATTGATATTGCAGAGTCCATCAAGACACAGTCAATGCTGCGAAAACAACTGATCTGCACATATGATGAGTTCTCTGTTAACAGCACAATGAACCGGATTATAAAATCTACAGTTGAACTTCTCCTGTGTTCAAATATATCGAAACAGCGCAAGAAGAATCTAAGAAAACTAATGGTATATTTTGGTGAAGTGGATTTCATCGATTTGCACACCGTAAATTGGAATGTTCAGTACAATCGAAACAATCAGACTTATCGTATGTTAATTTCGATATGCTATCTGGTAGTAAAGGGACTGCTGCAAACGCAATCAGACGGAAGCAAAAAAGTTGATGGACTTTCTGGATGAGCAGAGAATGTGTCGATTATATGAGAAATTTATCCTGGAATACTACAGGAAAGAATTTAAAAACCTGATAACTGCAAATGCATCACAGATTCCATGGCAACTGGACGATGAAGAAAGCTCCATGTTGCCGGTGATGCAGAGCGACATTATGCTCCAGCGGGGTGATAGAGTTCTTATCATAGATGCAAAATATTATGAGCACAGTACTCAGGTACAGTTTGACAAACATACACTTCATTCAGGTAATCTTTATCAGATCTTTACCTATGTGAAGAACAAAGAGTATGAGCTGAGAGACAAGGATCATAAGGTCGCAGGAATGTTACTGTATGCAAAGACAGATGAAGAAATATATCCGAATAATGTTTATCAAATGAGTGGAAATCAGATCACTGTCAGGACTTTGGACTTGAATAAACCTTTCGCGGAAATAGCTGAGCAGCTAAACACAATAGCGAAAACGCATTTTGATTTATAAAGGAGGCGTTTCATTTGACAAAGAAAAAAGATGAGATAAACATCCGGTCCAGCGCAGCGGAATATCTGACCTATGTTGCCTCTGTGGGTAATCAGCAAGACAGCATTGAAATGCGCTACGAGGATGAAAATATATGGCTAACACAGAAGATGATGGCCACATTGTATGATGTTGGTTTACCGACGATAAATGAACATATTAAAAAAATATACGCGGATAGTGAATTGGAAGAGGCCGCAACTATTCGGAATTTCCGAATAGTTCAAACGGAGGGTTCTCGCCAGGTCACACGCGATACCAAGCACTATAACCTTCAGATGATCATTGCAGTAGGCTTCAAGGTCAATTCCGAGCGTGCCGTACAGTTTCGTAAATGGGTAAACCAGATCGCAAAGGACTATACCATCAAAGGCTGGGTCATGGATGATGAACGGCTGAAGCGTGGAACGTATCTGACGGAGAAGTATTTCGATGAGCAGTTAGAGCGCATCCGTGAGATTCGTGCCAGCGAAAGAAAGTTCTATCAGAAGATCACTGACCTGTATGCTACGGCTGTTGATTATGATAAAAATTCTGCAACGACGAGAAGATTCTATGCGACCGTTCAGAATAAAATGCATTACGCAGTTCATGGACATACAGCAGCTGAGCTGATCGTGGAAAGAGCTGATTACACAAAAGAGCATATGGGATTAACCACCTGGGCAGATGCACCGGAAGGAAAGATTAAGAAAAGCGATGTTACAGTTGCTAAGAATTATCTAAGCCAGGATGAAATGAAGCAGCTGAATCGTATGGTGACGGCATATCTGGATTTTGCTGAAAACATGACATTGCGGCATATCCCGCTTACGATGCAGGACTGGGAAAAGAGACTCAACAGCTTCATCGAAATGTTTGATTATGGCATTTTACAGGACGCAGGCAAGGTGTCCGCAGAAATTGCAAAGCTTCATGCGGAGACTGAATTTGAAAAATACCGTGTCATCCAGGATAGATTGTTTATGTCTGATTTTGATAAGTATATGCTGGAATTAGAAGAAAACACAAAGAAATAAGGAACGGATTCCAGGTCGAGACGGTGAAATCCGGCAACTCAACTCCCTGCGAGTGTATGGCAAATTCGTGCTCAGAACGAATGAATTGTGTAGAAGTTGAGCGGCTTTCACTGTCTCAACTGTCGAGACAGTGGCAGGGAGCAGCAGTGTAAAATTGCCTTGCATTATATAGGTAGCAAAGACTTTATACAGACTTGTTCCCATAGACTTCAATGGTCAAGACCTTGATGTGAATGTCAATTTTGTCACAGATTGCATCTGTTTGAAGCTGTGAATGCGCTATATCAGAGGTGTGGACATGTTTCCGTTTTGACAGGATATGTTTCCGCGAACGGGCACAATGCCTGACATCAATCAGAAGGTATCGTGCCATGTGGAGACGGTTCTCCTTTTGACCAAACTCCATGTCGAGCGGCATATCGAAGTGGACGTCAGCATGGATGAACTGGATGTGACTGCTGCGGAAAGCAAGGCGACTTACAACGAGATTCGGGATTATGTGTGGGAACACCATCAGTTGAAGGTATCCAATCTCTATATCGCACAGGTGAAGCAGAAACACGGCATCATCGAGCGAGAGAATTACCATAAAGCGAAAAACGAGAATGCAAAGCAGCCTAAGTGTCCGAAGGAAAAAGAGGATGCGATTGTGGAAGCATTAAAGCATTTTCAGATGATTTGATACGCAATCACCCCAGAGAGAATAGCCTCTTGTGCGTTCTCACTGGGGTGATTTTTGCGTTATGCTACTTCCGGGTAGCGCATATATACATACTCGTAGATTTTCTTCTGATAGGTCTGGATATCGCTTACATCATAGCTATTGGGAAGTTCTTGCCAAAGGGTATTGCGAATCAGGTTATCCACAATCGCCTTAGTTTCCTGCTTGTCCGTCCAATGGTCGAGTTTGGCAATCTGCTGTTTGATTTTTGTCAACAAGTCCACAGACACCTTCTTGATCATTTCAATTTCCTGCTTCGTGAGGTTCTCCGAAAACAGCAAATCGTACACTGAAAGTTCCTCATCGCTGGAAAAGCCCTCACGCACATAGCGCTGCTGCTCCGTGTCCAGTGAACTTGCAAGCTCTATCAGATCCATGAAGGTTTTCTCAATGGTTGCCCGGTTCTGCTCTGCATTATAGGCATCTATGATCTCCTGATAGCGGTCATAATAATCAATGCGCTGCGGGTTTGCAAACAGCATTTTCGCCAATTGCTGATTTACCAGTTCATCCAGATCGCGCAGCAAAAGGTTCTTCCGCCGGGTGTGGGCAAACTCCCGGCTCAGCAGGTCAAAATCAATTTTGCTGATGTCAAACTGCCGGGAAGGTACAGCCTCCTGATCCGGCTTTTCCACATGGATGTACTCGTTGACGATGCCGTTGATCTGCACCATCAGGTCGGTATTATCCGCGTGTTTCCGCTTCTGCTGCAAGCCCTCGTAGATGGCGAGAATTGCGTTTTTCCGGGCGCGCACGGCATCGTCCACATCGTCACGGTCTGCGTAGCGGAACAGCCGCGCCAGTTCAGACGCATAGGTCTGGAAGGTTTTTTTGGTTTCTAACGTCTCGCACATCGCGTTGACTGCATCCTGTACAAGGCTCATCTTTTCAAAGTCCTGTGCGTCCACCAATTCCTGCAGCCGGAACCCGTGTTCTGCCAGAAAGCCGTCCGTTTTTCCGATGACCGTGCGGATGCGCTGAATCAGCTCCGTTTTGTCCACCGTTGGGTCAATGCCCGCCGGGCTGTTCTTGCTGACCGTATAATCTGCCAGAGCCTTGCGCAGCGCCTTTACGATACCAATATAGTCCACGATCAGGCCGTTGCTCTTGCCCTCCGAAACACGGTTTGCACGAGCAATAGTCTGCATCAGGGTATGGGCTTTCAACGGCTTGTCCAGATACAGACAGGACAGACACTTTACATCAAAGCCCGTCAGCCACATGGCACAGACGAACACCACCCGGAACGGATTCTTGCTGTCCTTGAATTCTTTATCCAGCTCCCGCTTTTCCATTTTGGCACGGTGCGGCAGAATATCCAGCCCCCACTTTTTGAAGGTCTGCACCTCGTTCTGCTCCTGACTGATCACCACTGCCATTTCGGTTTCTTTCATCCATGCCAGTTTGCGGGCAAGCTCCTGTGCTTCCTGCTGGGTCGCTGTGCCCTGCCGGGCTTCCAGTTCCCTGATCTTTGCCTGCCAGCATTCCTGCACATAGTTGTACATCCGCACACAGGTGACCTTATTCAGGCAGACGAACATCGCCTTGCCGCTGGTCCAAAGGTCAGAGTAATGCTCCACAAAATCCTTTGCAATGGAGCGCAGCCGTTCATCTGCGGTGAGAATATGGATCTCCTTGGCAAATTCTCGTTCCAGCTTTTCCTCCTGAGAGGGGTCGAGGTCGACTGCTTCAATGGCATCCAGGATCCGCCCGGTGATCTCCGGCTTGTCCAACTGGGCGATCTTATCCGCACGGTTCTCATAGTACAGCGGCACCGTTGCGCCGTCCTCCACTGCCCGCTTGAAATCATACACCGACAGATACCCGCCAAAGGTGCGTTCCGTGATATGATCATCCGCCAGAAGCGGCGTACCGGTAAAGCCGATGCGGGACGCCGTGGGCAGCAGGTGCATCATGTTGTCTGCAAAAATGCCGTACTGGCTGCGATGGGCTTCATCTGACAAAATCAGAATGTCGTGATCCGGGTAGATGGGCGGCTCCTTGGGCAGATTGAACTTCTGGATCAGGGTAAACACAAAGCTGGGGTTGCCCCGCAGCTTTTTTACAAGGTCTGTACCGCTGGATGCAATGAACTGCGAAGCCTTGGTTTTGCCTAGCAGACCGCAGTTTTCAAAGGTATCGCTGATCTGCCGGTTCAGCTCGTCACGGTCGGTCAGTACCACAATGGTGGGCGAGCCTGCAAACTTGCGCCGGATCTTCTGCGCCAGAAAGACCATGGAGTAGCTTTTGCCTGACCCCTGCGTGTGCCAGAACACACCCAGCCTGCCGTCTTTCAGCTTGCGGTTCTCGTAAGCACTGACAGCTTCGTTGACGCCGAGATACTGGTGGTTGCGGGCCAGAATCTTGGTGGTGTGCCCGCCGGAATGGTCGTAAAGGATGAAGTTTTCCAGCAGATCGAGGAAGGTCTTTTTCTCGCAGATGCCCCGCAACATAGTTTCCAGTTCCACGCTGCCTGCATCGCTTTCCTTCAGGCGCTTCCACTCGTGGAAAAACTCGTACTTGCTGCCAAGTGTACCCACCTTGGCTTCCAATCCATTGGACAGCATGAGAAAGGCATTATAGTAGAACAACTGCGGAATAGTATCGAGGTAATCCCGATAGTTGTCTATGTAGGCGTTCTGCACATCCACGGTGGGCTTTTTCAGCTCGATAAACAGCAGCGGAATGCCATTGACAAAGCCCACAATGTCTGTCCGGCGGCGGTACAGCTGCGAGTGGATCTTCATCTCTTTTACGGCAAGGAAGTGGTTGTTTTCCGGGTTTTTGAAGTCGATCACCGCCGCGCTTCGGATTTCGGTGCGGCCATCCGGCCGCTTGACCGTCACCGGGATGCCATCCCGCAGCAGAAAATACTTTTCCTCGTTGATCTGCATCAGGGATGCGGTGGAAACGTGTGCCGTGAATTTCTTCTGCACCTCGTCCAGCTGGTTCGGGGTGAGCCACGGGTTCAGCCGCAAAAGCGCCTGCCGAAAATACCGGGTCAGCAGCACTTCCCCATAGCTGGTGCGGCCTAACGTCCCGTCTGACCCCAGCTTTTCGGAGTTGTAAGCCAGCACGACCTCCCAGCCCAGAACATTTTGCAGCAAGTTGCCTGCACTGTTCTGAACAAGGACATTTTCGGAGTATTCGCGGCTCATTTTCTATTCCTCCCAAACTCAGTCTTATTTTTCTTGCATTTTTTTCATTTCTTCATCGAACGTTTTTTCGCCAATTTTAGCGATGCAATGTAGCCTTAGTCCTTGTTCATACTGTCCTAGGAGTGCGTATAGCTGGCTATCTGATGCTGCTGAAAAAGGTGCCCAACTTGTCGCACCCTGCGCCATTTCTAAGGCCGAAATTTCTGTCAGCGCACTTATTTTTGCATCTCGCAATGCTTCGATCATTCCATCTCTGGTCGGATTTTTCATTTGAGCACGAAGTTTTTGAATTTTATTCATCGCGTCTTTTACGTCCTTAAGATCCTTTGCTTCAGAGCAATATTTATTAAGAGAATCTAACATATTATGAACACCCCTTTCATCAAAGTTCAAACTATTTTATTGTTGTCCTATTTTTAACAACAGCGGCAATAACGCAATCCCCACGTCACAGCTCTTATCAGCCATCCATGCCAAAACAGGCTTTACTTTTTCCCACTTTGACTTTTTGCTGTCTTTGGACTTGACCACTTCTTCAATCTCAGAAATTTTATCCAACACTTCCTGTGTCTGTTCATTTGTGAGTGAAGTCATTTCTTCTACTTCTTTGCGTACCTGCTCAAATGTAATGTTCACATTCACACTGTTAGTCACATTGACGACCTGAGAATTGGAAACTTCCGGCTTGGGCAACTGTACCGCATTCATCTGGTACTTATATGTTTCCAATTTTGCCTTCATCATCTTCAAATTAGATAACACATACTTTTGAGGATTCTGGGCCAAATGTCCATAAGCAATATGTGTTCCATCATTTGTAGAGCACCACAAACCATCACACCACTTGTTGATGCAAGCTTGATACCTTGCATCAATCTGACGATGTAGTTCAAATAACTCTTCTATACTTAAATTTCGAACATTGTCTAGTCTTTTAATGTCAGCACACACCATATCATAAAATTCTTTTGGCATATCCATGGTATCACACCTCCGCTTCTCCACTCATCAACTTTGGCAACAGTAAATCTCTCGCTGTCTTCAACCGCTCATTTTGTCCTTGCAACGTCTTTATTTTATTAAAATACACTTTCACATACCTGTCAAATCGTTCCAGATATTCCTTTTCTGGGATTGTAATTTTCATTGCGTTAATGTCCTTGGCGTAAACATGCGGCTGTGCAGATCCCTTTTGAAGCTGGTCTATACTCACTTTACTTTCTTTTAGAAACTCATATACAAAAAACAAACTTTCCGTTCCAAGACCATCCACAAAAGAACAATCCGAGGCAAACACGTCAACCCCATATAATCTTACAAATCCCGCATTTGCTCCTGAAGCACTTATCGTAATAACCGGCGCTTTCGTATTTGCTACATTATGATAATACGCCGGCTCTAACCCACCAGCAATAACCGGCACATTTCCTTCCTTGACTTGTGCCTTTGTAATTGTCCGCCCACGTTTGAATTCCGCTATTTGACCTATCGTTCCCCGGTGCCACCCCTCCGGCACACCGTCCACAATTTTCGTGTTTTCATGCCCCGGAAAGCGCAAATTCACAAACCACTCTTTATAAAGCCGCTGGGCTGCTTCTTCCAGCAATTTGATTTGTTTCCGGTTGTTTTCAATCAGGTCATCATAAGCAGAGAGAATATCTGCAATTCGTTTTTGGCTTTTTAGTGATGGAAGTTCAATCTCCAGTGTTTTTATTCCTGAAATCGGAACAGCTTTTTGTGCAGTTCCTTTTGCCAGTGCTTCAAATTTTTTCCGACCCTCATAGGACTGAAACCAATAGTACAAAAATTTCGAATATAAATTTGAGTCGAAATCTTTAATCCACGTTAAATTTCCATCCGCAAAATAAAACCTATCCGTTCTTTTATATAAGTATGGAATTCCAATTGTTCCTCTCGTTGTAATAAGTAAATCATTTTCTTTTGGTACCCCAAATTCATTTGACACTTTTTTATAAAGGTCTTCGCTAATATAATCACACTCTGTTACATCTTCGCCGTTGAACTTCTTAATAATTTCCTTCGAACAGTAGAACGGGACACCTTGAGTAATTCTTTCCGACAAATGAAATCTTTTGCTCGAAGTAACAACACACTGTTCACCTAACCTTATTTTATTCGACTTCATACTCCCATCTCCTCCAGATTCTTCGAGATGGTTTCCATCAGGCGGTTGGACTCTGCCTGCAATTCCAGCAGTTCCTTGTGGATCTCCTTCATCCGCTGGGCAAAATCCACGCCGTCGTCCTCCACGGATGCAACGCCCACATAGGCACCGGGCGTCAGGGATGCGCCTTTCTCGTTGAGGATGGTGTCGCGGCTGGCCACCTTGCACAGACCGGGAATATCCTGATAAACGCCCTCGCCAAACTTTTCGGTGAGCCAGACGGCCTCCTTGGCAACAGTCAGCTTCTCGTTGAGGGCTTCCAGCTCCTTGTCGAACTTTTCCTGCGTAGCTTTGTGCTCTTTGCGGGGTGCTGCCTCCACCGCGGCTTTGGCTTCTTCCCGCTTGGCCTGCACGTTTTGTCCCAGTGCGGCCTGAATCTCTGCAAAGGGGCGGTCGTCCGCCAGTTCTGCGTGATACTCCGCCAAAAGCCCCTTGTACTTGTCCACCTCGCCACGATAGAGCCAGACAATGGCGTCGAGGTTCTTCAACTGCCAGTCGCTCCACTCGTTCTGGGTGCGGTCCACCACGGTATAATAGTTGCGGGCATCGATGAACAACACGGTGTCCAGCAGCTGTTCCGGTTTGCCCTTATCCAGAAACCACAGCGAACAGGGCAGGCTTTTGGTGTAGAAGAAATTGTTGCCCACGCTCATCATCACGTCCACATGGCCGGTCTGGATAAGTTTTTCACGGATGTCCTTGTCTTTGCCCTGACTGTCGGTAGCAGAGGACGCCATCACAAAACCCGCACGGCCATGCTCGTTCAGGTAGGAGTAGAAATAGGACACCCACAGATAATTTGCGTTGCCGATCTCCTTGGCCTTGTTCACGCCGGGCAGGCCAAACGGCAGCCGTCCGGCACTCTGCGCCGACTCCGACTTGACCTTATCCACGTTAAACGGCGGATTTGCCATCACATAGTCGCAGCAGCCGTTCAGGTTGTGGGCATCATGATAGAAGGTATTGGCTTCATCGCCGGACTTGATCACGCCGGTCAGACCATGCACAGCCATATTCATCAGGCAGAGCTTGGCATTGTACTCCACCTTTTCCTGTCCGTAGAAGGTCATGGTGTTGTTGGCGATCATGCCCGCATGGTTTACAAAGTCGCCGGTCTGCACAAACATACCGCCGCTGCCGCAAGCCGGGTCCAACAGAACGCCGTGGGCAGGCTCCAGCACATTGACGATCATCTTCACCAGCGATTTCGGCGTAAAGAACACGCCGTCATCCTGTGCCACATTCTTGGCAAACTTATTCAAAAAGTACTCGTAGATACGGCCGATCACATCGCCGCCCACATCGTCCAACGCATCATTGTTGAAGATGCGCAGCAGTTCCCCCAGTAGTTCATCCGAGAAGATGGTGTAGTCCTTCGGCAGAACGCCCTGCAGCTGCTCGCTCTGCTGCTCCACCAGTTCCATGGCGTTGTTCACCACTTCGCCCAGACTGTTCAGCGGATTGCCCTCGATGCCGGTCAGCCCCTGCTCCGGGATGTTGGCGGGCAAATTGACTAAGTAATTGTACTGCGCCTCCTTGGGCAGAAACAGTGCACTCTTCTCGGCAAAGTCGCTCTGTTCCACCGGCAGCACCCGGCCACCGCGCATGGGACGGTCTTTCAGGATCTCCTGCTCTACCAGTTTGAAGCGGCTGTACGCATACCGCAGAAAAATCAGTCCCAGTACCGGCATACAGTATTGGTTCGAGGTGAGTTTAGAGCCTGCACGCAGCAGATCTGCCGACTCCCACAGGTCAGCTTCCAGTTTTTTGACGTTCACATTATTTGCCACGAGGGGGTTCCTCCTGTTGTTTGGATTTTCATTTTCTATTGTATCACATTTTTCTGCAATGTTCATCTTTAATCATCGCTATTTTCTTTTTTGACTGGAAAAAGTTGTTTACCAATGGCTGACAATGTGTTAGAGCCATAAACTTTCTCATTTGGAGACGCTAAGTCTGCATCCATCGGATGCAGTTCAAGGGTTTGGGTGTCCCCAACAAGTATTTTGCAGAGCAAAAATGGTCTTTGTATATACGAAGACACTGCTTGCTGGTACTATGAAGCCTCTCAACCTGCCCTCCAGTTTTGAAGATTATTTTGCAAGCCAGACCGTCCGTTTTCAAGTTTAACTTGAAGCGGACGGTTATTTTTCTGCACAAGAACGGCGCTGACTGTGCTTCCTCGCTGACGCTGAATGAGCAAATTTTCTTGGGGAAAATTTGTTTTAGGAAAAACTGCGTTGATTCATTTAATATCGTATCAAACCGGACCTGTTACTTCCGGTTTTGAATGTAAAAAGCGGAACTAATAGGTCCTAAAAAAACTTTTGAAAGTGTGATAAGTTACCAGCAAGACACCAATTGAACCTTGAAAACCGAATGACCGTCTGCATGGGATACCCGGCGAAGACCCGCAAGGGAGAGCCAGAAAACGCCGCTGGAAAGGGGCAGGAACACCATGCAGAGAGAACGGCACCCAATATTTGAAATTACGATGATACGCAAAACCGGAACTACCAGTTCCTAAAAATAAAATTTACGATGTGATACAATTTTTTCAATGGTTTGCAGCAGAAAACCGGAAGCACTACTTCCGCTTTTTTATAACCAAAAACCGGAGGTACGACCTCCTAAAAAATATTCTATGAATGTGTTAGTCTAATTTCAGAGCCTTCATCGAACCTTGAAAACTGAATGACCGTCTGCATGGGATACCTGGCCATGACCCCCAAGTGTGAGAGCCGGAAAACGCCGCCGGAAGGGGGCAGGAAATCCATGCAGAGAGAACGGCGTAAGAATAATGATATTCTATTTCATTTCAGAAAGGATGATTTGCCTATGACAAAACTGAGCCAACTTAAAATTGACCCGGAGTTCCAGAAACAAATCAACCCTCCGTCGTTTGAGGAAACCCACCAACTGGAAATGAACATCCTCAAGGAGGAACGTGTACTGAATCCGATCATCACGTGGAACGGCTATATTGTGGATGGACATACACGATATCAAGTCCTTCGGAGATATCCGTTCATTCCATTTGAAGTCATCGAAAAAGAATTTGCTAACCGCTATGAAGCACTCGTATGGATCTGTAAAAATCAGCTCGGGCGGCGAAACCTGACCCCAGAACAGAAAAAGTTCCTGATCGGAAAGCAGGCAGAAGCGGAAAAGCAAATCAAATCGTTTCACGGCAATCAGTATACTTTGGCATCTGAAAGTGGTCTGGTTCAAAATGAACCAGACCGCACAAAGCACGGTTCACGGTCGAAGGTCGCTGCGGAACATGGAACATCCGAAAGTTATGTTTACCGTGCAGAGCAATTTGTAAAAGGTGTGGAAGCAGTACCAGGAGCGCAGGAAGAAATCCTGAGTGGAAAGCTCCGGGCAACCGACCGTGAAATTTCCTCGATTGCAAAGGTTCCAAAGGAAAAGCGTCCCGAAGTTGTGGCAGAGCTGCGTAAGCCTAAAGCCGAACGGAACACCTGTGTCACGAATCCTTATGGTTCGCCTTCAAAGGACAATGCGTTTATAACGACCTTCAAGCAAGACATTCAGGGGCATAAGAAAGGACTCAACAAGGAAGAAAAACAGAATCTCAAGGATGCCGTCAAGAGCATCTATTCACCTCGCCGTTTGGCAGATGGCGAAGCCATGATGTGCGAGATTCAGGGAGCGCAGGAGGATTTTGTCCGGCGGTGGGAAATGTGTTTTCGTGAATACCCCGATATTCTTACCGAACCAAAGAACAATGAGAAACTGCTGGTTTTTATCGACCGCGCCAGCCGGTATCTTCAGATGGTAAAAGATCGTCTGAACAATTAAGTTTGAAGGGAAGTTTGATAAAATCGCTGGTACACGCCATCCAGCTACAAGGAAATGGAGCTGCCTATTGAAAAAATATCCCGCTAGCGAAAAAGACCTCTTTCCCGTTTCCGCCTGCACGTCCAACTTTGATGAATGGAGTGCCTTGGCGAGCTTTCTGGCCGATATGATCGAAAAATATGCAGAAATTTTAATCTCAGAAATCGAAGCCGTGCAAATCACTGTTGATGAGCTCATTGCAGCATGATATAATGTTCTTGTAATCGCTGTCCAAACACATGGTGAGAGTTTCTCACCATGTTCCATATTTTGAACGAGGTACGAAAATGAATCGCCCTGATGAAAGCCCCAAAAATTCCATCATCATTTATACCACGGAAGACGGTCTGACCAAAATTGATGCCACGTTTGATGGCGATACCGTCTGGTTGTCCATCGACCAGATGGCCGAGCTGTTCCAGCGTGATCGGAGTGTCATTGGAAAACACGTCCGGAACATCTTCAAGGAAGGTGAGCTTCAAAAGGAATTAGTGTGGGCAAAATTTGCCTACACTGCCGCAGATGGAAAGGTCTACGATGTGGATTATTACAACCTTGATGTGATTATCTCTGTCGGCTACCGGGTCAAATCCAAACGTGGCACACAGTTCCGTATCTGGGCAACTGGCATCCTGAAGGAATATATGCGTAAGGGATTTGCGCTGGATGACGAACGCCTGAAAAATCTGGGCGGCGGTGGATATTTCAAAGAGCTGTTAGAACGCATCCGTGACATCCGTGCTTCCGAAAAAGTGTTTTATCGTCAGGTTCTGGAAATCTATGCAACCAGCATTGACTACGACCCAAAAGCAGAAATCTCCGTCCAGTTCTTCAAAAAAGTCCAGAATAAAATTCATTATGCCATCCACGGTCAGACTGCCGCCGAGGTCATTTACAACCGTGCAGATGCCGAAAAGGAATTTATGGGTCTGACCACTTTTGCAGGAAACCAGCCCACCTTACGAGAAGCTACTATTGCCAAAAACTATCTGAACGAGAAAGAGCTTCGTGCTATGGGGCAGTTGGTTTCCGGTTATCTGGATTTCGCAGAACGTCAGGCAGAACGTGAACAGCCCATGACCATGCAGGATTGGGCAAACCACCTTGACCGCATTTTAACCATGAGCGGTGAGCAGCTTCTTGTTGGCAATGGCAGTGTGACCCACAAGCAGGCAGCGGACAAGGCTACTACCGAATATCGGAAATATAAGGCTAAAACCCTCAGCGATGTGGAGCAGGATTATCTGGATTCCATTAAGTTTCTGGAGCAGAAAGCAGACAAGAAATAACCGTTTTGTGAGGTTTTCTTATGTCACAGGAAAAGACAAAGGTTTACACTTACACCCGTGTTTCCACGGCCATGCAGATCGATGGCTATTCGCTGGATGCACAGAAAGCTCGCATGAAAGCCTATGCAGACTTCAATGACTACCAGATCGTCGGCGAATATGAGGATGCCGGCAAATCGGGAAAATCTATTGAAGGCCGTGCTTCTTTCTGCCGGATGATGGAGGACATCAAATCCGGCAAGGATGGTGTTGCCTATGTGCTGGTGTTCAAGCTCTCCCGGTTTGGCCGCAATGCTGCCGATGTACTGTCTACCTTGCAGGTAATGCAGGATTTTGGTGTGAACCTGATTTGCGTGGAGGACGGCATTGATTCTTCTAAAGACGCTGGCAAACTGATGATCTCCATTCTGTCCGCTGTCGCTGAAATCGAACGTGAGAACATCCGTGTCCAAACCATGGAAGGCCGCATTCAGAAGGCACGGGAAGGTCGCTGGAACGGCGGTTTTGCGCCTTATGGCTATCGTTTGGTTGACGGTGTGCTGCAAATCAATGAGGATGAAGCCCCTGCCATTCGCACGATTTTTGAGCAATATGTAAACACCGACACAGGTGCAAATGGTCTTTCCAAATATCTGGAGACCCACGGCTTTCAGAAACTTGCTCGTCAAAATGGCACCTCTCCCCTTTTCAGCGCAACATTGATTCGTGCCATCCTGAAGAACCCCGTCTACTGCGGGAAAATCGCCTTTGGTCGCCGCAAACTCGAAAAGATCCACGGCACCCGGAACGAATATCATCAGGTTCCACAGGAGAATTATTTGCTGGTGGACGGCCTGCACGAGGGCATCGTATCGGAAGAATTGTGGAGCGCTGCACAGGTCAAGCTGTTGGCGCAATCCAAACGATACGAGCCAGTCAACCGCAGCAAGACGGAACAGGCGCACTTGTTATCCGCCCTTGTCAAGTGCCCCGTTTGCGGTGCTGGAATGTACAGCAACAAATGCACCAAACGAAAGAAAGATGGCACACCCTATAAATCTTTCTCTTATTACAGTTGCAAGCATCGCAAGATGCAACGTGGGCAAAAATGCGATTTCAACAAGCAAATTCAGGAAGAAGTTCTGGACAACGCCGTGGTGGAGGTTATCATCAAACTAGTCAGTAATCCAAAGTTTGCCGCTATGATGCAGGAAAAGATCAACAGCAAAGTAGACACCACCGCCATTGAACAGGAAATTGCTGCCGCTGAAAAGCAGTTGCGGCAGTATTATTCCATCAAGTCCAAAATTATGGAGGAGATCGACACACTTGACCCGGATGAGCGCCACTATATCATCCGCAAATCCGACCTTGACGAGCGGCTTTACAAGATGTACGATAAAATTGAGGATGCAGAAAACAACCTGCTGGATGCCCGTGCAAAGAAGCAGGCTATCGAAGCGGATAAAGTCACAGGCGATAACATTTATAAGGTTCTCATCTGCTTTGAAAAGCTCTTCGATATGATGAACCCCCTTGAACGCAAAAAGCTGATGGAGCATCTGATTTCCGAAGTCCAGATCTACCCGGAGCGTCAGCCCAACGGCCAGTGGCTCAAGTCCATCAAATTCCGACTTCCTATCATTGAAAATGGCACCGATTTGTGTTTGGACAATGGAAGTCATGTGGAGTGCGTACTTCAAATGACCCGTAAAAGTAATTGATTGCTTCTTATTGCACAGGGCGTGCATGGCTATGTACAGAATGTCCCCCCTATTACTCCCTTTTGTTCAAATTCTGTTCCGAAGTCGTTCACGATTTAACCATAAATACATGCGATAATAATTGACATATTACAAAACGGTGTATCGGCTAACAACGCAACGGCCTGCTTTTTGGCTTTTGGGGTACACCTGTATTCAAAAGGATGGCGTGTTTAAGATGAAGGCATGGTTCCAGCGTTTTATGTCCGGGCGGTACGGCAGTGATACTTTTGGCAACTTTTTGTGCGTAACGGCGCTGGTCTGCCTGGTAATTGGGCTGTTTGTGGGCATCTTTTATTATATCGGGCTTCTGCTGCTGCTTTATGCGTACTTCCGCATGCTCAGCCGCAACGTACACAAGCGCTATGCAGAAAACATTGCCTTTATGCAGAAAACCGCTGGTGTGCGCGCCAAGTTCGGCCAGCTGCAGCAGCGGTTTGCCCTGCGCAAAACCTACCGCTATTTTTCCTGCCCGCACTGCCGCCAGCAGGTACGCGTGCCCAAGGGCCGCGGCAAAATTTCCATCACCTGCCCCAAATGCGGCACCCAGTTCATTAAAAAAAGCTAAGGCAGCACCGCACAATTCCCGCCTGACGGCTTAAGCACCGCTCCGGCGGCTG
>ERZ773195.810-NODE-810-length-25775-cov-23.847512_pt1 | contig 25775 bp, 29 predicted proteins | sample MGYA00580530_ERZ773195 | MGnify/ENA primary metagenome ERZ773195 (study PRJEB29015, sample SAMEA2737751) | human gut metagenome | biome: human gut; feature: human-associated habitat; material: faeces | place: China | collected 2012 ...
CCGGCAACCTTGACAGCAAGACCAGCGCCGAGGTGCTGGGGCTTATCAAGCGCACCAGTGCAGAGTTCCGGCAAACCGTTGTGATGATTACCCACAATGACGACATAGCCCGCCTTGCAGATCGGATTGTCCGCATTGAGGATGGCAGGATTGTGGAATAAGGAGGTGGCAAGCTATGACATGGCCTTTTGAAAATGATACCAGTGACATTGAAAAGAAGCTGGCAAAGCGCAGTTTGCATCGTGAACGGCAGCGTAATTTATTTGCAATCATTGCTCTTGTGCTAACTGCATTTATGATAACTGCGACATTCAGTATTGGTTTTAGTTACTTTGAAACCTACCAAATGCAACAAATTCGGTTAATGGGAACTACCGCTGATGTCGGAATCACAAATGTAACAGAAAATCAGTTGGTTGAAATTTCAAAATCAAACCTTGTCCTTGACGTAGGTATACAGCAGCGTTTAGGCAGTGTTGATACAGAGCAACTGCATAATGCGAGATTAGGTATAGTTTGGATAGATGATACCGAGTGGGGAACCCACCGTCTGCCTACTATATCAAGTGTTGTAGGAAATTACCCATCAAGTAAAAACGAAATTATGCTACCTACATGGGTGCTTGAACAGATGGGCATTTCTGATCCGCAAATAGGGATGGAGATTGTGTTGTCGTACCAAATTGGCGATAGCTATAATTATGTCTCAGACACCTTTTTGCTGTCGGGCTACTATACGGACTACATTCCAATGCGCACAAATAATCGTGGTTATGTTTATGTTTCATCCGCTTTTAAGGATAGCTTAAATGTATCACTGGATAATAGTGTTACGGCAATGATCCGTTTTCAAGGCAATGATAATGCTGACAAAAACTGTGAAAGATTGCGGCGTGAGATTGACTTTACAGAAGGGCAAACATTTGAAATTGTACCATTAGAACAGGCAAATGGTGGAACTATTATTTTAGCTGTAATAATTTTAGCAGTTTTTATATCCTTTAGCGGCTATCTGCTGATTTATAATATTCTTTATGTCTCTGTCGTAAAAGATGTGCAATTCTATGGCCGTCTTAAAACGATTGGAACGACCCAAAGGCAGATAAAGAGAATTATCTATAAGCAGGCAATCAGAATCTCTTGTATTGGTATTCCGATTGGTCTGTTACTTGGTGCGGTTGTTTCCTTTGGCATTGTTCCTTACTTCCTGAATATGATGTATTCAACAAATTCTGATGTGGGAACAAAAGTATCTTTTTCGCCGTTTATTTTTATAGGAGCGGCCATATTTACGTTCATTACCGTTATGATTGCAAGCATGAAGCCCGCCAAAATTGCCGGAAATGTTTCACCAATAGCAGCACTCCAATATACAGCAGCCAGCACAAAGAGCAGCGCCAGAAATTGTAGCAAAATGAAGTTGTCCAGAATGGCATGGAACAATGTCTTTCGTAATGCTAAGAGTACAACCCTTGTTTTTGCATCGCTTTTTTTCGGCCTTTCCTTGTTCCTTGTCGTCACAGGGCTATTACATGGTTTAAGCCCGGAGAATTATGTGAGCCAATGGGGAGTAAGCGATTTTGCACTCACATATAGTATCCACGAAAGAGAAGATTTAATTTCCAGCGAAATGGTTTCAGAGATTGGTCAGCTTGACGGCATTGAGAATTTGAGGTTGACCTATGCACCTTATCCTCAAGTAGCAGCAGATGTTGTATATGACGATGCTGTATTTCACGAGTTTCTTGCGTCATTAGACGGAGTAAACGGCATTGATTTTTCTGATCCGGCAAAATTAGAAAATTATCAGCAAAACTTTTTTAGCGGGGTTTTTGGAATTGACAGTGCATATTTGGAAGAAATCAATAAAACCTTAAACTTGCCTATTGACACGTCTGCCTTTGAACAAGGAAAGGTTGTGCTGCTGTCCAAAACAGTAGAAGACCTTATTCAGCCGGGGCAGGAAATAACAATCCAGACGCAGAACGGACAGCATTCCTTTATTGTAGCGAACGGTTATTTGAATGAAGGGTTTCGAGCAGGAGGAGGCAATGAGAGAGGGACGGCTCCTGATTTGTATATTAGTCAAACAGCTTTGAAAGAACTCTTTCCGCAATATAGAGTGTTCCGCGTGGCCTTTGATACGGATGGTCAACATGACGAAAGTATACTGCAAGAATTAAAGCAAATCACCGCATCACAAGCTAACATTGATATTATATCCCGATATGAACGGCGAGAAGAAATGCAGGAATATCTCATTACAGCAAAGGTTTTAGGAACAGGGTTGTCCGTGATCCTGCTGCTTGTTGGTGTCATGAACTTTGTCAATACAATGGTTGTCAATGTAAATACTCGGCGCTATGAATTAGCTGTTCTTGAAAGCATTGGAATGACAAAGCGACAAATCAAACGAATGCTATTTATGGAAGGTTTCTATTATTGGGGCGTTTCCCTTTCCCTTGCAGTCACCATTGGAACAGCAATCTTCATCTTGCTATATATGATTTTTAGTAAAGTGGCCTATTATGCTGTTTTCTCCTATCCATTTATCCCACTGGTGCTGGTGTCTGGACTGGTGTTGCTAATCTGTCTTATTGTGCCTATATGGGTCTACAAAACTGACGTTAACCTTCCAGTTGTGGAGCGATTGCGGTTGACAGAGTGAGTTTAATCAAATAGCAAAACATCCTTAGATCAATCATATCGAAGCGGAGCAGATTTTAGCTGCTCCGCTTCTTTAGTATTTTTCAAAAAATTCTTTTGAAATGTCCGAGCTTTGTAACAATTCAGCCTGTTTTTCTGTCGAAATCAAAGGCACCTCGGACATTTGTGTAACATTTGTAGTTTATGCTTGTGGTAAATCAATATTGGGGGTGAGGACACATGAAAAAGATACTGCTGATCGACGACAGCGACACCTATACATGGTGTCTGAAAATATACTTACAGCACCGGGGCTACCCGGTGAAAACGGCTTGTACGCTGAAAGAAGCGCGGGCCGCCATCCAAGAGGAAATGCCGCCGGTGGTCTGCTGTGATCTCGACCTGCCGGATGGTTCTGGCATGGACTTTCTGGACGAGGTGCGGGCCGCAGACAAGGAGCTGCCTTTTGTTCTGGCGTCCTGCCATGACAAGGACGACTACGAACAGGAGGCTATGCGCCGGGGCGCGACGCTGTGCATGGACAAAATGAAAGGGCTGCTGCTGCAAGATAAGCTGGTGGAATACGCCTACCGGCAGTTATCCGGCGAAAAGGCCCCGACTTTTCACAAGCTGCTCTTTGTCTATGCAGAAGATACCAGCGCCGAAGTGCTGCGGGCTGCTATGCTACAAAAGGGCTTTGACCTGATTCTGGTTTCCTCGATTTGGGAAGCCAAGCGCCGGATTTTTGAGGATAAGGAAATAGAACTGATCTTGTGCGATCTGGAACTGCCGGACGGCACAGCAATGGAGCTGTTTCATACGCTACGGCGGGTGGCGGGGATGTTCCAAATGAAGAATCCCCCTGTCCGGCTTCTGCCGTTCTTTATCCTCACCGAGAACAACGACCCTGCCACGGAATATGAATACCGGCATGAGGGCGTGAACGACTATATTACCGCCCCGGTCAATATCCCGGAGCTGATCCGGCGGGTACTGTTCTTTGTGGAATGAAGCTTTTTTATTCGGCGGCTTTGTTAAGCAAGGCCGCCATTTTTAATTCATTTATCTTCAATGTTTGTTCTGAATATCGTATAATGTAGGGGAACGGCTGTGGTTTCATAGAAAGTTGAGGAATTTTTGAGATTTACCATATATCATATAAAGAACGGAGGTGCATGATTTTGAATCCTAAATTACTGATCGTTGATGATGAACGCGGTATTGTTGATATGATACAGAGTTATTTTCAAACACAATATGATATTCTGACTGCTTATAGCGGACAAGAAGCGCTCAAAAAAGTAGCTTGCAAACCAGACTTAATTTTATTGGACATCAATATGCCGGGAATGGATGGTCTGACTGTATGCCAGCAGATACGGGAACACATAGCCTGTCCCATTCTTTTTTTAACCGCTCGTATTGAATCCAGCGATAAAATCATTGGATTTCAGGCCGGGGCGGATGATTATATCGTCAAGCCCTTTGATTTGGATGAATTGGGGGCGCGTATTGCCGCACATCTGCGCCGGGAGCAGCGACGCCAAAATAATTCGGCAGTACGCTTCTTTGGTGAATTGATACTGGATTATTCCGCCCGAACAGTTACAATCAATAATCTGAACATCCCGCTATCTAAGAGGGAGTTTGAGATTGTAGAACTTTTATCCCTCAATGCAGGACAGGTTTTTGACCGCGAGCGAATTTATGAGCTTGTGTGGGGCTTGGATGGGGACGGAAACAGCGATACAATTATGGAGCATATTCGGAAAATACGCGCTAAATTTGCAGCACATACATTGCACAATTACATTGAAACGGTTTGGGGGTGTGGTTATCGGTGGAACGCCTAAAAAATATGGGACTAAAGAAATCTTTCCTGCTATTATCCCTCTCCTGTTTGGCAGTGGCATTTCTCCTGCTTGGGACAGTTATCTTCCTTTGCCGAGGCATTGAAAACCATTATCCTTTAGGCGGTGTAGAAATTTTGTCGGATGGCTCTGTTGTACCTTTGCCATCTCCTACGGTGTCACAACAGCGTATTTTGGCTACCCTAAACATTGTGCAGACGGTTTCCTGTATTCTTTTTCCAGTAGGCGGATTGATTGTTTCAGTCTTTCTTTTTTATTATCTCAAATTGAAACAGCCTATTTCCTGCCTGCAAAATGGCATTATGCGGATTCAGAATAATGATCTGGATTTTTCGCTGCCGATTTTGTCTAACGATGAAATGGGACAACTATGTGCTGCCTTTGAAGAAATGCGGAGTGAACTTCTGAAATCGAATCGGCTATTGTGGCAACAGGCCGAGGAACGCAAACGGCTCAATGCCGCATTTTCCCATGATCTGCGTAACCCGATTACGGTATTAAAAGGAAGTGTAAAACTTTTGCGGCAAGGTATTCAGGACGAACAGACCATAGACCGGCTGGAAAGTTACACTTTACGGATCGAGCAGTATGTAGAAGCTATGAGCAGTGTTCAAAAGTTGGAACAACTCTCTGTTAAGCCAAAAGAAATCAGACTATCCGTTTTGCAGAGTGAATTGCAGGAAACAGCACGACTGTTGGCGCTATCCAAAAAAGTTTCTGTTTTAGTCCCATCAGGCGGAACAGTTTGTATAGATCACGGGCTATTTCTTACCGTAGCGGAAAATCTGATTGGAAATGCGGCGCGATTTGCAGAAAAAGCAATCTCTATTCAAATAACGCTGCAAAATGATTCTATGACCTTGAATGTAGAAGATGATGGTGCTGGTTATCCGCTGTCTCTCGTGCAGAATGGGCCAACCCCCTTTGAAACGACAAGTAGTAATTCCTCACATTTTGGAATGGGGCTTTACAGCAGCAGAATTTTATGTGAAAAACATGGTGGCCGATTGATTTTGGAAAATCGGGCCGGGGGCGGTGCATCCGCAACGGCTATTTTTTATTTCGCGTAATCCTTGAGCGATTTTTGAGATTTATCATTTACACTCTCCTTATACCACAAATAAGGAGAGTGTTTTTTATGAATATTGAGGCAAAGAATTTATCAAAGATTTATGGTGACGGTGAAAACCGAGTGGTGGCTTTGGATCGTGCAAATCTCGAAATTGTATCCAGCGATTTTATTTCCATCATGGGGCCATCGGGAAGCGGAAAAAGTACCCTGTTGCATTTGCTTTCCGGCTTGGATAAGCCATCTTCCGGCTCGCTGACCTACGATGGTAAAGATATTTACAGTTACAGCGATAAGGAGTTGTCGGCATTCCGCCGGAAACGGATTGGATTTATTTTTCAGCAATTCAATCTGCTTCCGGTTCTGACGGCGAAAGAAAATATTATCATGCCTCTTTTGCTGGATAAGCAAAAACCGGATGAAGCATACCTGAAACAACTTACAGAACTGCTTGGCATTCAGGGCCGCTTGGAACATCTGCCCCATGAGTTATCCGGCGGCCAGCAGCAGCGTGTAGCCATTGCCCGCGCTTTGATTGCAAAGCCGGATGTAATTTTTGCGGATGAGCCTACGGGAAATCTGGACAGCAAAAGCGGCGGCGAAGTCATGGAACTGCTTCAAAATGTATGGAAAAAGATGGGGAAAGCTCTCGTTGTCATTACCCATGACAGCCGTATTGCACGAATGGCAGACCGGCAGCTTCAGATTGTAGATGGTGTGCTTACGGAGGTGACAGCGAAATGAAATCTTATCGTACATTAGCATTGAAAGAACTGCTGTCCCAAAAAGTCACTTCTATTCTTATTTTGATTGCCGTTGTGCTGTCTACTATGATGACAACCATTGTAGGACAATCCATTGGCGTACTTAGTGCAATGCGGGAACAGCAGGCCATCGCTATCGGAGGAAACCGATATGCCACTTTTTTGCAGATGAATGCAGATCAGCTTCACGCACTGGAACAAGATGAGCGTCTTTCCTATGTAGGGAAATCTATTTATATGGGAAGTTTAGAACTCTCCCCATCTCTTACCCTTGGTTTGATGGAATATTTGGATGATACTGCCGCTATCTATCCATCCAGTACCAGTGTAGAAGAAGGTCGTCTGCCGGAAGCCCCGATGGAAATAGCTCTTTCGGAAGATATTCTGAAATATCTTGGCTTTGAGGGCGGTATTGGAGATAAGATTACACTTTCACTGCAAAAAAATCTTCGCCACAACATTGCGGACAGCTATTCCTATACAGCAGAATTTGTTCTTACAGGGATATTGAAAAATAACTACTTAGGATATACAAGCGGCACTGTTACGGGAGTTGTAGGGGAAGGAACTGCTGAACAACTTCTACCGGAATCTTATATTTATTACAATGTGGATATTCAGACTGCCGATAAAAAGAGTTTTCAAGCAGTTGTCGATGACATCAATAAGGAATTGAACATCCATGAGCTTGATACCAGCTACAATATTGTATATTTGAACGCTTTGGGAATTTCCTATACTGCAAATTCCGAGGGCGCTAATGATAAGGGATTCTCTTTTATGACAGTCGCAGGGATATTAGTGGGTACTTTGATTTTGCTGGCTGCTGGTCTTGTGATTTACAACATTCTGAAAATATCTGTATCAAAACGGATAAAGGGATATGGAACACTTCGGGCTATTGGAGGCGAAAAAGGACAGCTTTATCAGATCATTGTAATTGAAGTAATCCTATTGTGCCTGATTGGGATTCCTATTGGTATGCTTCTTGGCTTCTTGAGTGCCAGAGGAATTTTAGAGGCAGCTACCGGCTTGGTTTCCCCTGAATTGTTCTTGGTTCAGGATGCTTCTGAATTGAAAACTCTAATAGCAGAGAACAGTTCTTTGAATGGAACCTTACTGGTTTTAAGCGGAGCAATCACTTTGGCGTTTGCGTTGTTTGCAGCATTACCAGCAGCCAGATCAGCTGCAAGGGTATCTCCCATTATGGCGATGTCTGGAACAAATCTGAAAATTCGCCGCAGAAAGCGTAAAACAAAGAAAATCCATAATTTTGAAGCATACTATGCCCGCCTGAACTTAAAGAGAAATAAAGGCCGTACTGTAATTACAATTTTGTCCCTTGTTATGAGTATCACGGTTTTTATTGCCCTGCAAGGGTTTTCCTCTCTCCTGAACGCTGCAAGCGCACTGCAAGATAACCATTTAGGAGATTATCAGATCACAAATGAAAGTGTTGGATTTACCACAGATGATCTGAACACTTTGCGGAAAAATGAAGCTGTGCAAAGTGTAGCCGCCATACAATTTTCGCTTTACGAACAAAATGAAAATGGGCTGCTCGATGAAATCAGTCTTGAATTTCAACTGAAACCCGGTGAAACTTTTCAGGTTGTCGGATTGAACGATGAATATTGGGATTATTTTATGGGGGTTCAATTACCAGAAGAACAGCTTGGACAACTGAAATCAGGGAACGCCTGTATAGTAAGGAATCCTATTCCCATGAGCTACGGCGAAGATGTTCTTGAATTTACAAATATAGAGGCCGGAGAAAACATCTGTGTTGCGGGGATGGAGCTGAATGTTTTGAAAACCTTGGATGGCTATGACGGTTATCTTGGTATTGGAAATGGCGGTTTCACAAATGGTGTTCAGGTGATCGTTGATGATGCTATCTATGAACGCCTGACGGGAAAAAATACCTATTCAGAGTTTTTGCCTACACTGAACGAGGGTGCAGACAGGGAAAACTTTGATACATTTATCGAGGCGTTTTGTAACAGAATACCGGGGACAACATTCTTGTCGTATGAAGAAACCGACCAGCAACTGAAAGAGAGCTTTGCACAGATTCAAATGCTGGCATGGGGGCTGATCCTTTTCGTTGGCCTGATCGGTATTCTTAATATCATCAATACCGTTTACACAAATATTCACACCAGAGTAACAGAAATCGGTATGCAGCGGGCCATTGGAATGAGCGCCGGTAGCCTTTATAAAACTTTCCTTTGGGAAGGTGCATATTACGGAATCATTGCCTCTGTGATCGGAAGCGTACTGGGATATGTTTGTACGATCTTCATTGAGGCGGCCACGAGCGACACCATCCAGCTTGTTGCAATCCCTGTCATGCCCATTCTTGAAGCAACCATCTTGGCAGTAGGAGCTTGCTTGCTGGCAACAGCAATTCCGCTACGGAAAATTTCAAAAATGAATATTGTGGATTCGATTGAAACGGTTGAGTAGAACACTATTTTTTGAAATGTCCGAGCGTTGTAACAATTCAGCCTGTTTTTCTGTCGAAACCAAAGACACCTCGGACATTTGTGTAACATTTGTAGTTTATGCTTGTGGTAAATCAATAAGAAACATCTGCCTCCACAGCGGGGAAAAGAAAAAAACCGCTGACGGGCAGAGGATTTCGTGCGCTTTCCTGTATCACTGACTGATACGGCGGTTTTGAGTAGATCAAGGCCGCCGTTTCTTTTTGCTTCGACGACCCCTACACCGTGTTCTGGCATGGCGGCTTTAGGAGGGAGCCGCTATGCAACGAAAACCGCTTCGACAAATTCTGACAGGGGTTAGCCTGTCAAAAAAAGCCGTCCCCCGGCAGCGGGGACAAGCGGCTGTGCGTATGTACTATACCATGTAGGAAAAGAACATATCGCTTTTTGTTTCGCCCTGTGGGTCTTTGACCTGCCGGGCGAATTTTGTTGTTTCCTGCGGTCTGCTATCTGGCGCAAAAAGAAATTTCAAAAAAGTGAAAAAAGGAGGCGTTTAGCGGGCAGCCAGAGAGATTCCATTCGCTCTATTGGCGGAAAGGGAGAGAACCACCACATCCCCCACAGAAAGGGGGTGAGAAGATGGAAGCGATCCCCCGCAAATACGGTGAATGGGGCCAGTTTGACCGCTACTGCAAGCTGGTTCTGTACCATGAGGCGATAGATTATCTGCGGGAAATGAAGTGCCGCCGCGACCGTGAAGTGTCGCTGGACGCTCTTTCCCCGGCTGATTGGGACAAGCTCTCGACCGTAGATCGGTATTCCTGCGACAGCTTTATATTCAGTTCGCATGGCTATGACCTACATATCGACAACGAGCTTGTGGCCGAAGCGTTTGCCAGCCTGCCAAAAGACGAGCAGAGTATTTTGATTCTCCGCTTTGTTCTGGATTTGACTGACGAAGAAATCGGCCGCCTGATGGGAATGTCCCGCAGCGCAGTACAGCGCCACAGGACAAGCACCCTGAAAGACCTGCGTATAAAATTGATGGCGTTCATGCCGGAGGGAGGTTAAACGCGGATGAAGCAATCCAGTTACAAGGGCAAAAGCCCTCTACCTGATTTTGTGATCGACGCGGCCTGCGCCGGTAACGCCGAAGCCGTGGAGCGTGTCTTGCAGCATTATGACGGCTATATCAATAAGCTGTGTACCCGGACACTCTATGACGGCAGCGGCCAGCCTCATATCTGCATTGACGAGTATATGAAGCGCCGATTGCAAATCAAGCTGATCCATTCCATCGTTAGTCCCATTGGCGACTGACGGTTAAGGCCCCGGCCATAGACAGGCGGCTTTCCCTTTCCCCGCCTGCCTGTTTCCCGGCGGCCCCTTTGCTCCTTGACAAATACGCCCGCAGGACAATGGCGGCGCGTCATAGGGCAGACGGATACATTCTGTCTGTGCCGAGCCGGGCGGCAGGTGCGCCAAGAGGCTTTCCCCCAGCGGGATAAGCGGAGCGATTTTACCGGGCCGTAAAGCAGGTGTGGCAGCCTGCGGGCGACGACGCGCAGACAGGACAATGATACTCCCTTGCCGTCGTAGTCCGAGCGTTTGAAGCGTCGCAGGCAACGAGCAGGGCCGCGTGAGAACCACGCAGGGGTGAGATTCCCGTGGAGCTGTGCCAGCAGCCGTCCGTTACTTTCTGCCCACTTTCACAACAATAACCTTTGTTTTGAAAAGAAAGGGGGCCATGTTATGAGTAATAACGATGTGCCTATTTGGGAAAAATACACGCTCACCATTGAGGAAGCGTCTAAATATTTTCGGATCGGGGAAAACAAACTGCGTCGGCTTGCCGAGGAAAACCCCACCGCTGGCTGGGTGATCCTGAACGGCAACCGCATCCAGATCAAACGGAAGCAGTTTGAAAAAATTATTGATTCCCTTGACACAATATAGTGAAAAAGGGCCTTGCTCGTGTTATAATAGGTTATAAGCGTGTCAAGGCTCTTTCCGTCATGGAAAGGAGCATGACGAAATGCCAAGAAAAGAACGAGATGAAAAAAGACGGGACAACAAAGGCCGCCTTTTGAAGTCTGGAGAGAGCCAGCGATCAGATGGAAGATACGCTTACAAATACATTGACACCTTTGGAGAAACCCAGTTTGTTTACTCATGGAAGTTAGTACCTACCGACAAAGTACCTGCCGGGAAACGGCCCTGTCTTTCCCTGCGCGAGAAGATCAAGCAGATACAGAAAGACCTTGACGACGGGATAGACACCATCGGCAAGAAAATGACCGTGTGCCAGCTTTATGAAAAGTACACCCGGCAGCGCGGGAATGTGCGGAAAGGAACCCAAAAGAGCCGCCAGCAGTTAATGAAACTTCTGTCCGAAGATAAGCTGGGCGCGGCCAGCATTGACAGCGTGAAGCTGTCCGACGCAAAAGAATGGGCCTTGCGTATGCAGGAAAAGGGCGTTGCCTACAACACCATCTGCAACAGCAAGCGTTCCTTAAAAGCCATCTTTTATATGGCCGTACAGGACGATTGCCTCCGCAAGAATCCTTTTGACTTCCAGATCAATGAGGTTATCAACGACGATACCGTACCAAAGGTGCCGCTTACCCCTACACAGGAAAACGAGCTTTTGGACTTCATGCAGAACGATCCTGTCTATGCCAAGTATTATGACGAGGTGGTGATCCTGCTGGAAACCGGGCTTCGTATTTCCGAACTCTGCGGCCTGACGCCAGCCGACCTGAATTTTGAGAAGCGCTTTGTGAATGTAGACCACCAGCTTTTGAGAAGCACCGAGGACGGCTACTATATCGAAGCGCCAAAAACAGAAAGCGGATTCCGTCAAGTGCCGATGAGCGCAGCCGCCTATGAAGCGTTTGAGCGCGTGTTGAAGAAGCGCAGGGACGGCAGGTGCATTAAGGTTGATGGTTATAAGGACTTCCTGTTCCTGAACCGGGATGGCCTGCCCAAAACCGCCGTCAACTATGACGCCATGTTCAAGTGCCTTGCCAAGAAGTACAACAAGTGCCACAAGGAGCCGTTGCCCGATGTGATGACGCCGCACACCATGCGGCATACATTCTGTACCAGAATGGCAAACGCGGGCATGAACCCCAAGGCATTGCAGTACATCATGGGACACGCCAACATTGTAATGACGCTGAACTATTACGCCCACGCTACTTTCCATTCCGCACAGGAGGAAATGGAACGGCTGCAAGCCAAGGCAAAACCCACCGCAGAGGCCAAGCCGGAGCCTGCGGCGGAAAGCGCCGAGGAAACCAAGGCGGCATAAGTAGTACGCAGAATTTACTACTGCTTTTACTACTTTTGAGAGCGAAAACATGAGGGGTAATAAAAAGATTTGTGAGGTTCTTCCGATATGAAATGTGCCGGAAAAGCCCGGAATAACGGGCTATACCGGCATATAAGAACATCTAAAGAGATAATTAGAAATCTATTAAATGATTATAAAGAAGTTGCAAGAAGAATTGGACAAGAATGAGGAATATAAGGACTTATTATTAGAAAGAAAGGAAATATTGCGTTCTAATGGCTTCATCAATAAATTACAGCCAAGATTTGAGGCTATATGTGAAAGACTACAGGAAATAGATAATGAAACTCAAAAGAAACTATGGGGAGAGGTGGTATTGAAGGATTCTGAAGATGAGGATATAGATTTTAGTTTTAGGGACACCAGTGAAAATGTATTTCAAGAAGCACTAAAAACATATTGTGATAATAATAAAAGTAGAAGAGAATATGAAAAAAGAATGGGAATGATAACGGATGAAGAAAGATTAAGAGTAAAAGAGTTTATTGAACAGCTAGAGGCACAACGTAAAAAGCCTCAATGAGAATACCCCTTTTTTAATATTAAAATTGGGGGAATCGAATCAATGTAAAATATGTGTTTTAATTGCAGTGGTAGGAAATATTACCACTGCTTTTTATTTTGCATGAGAGGAGGTGAACAGAATGACATGGACTGATTTTAAAGAATATAGTTCGGACGTACAATTACAGATTGGTCAGAGAATTCAAAAGTTGAGAATAGATAAAAAGATTGCCGCTGTTGATTTAGCAGCTGTGCTAGATATCCAGAGTAATCAGATGTCTAGGATTGAGAATGGACGTGCAAATTGTACTGTGCCTCAGTTATATGTGATTAGTCAGATTCTAGGTTGTTCTGTTGATTACCTCCTGTTTGGGAAGCAGTGCTTGACTATTTCACAGGAGCAGGCGGATTCCATTAAGGTCTTAATAGAAACATTTACAAAATAGTCTTTTAAAGACTACAAACAATGAAAAGATAGGCTTTATAGGCAAATCATAAAAAGTGAAAGTATTCTATCATAATCATGTGCTAAGGAACAGCACACCACGAGAGTGGAGGCGCCAAAACTCTCCAATACGAAATCGTAAAGGAGATAACAAAATGAATAAAAGAGATTTTAACGTAGTAGGAAACGAAGGTACAGATAATCAGGAGCTTGCAAAGGGTATTGCATTTGTAAAGTCACGCAGAGCAGAACTTAATGTAGTCCAGATGGTCGAGAATATGCGTGATCAGGCATTGTCAAATGGAGTAATAATAAATGATGCGTATTGTGATCGCTCAATGACAAGGGACTATGACAGAGAAGCACTGAATGCTTTCTTTGCAACACTTAAAGAGGAAGATTTTGAGGTTGTAGTAGTCAGAAGCCTGAATGATATCACCGATGACATTTATGATCTGGAGGAATTTGTAAAGACCATCACAGATATGGGCATATGGCTCTATTCTCTTGAAGTTGGTCCGGTGCCAATTACTGCATCTCATGCAGAGGACTTTGGATGCTAACGGAGTCCTGCGGGAGATCGATAACAGGAAATCATTCCGGTCGGGACAAACAAGTCCCGGCTGTGAAGGATTGCAGATTTACACAGACTGCATTCGGAACAGTAGTACATGATTCGAGTGGGAAGTGGCTTGGTCAGTATGAGACAGAAGATGCGGCGGTAGAGATGCTTAGAGAAATGGCACGGGACAATGGAGGGTACGACGATGAAATATGAAGGATATAAAATTGGTCCGGTGATTCGTGATATCCGTAAGGACAAAGGACTTCTCATTGAAGAGGTTGCTGCTAAAACTGGAATAAGTGTTTCAACACTTGGACAGGTGGAGCAAGGAGGAAGAAACCTGAGCATGAAAAATTTGTATATGCTTATGGAAGTTTATGAAACAGACGCAAATAGCTTACTTGCAATAGACTGTACACCGGATTCATTAGATTCGAGGCTAAAGCGGTTACCTGCAGATAAGCAGGATTATTTGAAAAAGACATTTGATTTTATGATAGAGCAGGCTTTGAAGTCAGCATAGGAGGCAGAGAATGAGAAGAAAGATTAAAAAGATGGATTGCATAGAATATCTTTCGGTGCAGGCTCCATTGGAAAAAGTAAATATGCTTGAAGACAAGCAGAGCAAATATATACATGAATTTGTAAAGAGAAAAGAATATTCAATCGTGGGAAAGATGAGACGCAATGGCTTTTCGCAGAGAGATGTTGATCGCCAGTGGAATCAGATTGTGAATATGATCCGCAAAAAGCAAATCAGTGGAGTAGTTGTTGCGAATATGGCAGCTATATCCAGCAGTGTTGCGGATGCTTATTTTAAGGTAGGACTGGTTATTGAAGCAGGCGGCATTGTGGTGACTGTAGATGAGGGCAGATTGGATATGCACATCAAGAAGGGAGCATAGATATGAGCAGACGAACAGAAAAAAGAAGATATGGTAAATATAATAAATTTGATGTCGTGTATGCGGATTTTGGGAAAAATCCACATGGCATTCAGGGAGGAATCAGACCAGGAATAATTATTTCATGTGATGCCAGTAATCATGATGGTGCACCGCAGGTGTCAGTAGTCCCTTTGAGCAGTAAGTTAAAGGATATTCCGGTACATGTGATTTTAAATCCGAAAGATGTAAGTGGATTTGGATTAAGTAAGATATCTGATTTTATGCCTGAAGATGCACAGACAATTTCAAAAGGCTGCATTAGAGCAAAAAGTGGAACTGTCATTGAGGATTCAGGCGTGAGAGAAGAAATAGACAGAGCATTGATACGACAGTTTGATCTGTTACCTGTAGCTCGTAAGATGGTAATGGAGGAGTTAGCAAATGGACAGCAGAACTAAAAAGACTAATAATAAAAGATTTGTCAGATATTCAGAAGGAGCAGAGATGTATTCAATGAGTGTGTCAAAGTTTATGCAGTTAGCGAAGGATGCAAAGGCATGTTATAAAGTGAATCAGCTGGTGTTGGTTAATCTGGATATTATTGATGAATATCTGGAGACTTTCCATATTGTAGATGACGAGTTTTATAAGTAATTATGAGAAATGACGCATTAGTATAGAAGAAATACAAACAAGTATGGAGAAAAATGAGCCAAGAGAGAAAAAATGTATTGACTTTCGGTCAGACCAAAAGTATAATATGATTAAGATATGAAGGAGGCATACAGATGGCTAGAACTGGAAGACCAAAAGCAGATAAACCTTTTGATCATAAGGTGACTGTTAAATTCAAAGAAGAGGAATACCAGATAATGGTTGAGTATGCTGAGACTCATAATCTATCCATTTCGCAATTGATTAGAATGGGTGTTGAATTACAAATGAAGCAACAGCCTAATCAGTAGAACAGGCTCTTTTCTCCAGAAAGGAGAGAATAATGGCTTGTAGAAAAGATGGTAAAGGCAGAGTATTAAGAAAGGGTGAGGGTTACAGAAAAGGCGACGGAAGATACTCATATGTATATATTGATCCATTAGGCAAGAAAAGAACCATTTATGCAAAGTCTTTGGTAAAACTTCGAGAAAGAGAAGAGCAGTTACAAAAAGACCAGTTGGATGGACTTGATGTCTATGTCGCAGGAAAAGCTGATGTGAACTTTTTGTTTGACAGGTACATATCAACTAAAACAGAATTGCGCAGCACTACTTACAGTAATTATTTGTATACATGGAATCATTTTATTCGTGATACATTTGGCAAGAAGAAAGTAAGAGATGTGAAATACTCAGACGTGTTGTTCTTTTATACAGACTTGATTAATAATCAGGGATTACAGATTAATACGCTTGAGACAATTAACACAGTATTGAGACCTACATTTCAGCTTGCTGTCAGAGATGATATCATAAGGAAGAATCCGGTAGACGGAGCATACTGTGAAGTAAAAAAGCGTAATGGTGGTGCCAGAAAAACAAGGCGAGCGTTGACTGTGGATCAGCAGAGAAAATTCATGGAGTATGTAGCAAAGAATCCGTTCTTTTATCACTGGTATCCATTCTTTGTATTTTTGTTAGGAACTGGATGCAGAATAGGAGAAGCAATTGGGATACGCTGGGATGATATTGATTTGGAGAATCGAATCATTGATATCAATCATAGCTTAACCTATTACCAGAGAGCGGATGATTCATATAAATGTGAGTTTAGAGTATCTTTGCCAAAGACGGAAGCTGGTAATCGTAGAATACCTATGATGCAGCAGGTATATGATGTGCTTCAGGAAGAATATGAGAGACAGAAGCAAGAAGGCTTTTGTGTTGAGAATGTGGATGGAATGACCAATTTTGTATTTACAAACCGATTTGGGATGCCACATAACCCAGCAGCAGTAAACCGGGCAATCAAGAGAATTGTGGATACACATAATTCAGAAGAAGAGGTGGCTGCTAAAAAGGAGAAGAGAGAACCTGTTATGATTCCGAGATTCTCCTGCCATATCTTCAGACATACGTTTACATCAAGATTTTGCGAGAATGAAACCAACATCAAAGTAATTCAAGAGGTAATGAGACATGCTGATGTATCGACTACCATGAACATATATGCAGAAGCAAACCCAGATGTTACCAAATCAGTAATTGAGAAATTATCAAAAAATAAGGATATTTTTTAGAAAAGAGTCCTGTGATTGAACTCTTTGAAGATTGAAAAATATACCTATTCATACTGTGGCAAATATGTTATAATTGCTAAGTATTGTTGTGTTTGACACAGCAGTACATGCATAAAATAAAAAGACGTATTTTAAGGCGAATGACATCTTTTGGACGCACAAAAGTCAAAAAACGTCCAAGAGTGACCAAGTATATAAAATCCGGGAAAGCCTATTTTCCAAGGGCTTGCAAGGATATACAAGAGTTAGCTTAGCAATCAAAAAAATTCCCGACGATGAAGTCATTAGACGGTGGAAGCAAGGAAAATAAGGCATCCAAGAGCAATACAGAAGAAACTTACGATCAACTTACGACCAAAGTTGCAGAAAAAATTGATTTCTCAAATGTAAAGATAGAGCCATTGTTCGAAGAGACTGTAGATTTTGATACTTTCTCAAAATCTGATTTCAGAGCAGTAAAGGTTAAGGAATGTGTTGCAGTACCGAAGTCTAAGAAATTGTTACAGTTTATACTGGATGATGGAACAGGTGTTGACAGAACAATTCTCTCTGGAATTCATGCTTTCTATGAGCCGGAAGAATTGGTTGGAAAGACACTGATTGCAATTACCAATCTTCCGCCTAGGGCTATGATGGGAATTGAATCATGTGGTATGTTGCTTTCAGTAATCAATAATCTTAAGGATTCCGAGGAAGAAGAACTGCATCTTCTGATGGTAGATGACCACATTCCGGCAGGGGCGAAGTTGTACTAAGCAGTATTACAGAAGCTCATAATGTTGAACAATGAAGAGCTTAGATAAATAATAAAGTCAGTAAAATCAAAGGTTTCAGACAATCAAGGTCAGAATTTATGACCGGTTTACGACCAAATATAGAGAACACGTTCAAAAAATAAATGCGACAGAAAGTAAATTCAAACCTTTTGTCGCATTTTATTTTGGTTAAGGGTGCTGATTTGTTAAAGTGGAGAAAGGCAATTAAGAAAAATATTTCTTTATGGAGATAAAATTGGTAAAATACTATTTATACAATAAATATTTTTTTTGGGGGGCGAAGATAATATGGATAGACAGGAAGAATATGAATTAAGACAAAAGATAAGTGATGCGATTGCAAAAGATGTAAGCAATGTAATGGCAGATGCACTAAGAGCGTGTAATAGTAACTTTTCTTTAGAAATAATGTATCCACTTGAACTTCTAGAAAGAATGTATAAAAGAAAATCATATGAATCTTTTGAGATGGGATTATTCCCAAACAATGAAATGATAATAACAGTAAACCCACTTAGAGAAGCTATTTTTTGGTTTATTAAAAATGCTTTAAAAACAGACAAAAAATTGAGATATGATAATGAAGTCACTGATGAAATGCGCAAGGCTGATGATGGATTAATTGAATTTGTATTAAGACTACATGATGAACATCTTAAAGGTATACAAATAAGGGAAATAAGAGATTGTTTTTCAAAAGTGAAAATATGTAAAGAGGGTGCGAACAAATATAGTTTCTATTTTCCACGAATTGAAGAAGGATATAACAAGGAATTATTATATTATTATGGTTTAGATGATAGTTTGAATTCTCAAAAGGAAAGAGAAGTGTTTATTGATTGTGAAAATTATCTGATGAATAAAATCAATGTTAGAGAGTTGGCTTATTATCCTCAGAAAGTATCCATATATAGAAATATTTTGACTAATATGGCTTCACATATAGATAAAAAGTATTGGGAGCTTTGCAAGAGAAGAGTATTATCAGATTTAAATAAGGTATCGACTGGAGCATTAGAAAGTATAGATGCAGTTGGAAGGCACATAATAAATAGTAAAGACGAACTTGCATCTTTTTTGGGGTTACTAGTTTATTTGAGTCGTCTTTGTATGCAGAAATACATGATATCAATAGGAACAGGTATGTTTCCAACTGAATATATATGTATATATGATTTACCTAAATTATTGGCATTAGGAAAGCAAGTGGGAATAAGTAGAGAAGCATGCATGAACTATATAGATTACTTTTCTATTGATCCTAATATTGGTGAAGGAAATTTTACTGAGTTCCCCCTTATAAAGTGGAAGGAAAAAATAATTTGGATTCCTAGCTCGGTAATTTTAAATGACTTTCAATTTTCTATTGTTAATGGACATTATTTAAAACAACTTGATTTTATCAATAAGGATTCTACTGTTTCACAATCAATAGTTGACTACATAACAAATCACTGCAAGGTGTATAAGAATATAATTTATAATACAAATTATTGCTATTCTGTAAAAGGGAAAACTTTTAACGGAAAACCATTTAATAGTGATATTGATGTGGCTATTTATGATAAAGCAAATAATTGTATGATTATAATTGAATGTAAATGGAAAGAAAATGTATATTTATATCGTGAAAACTATGTACGTATACAAGATGCTTTTAAAAAAATTTTTGATAATCAATTAGGTAAACATCAGGCATATCTTGGGTTAGCATCTAGTAATATCAGTATGCTTTTTGATAATGTTATTGATTTTTCTAGTATTAGTGGCTTGGATACTCTTTATCTGTTTGTTGATAAAAGAATCCAATACCATGATTGTGAAAATAACCGTCATGCTATTCCGATTTTTATTTTAGCACACTTGTTTGAAAAATATAGTGAGAATGGTGAAATGAATTTAGCTAAGGTCATAGAAGAAATACGTAATATGAATAATCATGTAGAGTATGAAAGAGTTAGCCTTTCCAAAACTGTGCAAATAGATGATATAACATTAATTTGACATGAATTTATAACCCCAAATGCGATAGAAGGATGAACAATCCTTTTGTCGTATTTTATTTTTTATGCGGTGGAGTTGTATTATTTGTTAAACCACCAATATAGTCTAAAGACACATCATAAAATTTAGCAAGGGTAATAGCCAACTCGAAAGGCAATTCCCGTTTGCCGGTTTCATAATTGTAGTAAGTGGTTCTGTGCATGTGAAGTAGTTCGTCAAGTTCTCAGATAAATAAATCAAGGTACAAAATATTCATCTGTAAAAATGAAAGTATCTTATATTTTACACCAGTTTACAAATTTATAAATGATAGACTTGCTGACAAATCAGCTATTTTAAAGCCTTTGTCATAGCATTTGATTTTATATGTGTTTCGATATTTTTCACGAAAGTGGCAAAAAATATCTGGTTGCGAATGCCCTGACTTAATTCAAACCGAAACTCTTGCACACTTTTTGTGCGGTATTCAGAAAAATGTTCGTTCTGATAAGGCAGAATCTTCAAGGTACAGTAACTGATATTGATCAAATTGACCAGTATTTCAATCCCTTTGCAGCTTCGCACCATATAGCTGCAAAAAGACCAGAACGTTTTCTGCTCATAGTAGCTTGTTTCAATATTCCAGCGAAATGAGTACAAAAGTAGCGGAATGTATTTCATCCGATCACTTCCAGTCTGGTTTAATGGAGCTTTTTCCTGCCATGTGCAGAAAATCTGCAGATCTTCCGGGAAAACGGTACTGAAAAACAGTCGTTTTGTACCATGTTCTTTTTCAGTGGCTGTGACATAGGCAAGGACTTCCCTGTCTCAGAAGATCTTAGTCAGAACCCGACGGACACCGGTATAATAATCCCCGATCTTTTTATTGGATAATGTAAAACCTGTCTCAACAGAAAGCTGTTTTCCATGTTTTGCAGGACGTCCCCGCCGACCGGTACGTGCAGGTGCAGGATCGTATATGACAGAATCAATCCTTGCATTACCGATGTAATGACTTGTGGAGGTGGTATCGGAAATGCAGATATATACAATAGAAAACTGAGTGAGAAAAAAAGATTAAATCATATGGGGTCTGCGCAGATCATTATGCCAGATAATTACATTGCCTTATTTGATACTCCAACTACAGAAAAAGCAGAAAAGATTGTTAGGGAAGCCGAACCTGATATTGCCAAGGCTGCCCTGATGATCAAACATGGAGAGTGTTTTCAGAAAAGAAAATACGGTTTAGATGAACGTATAGAAAGCGGTCTGGTAAATTCTATTTTTTATCCGGTATTTGTAAAAGCAAAGGCGTTTCAGGTAGATCAGACCTGTATCGGATGCGGAAAATGCGTAAAAGTCTGTCCATTGAACAATGTAACACTGAAAGATAAGAAACCTGTATGGGGAAAACAATGTACGTACTGTATGGCATGCATCTGCCGTTGCCCGGTTGAGGCGATTGAATATGGCAGGAAGAGTGTTGGAAAGCCACGGTACTGTTGTGAGAATTTGGTGATTGAGAAATGTGATCAGACGGTAGATTGCAAGTAGGATTTGGAACCTGAAAAAGTATCTGATAAGGGGAATATTTAGATCACTTCAAGTGCGTTTAATGCATAGTCTGATTATTGTACATGCATTTAAAGACATTATGATAGAATTTATTAGCAAACGATATTCAAATACAAAGTAGCACTGTTAAGTTATAATATTTGATTTAGACAGGTGCTACAGCTTGTAGGATGCACTTGAAAGTGCATAGATAGAGCCGGAAGGCAGATTCCATGACGGACTGGACGATGCAGTAAATACCGGAGCACTGATAAAGAAGCTGGAGCTGAATCCGGAGTATGAGATTGTCAAGTATGCACTTCCGGAGTCGGACGAGCATCTGAGCTGTACCATTAGGGACTTGTTTGAGGGATTGCAGTTGAAGCTTGGGTAAGCCGGTTATTGATGTGGAAACATAGATTTTTCCAATGCTTAATGGTATAATATTCCCAAATGTGGCAGAGTGATTGTGAGACATAGCGGAAAACAGTTTTATGAAGGTATAATAAACTCATGATGAACGAAAACAAAACATTGGAGTATTACAACAAAAATGCAGATAATTTTGCAAAAACAACAATAAATGTGGATTTTTATGAGACACAAAATCGCTTTAGCACGCTGTTGCCGGAGCACAGATATATATTGGACTTTGGCTGTGGTTCAGGAAGAGATACAAAATATTTTTTGGAACAGGGCTTTTATGTAGATGCCACAGATGGTTCAGAGGAAATGTGTTATATCGCAAGCAATTACACAGGAATACAAGTCAGAAGGATGCTTTTTGAAGAGCTTGACGAGAACAAAAAATATGATGGCATATGGGTCTGCTCGTCAATACTTCATCTTCCTAAGAATGAACTTAAAGTCGTGTTTATGAAAATGTTTAAAGCTTTAAAGGATGACGGCATAATCTACGCATCATTTAAGTATGGTGACTTTGAAGGAGAAAGAAATGGCCGCTATTTCACAGATTTCACGGAAAAGACATTTGAAGAGTTTGTTGTTGAAATAGATAATCTGCAACTTAAGGAGGAGTGGATTACAGGCGATGTAAGACCGGGGCGGGGAGAAGAAAAATGGCTGAACGTAATACTGCAGAAGAATTAGATGATGTATATGAAATAAAATATTCGACAGATGCAATGACCGGAGGTAGTGTGGATGAGTGAAGGACACTTCATGGATGTGTGTATATCATTGGATTGTACTCTGAAGGATATTGTTGATATTTTTAAGGAAAATGAATATTTTGAAACAAGACCCGTTTTAGTAGTGCTTAGAGATATATATGAGCATTCAAAACCTTGGATAACATATTCATCAAAACAAGATTACCAGTTAGAATACAGGACAAATTACGAATGCTTGTTAGAAAAGGTAACACGAAAATACGCATGTGAATATCTAACTATAAACATGATTGAAGAATTTTTAAAAATAAATATTACTACTTATCAGGAAGAAGCATCACGTAAAAAAGAACAAGATTCAAACAACATAACTATTATTTGTACGACAATTCATAAATCTAAAGGATTGGAATATGGAACAGTTATATTACCTTACACTGCAGATGATATTTCCAGTACATATCACTCTGGACTAGGAGTGAATATAGTTGACGGAAAGCTACAATACAGTTTTGGGTCAGGAAATGGAAATATGGACTATAGCGAAGGCTATAATGTGGATTCAGAATGATTAGAACAGGTGCGAGAAGAATCACGAATCCTATATGTTGCAATGACAAGGGCAATAAGGAATCTAGTGTGGATTAAAGACATAGATTGCAGAGCACAAGAGTGTTGGGGGAATTATTTGGAGGTTATTAAATAATGGCAATTACAATTTATACATATAGCAATCCATATGCAATTAATAAAGAACCATATTTTACCTCCATTCAAAATTGTTTTCATTTATGCGTGTCACAAACTCTTGTGAATGGTTTGTGTGATCAATATAAGGAATTTTATAAAGGCAAGCTTACCACTGTCACTAGGTTCATAAATGAATTATTAAAAATAAAGGCTTGGATGATCAGTATTATAAGACATTGATTATTGAGTATCTAAAACAATATTCAAAAGCAAATAGAAAAGAAATTAACAAATTGTTATGGGACAAGTTACCAGATTTATTGTCTGATGACCAAAAGAAACATAAGGTTCACAACTTATTAACGGCCTTAAAAAATAAGAATATTATTGAAAAGGATGGAGAAAACCAGCGTAAAGCTAACTGGATATTAAAAGATTAATCGGTTTAGGATTGGTTTGGTTTACTTTGCTTAAACCGATTATTAAACCAATCAATACTTCAAATTACTATAAAATAGGGATTGTGATTGGTTTAATATGGTCAAATTCAACCGATTTAAACCGATAATTTAACCGATTGAATCCGTAATATATACTTTTACTATTTGAAAGCAGAGAAATAGAGCAGGAAGTGAGCTCGGTTTAGTTTGGATGTAATTTAACCAAGATTAACCAAGAAAAACCTAAATTAAAAAGAAATTAGGATGACTTCTTGGTTTGATCTCGGTTGAAAATTGTTTTTAACCGAGACTCTAACTGAGATTTAACCGATGTTACTATTGAGATGGCACAAAATAATTATTGAAAATGATGTAATGGATATTGGTTTGGTAATGTGAGCGAATGGGCATAGACTTTATTTAGTAGTATATGCCCCAAATTTAAAACATAAATACTAGGTTGACACTAAAAAGAACCGCATATATACTATATCTAAGATATGGAGGTGCTCATATGGTTCAAGATGAAAACTTATATCAAAAAGTAATTGTAGACTATAGGATTACCAATTCTGTAAAGAAAACCGCACAAAATGTGGGAACTTCACTTGTAAGAGCTCAGAGGATACTGATAACTGAGGGGTTATGGAGTAGTCATACATCTGAACAAGTCGGAGAACTATTTCGAAAAGGGATGACTACATCAGAGATTGCAAAGCAGTTAGTGAAATCAGAGAAAACAGTCCAAGCATATCTGCCATATACACGAACGGAAACTGGTTATGGAGAAAGTCGGTCATATAATTCAAAAAAAAGTGAAGATTATCGAAGACGTATGTATATAGCAGCGGACAGTCAAGTTTCCAATAAATTCGATGAAATAGTCAGACAGAGTAAGCAGCATGATGAGTCTGTTGGGATAATAAGGGTTATGACAGAGCATGAACTTTTACGGGTGCAAAAGAAATTAGATGGAGAAAGAATAAAGAAAAAGGAGAGTGAAGAAATGTCAGATCAGAAGTATTCTGTATTAAAATTACGTCTTTCCCTGAATCTGGAGGAAACAGATGTTAAAGACAGAGATGTTCTTAATAGATATGGAAAAGTAAAGCAAGGTATTATTAGGGAGGTACTTGTCCCGGCTGATATTACATTACATGCACTGCATTATGTGATTCAGCGTGCTTTTGGATGGCAGAACAGTCATCTACATCAGTATCTTTTGCCAGAAGAAGTTTTTCAGAAGATGACTGGTGGAAAGAATAGACCGGATGAATATGGAAGAACTCTATATGATGGGAAACTAACGGATTGGATAGATTTGTGTGGTGTGTATTTTCGCTTTCCGTGCGATGATTTTGAAGATATCTATTGGGATGATGATTATAAGCAAGGAGTCAGTATCAAGACATGGTTTCGCAAGAAATATACAGCACCTTATTCCTATGGTGGTAAGTGGGAACATTATGCATTTGCAAATGCTACAGCAAAAAGTTTAATTACAGAAAATCCGGTAATTAGAGTTACTCCATCTTTTGATGAATGGATGGAAATGAAAAAGAATGGAATTGATGTTTCTAAGCAGAAAGATAAAATGATTCCTGTGACGGATGCAACGATTGAACAGGTTGGACTGGGATTTGAGAGCAGAATGGACGAACTTCTGGAGCGATTGAAGGTAACTGAGGTCTTGGCTGCTAAAAATGAAAAAGTTCCAGATGATATTAGAGCAGCAGTAAAGTTTGTTGCAAAAAGATTAGCAAAGGTGAACGAGGAAATCGAAGTAACACCAATTACAAAATCTCTAAAATATAATTATGATTATGGAGATGGATGGGAAGTTGATATTGTCATGGAGGAAAAATATTATACAAAGAATCGTTTAGACACAGCATTTGAGGGAAATGTAGACGGCTTTGTAGTAGTTCCCAATGAGGAAGGTCTTATAGAGGAAGCCAGAGCGTATGATATGAGTGATCATCTCCAAGATGAACTGTTATCAAAGATTATTCAAACAGTGGAAATAAAAGGAAAACCAATATGCATATTTGCAGATGGCCTCCCTGTTATGGATGATGTCGGTGGAGTACACGGGTATATTGATTTCTTAATGACAAGCAGACTGGGAAATCAGGAAGAAAGAGATGAAATAAGAGACTGGGCAAGTGGAATGGGCTGGACAGGACGCATGTATAAGCCTGAAAATATATTATAAAAATAATGGCACTAGAGAAAATTTCCTCTTACAGCTAATGTTGAAAGTAGATAGTAAAAGAGCTGGGTGCCATGTGCCCAGCTCAATCTTCCATATGGAATACATCTTCCACCAGCATATTAAAGTACTTTGATATCCGTAGCATAAATTCGGCAGATGGGGTACTGTCCCCACGCTCTATCCTGCCGACAGTTT